>Ga0214921_10000088_pt1 | contig 169262 bp, 157 predicted proteins | sample LL1505_MetaG_FD_177992 | JGI IMG/M metagenome (GOLD analysis project Ga0214921, IMG submission 177992) | Freshwater microbial communities from Lake Lanier, Atlanta, Georgia, United States - LL-1505 | ecosystem: Environmental > Aquatic > Freshwater > Lake | place: USA: Georgia | collected... | reverse complement strand
CTCACCTGCGCTTCGACGACAAGCACATGTGGACTCTGGATCACGTGAAGGGCTTCACCCTGGGCAGCCCGCTCAAGGCATTCCGCGCGCTGACGCCGGAAGCTCGCGAGCTGGCAGCCGTTGAGTATCGCAAGGGCTTCAAGATCAACCCGATCTAAGCTTTAGCGGTTCTGTGGGATCTCGTGGGGGGAAGGGCGCAAGCTCCTCTCCCCACGAGTACGAGTAAAGCAAGCTATTCCGTGCGCATCGAGTCAACCAGCTTGGAAATTGAAGCCGAAGAAGGCGAGTTGATCTTTGCTTGCTGCGCGCTACATTGCTGAATCTGACTCTCGTACCAAGGCTGCTGTTGATGCGATCACTGCACCTGCGAAGCCAGTACTAGAGTGAAAACCCGGCCGTCCGAGCCCCCAGCTTCGGACGCGCTGGTCGCGACCACCGTCCCAAAACGAGACGCCATCAAAAGTGGATGTCGCAATGCCGATGACGGCTCCCCGGTAAATCGCACTAGGGTTAGGGATATGGAGCGGTGGCACGCGAATGGCTATAGTTGGGGTAGGGCGGAAGCCTGAATTGCCGGGTGTAGGGCGGTTGTTTGCCAGACCCTGGACATTACCGAGTCACTTTGCAGTTTGACTTTCATTCACGTAGGCATTCAAAGGAGTTTTAAATGTCTGAACTGACTCTCAATAAGATCACGTCGCAGAAGGGGATCCCGATCGCCGAAGCGACGCGCCGTATCGCCGATCTCGGCTGGCAGCCCAGCTACGTTCAGGAAGCGTCGACCTTCCCTACCGACTACAAGATCGGTAAGGCACCGCGCGACCCGATGAAGCAAGTGCTGCGTTCCTACTTCCCAATGCAGGAAGAAAAGGACAGCCGTGTTTATGGTGCACTTGACGCTGCGCTCCGCGGCGACATGTTCCGCAACACCCAGCCACGCTGGATCGAGTGGATGAAGTTGTTCCTGGCCATCATTCCTTTCCCGGAAATTTCGGCTGCCCGCTCGATGGCGATGGTTGCTCGCCTGGCCCCAGGTGAAGAGCTGCGCACCGGCTTCACCATGCAAATGGTTGACGAGTTCCGTCACTCCACGATTCAGATGAACCTGAAGAAGTGGTACATGGAAAACTACATCGACCCGGCTGGTTTCGACATCACCGAAAAGGCTTTCGGTCAGTGCTATGCCACGACCATCGGCCGTCAATTCGGCGAAGGCTTCCTCACTGGCGACTCGATCACTGCTGCGAACATCTACCTGACCGTCGTGGCCGAAACCGGCTTCACCAACACGCTGTTCGTGGCCATGCCGTCGGAAGCCGCTCGTAACGGTGACTACGCTCTGTCCACCGTGTTCCTGTCGGTGCAGTCGGACGAATCGCGTCACATCGGCAACGGCCACTCGCTGCTGATGTCGATCGTCAACGACCCAAGCAACCACCTGTTGCTCGAGCGTGACCTGCGCTACGCATTCTGGCAAAACCACGCCATCGTTGACGCTGCCATCGGCACCATCATCGAGTACGGCACCACCGATCGTGACAAGAACAAGGAGTCCTACTCCGAGTTGTGGCACCGCTGGATCTACGAAGACTACTATCGCAGCTACATGCTGCCGCTGGAAAAGTACGGCGTGAAGATCCATCACGACGACGTTTCCGAGGCATGGGACCGCATCGTCAAGAAGAACTACGTTCACAAGACGGCTCAGTTCTTCTCGGTGGGCTGGCCTGTCAACTTCTGGCGCATCGAAGCCCAGACGGAGAAGGACTTCGAATGGTTCGAGCACAAGTATCCGGGCTGGTACGCTGAATTCGGTACGTACTGGAAGTGGTACGAAAAGCTGAGCCACCCTGGCCAGACCAACGTGTTGTTCAACCAGGAAACCGGTTACAGCTATCCGCACCGTTGCTGGAGCTGCATGGTTCCTTGCTTGATTCGCGAAGACTTCTGCTACGACGAAGTCGAAGGCGAAGTGTTCACGTACTGCTCGGAAGTTTGCCGCTGGACCCACAAGGTCGCTTTCTCCGGCGAATACGAAGGCCGCTCGACGCCAGCAATGGGCCGTTTCAGCGGACGCCGCGAGTGGGAAGAGTGCTATGACGGCTGGGACCTGGCTGACGCCATCAAGGACCTGGGCTTCGTGCGCCCTGACGGCAAGACACTGATTCAGCAGCCTCACCTGCGCTTCGACGACAAGCACATGTGGACTCTGGATCACGTGAAGGGCTTCACCCTGGGCAGCCCGCTCAAGGCATTCCGCGCGCTGACGCCGGAAGCTCGCGAGCTGGCAGCCGTTGAGTACCGCAAGGGCTTCAAGATCAACCCGATCTAAGCTTTAGCGTTCGTAATGAATCTCGGGAGGGGCTAAGCCCCTCCCGGGTTTCTAGATCAAGCCACAGCAACTGCATTGAAAGAGAAAGATGTCAGAAAAAACGATCCACCACGTACGTATCGAACCCATGGGCTTGGAAATTGATGTCGAAGAAGGAGAGTGGGTTCTTGATGCTGCGTTTCGCCAAGGCCTTGCAGTTCCGCATGGTTGCCGCGAGGGTCGTTGTGCCAGTTGTAAGTGCGTGCTGGTTGATGGTGATGTCGAGATGGAGGACTATTCAACCTTCGCGTTGTCTGAGACAGAGCGCGACGGAGGCCAAATTCTGCTCTGCCGTACGTATGCGTACAGTGACATCACCGTGGAATTGTTGAACTACGACGAAGACTTGATGAGCCGTTCGATTCCCGTGAAGGAATTCAGCGGCGTACTCACCTCCGTTACAGAATTGACGCATGACATTCGTCTGCTCAAGGTAGAGCTCGAAAAGCCCTTGAAATTTTGGGCGGGTCAATTTGTTGAGCTTGGTGTACCCAGCGCTGGTGTGACGCGCTCGTACTCGATGGCCAGCACGCCCGGAACACCCAATCAACTTGAGTTCATTATTCGCAAGTATCCAGAAGGTGCGTTTTCATCGCTGCTGGATACGACACTCACCCCTGGCACCGCAGTCACGGTGAAGGGTCCGTTCGGAACTTGCCTTCGCCGCGAAGGGCGTCCGGGCCCGATGTTGCTGGTGGGTGGTGGATCGGGCATGTCGCCTTTGTGGTCCATTCTCCAAGACCACATTGCCAGTGGTGAGCAGAGGCCTATTCGTTTCTTCTACGGTGGCCGTGCAAAGAGAGATTTGTTCATGTTGGAGGAATTCGCAGCCATAGCAAAGTCGCTGCCGGATTTCCAATTCATACCGGTGTTGTCGCAGGCCGGTCCTGATGACGCTTGGACTGGTGAAACCGGATTCGTGCATGAGGCGCTCAAACGCATCATGGGCGAGCAGCAGTTGTCCGGTGAAATTGACGCCTATGCCTGCGGCCCAGTGCCTATGGTGGATGCCGCGTTGCTCGTTTTGCAGGAATTGGGCGTGGACCCAAGCAACACGCATGCCGATAAATTCACGCCAGCCAGCGCTACTGCGCCAAATCTCGCTCATTAATAACAGGGAAATACATCGATCATGACTGAGACAACAGACTACGTGCCCGTCAACTCCGGTGCCGCGGGTGCTGCTAAATTTTCAGGCTCTGACAGCCGTAAATTCAATTACTATGCGCCCAAGGGACGCAAGGCCTCGCATTACGAGGACATGACGCTGGACGTCCAGCCAGATCCCAAGCGACACCTGTTGCAGGGATGGATCCTTAGCTTCCCCGACGGGGAAACGACCTATTCGGAAAACTGGACCGCCGCCAAATCGAGCGATTGGCACATCTTCCGCGCGGTCGACGAAGAGTGGGAGCGTACTCACTACAAGCGTCAATCGACCATTGAAGGAATGATTGCGCAGGCGGTGGAAAATGGCAGACGCTCTGGCGCTGCAACACGCTTCAACAGCGCCTGGGTCAAGATCCTGGAGCGGCATGTTGGTGCTTATAAGCACGCCGAGTTTGGTCTGAGCCTGGCGCTGACGCAGGCGCAGCGTTACGGTTACACGCAGATGATCAATTCTGCGATCTTGACCAATGCCTCCTACAAGATACGCTTCGCCCAAGACTTGACGCTTTACCTGGCCGATATCGGTTTGGACATCCCCTCGGGTTTCGACGCCGAGATTGGCAAGACGCACTGGATGGAAGACCCGATGTGGCAGCCAACGCGTCGATTGGTTGAAACCATCAATGGATTGCAGGACTACCTCGAAACCTATTTCGCGACGAACTTGGTGTTTGAGCCGCTGGTCGGCGAGCTGTTCCGCAGCGGTTTCATCATGCAGGCAGCTGCGTCGCAAAACGACTTCATCACCCCTACCGTGGTGTCGTCGGCTGAAGGCGACTACCAGCGTAATCTTGCCAACACGATGGAACTGATCAATATGTTGGTCAAGGACCCAGTACACGGTGTCCACAACCAGGGCTTGTTCAACTCGTGGCTGCACAAGCATGGCGACATGGCTGTTGAAGCTGCCAAACAGCTGCAGCCTATTTGGTCGCTGCCCACGACGAAGGTCGCGCAGTTCCCGGAGGCGTACGCTTCGGCAATCACGCGCATCCGTGGTATTGCTGACCAGCTCGGCCTTACGCTGCCGGCCTCCATGGCCGTTTGAACTTCAGTCCACGAATCAAGGAAGCGCAACATGTCTACCGACCAAACCAAGAATATCTTTAAGCACACTAAAGATCTTGAATTCAAGGACACCATTTCGCATCAGTGCGGAGTGACGCTTAACGAAAGCGTTGAGGCTCGTGCCATCGCCGAAGTGATCGGGCGGCGCGAAGGCATCACGGTGACGTTCATGCCGTCGATGATTCGGGTCGATGGTGAGGGCAAGATCATCTTCAAGATGGATGAGATTTCTGAGGAACTCGGATATGAGTTGACTCACGAGGCCTTCGAGATTTCTACGTCCACTCACTATGGTCGCATGGTGATGATCGATGAGAACACCGTGATACTGTTTGGCGATATGGACGAAGCCATGAAGTACATCGCTTACGACTGAGAAAGCGCTCACCGCACGGGATTTATCCCGTGCGGCACAGCAACGTCAGGTCATTAGTTTTCGCCCTCTGGGCTTCTTTTTTTTTGACTTGACGTGATTTGTGCGTACTGACCAAGTGATCTGGTTTGGTTCGCCGAGGCTCGTGCACTACGAGCTTGACAAAAAGAAGCGCTCTAATGTCTCGCAGTTTCGGAGGCATTGCGGTGAGAGGGCGCGACGGAATGATCCGCGACGTTCGGTGGCCGCTGTCGGCTGTTGACCCTAACCAACATCCTAATTGGAAGTGTAGTAATGGCTAATCTAATGTTGCATGACGACGACGCCCGCCAGGCTCTTGGCAGGGGTGTCGCAAAGATGGCGAGGGCCGTGCGCGGTACGCTCGGACCGCGAGGTATGAACGTGATCATTGACCGGCCTATCGGCTCGCCCATGATTTCCCGTGACGGTATGCGCATCGCTGCTGAAATCGAGCTCGAAAACCCCTTCGAGAATATTGGTGCGCAGGTGCTTCGCGAAGTTTCTATGCAGACGGCGGAGGTTGCCGGCGATGGAACCACAACTGCCACTGTGTTGGCGGATGCGCTGGTGCAGGGAGGACTGGATTCCCTCGCTAAGGGCGCGAACCCGGTCGAACTCGTAGAAGGTTTGGAGTTGGCTGTCGCCGAGGTGATCGCTGCACTCAAGCGCAATGCCAAGCCACTCCGCGATGGAGAGCAATTGCGGGCCGTCGCGCTGGTGGCAACCAGCAACGACCCCACCGGCAATCTGGTTGCCGAAGCGCTGGAGCGTGTTGGTGCCGACGGCATTGTCGACGTTGACTATGGATCGACAGTTGAAACGATGTTGGAAGTCGTGGACGGCATGGCCTTTGATCGCGGCTACTTGTCGCATCACATGGTCACCGACGTTGAAAAGATGCAGGTGGTCCTCGACAACCCCTACATCCTGATGACCGACCAGCGACTGTTGACGGCCGAAGAGGTCGCGACAGTGGTGAAGCTGGTGGCTTCTTCGAAGCGGCCGTTGTTGATCATTGCTGAAGAAGTGGCGCCCCCTGCCGTGATCGGTCTGTTGGCGTGGCGTGACAACGGCGGTTCGCCCGTTGCTGCCATCCATCCGCCCGACTATGGCCACTGGCGCAAGGCGTCTTTGGAAGACTTGGCCATCCTGACGGGTGGACGCGTCATCTCCCGCGATCTGGGTGGCACCATTGCAGCCGTCCAATTGCGCGATTTGGGTCAGGCGCGCCAGGTGCGAATCTCCCAAAACCAAACGGTGGTGACCGCTGGCAGCGGCGATCCAGAGATGATCGCAGCACGCCGCCAGCAAATCCATCGTCAGTACGAGCTTGCTCCCGAGAACATCGAGCGCGACAAGATCAAGGAGCGGCTGTCAAAGATGTCCGGCGGTACTGCGATTCTGTTGGCCGGCGGTGCTACACCCGTTGAACAGAAGCGTCGGTATCTGCTGATTGAAGACGCCATTCACGCCGCACGTGCTGCGATCGCAGAAGGCGTTGTGCCCGGAGGCGGTCTGGCGCTGCTGCGGGTAGCCGATGAGCTCAAAGCATTGCTTGAGAGCACACAAGGCTCGGTGAAGGAAGGCGTCGCTATGCTGCAACGTGCTCTGCAACTGCCGGCGTATCACATTGCTGCCAATCGTGGACTGGACGCAAAGGCTGTGGTCAGCCAGGTATTGGAGTCAGAGTACGGCGTTGGCCTGGATGCCCGCAGCGGCAAGTTTGTCAATCTCGAAGCCGCTGGCATCATTGATCCGGTTCGTGTCACCTACAGTGCGGTGCGCAATGCAGCGTCGGTGGCCGGATTGATCTTGACCACGCAGACCTTGGTGGCCAAGAGACCAGACGTGCTGGATCCGACCGCTGGCCCAGCGATGGGTGGCGGTGCAGAGTTGCTGGGACGGGCATAAAGCCGCCGTAGTCGGCGGCCCGACGGGCTCGCCGACTGCTCTGGCTGATCTTTGTTGCACGGGAAATGCCTCTCTTATCGATAAGAGCAACAGCAGACCCCAACCCTCGACAAATAGACAGGCCGCAGTGCGAAACTTCGCATTGCGGCCTTTTTTGTTTCCGACGAAGGCGAACTTCGTGCGACAGACTTCCCTTGTAAGGCCGAAGTCCCTAGACAGACAGGACTTTTGCCAGATGCCGTGATGAGATGGTCTCGCCTGCTCAATGTAGTCACCTGGAGCCACGGCTGCCGTTTCGGCAGCAGACAGCAGTCTCGTTGAATCACCCTGGCACTCTCCACTTCCCGTCGCTGTCAGGCCGATAGGCATGGGGCACCCGCGGTTATCTTGAGTTGTAGATGAGCGCAACCGATAATCCCAAAACAAGACAGGTGCACTGATTTGCACCAAGACATGCTGGAACTGGCCCGCTGAGTCGAAGACACCGACTCACCAACCGGACCGCGTTGAAACGTAGCGAGTTCAGGGCTTGGTCTGGCGACCACAACGGAGACGCTCATGCTGGACGACCAAACCTCAGGCAAAGCGTTGTCTGTCCGCGAAGGCAGCGACCTGTTACCGGCACCGCAAGCAGCGCCTTCGGAGCGGCAAACCATGGAAGCCTGGGAGCGGTTCGTAACCGGTCAGGAGGTGGTTGCTGGCTGCGTGTCCAAGCACGTTTGGTCATCTTGGCAGCGCAGCCGCCGCCATGGTATCGAGCCCGCCAAGCGACTGGCACCCATCGCGGTCGCCGGCGATGCACTGGAACAACTGCGCCTTCGCAATCAGGTGCTCCTTGCTGCCGCCAAGGGGCTGTTCATGACCACGGCACATCTTCTGGCTCGGTCGGGTTCCATCATGCTGCTGACCGATGCACATGGTGTCGTGCTAGAAATGGCAGGCGATCACGCCACGATGGCCGCCGCGCGCGACATCCGACTCATCGAAGGCGGCAATTGGAACGAAGGTGTGATCGGGACCAATGGCATTGGCACTGCGCTTGCCATGCGCACGCCGGCTCAGGTGCACACGGCAGAGCATTTCTGCTCGGGGATCAAGCTTTGGGTCTGCGCTGCGGCCCCGATCTTCATGCCGGGGACTGACCAGATCTTGGGTGTGCTGGACATCTCGTGTCCGCCGGCGAGCTACCAAGTCAACAACCTGGCGTTGGCGGTCGCCTCTGCGCGGCAGATAGAGGCCGTACTGGCCGAGCGCATCAGTCAAGAGCATCGCAGGCTGCTGGAAGCATGTCTGCACATGAGCGGACGGGCGGACTCTCAGGCCCTGTTGGCACTGGACCGCAATGCATGTCTGGTTCACAGCAGCGGCAACGCACCCGGTCTGGAGTTGCGCCAGGGTGCGCGCGTCGCTGGCCTCGAGCCAGGGCACAGCATCGAAGACTGGGCACGCCGTCTGCCCGAGAACCTACGTTCCGAGTGGCTGCATCCGGTGACATTGAACGGCGCATTCATCGGCGGGCTGCTGATGGTGCCGAAGTCAGCACGCGCAACATCCAAGTCCCCTCCTGCGGCTGAGTCCGATGCGAAAGGCGCGGGCAATGACTTTGGTGTGCCAGGTCTGGCGCCCGTGCCTGAGCGAGGCGGCTTTGCCAAGCTTGTCTGGAACAGCCAAGCGATGCGCGCGGCCATTGATCGGGCTCGGCAAGTCAGCGCGCGCCGTGTGCCGGTACTTATTCAAGGAGAAACGGGCGTCGGCAAGGAGCTTTTCGCGCGCGCCATTCATGGAGATGATGAGCGCAACAGTCCGTTTGTCACCTTCAACTGTGGCGCCACCACCAAGGAGCTGATCGGCAGCGAGCTGTTCGGTCATGTTCGTGGAGCCTTCACGGGCGCCACCAACGAAGGCCGAGCCGGGCGCTTTGAGCTGGCGCATGGGGGCACCTTGTGCTTGGACGAAGTAGGTGAGCTTCCGCTGGACCTGCAGCCTGTACTGCTGCGGGTGCTCGAAGAAGGTGTGATCTACCGCTTGGGGGACGGGAAACCACGGCATGTCAACGTGCGATTGTTGGCCATGACCAACCGCGACCTGCTCCAGGAGGTCGAGGCTGGCCGCTTCCGACGTGACCTTTACCACCGCATCAACGTCACCCGAGTGCGTGTGCCGCCGCTGCGTGAGCGGGATCAGGACATCGAATTGCTCACTGAGCACTTCAACCTCCAGCTCTCCTTGAGGCATGGCGTGCCGGTCCGCCAATTCGGCGCAGATGTGCGTGCTGCGATGCGCGCCTACTCTTGGCCCGGGAATGTGCGCGAGCTCAGGAACCTGATCGAGAGCCTCTTGCTGACGTCTGACCAGGACGGCGTGAGTCTCAGCGAATTGCCGGAAGAAATGCTGACTGCGGCCCGACTGCCGATTGAAGTCCCGCAGGTGCCGCGCGAGCACCCACCTGCAACAAGCCTTGAAGAGAGTGAGCGCTTGGCTATCGTGCGCGCAATCAAGGACCACCAAGGAAACTTGGCCAAGGCAGCGCGAGCATTGGGCGTGTCACGCAGCACGCTGTACCGTAAGGTGGAGCGGTATCGACTGGAAGACGTCGTGCGGTCGAGCGACGTCTCGGATGGCAGCAACGAGGCTGGGCTCGGAAATGTCAGTATGAATGGGCGAGTTGTCCCTGAGTAGAGGCAACTCGTCCGAACTGAGGACGCATTTCAGCGCCCCAGATTCTTTTCAGTCGTCCCGGCACAACGATCTCGATCCGGTACCCATCCGAATCCTGGATGAAAGCCATGAGTTTCATCCTGGCCTGCTCAGGGCGTTTGACGCAAACAATCTCGTTTTGATCGAACCACCGGGTCGCTGTATCGAGATCAGCGACTGGAAAGCAAACCTAGCCGGAACCCTGCGGGCGTGCCTTCACATCGTGGTACTTGGGCGTTGCGCCCGCTTCAGATCCCGAGTTACAAGTCAACGCAAAGATGCCCAGCCGAGCCAATGCTCAGGCTGGACGCTGCATCTTCGGGCGCCGATTCACTTGTCACTGAACCGTGCAATGAATACCGCGAGATCTCCCTCTCGGTGAGATCAGGCCTATCTACACACGCATTCCAAAGATCCGTGCGGAGGTGTCCAGCGAAACCGCTGAACACCTGCCTCGCGGCATGCTGTGGATGATCAGAAACCCGTCAGATGCAGCGCTTGGCTCCACGAAGACACCCTGGTAGCTCCCCAGTACAAAAAATGATTCAGTGAATCCGAACTGGGGATCGACATCGATCAGATCGTGCGTGCGGTCATCTGCTGTGCGATGTACTCAGCCTGACGAATAGCCAGAGTCACGATGGTGAGCGTTGGGTTCTCTGCGCCACCGGTGGTGAACTGACTGCCGTCACTGATGAACAGATTGGCGATGTCGTGGGTCTGCCCGTACGCATTGCAAACGCTGTCCTTCGCAGAGGCACCCATCCGGCAGGTGCCAAGGTTGTGAGTCGACGGATACGGTGGCGTACGGAATGACTTGACGGCACCGGCGGCTTCGTAGACGAGCTGACCCTGGCGGAAGGCGTGCTCGCGCATCGCGATGTCGTTCTCGTGGTCGTCGTAGTGCACGTTAGGCGCGGCGTTGCCCCAACGGTCCTTGACCTGCGAGTTCAGTGTCACACGGTTGGTCTCGCGCGGCATGTCCTCGCCCACTAGCCACATCCCGGCAATGCGGGTGTAGTTGTCCATGTACTCGGTGAACTCGCTACCCCATGCGCCTGGATTCAGGAAGGCGGCCATGAACGGCAGACCGAGTGACAGCGTTTCAAGCTCGTAGCCGCCCGCGAAACCGCGCTTCGGGTTGTGATGCGCCTCATCGCGAACGATACCGGCCATGATCGTCCCGCGGTACATGTGCACAGGCTGCTTGAACAAGCCATAAACCGAGCCAGTCATGTGCCGCATGTAGTTGCGCCCGACCTGGCCGGAGCTGTTTGCCAGACCGTCCTTGAACAGGTTGGATGCTGACAAAAGCAACAAACGCGGAGTTTCGATCGAGTTGCCCGCGACGCAAATGATGCGTGCCTTCTGCCGCTGTTCCTTGCCGTCCTTGTCGAAGTAGACGACGCCGGTGACTTTGCCTGCATCGTTGTGTTCGATGCGCGACACGTGAGACTCAGGACGCAGGTCCATGTTGCCGGTCTTCTCGGCCTTCGGCAGTTCGGTGTAAAGCGTGCTCCACTTGGCGCCGCTCTTGCAACCCTGGAAACAGAAGCCCAATTGCAGACACTGACCGCGATCGTCGCGGGGGCGGCTGTTGATGGCCATGTTGCCGGTGTGCACTTCCTTGTAGCCCAGCTTGGTGGCGCCGGCGTACATCACCTTGAAGTTGTTGTTGCCGGGCAGCCCTGGGATGCCGTGGGTGCGTGTCACGCCCATCTTGTCTTCGGCGCGGCTGTAGTACGGCTCAAGCTCCTTCAAGGTCACTGGCCAGTCCATCAGGTTGGCGCCCTTGATGTCCCCGTAGGTGGTTCGCACCTTGAACTCGTGCTCCTGGAAGCGCAGCGATGCGCCAGCCCAGTGCGTCGTGGTCCCACCAACGGTCTTGCAGATCCAGGCGGGCAGTCCGGAGAAGTCTTTTGCGACGCGCCAGGTGCCCGAAGTGGTCCGCGGATCCAGCCACGCCAATTGGCTGAACGACTTCCACTCGTCGTTGATGAACTTTTCGCTGGACTGCATCGCGCCAGCTTCCAACACGACGACTTTGATGCCCTTCTGGCACAACTCGTTGGCCAGCGTGCCGCCGCCAGCGCCCGAACCGATGATGACGACTACCGAGTCGTCGCTATTGTCAAATTTCGCCATCTTGTCTCCTGCGATTCTTCTGATTCTTGCCGTGTCGGCTGGTGGTGGCCACGTGGCCAAAGAAGCAAATCAACTCACCAAGCTGGTGGGCTGGCCTCTGCCGTTGGGGGACGCAACCACTTCAGGTCCTGAAATCCACGCGTGAGGTAACCGCCCTTTTCCCAGGACGCACCTGGGTAACCGAAGACCGCGAAGGCCATGTCGTTGTTATAGAGCGAGGTGATGCACTGGCCACGTACGGTGTTGAAGAACGGCGAGCCTTCAATTGCCTTGACCAACGCCAGCTTTTTCGTCGCCGTCGCTTTGATGAAGCTACCACCAGCCGCTTTATCGAGCGCCGCGATGCCGTCGCGCACAACGGGCAGGGCACCCGCATTGCCGTCCAGATCCTTTGCCAGCAACGCATAGACAGCGTCTGGCAGTTTCTTGTGAGGAAAGAGCACGCGACCCATTGCGATCAGCGTCTTGCCTTCGCCGGTGGTGAGTTGCTTCAGCTCCACCGCCCAAGCCGAAGACGGTGCCAACGTGGCCAACACTGAACTGGTGGCAATGGCGCCTGTCAACAGGCCCGAACCCTTCAGGAAGTCTCGCCGCACGAGCGGCAAATCAAGTTTGGGTACCCGGCCGTCTTCTTCGTTGCATGAAGCGGCATCGGCACCGGGCTGCGCCGACGGCGCGATCGGAATCACACGCATGGGGTCTCCTGTCATTTTCGTTTTGCTGCAGGCCGGTCATCCGACCCACCGGGAACTGTAAGCTAAAAAGGCTTAACCGGACCTTCGTGACACCGCTCCACCCTGCCGTGCTCAGGGGAAGCACTGAGGACTCTGTGGCCTGATGGCCTCATCGGCAGACGCGTTTCATCGGGCTATCTGACCGCTTCAGCCTGAACATCGATGACCGCCGTCGTGCGATCACTCAACCGTCCAGTGCGCCCAATACTTCTGCCTCGGACTGCTTGAGCAGTGTCTTCAGCAAGGGTGGCGTGAAATGACGTTGTACCGAGATGGCATAGAAGTTCTCATGAAGGTCCGGGACCACGCTGTATTCCACGAGACGCCCGGTGCGCAACTCGTCTTGCACCACCACCGTGGGCAGCAGTGCGACGCTGTCGGAGTCGCGCGCGAGCAGCCGCAACAGTGCCATGTCGTCCACTTCGGCACGCAGTCGGTAGCGAATGCCCAGCCGCTCGCATAGCAGATCGAAACCAGCGCGGATATCGTTGTCCCGACCCGGCAACAGCAGCGGCACCTCGGCCAGCTCTTCGGGGTAGCGGAACGCTTTGCGCTTCGATCGCGGTTTGCCGACCAGGCTGACGGGTTGACGGGCAATGCGCTGACAACGCCAGGGGTCTTCGCTGCTGGCGTGCACGCGTTGGTTGGACAGCACCAGATCGAGTGTGTGTACACGCAGCCGCGCCAGCAGGTCGACCAGGCTGCCCGAGTGGAGCACGAGCTCCACGTCTTCGCGCTCGAGCAAGGGCCGCAGAAAGTTTTCCTGGAAATTGCGAGACAGGGTGGCCATGGCGCCGATCCGCAGCACCTGGCGTTCATCGCGGTGGCCTTCGCGCAGCAGCGCCGTCAGTTCTGCGCCCGCTGTGAAGATGGACTCGGCATAGCCCAGCGCGAGCTGTCCGGCCTCTGTGAGCTGCAAGCCGCGGCCGACGCGCGCAAACAGCGGCTGCCCTAACTGTTCTTCCAACTGCCGAATCTGCGCCGACAGCGCCGATTGCGACACATGCAGGTGTGCGGCCGCGCGGGTGAGGTTGCCCTCCTTGGCCACGGCCCAGAAGTAGTGGAGATGGTGGAAGTTGAGACGCGCCATGGCCCGAATGTTCTCATCAATAGAACATTTCGGTGCGAGTGTTCAGATGGCCGTGCCGAGGGTGTCCCTGATCTGCGCGTCGCCAGTGCGTCGCAAGACCCGACCAATGCGCATCGGCAGCGTGGACTTCAACCCACGCTGCCGACTCACTGCGAAGTGGCCGTGCGGGTCAGCAAGTCCAGGACGGTGCCTGTTCAGGCGCGATCGCGTACTTGGCAATCGCCGCTGTGCAGGTTGCTGCATCGACCAAACCTTGCGCACGCAGCGATGTCAACGCCGCCAGCACGATCTGGAAGCGATCGACCTCGAAGAAGCTCCGCAGTGCGGCACGCGTGTCGCTGCGACCAAAGCCATCCGTGCCCAGCGTTGTCACCGGCGATGGCAGATAGCCGGCGATGAGTTGTGGCCAGGCGCGCACGTAGTCGCTGGCCATGACCACCGGCGCGTCGCCGCTCAGGCATTGCTGGACATGGCTGACGCGAGGCGCTTCTTGCGGATGCAGGCGGTTCCAGCGCTCGACCTCGCGGGCCTCACGCGCCAGTTCGCTGAAGCTGGTGGCGCTCCACACTTCGGCGGCGACGTGCCAGTCTTGCGACAGCAGTTCAGCCGCTGCAATCACTTCGCGCAGGATCGTGCCCGATCCAACCAAGCGAATGCGCAGTGGGCTGGTGGTGCTCGCCAAGGAGCTGTAGCGGTACATCCCCTTGATCACGTCTGCCTCGGCGCCTGCGGGCAACGAAGGCTGCGCGTAGTTCTCGTTCATCAGCGTGACGTAGTAGAGAACGTCTTCGTTCTTTTCCAGCATCTGGCGCATGCCGTGGTCGAGGATGACCGCGAATTCGCCGGCGAAGCATGGGTCGTAGGTGCGGCAGTTGGGCACCGTCGACGCCTGCAGCAGGCTGCTGCCATCCTGGTGCTGCAGGCCCTCGCCGCCCAGGGTCGTGCGACCCGCGGTTGCACCCAGCAGAAAGCCTCGCGAACGTTGATCGGCAGCAGCCCAGATCAGGTCGCCTATGCGCTGGAAGCCAAACATCGAATAGAAGATGTAGAACGGCAACATGGCCAGGCCGTGCAGCGAGTAACTGGTGGCGGCGGCCGTCCAGCTGCTCATGGCGCTGGCTTCACTGATGCCCTCTTCCAGGATTTGTCCGTTGGTTGCTTCGCGATAGCTCATCAGCGAGCCGATGTCTTCCGGTTCGTAAGCCTGACCTTCGCTCGAATAGATGCCGACCTGCTTGAACAAGTTGGCCATGCCGAAGGTGCGCGCCTCGTCGGCGACGATGGGGACCAGTCGTGGGCCCAGCGCCTGGTCCTTGAGCAGGTTGGTCAGCATGCGCACGAAGGCCATCGTCGTGCTCATCTCCTTGCCATCGGCCTGGACCGCAAACTCCGCGTATTTCGAGATGACGGGAACCGGCACGGTGGCCGCCTCTGTCGTCCGCTTCGGCATACCGCCGCCCAAGGCTGTGCGGCGCGCATGCAGATAGCGCATTTCGGGGCTGTCTGCGTCTGGCTTGACGAATTCGAGTGCAGCGGCCTGTTCGTCGGTCAGTGGCAGCTTGAAGCGGTCGCGGAAGGCGATCAGGTCTTCACGCCCCAGCTTCTTCTGCTGGTGCGTGGTCATCCGGCCCTGACCTGCGGCGCCCATGCCATAGCCCTTCTTGGTCTGCGCCAGGATGACCGTTGGGCAGCCTGTGGTCTTCATGGCCTCGTGGTACGCGGCATAGATCTTCACCAGATCGTGACCGCCGCGCTTGAGCAGGTCGATCTGCTCGTCGCTCAGGCCCTGTACCAGGGCGGCGAGCTGTGGGTTCTGGCCAAAGAAGTGCTCGCGGTTGTAGCGGCCATCCTTGGCAGCAAAGGTCTGGAACTGGCCGTCGACGGTTTGCGAGAAGGCCTGCGCCAGGGCGCCGGTGGTGTCGTTGGCAAACAGCCCGTCCCAGTCAGACCCCCACACCAGCTTGATGACGCGCCAGCCAGCGCCCACGAACAACGCTTCCAGCTCGTCGATGATGCGGCTGTTGCCACGCACCGGCCCGTCCAGGCGCTGCAGGTTGCAGTTCACCACCCAGATCAGGTTGTCGAGCTTCTCGCGCGAAGCCAGCGTCAGCGCCGACATGCTTTCGGGCTCGTCCATCTCGCCGTCGCCGAACACGCCCCAGACCTTGCGGCCAGTGGTGTTTTGCAGCTGACGATGGTTGAGGTAGCGCATGAAGCGCGCCTGGAAGATGGAGCTGATCGGGCCCAGCCCCATGGAGCCGGTGGGGAATTGCCAGAAATCAGGCATCAGCCAGGGGTGCGGGTAGCTGCTGAGGCCTTGCTTGCCAGCGGCTCGCGCTGCGATCTCCTGCCGGTAGTAGGTCAGTTCCTGCTCGGTCAGTCGACCTTCCAGGAAGGCTCGCGAATAAACACCGGGCGCCGAGTGCGCCTGGAAGAAGACCAGGTCGCCGCCGTCGGAGCCACCTTGTCCGGCGCGGAAGAAATGATTGAACCCGACCTCGAACAAGTCTGCAGCGCTCGCGTAGCTGGCGATGTGGCCACCGAGTTCGCCGTAGGCTTGGTTGGCGCGCACGACCATGGCCAATGCGTTCCAGCGCATCAACGAGGCCAGCCGCTCCTCGATCGCCAGATCACCCGGGAAGGGGGCCTGCTGCGATAGCGGGATCGAGTTCACATAGGGCGTGCCGCGAATTGGTTTCCAGGAGATCGCCGGGTCGCGTGCCGAGATGGCGAGCGCGTCCATGATCTCGCGCACCCGCTGCGGGCCTGCGACCTGCAGCACAGCCTGCAGTGCATCCTTCCATTCCGCGGTTTCTTGCGGGTCGCTGTCGGGTGCTGAAAGGACGCTGGTGGACGCGGGAATGGACATGTCACTCATTGCTGATCTCCTTGAGACGAACACTATAGGCAATCAGATCTGAAATTTGCGCTTGAAATAACAAGCTTTAGGGAGCGTTCTCAGCACAATATGCGGTGCTGACCGGAAAGGATCGCATGATGCAACTTGACCCTGTGGACCTGCGCATCCTGCGCGAACTGCAAAGCGACGCCAGCCTCTCGAACGTCGCCCTGGCCAAGCGCGTCCACCTCTCGCCGTCAGCCTGCCTGTCGAGAGTCAAGGCGCTGGAGTCAAACGGCCTGATCCGGCAGTACGTGGCGCTGCTCGATCCACAACGGCTGGGACTGACGCTGAACGTGTTCATCTCCATCAGCCTGAAGCAGCAAACGCGTGCGGCGCTGGATGCCTTCGAGGCCAAGGTCTCGGCGCGTGAGGAGGTCATGGAGTGCTACCTGATGTCAGGCGAGGCCGACTACCTGATCCGTGTGGCGGTGACGGACATCGCCGCGCTCGAGCGCTTCATCATCGAACAGCTGTCGCCGATGAAGGAGGTCGAGAAGATCCGCTCCAGCTTCGCGCTCAAGCAGGTTCGCTACAAGACCGCGCTACCCTTGCAACTCGGCTGACGGCGAAGCGAATGCCCTGCAAGATCTTCGGGGCCCAGGCACCAAGCACTCGAGGACGTCAGATGGCCGTACCGGCGCCGCGTTTGGCCAGTGCCCGTTTCATACGCCAGCCCAGCAGCACCGCGATGACGACGGCATACACCGCGACCTCGGCGAAGTTGTTCTTGGCCGCACGCATCCAGAAGAAGTGCAGCAGGCCCAGCAGCGCTATGGCATAGATCGCGCGGTGCAGCGTCTGCCAGCGAGCCGCTCCCATGGCCTTGATGGCGCGGTTGAACGACGTGGCTGCCAGCAGCGCCATCAGCAGCAGGCCGGCCGTGCCGACCAGGATGAACGGCCGCTTGGTGATGTCCTTGATGATCGCGTCGATGTTGAAGCCCTGGTCCAGCCAGCTGTAACTCAGGAAGTGCAGCAGCACGTAGAAGAAGGTGAACAGGCCCAGCATGCGGCGAAAGCGCGCCAGAGCCGGTAGGTTCGCCCATTGCCGCAACGGCGAGATCGCCAGCGTGACGCACAGAAAACGCAGCGTCCAGTCGCCAGACGCTCGGATGAGCGCTTCGGCAGGGTTGGGCCCGAGCGTGTTGGCCCACGCGCCGTAAAACAACCACCAGAACGGCAGTAGGCACAGCGCGAACAGCAGCACCTTGGCTGCAGGTCGCAGCAAGAACGGCTTGCGTTTGACGGCGCCCCCGACGGAGTTTGCGCGCACCGCTGCAGTCGGCCCTTCAGCCTGAGAACGAATGCCGGTGTTCGGTCCGACGGTTGACATCAGATTCATGGTGCCTGGGCTTGGGGCAGTGAGGTCAGAAGAATTTCTTCAGATCCATGCCCGCGTACAACTGGCCGACTTGCGGCTCGTAGCCGTTGAACATCAGCGTGGCGCGCTTCTTCTGGAACAAGCCGTCCTCACCGATGCGGCGCTCGGTGGCCTGGCTCCAGCGAGGGTGGTCGACGGTGGGATTCACGTTCGAATAGAAGCCGTACTCGCTACTGGCCGCCTTGTTCCAACTGGTGCGTGGCTCTTTCTCGACGAAGCGGATTGCGACGATCGACTTGCCACTCTTGAATCCATACTTCCACGGTACGACCATGCGCACAGGCGCGCCGCTCTGGTTCGGCAGCACCTCGCCGTAGAGGCCGAAGGTCAGCAGCGTCAGTGGGTTCATGGCCTCGTCGAGACGCAGACCTTCCACGTAAGGCCATTGGAGCACACGTGAGCCAATGCCCGGCATCATTTTCGAATCGACGAGGGTGACGAATTCGACGTACTTCGCATTGCCGGTCGGTTCGACCTGCTTGATCAGTTCTGACAGCGAATAGCCGACCCACGGGATCACCATCGACCAACCTTCGACGCAGCGCATGCGATAGATCCGCTCTTCCATCGGGCTGAGTTTGATCAGGTCTTCGATGTCGTAGACCTTGGGCTTGCCGACCGCACCCTCGACGCTGACGGTCCACGGACGCGTCTTCAACGATCCGGCATTGCGGGCGGGGTCGGACTTGTCGGTGCCGAATTCGTAGAAGTTGTTGTACGAGGTCACATCACCATAGGGCGTGAGCTTCTCCATCGTCATACCGCCTGGCACACTGCTGCGCTTGCCTGCCAGCGGGGCCAGCTTGCCAGGGCGTGCTGTTTGTGCCATGGCATCGCGGGCAGCCCACGATGCCATCGCCAGGCCGGCGCTGCCGGCGGCCATCGACTTCAGCAGCGTGCGGCGGCCTTCGTAGACATCACGGGGTGTGATGTCGCCTGAAGAGCGGTGAACGAATCCGTGGTCTTTGAGGAAGTGCATTTGGGTACTCCAGAGCTGTTACTCGACGCTGAGATGCCTTGTGTCGCAGGCGTCACAGGATCCTTACGTGGTGACGCACGGGGGGAGCGGGCTTGCCCCACAACCGTGAATCAGATCACGTCGTTAGTGCCAGACGGCGAGAACAAGTGCAGCGAGCTTTGCGATTGACGCTCCCGAAAGCCCTTGCGTGCGAACAGTTTGGCCTGCGCCTCGGGCGGGAGGTCGGTGATGTTGAGGATGTTCTTGACGATCAGAGTGTCGATCACGTCTTCGAGCACCCGCACAAAATCAGCGTCGAGTTTCGAATAGCCCTCGTCGTCGCCACTGCGGCCGACGAAAGCCTGCACCTCTGCATGCTGGTCTGGCAGGAATTCATCAGCGTCTGCCACCGGCTGGCGGTGCAGGCTCTCGATGGCTCCAGTGGGGGTGCGGCGGATGTAGGGCATGGATGGCGACTGTGTCTGCTGACACTTTAAGCCTGCAGCAGAACTCGATGATCGATGAACAACACGCCGATGGCAGCTCAGCTCCCCAGAGCTTGTCAACTGTGGGGCTGAAAGGCGCCCAAAGAAAAGCCGGTCATCGACCGGCTTGGCTGGGCGCTTCTGGCTTTCAATGAAGCCCGGCAATGTACTCGGCCAACCCCTGGATCTCGCGGTCGTTCAGCTTTGCCGCCACACCCATCATCTGCGCGTTGTTCTTGCGTACGCCCCCGCGGAATGCGGTCAACTGAGCGGCGGTGTAGTCGGCGTGCTGCCCCGCCATGCGCGGGTACTGCGAGGGAATGCCAGCGCCGTTCGGACCATGGCACGCTGCGCAGGCCGGGATCTGACGATCGGCGATGCCGCCGCGGTAGATCTTCTCGCCGAGCTTGGCGAGTTCGGCGTCCTTGGCAGAGCCGGGCTTGGCTTCCTTGGACGCATAGAACGCAGCGACGTTTTTCATGTCTTCCTCGCTGAGTGTGGCGGCTAGGCCGCTCATGATCGCGTTGGCCCGCAGCCCGCTCTTGAACTCGGTCAACTGTTTGACGAGGTACTCCGGGTGTTGGCCTTGCAAGATGGGTTGTGCCAGGCTTCCGCGGGAGCCGTCGCTGCTGTGGCAGGCAGAGCACACTGCCGCTGTAGCAGCACCTTTGGCCAGATCGGGCTTGAACGCTGCAGGGTGCTTCTCGTTGGCCGAGGCAGTGAAAGCAGCGAAACACAACAGGAAAGCAAACGCAAACTTCATGGCGGAGACCGGGGGAAACTGTTAATCGTGCGATTCTACAATTGCAGAATTTGGCAGGTGGCATGACCGAGCAAATGAACCCGCCCCTGAAGGGGAGTGATGCTGCCACCGAGGGCAATTCAGCCGAGAAGGCCGCGTTGGCCTGGGCGCACACGGCGCGATTCCTGACCACCGCCAGCCGGTTGAACGAACTGCCGCAAACCGAGCTGCCCGAGGTCGCCTTTGTCGGCCGTTCGAACGCCGGCAAATCGACTGCCATCAACACATTGACGCAGCAAAAGCGGCTGGCGTTTGCGTCGAAGACGCCGGGGCGCACCCAGCACATCAATCTGTTCGAGATGGGCCCGAAGCTGGAGGCCAACGCTTTGTTGGCGGACTTGCCAGGCTACGGCTATGCGGCTGTGGCGCGTGGCGCCAAGCTGCGCTGGCAGCAGGTGATGGCCGACTACCTCGAAGTGCGTCGCAGTCTGGCGGGTGTGGTGCTCATGGTCGATTCGCGCCTGGGGTTCACCGATCTCGACCGACAGTTGCTCGACTTCATCGCACCGCGCATTGGGAATGGCGCGGTCAAGCTTTTGGTTCTCCTGACCAAGTCCGACAAGCTCAACCGCAGCGAGGCACAAGCCGCATTGGCCGCGGCCCAGCAGACGCTGGGCGAGCTGACCACGGAAGAAGCCGATGTCAACGTCGCACTTTTTTCAGCACTGAAGAAAAGCGGCGTCGGCGACGCGGCAACCTTGTTGCACGGCTGGGTCTGTCCGCTCACGCCCGCAACGCCAGCGTCAGGGACGCCCGAGGAACATGTACACCCCTGAGTGCCCGCGTGGCGCGTAGGTGACGCCGAAGTACAAAGGTCCGACGCTGGTGTCAGCCCCGACGAACAGGCTGCTGCCGGTGCGCAGGTCAGACAGCGACACATCGCCCTTGCGTGCCCATGCATTGCCGGCTTCGAGCGTGCCGCCGACGAAGAGTCCACGTGCCAGCAAGGGGACGTACTCAAGCCGTTGGTAGGCCTGCAACCTCCCGAAGAGCACGTAGTTACCGGCCAGCTGGTTGAAGCGATAACCTGAGAGTCGATGGAACCCGCCCAGGTTGTAGCTGTAGCGGCCCAGGTCGGTGGTCAGGCCCGTTCCGCCGGCACTCTGTGCGCTCAGATGCGCATTGAGCGTGCGTCGTCCCCAAGTGACCGCAGCGGTGCCTTCAAACTCAGACCGCGCGAAACCGTTTCGCCCAGCTCCGCCCGTCACCGTCCGCGAGCCGACGACGGTTTCACCCTCCACGCGGTAGCCGCGCAGCGGGAAATTGACGTAATCCAGCTGATCGACGATGACCTTGAAGCGCGCGCCGGTTTCCTGCACCGTCTGGCTGTTGCCCGGTCCGGGGTAGTTGGCCGCAAGCAGATCGGGGCTGTTGTGCAGCACGACATGGCTGACGCCGAGGCGGAGCTCGCCGAACTTGCCCCAAGGCTGCCCGATATCGACGCCGAAGCGGCCGGTGATCCGACTGAAGCGCCCGAGCTCGTCGGCGCTGTTGGCGTCGTACACGGTGACGCGACGCCGCTCCACGCTCGCATAGCCCGACACAAACCAGTCGCTGCTCCAGCCAAGCGTCCATTTCAGCGGGTGATACAGCTCGGAGTACAGCTTCGGCGTCTCACCGATCTGCACGAAGTTACGCCATTCGGTGCCGTTCTCGTCCAACCATCGTCGGTTGTGGTTGAGCTTCAGGTTGAAGGCGCTGTCGCCTTGGAAATTGGTGAACAGATCGATGCCGACGCGGAAGTAATGCGGCCCCCATGATTTGTCTTCCAGATCGAAGATCAGCCCGTCGCCTTCTGGTGTGTTGACCAGCCGAAAGTCCGCTCGGGCATAGTCACCACTGGCCGCGAGCCGGCGCGCGTCTCGCTCGGCCTTCTTTTCGTCGAAGGGCTGGCCAGTCATCGATTCCAGTTCGTCGGCGAAGCGTTTCGGGTTGGTCAGTTCACTGCCTTCAAAGCGGATGAAAGACACCTGCGCCACTTCTGCCTCGGTCTGAAGGTGTGAGGCTTTCCACTGGGCGTAGGCCTTCGGAGCAAGCGACAGCGCGGCAAGACGCGCCAACTGTGGTCTGACCCCGGCTTCGCCCTGGTCGATCAGTTCGCGTGTCAGATTGAAGTCGCCCGAGGTGAGCGTGCCCAGTGGCGGGGCGATCAACACATCGCCCGGTTTCAACAGGGCCAGGCTGCGTCCCACGTTCTGCTCGGTGAGGATGCTCAGCATTTGCGCTGTCAGCCCGGTGACCGAGCTCAGCGCGTCTCGCTTGGACAGCGGCGTGCCGATGTTGACGGCGATCACGATGTCGGCACCCATGGCCCGAGCGACATCGACCGGCAGGTTGTTGACGAGGCCGCCGTCGCCCAGGATGCGGCCATCGGCCTCGGTGGGCGCAAAGACGCCGGGCACGCTCATGCTGGAGCGAAGCGCCAGCGCCAGGTCGCCACTGCCGAGGATGACTGGCTGGCCAGTCTCCATGTTCGTGGCCACCGCCCGAAACGGGATCGCGAGTTTCGAGAAGTCGCGTATGCCGCGCACCGGCAGGGTGTAGCGGCGCAGCAGGGATTCGAGCCCCCGACCCGACAGCGCACCCAGCGGTGCGCGCAGTTCGCCATCGCGCATGCCGAACTCAAGCACCGGTGACAGCTCGAAATCCTCTTCCTTGCGGCGTTGCGAAAGGAGCGGGCGGTCGACGCGACTGGCGAAGACCTCGTCCCAATTCACCGAGAGCAATTCCTTCTCAAGGCGTTCGGCATCCATGCCGCTGGCGTACAGGCCGCCGATGATGGCGCCCATCGAGGTGCCGGCAATCACATCGATCGGGATGCGCTCGCGCTCCAGCATCTTCAGCACGCCGACATGGGCCAGACCTCGGGCGCCGCCGCCCGACAGCACCAGCCCAATGCGTGGACGACCCAGCGGGCGGACGGCGGGCAACGCACTCGCGAGTGTTGGCGTCCCGACCACCGGGGCTGGCGTGAACTCGTTGCCTGATGCGGTGAACGCCGCGGTGAAGCAGGCGGCAAAACAGAGACGACGGGCGAGCATCAACATCGAACGCATTCAGAAACTGTACGGGATGGCCCTGGCTGGCATGGGGGATGCGGCCTCCATGACGCTCATCTCGAGCGTCACCGCCCCTCAGTTCGATGCGGCGAGATCGCGCATGACCCGGTGAACCGCGCGCTGGATCAGTTGCGTGTCGGACACAGGCTTGACAAGGCCCTCGGTCACCATGCGCACCAGCGCCTGGCGCGTGATGGAGTGGGTGCGCCCGGCTGTCTCACTGGCGAAAACGAAATAACGCAGCGAGTCGCTGCGCCACAGCAATTGAACGGTGCGCCAGCGCCCACTGAGAAACCAGCGGCAACTGGAGCCGGGTGTCATCGCGTCGATCGGCCGATCGGAACCGGCTTCTGGCGGCGCTCCGTCGGACATCAGCTCGGCCGGGACGGTGTCCATCGAGAAGACTTCGATCAGTGAATTTGCAAAGCCCTTGGGCGCCTCGGCAGCGGAACTGGAAGGACCTTCATCGCGCAGACGCTGAAAAAGTTCCTGCGGCGTGGCTTCACGTGTGCTGGCACGTTCGCCTGGCCGCAGTGATTCGGTGTGCACCGCCAGCAAGTCGTCGAGCACCGCCTGTTGCTGCATTTCGGGAAGCGCCACCTGCGCCATCCCGGCGCGCACGCGCTTCAGCAGGTCGGGCAGCAGTGCCAGAAGCCGCTGCCGACTTTGTGGATGATCGGGGATCTGCAGGCTCCATAGCAGATCGTCAACGGTTTTCAGCGCACTGGCCGTCCGTTCATCGCTGTCGCCATGGCGCAGCATCGATTCAGTGACCACGCGCGCCCAGACCTGGGTCAGAAATTCGCGAAGGCGCAGTGTCATGCGCACTGGCCGGGCCTGCTCGGCCAACTGCTGCGACAGGTCTTCCTGCAGCACCTCGCGGCGCTCCGTGGCGGTCAGCGCCGCGATGGTGTGTTCCGCGAGAGCCTGCTGCTGTCGCAGTTCCTCGCTCAGGTGCGTTTCGAGGCGAACCAGCCCCTTGGTGAAAACCGACGAGGATGGCTGGGGCACCAAGGCGATATCGCTGGCGACCGACTCGCAGAACCTGAGCAGACGTGTGCTGCGGGGGTCGCCCGGTTGCGGCCAGACCTGTGACGCCTGTGCGATGCGGTTCATCAACAGCCACACCGGATGCTGGTGGCTGTCGAGCAAGGTGCCATCGACCAAGCAAACGCGCAGCACCGATGTCTGCAAGTGCGCCATCACGCCGCAGAGGCCAGCTGAGAGCTGCTCATCCGACAGCACCGCCTCGAAGATCCGCGACAGTAACTCAACGACGTGAGGATCGACGCCTTCGGGAACCAGCGTTTCCTGAAGCAGCGCAAAGCGCTGCGTCCCTGACACCCCTGGCACCCCTGGCGCTGCCGAAGCGGGCGTGGCAGGCGTGGCGGGCGACGCCGGCGCTTGAGATGCACTTGTCGAGCGACTTTGCAGCAAGGCGCTGAGCTGTTGCAGCGCTTGTTCGAAGAACTTCTGTGTGACAGCCGCTGGCACTGGCGCCGGCGCCAGCGCCGCGGACGGGCCGCCAGTGGCCAGCACTACCGTCCGGTAGGTGCTCGGCGTGACCCCTTGCGACTCAAGTCGGGTGCACGCAGCCGCCCAGGACATCTTGAGCTGGCCGGCCATCACGACCGCAGCCGTGCGGAGCAACACGCTGCGCTGCGCAGACGCCGGGCTGATGGCGCAGCAGGCGTCCCACAGCGCCTGCGCATAGGCCGAGGGCCGCAGCGGATTGGACTCGGCACTGACGTGGGACTGCCCGATCAGCGTCGAGGTGAAGGTCTGCAGTTCGCGCAATTCCCATTCGGAAGCGCTGTCGATCAACTGGGCGGCGCGCGAGACTTCAATGTCTGCTTCGACCCGGGTCTCATCCATCAATTGCAGGCCACCTGCGACGGTCATGGTGCCGCTGGCAGCTGGGTTCTCGAAGCCCTGCACATCGGCCATCACCAGCGCCTGGAGGCTGTCAACGAAGGCCTGCCCGAACGGTTTCGAACCACGCCTCAGGGCATCAATGGCCTCCTGTTGCGCATTGCGATCTGCCAGCGTGGCAGCCGTGCTCGACTTCGAAGGCTGCTGCAACTGCGCCAGGGTTGCGGTGACCACGCGCTCCGCAAGCGCAGGCGCTCGGGACAACTCGTCCTCGACGAATCGCAACATCAACGGAGAAACCGGCATGGTGGTGGGCTGTTGCCTTTCAAAGGCATTATCTGGTCGATTCGGCGACGCACACCAAGCCAGTGCGTCCCGCGACCATGAAAAAGGGCTGCCGAAGCAGCCCTATTTCAGGAGCGAATGCAGGTCTCAGGCCCGGTGGGCCTGAAGCCATGGCGCATTTACATGTCCATGCCGCCCATTCCACCCATTCCACCCATGCCGCCACCGCCCATGCCGGCGCCGCCAGCGCCCGCCTCGTCCTTCGGTGCTTCTGCGACCATGGCTTCGGTCGTCAGCATCAGCGAGGCCACCGAGGCCGCGTTTTGCAGCGCGGTGCGGGTCACCTTGGTCGGGTCGAGGATGCCCATCTCGATCATGTCGCCGTAGGTGTCGTTCGCAGCATTGAAGCCGTAGTTGCCCTTGCCGGCCAACACCGCGTTCACCACCACGCTGGCTTCGCCGCCGGCGTTGTAGACGATTTCGCGCAGTGGCGATTCGATGGCCTTGAGAACCAGCTTGATACCGGCGTCTTGATCAGGGTTGTCGCCCTTGATGTCGCCAGCCATTTGCTTGGCGCGAAGCAGCGCGACGCCACCACCGGCCACGATGCCTTCTTCAACGGCTGCACGGGTTGCGTGCAGCGCATCTTCGACGCGGGCCTTCTTTTCCTTCATCTCGACTTCGGTGGCAGCACCGACCTTGATGACGGCGACTCCGCCCGCCAACTTGGCCACGCGCTCTTGCAGCTTCTCGCGGTCGTAGTCAGAGGTGGCTTCTTCGATCTGCACGCGCACTTGCTTCACACGTGCCTCGATGTCGGCGGCGGCGCCGGCGCCATCGATGATGGTGGTGTTTTCCTTGCCCACTTCCACGCGCTTGGCTTGGCCCAGATCGGCCAGCGTGACCTTCTCGAGCGTCAGGCCGACTTCTTCTGCGATGACTTTGCCGCCGGTCAGGATGGCGATGTCTTCGAGCATGGCCTTGCGACGGTCACCGAAACCCGGGGCCTTGACGGCGACGACCTTCAGGATGCCGCGAATGGTGTTGACGACGAGCGTGGCCAAAGCCTCCCCTTCGACGTCCTCGGCAATGATCAGCAGAGGGCGACCGGCCTTGGCAACGGCTTCCAGCGTCGGCAGCAAGTCACGGATGTTGCTGATCTTCTTGTCGAACAGCAGGACAAACGGGTTGTCCAGGATGGCCGACTGCTTCTCAGGGTTGTTGATGAAATACGGCGACAGGTAGCCGCGGTCGAACTGCATGCCTTCGACGACGTCGAGTTCGCTGTTCAGGCTCTTGCCGTCTTCGACGGTGATGACGCCTTCCTTGCCGACCTTGTCCATCGCCTCGGCGATGATGTTGCCCACTTCATGGTCACTGTTGGCCGAGATGGTGCCGACCTGAGCGATTTCCTTGCTCGTGGTGGTGGGCTTCGACTGAGCCTTGAGCTGCTCGACCAGGGCCGTCACGGCCTTGTCGATGCCGCGCTTCAGGTCCATCGGGTTCATGCCGGCGGCCACGTACTTCATGCCTTCGCGCACGATGGCTTGGGCCAGCACGGTGGCGGTGGTGGTGCCGTCACCGGCGATGTCGCTGGTCTTGGAAGCGACTTCCTTGACCATCTGCGCGCCCATGTTCTGGAGCTTGTCCTTCAGCTCGATTTCCTTGGCCACGGACACACCGTCCTTGGTCACGGTGGGGGCGCCGAAGGAGCGCTCAAGGACCACGTTGCGACCCTTCGGGCCCAGGGTGACCTTGACTGCGTTGGCGAGGATGTTCACGCCTTCAACCATGCGGGCGCGTGCATCGCCACCGAAGATTACGTCTTTAGCTGCCATTTGAAATTCTCCTAGAGCTTGGTTTGCCGGCTTGCGCCGGTGAATTGTTCTGTCTTCGCTCGTCCGTTTGGGACTTGACCTCGCCATGCGAAGTCAGCCTGCGACGAAAGTGAATCGCGTGCGATTTATCTTTCGACCACGGCGAACAGGTCTTCTTCGCGCATCACGAGCAGTTCGTCGCCATCGACCTTGGCGGTCTGGCCGCTGTACTTGCCGAACAGCACACGGTCACCGACCTTGATGTTCAGGGCGATGAAGTCGCCCTTCTCATTGCGCTTGCCAGGTCCGACGGCGAGCACTTCACCTTGATCGGGCTTCTCGGCGGCGGCGTCGGGGATGACGATGCCGGAGGCGGTCTTGGTTTCCTGTTCCACGCGCTTGACGATCACGCGATCGTTCAGAGGACGAAGTTTCATAGCATCTCCTTGAGGGATAAAAACCGGGTTTGATGTTTTTACGAGCAGGGACGGTTCGCCAAAGCTTCGCGTCCGACTGATTTGGCAGGGCCTGAATCGTCGTTAGCACTCAATGAACTCGAGTGCTAGCAAATAGATTATAGGGACGATGAGCGGCAGTTCAAGGGCCTGATCCGTTCGTTTTTCGCACAACCATGGCGGCTCTGGCCGCCATGGTGCACAGGTCTTGTGCCGATCAGTGCGGCAAGGGTGCCGAGTTTTCGTCGGTGTCGTCCGGTGTCGTGCTGGACGCGACCCGGTAGTTCTCGCTTGCCCATGCGCCGAAATCGGCGTTCTTGCAGCGAGCGCTGCAAAAGGGGCGATTCGGGTTTGAACTCGCATAGACGCTGTCGCCGCCGCAACCGGGACAGCGGACGATGCGTTCGGACACTTTGGAGGTGCTCACGAGCACAAGGTCAGTTCGAAGCAGCCATCGCTGGTGTGCGGCCGCAGGCGGCCCTCTGCGTCCTGGCGCATCAGCCGCACCGACACCATCAGGCGGTGACCTGTGATCTCGGGCACCAGACCGCCGGTCGGATCCAGGCGCACCCGCATCAGGTGATAGGAGCGCCCAGTTGGTAGGCTTTGCTGGAATTGGCCGGCGATTGCATTCACTCGCTGCGGCACACCCGAGTCGCGCAGCAAGCCCAGGAGCACATTCAGCGCCTCGGCCAGTGGGAGCAGCAGCGCGATCCAGCGAGCGAGGTCGGCACGGCGTTCCGCGGGTTCGTGCTGCTGCCAGGCGTAGTAGGCGGGCAGATCGAACTCGCAGGTGCCGCCGGGAATGCTGATGCGGCTGCGGATGCTCATCAGCCATTCGTTGTTGGTGAGCGCGTGACCGGCCTTGCCAGGCAATTCGTTCAGACCGGTGTGGGCATGGTCGATCTTCTCGATCACCTCATCGAGCGCCTTCTCCGAGATCGACGGGTTGCCGCGGTAGCTGTTCAGTTGGGACTTCTGCCGCTCGAGGTCCTTCAGGAGGTCGGACTTCAGATCGGCGCGCGAGGCGACCTCGATGATCTCGAACAGCGTGGCAATCGCATAGTGGTGATCGACCGCGGTGTCCCGGGTGGCCAATTGACCTAGCCGATCGAACAGGTGCTCCAGCCGAAGCATGGTGCGTATGCTTTCGTTGAACGGGTACTCGTAAAGGACCAAGAGGCCTTCCTTCAACGGCTGATGAAATGACGACAGGTGGGCGAGTCGGCGCGGCGGCCCAATTGTTTCACAGAGGTCCGACTCGGAGCGCGAGCCAGGTGTTCCACACGGTGGCAACCCGCTCGGCCAGCTCGCTGATTGAAACACCGTCGTTGAGGATCAGGTCATCGGCAATGGCGCGCCGCTGCTCTCGCGTGGCCTGCGCGGCGATCACGGCCCGAACCGACGACTCAGCCCACCCGGAGCGCTGCACCACCCGCGTGATCTGGGTCGCCTCGCTGCAGTGGACGACCAGTACACGATGCACGCGACACAGCCACTGCGGCGACTCGACCAGCAGTGGTACATCGAACACGATGACGGCCGAATTCGCCAGCAAGTCAGCCTCACTCTCCGCGTCGGCCGAAATCAACGGATGCAAGAGCGCTTCCAGCCGGTGGCGGGCCGAAGGGTCCTCAAACGCCAGGTCACGCATCCGACGGCGGTCCAGCGCGCCGTGGGTGTCGATCATGGTGTCACCGAAGGCCTCACGCAGCAAGGGGATTGCTCGCCCGCCTGCGGCGGTCAATCGCCTCGAAATGGCGTCGGTGTCGACGATGCCAGCGCCATGCGCCGCCAGCATGCGCGCGACTGTGCTCTTGCCGCTGCCAATGCCGCCGGTCAGGCCGATGCGCAGCGGTTCAGCGGATCGCGGTGCGGGAACAGCCATCTGGCAGGTGCCGACGCACGCACGTGGCCATCAGGCCCAGCCCAGCCAATCGAGGATGGTGGGCGAACCGATGAACAGCACTGCCAGCCCCGAGCCCGCCAGAAACGGGCCAAAGGGCACGTAGCGGCCTTCCCGCAGATTACTGGCGAGCTTCATGCCGATGCCGACGATCGCTCCGATCACCGACGCACCGAGCACCACGGGCAGCACCATCGACACGCCGAGCCAGGCGCCCAGTGCGGCCAGCAGCTTGAAGTCGCCGTGGCCCATGCCTTCCTTGCCGGTGGCAAGCTTGAACAGCCAGTACACCGACCACAGTGACAGATAACCCGTCACAGCGCCCCAGACGGCGGAGGACAGCGGCACGGTCAGGCCAACGGCCGAGGCGATCAGGCCCCCCCACAGCAGTGGCAGCGTCAAGCTGTCAGGCAGCAGCGTGGTGTCCCAGTCGATACCGGCAAGGGCCACCAGCACTGCGGCAAAACCGCACCAGGCGAGGGTGGACGGATGCGCTCCCAAGCGCCAGGCGAGGCCTGCGAACAGAAGTGCCGTGATGAGCTCGAAGGCTGGGTAGCGCGGCGAAATGCGTGCCTTGCAAGCTGAGCATTTGCCGCCCAGTCGCAGGTAACTCAACACCGGGATGTTCTCGTGCCAAGCGATCTGATGGCCGCACGAGGGACATCGAGAGCGCGGTGCAGACAGCTTGACTTCAGCCGGCACATCGATCTTCACTCCCAGCAGGTCGGCACTGTCCAGTTTCCAGCTGCGCTCCAGCATCAAAGGCAGCCGGTGGATGACCACGTTCAGGAAACTGCCAATGCACAGCCCGACAAGCGCGAAGGTCCAGGGAGAAAAAAACGCTTCGATCAACAGCGTATCCATCCTCTGGGATCAGACCACCTGGCCGAGCTTGAAGATGGGCAGGTACATCGAGACCACTATGCCGCCGATCAATGTGCCCAGGATCACGATGATGAACGGCTCCATGAGGCTGGACAGTCCTTTCACCGCTTCATCAACTTCGTCCTCGTAGAACTCGGCGGCCTTGCCCAGCATGGCGTCCAGCGAGCCGGACTCTTCACCGATCGAACACATCTGCAGCACCATGTTCGGGAACACGCCGGTGGTCTGCATCGAGGTGGTCAGCGAGGCGCCGGTGGACACGTCCTTCTGAATTTGCTCTGTGGCTTCGGCGAAGACGGCGTTGCCCGAAGCACCACCGACTGAATCGAGCGCCTCGACCAGCGGCACTCCGGCGGCAAACATGGTGGACAGCGTCCGCGTCCATCGCGCCACCGCTGATTTGTTAACCAGCTCGCCAAACACTGGCACCTTCAACAGAAGCCGGTCCATGGCCTTCTGCATCTTCTCGGAGCGCTTCCATGACTCGAGGAAGAAATAGGTGCCGCCGCCGATGAAGCCGAAGATCGCCCACCAGTACTTGACGAAGAACTCCGACATCGCGATCACCACCAGCGTCGGTGCGGGCAAATCAGCGCCAAACGAGGTGAACACGTCCTTGAATGCCGGGATCACGAAGATCATGATCACCGCCAGCACCACGAAGGCCACCACCAGCACCGCGATCGGGTAGATCAAGGCCGACTTGATCTTGTTCTTGATCGCCATCGTCTTTTCCTGGTAGATGGCCAGGCGATCCAGCAGCGCTTCCAGGATACCGCCCGCCTCGCCGGCTTCGACGAGGTTGCAGTACAGCGCATCGAAGTGCAGCGGGTGCTTGCGAAACGCGGCCGACAGGCTCGTACCGGTCTCGACATCTGAGCGGATGTCGGTCAGCAGGCGGGTCAATCGCGGGTTCGGGCTCCCACGCGCCACGATGTCGAACGACTGGATCAGCGGCACACCGGCACGCATCATCGTGGACAACTGACGGGTGAAGATGGCGATGTCTTTTTGCTTGATCGCGCGGCCGCCACTGACGCGGCGCTTCTTGACCTTGGTGATCAGGATGCCCTGGCGGCGCAGACTGGCATTGACCATGGCCTCGCCGCCGGCGCGCATCTCACCTCGAACGATCTTGCCGTTCTTGTCCTTGCCTTCGTACTCGAAAACAATTTCTTTAGCGCGTGTTGCGGCCGCTGCAGTCGCCATGGTTCCTCCGGAACTCTCAATCCACCAATGTGCTTATCGGCCGGATTGTGGAGTTATTCATCGGTAATCACTCGTTCGTGCACGCGATCACTTCTTCCAGCGTCGTCACGCCTGCCCGAACCTTAACCAAGCCGGACTGCCGCAGGTCACGCACCCCCTCGCGTTGGGCCTGCTCGGCAATGTCGACGGCCGTGCCTTCGGTCAGGATGATCCGCTGGATTTCTTCAGTGATGGGCATCACTTGGTAAATGCCGACACGGCCCCGGTAGCCGTTTGAGCAAGCCGAGCAGCCGACCGCTCGGTACGGCTTCCAGTTGCCGTTCAGGTCAGCCTCGGCGAATCCCGCCTTGATCAGGGCTTCTCTGGGGTATTCGGCCGGTGCCTTGCAACTCTCGCAGAGCTTGCGTGCCAACCGCTGGGCGGTGATGAGCAGCACGCTGGACGCGATGTTGAATGGTGCCACCCCCATGTTCAGCATGCGTGTCAGCGTGGTCGGCGCGTCATTGGTGTGCAGAGTCGACATCACCATGTGGCCGGTTTGTGCTGCCTTGATGGCGATGTCGGCGGTTTCCAGATCACGGATCTCGCCGACCATGATGATGTCCGGATCCTGGCGAAGGAAGGACTTCAACGCCACGGCGAAGTTCAGCCCCGCCTTATCGTTCACATTGACCTGGTTGATGCCCGGGAGGTTGATTTCAGCCGGGTCTTCCACGGTGGAGATGTTGACGCCCGGCTGATTCAGGATGTTCAAGCACGTGTACAGAGACACCGTCTTGCCGGAGCCGGTCGGGCCGGTCACCAGGACCATGCCGTAGGGGCGCTGAATGCAATGCAACAGGCGGTCGCGTTCGATCTTCTCGTAGCCCAGCGCCTCGATACCCAACTTGGCGCTGGATGCATCCAGGATCCGGATCACGATCTTTTCGCCGAACAGCGTCGGCAAGGTACTGACGCGGAAATCGATGGCCTTGCTACCGAACTTCAGCTTCATGCGGCCGTCTTGTGGAACGCGCTTTTCGGCGATGTCCAGCCGGGAGATCACCTTGATGCGCGAAGACAGCTTGTCCTTGATGGCAATCGGCGGCTGTGTGATCTCGCGCAATTCGCCATCGACCCGGAAGCGAACCCGGTAGTGGTATTCGTAAGGCTCGAAATGCAGGTCAGAGGCGCGCGCATTGATCGCGTCGATCAACATCTTCTGCAGGAAGCGCACCACTGGCGCATCCTCGACATCCGGCGTGGCTTCGGCAGTCTCTTGAGAAGTGACATCGTCGGTAACGTCAAACTCGAAGTCGCTGGAAGCCATCGACTCCAGGGTTTCTGTGGCGCTGGTGGTGCTGGTTTCAACGATCTTCGACAGCTTGTCGTGCTCGACGATGACCCACTCAGGCGTCAGTTGTGTCGCGAACTTGATGCGCTCAACCGCCTCCTGGTCGGTGGGGTCGGCGCCACCGATGAACAGGCGCCCACCACGCTTGCCCAGAACGACGAGCTGGTACTGCGCCGCCAGCTTGGTGTCGATGATGTTGCGTGGCAGTTTTTGCGCGTCGACCGCATTCAGGTCCAGCAACGGCAGCGCCAGCGCAGAAGACAGCGTGTGCGCCAGATCAGCGGGAGATACCGCACCCGCAGCGATTACCGAGGCGACAAAACTGATTTTCTTGTCGCTTGCGGACTTGACCAAGCCCTCCGCAGTTTTCTCGTTCAGCTTACCGGCATGGACAAGAACCCGAGCCACGCCAGACAAGGCGGATTGAGGCGCTTCAGCGAGGGTGTCTGCCATTCAGTGCCCGGTAGTCGAACGATCAACTGACAAATGGGCTTCGTTGAACGAGGCACAGCCCATGACCCAGAAACTGGTCGGGGTGAGAGGATTCGAACCTCCGGCCTCTACGTCCCGAACGTAGCGCTCTACCAGGCTAAGCTACACCCCGAATTCCTGTGTCTCAAGTGTTTTATCGCGGGAATCTCAGGATGAGCGGTCAAGTGAACGTACACACAAGTTTATCAGAGCGTCCCGATAAACCGACGGGCGCAATGCCTCCAGGCTTTGTTGCGCCAGATCGATTTGTTTACGAGCAGCATCGCGTGTCGCGTCGATCGATCCGGTGCGGCGCACGACCTCAATGACCTCTGGCAGTCGCGCGACCTCGCCATTGAGGATCGCCTCTCTGATCATCTGCCGCTCCGAGGTACTGCCGCGTTCCATGGCGAGGAGCAGGGGCAGGGTGGGTTTGCCTTCGCGCAAATCGTCCCCGACGTTCTTGCCCAGTTCGGCAGTGGTTCCCTCGTAGTCAAGCAAATCGTCGATCAGTTGGAACGCCGTACCCAACGATCGGCCGTAATCAGCGCAGGCCTCCTCGATCTCTGGCGGCGCTTCGGCCAGAACCGCTCCGAGCCGCGCGCTTGCCTCGAACAATTTTGCGGTCTTGAAGCGGATGACTTTGAGGTAATCGCTGACCTGCACATCCGGATCGTGCATGTTCATCAACTGCAACACTTCGCCCTCAGCAATGACGTTAGTTGCGTCGGACAGCACCTGCAAAACGCGCATGCGGTTCACCGACACCATCATCTGGAAAGCGCGCGAGTAGACGAAGTCGCCCACCAAAATGCTGGCTGCGTTGCCGAAGAGCGCGTTGGTAGTCTTTTTCCCTCGACGCAGTTCAGATTCGTCGACCACGTCGTCGTGCAGCAGGGTGGCGGTGTGGATGAACTCGACTGTCGCTGCCAACTCGAACCGTTCTGGGCCTCGGAAACCGAGCGCGTTTGAAAACAACAGCACAAGCAACGGCCGGACTCGTTTGCCGCCCGCCCCAGTGATGTAGCCGGCAATCTGATTGACGAGCGCGACCTGCGAGGCCAAACGCTGGGTGATGACCGCATCGACCTCCTGCAACTCGGCCTCCATCAGCCTCGGGGCTGCGGAGGCGTCATCGGTGTATGCGTTGGGTTCGGCGCGCACGCTGGCCTTTGTCGGGAAAGAGACGAATTATAGAAATGAGGTGGATGCGCCGGAGGCTGCGTTTGCCCGCACCTGTCGATTTCAGCGCAAATGCCTGAATTCAGGCTAGAATCGTAGGCTACGCCGCATGCGGGTAATGCATAGCTGGCACGCAACAGAAAATCCAATCGAAAGGACTGAAATGTACGCAGTCATCAAAACCGGCGGTAAGCAGTACCGGGTCGCTGCAGGCGAGAAGCTAAAAGTCGAGCAGATCGTCGCAGAGATCGGCCAGCAAATCACCATCGATCAGGTGCTGGCCGTAGGTAGCGGCGCGGACATGAAAGTCGGCAGCCCTCTCGTCTCTGGTGCGACGGTAGTCGCCACCGTTCTGGCCCAGGGGCGTCAAGACAAGGTTCGCATCTTCAAGATGCGCCGCCGCAAGCACTACCAGAAGCGCCAAGGTCATCGTCAGGCCTTCACCGAAATCCAGATCAGCGCCGTCAACGCCTGAGCTTGGTTGCTCTAGTTTTTTGAGGATTCAGTCATGGCACAGAAAAAAGGCGGCGGTTCGACCCGCAATGGGCGCGACTCGCAGCCCAAGATGCTCGGAGTCAAGGCCTTCGGCGGTCAATCGATCCCCGCCGGCTCCATCATCGTTCGTCAGCGTGGAACTCAGTTCCACCCTGGAACCAATGTGGGTGTCGGCAAGGATCACACGCTGTTTGCGCTCATCGACGGTGAGGTGGTTTTCGCTGTCAAAGGCCCGCGTAATCGGCGCACGGTGAGCATCAAGTCGCACTGAGAGCAGTTATGACGGACTTGCGCGAGCCCCGGTTTGCCGGGGCTTTCGCATTTCTGGTATGCCGTTTAATGTCGATCTTGTCTGAATCCGCCCGCCTTGTGTTTCGACTCAACAGCCCCTGATCGCCGATGAAATTTGTAGACGAAGCCTCGATAGACATTGCTGCTGGCGACGGCGGTAATGGATGCATGAGCTTTCGGCGAGAAAAGTTCATCCCCTTCGGCGGGCCGAATGGCGGGGACGGCGGTCGAGGAGGCAGTGTCTATGCCATCGGCGACCGCAATCTGAACACGCTGATCGACTTTCGCTACGCGCGCCGGCATGAAGCGCGGCGGGGCGAAAACGGCCGTGGGTCGGACCAGTTCGGGGCCGCGGCTGAAGACATCTTGCTGCGCATGCCGATGGGTACGATCATCACCAATGCAGACACTGACGAAGTGATGGCCGAGTTGCTGGTACCCGATGAGAAAGTGTTACTGGCTAAAGGTGGGGACGGCGGCTTCGGCAACCTGCACTTCAAGACCAGCACCAACCGAGCGCCACGACAGAAAACGCCCGGTTGGCCCGGTGAGCAATTCCGCTTGCGGCTCGAACTGCGGGTGCTGGCCGATGTGGGGTTGCTCGGCATGCCCAACGCCGGCAAGTCGACTCTGATCGCGGCGATTTCGAACGCTAAACCGAAGATCGCTGATTACCCCTTCACGACTCTGCATCCCAATCTGGGCGTGGTGCGGGTTGCGCCCGAACAGAGCTTCGTGGTTGCCGATATCCCCGGCTTGATCGAAGGCGCTGCCGAAGGTGCTGGCCTCGGGCATCTGTTCCTGCGTCATTTGCAGCGCACCCACCTGCTATTGCACCTGGTCGATTTCGCTCCGTTCGACGAAGCGATCGATCCCGTCGCGCAAGCTAAGGCGATCGTTGGCGAGCTGAAAAAATACGATGCCACCTTGCACAAGAAGCCGCGCTGGATGGTGCTCAACAAGCTTGACATGGTGCCTCCGGACGACCGGCAACGCCGCGTCGATGACTTCGTGAAGCGCTTGAAATGGAAGGGCCCGGTGTTCCAGATTTCGGCGCTGACGCGCGAAGGTTGCGAGCCCCTGATTCGTGCCATTTACGAGCACGTGGCGCGGCTGAAGAACGTGGTGCCGGACGACCCCGATCCGCGCTTCTCGGGTCAGGACAACGCAGAGCCATGAGCGACGCCTTGAAGTTGGCACGCCGGATCGTCATCAAGGTCGGCTCCAGCCTGGTGACTAACGAAGGGCGTGGTCTGGATGCCGACGCGGTCGGCAATTGGTGCCGCCAACTGGCGATGCTGGCGGCGCAAGGTCGCGAAGTCGTGATGGTCTCGAGCGGTGCCATTGCTGAAGGCATGAAGCGGCTTGGCTGGGTGTCGCGCCCGAAGCCGCTGCACGAGTTGCAGGCTGCGGCGGCCGTCGGCCAGATGGGGTTGGCGCAGCTCTACGAGTCGAAGCTGCGCGAGCATGGGGTGGGCAGTGCACAGGTGCTGCTGACCCATGCCGACCTTGCAGACCGCGAGCGCTATCTGAACGCCCGCTCGACACTACTGACCTTGCTGAGCCTGAAGGTCATCCCGGTCATCAACGAGAACGACACCGTCGTCAACGACGAAATAAAGTTCGGTGACAACGACACGCTGGCCGCGCTGGTGGCCAATCTGATCGAGGCCGATGCGCTGGTCATCCTGACCGATCAGCACGGGCTTTATTCAGAGGATCCCCGGAAGAATCCGCAGGCGCATCTGATAGCCGCCGCTGACGCGTGCGACCCCACACTTGAGCGCATGGCCGGTGGTGCGGGAAGCAGCATCGGTCGTGGCGGCATGATCACGAAGATCCTGGCGGCCAAACGCGCCGCCAGCAGCGGTGCCAGTACGGTGATTGCTTGGGGTCGCGAGCCCAACGTGCTGTTGAGGCTGTGCGCGGGCGAGTCGATCGGCACCGCCTTGCTGGCGCCGACGCAGAAGATGGCGGCACGCAAACAATGGATGGTCGATCACCTGAAACTGCGCGGGGCGGTGGTGATTGACGCTGGCGCCGTGCTCAAGCTGCGCGACGGCGGCAAGAGCCTGCTGCCGATCGGGATGGTCGAAGTGCAGGGCGAGTTTCACCGCGGGGATGTCATCGCGGTGCTGGACCCAACTGGCGTCGCTGTGGCCCGGGGGCTCGCCAACTACGCCAGCAGCGAAGCCCGGATGATCGCAAAGAAGCCTTCAACCGAGTTTGAGAAGATTCTCGGATTCAGCGGCGAGCCGGAAATGATACACAGAGATAATATGGTAATTATCTAGTTAACAAATATATACCAAACATAAGCGGGCGAGCCCGCTGAAAATCAGCTTTCACCTCGTTTGACGGTAACTTAAAGAGTATCTTCTTGATGCTTTGGAGGGGCATCCTCAGCGACTTGCGGCAAGTGCCCCTTGGCCTCGTTGGCTCGATCGGGTGAGGGCAACTCACCTCTCGCGAGGCGATTGGGTTGTGCCGGCCGCGGCAGGAAGCGTGACAGTTCCGTCAGGGCGTGCTGGTACACCTCGCGCTTGAAGTCGATCACCACGTCCAGCGGTATCCAGTACTCGTTCCAGCGCCACGCATCGAACTCCGGGTGGCTGGTCGCGCGCAGGTTCATGTCGCTGTCGCGACCGGTCAGTTGAAGCAGGAACCAGATCTGCTTTTGGCCACGATAGTGTCCGCGCGCTTCCCGGCGTATGAACCGGTCGGGCACCTCATAGCGAAGCCAATCCCGAGTGCGGGCGAGGATGCGGACATGGTCCGTTGTCAGCCCCACTTCTTCGTGGAGCTCTCGGTACATCGCCTGCTCAGGCGTTTCACCGTGTTTGATTCCTCCCTGCGGGAACTGCCAAGAGTGCGTCCGGAGCCGTTTGCCCCAGAACACTTGGTTCCTCTGATTGAGCAGGACGATGCCGACGTTGGGTCTGAACCCCTCACGGTCGAGCATAATGAACCCCAAATCTGTAATTGATTGGATTATTGCACCGCGCCGGCAATATGCAAACTCCCCGTCTGCAGGTTGTCTAAGGATCGATCCGCTGAGCGGTGCCCAGTTCACACTCCATACAGCCCATGCGGCCGCACTGATGAAAGCGTCTCAGTTCTTCATTTCCACCTTGCGAGAGGCGCCGGCAGACGCCGAAGTGGTCAGTCACAAACTGATGCTTCGTGCGGGCTTCATAAAACGCCTGAGTGCGGGGATCTACAGCTACATGCCGATGGGGCTTCGGGTCATCCGCAAGGTGGAGGCCATCGTTCGCGAGGAAATGAACAGGGCCGGTGCGATCGAACTGCTGATGCCACTGGTTCAACCTGCCGAGCTCTGGCAGGAGACCGGACGCTTCGACAAGATGGGCGCCGAATTGATGCGGGTGAAGGATCGCCACGACCGAGACTTCATCATCCAGCCTACCAGCGAAGAAGTGATCACTGACATCGCGCGGCAAGAACTGCGGAGTTACCGCGCGCTGCCGAAAAATTTCTATCACATCCAGACCAAGTTCCGAGACGAGCGTCGGCCGCGCTTCGGCGTGATGCGAGGTCGCGAATTCACGATGAAGGACGCCTACTCCTTCGACCGTGATGTCGAGTCGGCTGGAAAGAGCTATGACGCGATGTATGCCGCTTACCAGCGCATCTTCGAGCGCCTGGGCCTGACCTACCGCGCTGTAGCTGCTGATACCGGCGCCATCGGGGGTGATCGGTCTCATGAATTCCAGGTGATCGCCGACACGGGGGAGGACGCGCTTGCCTACTGCGCTACTTCGGGCTATGCGGCCAATGTCGAGCTGGCCGAGGCACTGCCGTTGATCGCACAGCGCGGCGCCGCGACACAAACCCTGGTCAAGATCTCGACGCCGCGTAAATCAACCTGCGAAGACGTGTCGGTCTTGCTCGGCGTGCCGCTGTCGTCGACGGTGAAGTCGCTGGTGCTCGCCACCGACGAGGAACTGGCCAACGCTTCTGGTACGTGCACCACGATCTGGCTGCTACTGGTGCGTGGCGATCACAGCCTGAACGAAGTCAAGGCAGGCAAGTTGCCGGGTTTGAAGGCCGGGCACCGCTTTGCCACTGCTGCGGAGATTGCGGAGCACTTCGGCTGCAAGCCTGGTTATCTGGGGCCGGTGGGTGTGAAAGCTTCCGTGAAGGTCATTGCCGACCGCACGGTAGCGGCTATGAGTGACTTCGTTTGTGGCGCCAACGAGGAGGATTTCCATCTGACTGGTGTCAATTGGGGGCGGGACCTGCCAGAGCCGGACCTGGTCGCTGACTTGCGCAATGTCCGCGCCGGCGACCCTTCGCCAGACGGGCAGGGTGTGCTTTCTATCCAGCGCGGCATCGAGGTTGGTCACGTGTTTTTCCTCGGCACGAAGTACAGCGAGGCCATGAAGGCGACCTACCTCGACGAAGCCGGCAAACCCCGACTGATGGAGATGGGCTGCTACGGTATCGGCGTGACACGCATCCTCGGTGCGGCCATCGAGCAACGGCATGACGATCGCGGGATGATCTGGCCGGCGGCCATCGCACCGTTCGCTGTGGTGATCTGCCCGGTCGGCTACGACCGGTTCCCAGAAGTGAAAGCTGCGGCGCAGGGCTTGTACGCATCGCTTGAGCGAGCGGGCATCGACGTGATCCTCGATGATCGCGGCGAGCGCCCAGGCGCGATGTTTGCCGACTGGGAATTGATCGGGGTGCCGCACCGGGTGGCCATTGGCGAGCGCAGCCTCAAGGAAGGCAACGTCGAATACCAGGCCCGGCAAGACACGAACTCGACCGCCGTTCGTCTGGACGACGTGGTGGCGCTGCTGCAGAGCAAGCTGGCGTCATGACATTCAAGCGCCGCCATCTGCTGTTAGCGGGTCTGGCCGGCGCCGTCCCTTGGCCCGCGGCGCATGCCGGCGGACAGGTCGAGGAGCCCCTGGCCGATGCGGTGCGATCGGCGCTATCGGCTGCGGTGCATGATGCTGCACCGCCCACCCCCCACTTCGACACCACCGAGCAAAGGCTCGCCTACCTGCGTTGGCTGGGCGCGGCGAGCGATCGCCTCAAGGCACGCACGCCGCATTACGACGCCCGCATCGAGTTCCTGCAGACTGTCTGGTACGAAAGCAAGCGCAAGGGGCTGGATCCGTCACTGGTCCTGGCGCTGATCCAGGTCGAAAGCGGTTTTCGAAAGTACGCTGTCAGCCGAGTTGGAGCGCGCGGCTACATGCAGGTGATGCCGTTCTGGGCACGCTTGATTGGGGATGGCGACGTGAGTCGGCTGTTCCACATGCAGACCAACCTCCGGTTCGGCTGCGTGATCCTGCGGCATTACCTCGACACCGAACGCGGCGATCAGTTCCTGGCGCTCGGCCGCTACAACGGTAGCCGAGGCCAAGCCAAGTACCCCAACATGGTGTTCGGTGCCCGCAGGCAGTGGGACGTGAGCCTGGCTTGATCAGGCTTGATCACAAGCCTGTCCAAGAGCGCGGTGCAGCGGCATTGATGCCAATCAATGCAAGGACACGTTCGACGCTGTCGTCTACCAGTTCATCGATGGACTTCGGCTTCAGATAGAAGGCGGGCAATGGCGGAAAGATGATGCCGCCCATCTCGGTCACCGCCGTCATGTTGCGCAGATGCGCCAAGTTGAACGGGGTTTCACGAACCATCAGAACCAGCCGGCGACGTTCCTTCAGCGTGACATCGGCGGCGCGCGTCAGCAGGTTGTCGGACAGGCCATGGGCGACAGCGGCCAGCGTCTTCATCGAGCATGGAGCAACTACCATGGCCTCGGTGGCGAACGACCCACTGGAAATCGCGGCGCCGACATCGGCGGGGCTGTAGGCGACATCTGCAAGGCGCTCCAGCCCCTTGCGGTCCAGCCCGACTTCGTGGTGAACATTCAACACGCCCGCAGGTGTCACGACAAGATGGGTCTCGCAGCCCGTTTCGCGGCAACGCTCCAGCAGGCGTACAGCGTAAACCGCGCCGGTGGCGCCGGAAACACCGATCACCAACCGAGGCCGCTGACCTGCGGTCGCGATCATGGGTAACACGATCTGCGTGGAGGTCCGGTCAGCAATCAGCTCTTCAGCAAGGGTGCCAGTTCGCCCGCTTCGAACATTTCGGCCATGATGTCCGAGCCGCCGACGAATTCGCCCTTGACATACAGCTGCGGGATGGTCGGCCAATTGGCGTAGCCCTTGATGCCCTGACGGATCTCCTCGTCTTCCAGCACGTTGACGGTCGTCACGCCCGTGGCGCCGCAGGCCTTCAGGATCTGTATGGCGCGCCCCGAGAAACCGCACATCGGGAATTGAGCGGTTCCCTTCATGAACAGAACCACGTCGTGTCCCTTGACGAGATCATCGATGCGTTTATTGACGTCGCTCACGGTGTCGCTCCTCAATGACATGTTTTGTGACGGGCGAGATTACACGAGAACGCGCACCGGTTGCCCGGGCCAGGGCGTTCGCCCTCGCTTCAGAACGAGTAAGACACCCCGATTTGTATCAATGGGGAGAGACGCAGGTCGCGGACTATGTCGTCGATGCCTTGGCCGCCCGACAGCGCACTGCCGAACTTGACTGCCGACTGCGGACTGAGGGCCATCAGTCCCAGATCAGCGCGAAATCCCCAACCTGTGCGGATGGGCAGATCGGTGTAGCCCAGTCCGACGTAGGGCACGGGGATGACGTCGTCGTTCTGTGCCGACCAGCCGCTGGCGAGGGTACGTCCAGACAGGCCTGACAGCGACGATGCGAAAGCCGATCCGCGGCGCGAAGATGTGCTTGCTGCTGTGCTGCGCGGCGTGACCAGCAGTCCACCAGTGGCGCGCAAACCACCGGCGTAAACCGGCCCTGGGTCGGGATCGACTCGCCAGTCAAAGTAGTAGTCGCGCAGCACAGCCAGGCCGCGAAGCGGGCTGCGGGCTGGGTTGGCGATGAGGTTGTAGGGATCGATGTGGCGACGCCCGTTCAGTCCCTGACTCAACTCGATGCGCGCTTGCCACCGACCATGAAACCAGCTCGAGTCGGATGCCCGGAGCCCGTTGCTGTCCACGGACCATGCGGGCATGCAGGCGCCCACAAGTGCCACGAGGACGATATGACCGTATCGAATGCGCATGGCCGTGCTCCCGAAGTCAACGAACTGGAAAGCCTCACATGCATCCTACGACGTGAATCGCTTGCGGGCGAGCCGCTGTTGCGCAATCCCTCACGAGTCGCGAACGGCTGGATGACAAGGCCACCGTCGCGCGTGGCGTTCTTGCCACGTCGACCTCAGCGCTGCGCTCTTTAGCTACAGCGAGCGCCTGTGCAGCGCTCCATCCCCGCCAGATCGCACCGAGTTTCCGTTTCAGCAAATCCTGCTTGCTGCAGTCGTTGGCGCACCGCGGCGCCCTGGTCATGGCCGTGCTCCAACAGCAGCCAGCCGCCCGGATGCAGCGCCGAGGCCGCGCCATCGATCAGTCGATGCAGGTCCGCCAGGCCGTGCTCGGTGGCCACCAAGGCACTGTGCGGTTCGTAGCGCAGCGGAATCAGGTGGGGGTCATCAGGCGCCACATAGGGTGGGTTCGCCAGCGCGAGGTGGAAGCGCTGTCCCACCACAGACGACCACCAGTCCCCCTGGGCCAGGGTGATCGGCAGGTGAAGCGCCACTGCGTTGCAGCGTGCGACGTCCAGCGCGGGTGCGCTGGCATCGACCGCGGTCACCCTGGCGGCAGCGCACTGGTGCTGGATTGCCAGCGCGATCGCACCACTGCCGCAGCCCAGGTCAACGACGCTCGGTGCGCTTACCGTCGCAAGTCGATCAGCCAGCACCTCCAGTCCCCACTCGACCAGCAATTCGGTCTCTGGCCGAGGGATCAACACCTGTGGTCCGACCTGCAGGGTGAGCCCGCAGAACTCTGCTTGCCCAAGCAAGTAAGCCAGCGGTTCCCCAGCGCGGCGGCGGTCCAGCCATTGCGCAAGCTGCGTAGCTTGCACAACGCTCAGCACGGTCTGGTCATGGGCGATCAGCCAGCTTCGAGGTTGTTGCAGCAGATGCGCCAGCATCAGCTGAGCGTCGAGCCGCTCCACGCCGGCGGTGCGAGCGGCTGTCAGTGCCTGTGCGATGGTTACGCCTGCAGACAAGGCAGCCGAGGGCGCTTGTGGTTCATTCACAGACCGCCGCTTTCCAGCAAGGCCAGTTGCTCCGCCGCGCTGGCTGCCTGCAGGGCCGTGATGACCTCGTCCAGGTCACCGTCGATGATGGCCTGCAGCTTGTACAGCGTCAGGTTGATGCGGTGATCGGTCAGCCGCCCCTGCGGGAAGTTGTAGGTTCGGATCCGGTCGCTGCGGTCGCCGCTGCCGATCAAGCCCCTGCGCGTGGCCGCGTCTTTTTCGGCGCGCTCCTGGCGGTCCTTGTCGCGAAGGCGCGCTGCCAGCACCGCCATCGCTTTCGCCTTGTTGCGGTGCTGCGATCGGTCGTCCTGACATTCGGCGACCAGGCCGGTCGGCAGGTGGGTGATGCGGATCGCGCTGTCGGTCTTGTTGACGTGCTGGCCGCCGGCACCGCTGGCGCGGAAGGTGTCGATCCGCAAATCAGCCGGGTTCAACTGAACTTCCTCGGCTTCGTCGGGTTCCGGCAGCACGGCGACCGTGCACGCGCTGGTATGTATACGGCCCTGCGTTTCCGTGACTGGCACGCGCTGCACCCGGTGCCCGCCGGACTCGAATTTCAGGCGCGCATAGACACCGTCGCCCTCGATGCGGATCACCACCTCCTTGTAGCCGCCGAGGTCGGACACACTCTCCGACATCACTTCAGTGCGCCAGCCCTGGTGTTCGGCGTGGCGCAGGTACATGCGCGCGATGTCGGCGGCAAACAGCGCCGATTCGTCGCCACCGGTACCGGCACGAATCTCGATGAACGCATTCCGTGCGTCGTCCGGGTCGCGAGGCAGCAGCGCGGTCTGAAGCGCCTCGTGCAGGCGATCGATCTCGGCGGTCGCGCTGGCGAGCTCGTCTCGCGCAAATCCAGCCATGTCCGGGTCGTCGTCGGCGCGCTCGAGGATGGCCTGCGCGGCTGCAGAATCGTGTTCGCGGGCCTCGTATTGTCGAAACAGATCGACGACGCCACCGACTTCGGCGTACTCGCGGTTGACCGCGCGAAAGCGGTTCATGTCGTTCGACAGCGCAGGGTCGTTCAGCGTGGCTTGCAACTCATTGAGTCGCAAGGTCAGGCGTTCGAGCTGTTGTCGAAGAGAGTCTTTCATGGGGTGTCCGAGGCACTGCCGAAGCGCGATGGCGGTGGCAGCGTGCGGACACGCTCAGCGCCATCGTCCGATGAGGTGACGCGCTGGCTACAACAAGGCGTCGGTATCGCGGCCGGGCACTGGCGCCGTTGGCTCGGCCCTGCTGGCACCCGGGCCATTGCGCAGGAACAGCCGTGACACGGTGTGCGTCAATTCGGCACGGTGCTCGCTGGCGGTGGAGTTCAATTCGACCATGGCGCCGTGCAACAGCTTCTGGGTCAGTCCACGTGACATGGACTCGAGCACTGCGTCGATGCTCTCGCCCTTGGCGATCAATTTGCGTGCACGGGCAATTTCGCTGGCGCGCCACTCGTCAGCCTGGGCGTTCAGCGCCTGAATCAACGGCACCGTGCCGCGCTGTCCCAGCCAGTTGACGAAGCCCTGGACGCCCGTCTCGATGATGGCTTCGGCCTGCTGCACCGCCGCCTGTCGCTTTTCGCCGGCGATCTGCACCAGCGATGACAGATCGTCGACGGTGTACAGGTAAACGTCGGACAGGCGGCTGACTTCGGGCTCGATGTCACGCGGAACCGCCAGATCGACCATGAAAATCGGCCGGCGCTTGCGCGCCTTCAGCGCACGTTCGACTGCGCCCAGGCCGATGATCGGCAGAGTGCTGGCAGTGCATGAAATCACCACATCGAACTCGGCCAGGCGTTGCGGAAGATCTGCCAGTGGCAACACTTCAGCGTTGAATTTGCTCGCAAGCTTCTCGCCGCGCTCGCGTGTGCGGTTGGCCAAGGCCATCGAACGCGGCTTCTTCGCGGCGAAGTGCGTGGCAACGAGTTCGATCATCTCACCCGCGCCAACGAACAGCACCTTGAGTTCGCTCAGGTCCTCGAACAACTGAGAGGCCAGCCTCACTGAAGCCGCGGCCATGCTGATCGAATGGGAGCCGATCTCAGTTGAGGTGCGCACTTCCTTGGCGACCGCGAACGAGCGCTGGAACATCTGGTGCAAGGTGGTGCCCAGCGTGCCTGCGGTGTCGGCTTCGCGCACCGCCTGCTTCATCTGGCCGAGGATCTGCGGTTCGCCAAGGACCATCGAGTCAAGCCCGCTGGCGACACGGAAGGCATGCCGTGCGGCGGCCTCGTTTTCCAGCACGTAGGCATGCTCACGCAGCGCTGCACCGGACATGCCGCCCACTTCAGCCAGCCAGTCGAAAGCCGGGGTCACCAGTCCGGCGTCTGCGCCGACATAGAGTTCGGTGCGATTGCAGGTCGAGACCAGCGCGGCCTCTGGTGATCGCTGCAACCGCTGGCGGAAAGCACGCAGTGTCGGCGCCAACTGCTCTGCCGAAAATGCGAAGCGACCGCGCAGATCAAGCGGCGCGGTGGCGTGGTTCAGTCCGAGAGTGAAGACGCTCATATCTGTCAGGCAAAATTTACAGCAATTCGCAGTTCACGCCCAGCCTGAAACACCCGAAGCGCTGCGGTCCCTCGCGATGAACCGACTGCACCATGAATTTTCTCGACCTTTTCTGGCACATCTGCGATTTTGCTGCACCTGCGATTTTGCTGGGCGTGATCAGTGCCACGGCCGCCAAGTGGCTGTGGCGCGGCCCGTTGCGCACCGTCCCCTGGATCCATCTTGGGTGCTCCGCGGCGGCGGCCAGTTTGCTTGCATGCATCGCCGGACTGGTCATCACCGGCCGCGATGGCAAGATGGTCACATATGCCGCGATGGTGCTGGCTTGCGCCATCAGCCTTTGGTGGCGCATGCGCGGCCGCTGAACGCCTGAGCCCATGGGTCAGGCGACCACCGCTTCGCCGCGCAGCGAATTCGGATTGGCCTGCGTCACCGTCACGTCGATCAATGAGCCGATCAGTCGCGACGGGCCCTTGAAATTGACCTTGCGATTGCACACCGTGCGGCCCATCAGTTCGTCGGGGTTCTTGCGCGACGGCCCTTCGACCAGGATGCGCTGACGGCTGCCCACCATGGCCTGGTTGATGCGCTGCGCGTTGGCCTCGATGGTGGTCTGCAGGTGCTGCAGCCGTTGCAGCTTGATGGTCTGAGGCGTGTCGTCTTGGAGATTAGCCGCTGGCGTACCTGGCCGCGGGCTGTAGACGAAGCTGAAACTCGTGTCGAAGCCGACGTCATCGATCAGCTTCATCATCTTGGCGAAGTCATCCTCGGTTTCTCCGGGGAAGCCCACGATGAAGTCGCTGGACAGGCTTAGCTGCGGCCGCACCGCGCGCAGCTTGCGCACCGTGCTCTTGTATTCCATGGCGGTATAGCCGCGCTTCATCGCCATCAGGATGCGGTCGCTGCCGTGTTGCACCGGCAGGTGCAGGTGGTCCACGAGCTGCGGCACTTTCGCGTAGACGTCGATCAGCCGCTGCGTGAACTCGTTCGGGTGGCTGGTGGTGTAGCGGATGCGCTCGATGCCGGGGATCTCGGCCACGTACTCGATCAGCAATGCGAAATCAGCGATTTCGCCGCTGGTGCCCATGGCCCCGCGGTAGGCGTTGACGTTTTGGCCCAGCAGCGTGATCTCCTTGACGCCCTGATCCAACAGACCAGCCACTTCGATCAGCACATCGTCGAACGGCCGTGACACCTCTTCGCCACGCGTGTAAGGCACGACGCAATAGCTGCAGTACTTCGAGCAGCCTTCCATGATCGAGACATAGGCGCTGCCGCCTTCGACACGTGCCGGTGGCAGATGATCGAACTTCTCGATCTCGGGGAAACTGATGTCGACCTGTGCTCGCTGCTGGTCAGCGCGGCGGTTCAGCATCTCGGGCAGGCGGTGCAGCGTCTGCGGCCCGAACACCACGTCCACATAGGGTGCGCGCTCGATGATGGCTGCGCCTTCCTGGCTGGCCACGCAGCCCCCAACACCGATCAGCACACCCTTGGCCTTCAGGTGCTTGACGCGTCCGAGGTCGCTGAACACCTTCTCTTGCGCCTTCTCGCGCACCGAGCAGGTGTTGAAGAGAATCAGGTCGGCCTGGTCCACGTCTGCCGTCGGCTCATAGCCCTGCGCCTCGTGAAGCACGTCCACCATCTTGTCCGAGTCGTACTCGTTCATCTGGCAGCCGAAGGTCTTGATGAAGACCTTCTTGGCGACAATGGGCGCACTCATGGCTTGGTCCAGGTCTGCGTCGCAGGGTTGAAGTTCCAGGCCTGGCGCTCTTCGACGGTTTTCGGCCAGGGCTTTGTTTTGCGCTCAGCCTCGCGAAGGATCCAGAGCTCCTTGATCATCCCGGTGGTGTCTTCAATCGTGTAATGCACGGTGTGGCTGCTGCCCGTCAATGTGGTCGGCAACACCAGCAAGTTATTGGTGCCGTGCAGACGCGCGCCGGGCGCTAACAGCGCCGGGGCGCCATTGAGCATCACCGCGGGTGGTCCGCTGAAAGCCACCACTCCGCGCAGCGCCGTCAGCGGAAACTCGCGCGCCAATTCCTGCGACCCAGCTGGCGCTGCGATGGCAATCATCAGAGCGAAGAACAAAGCGCGACGGCGGTCCATGGCAGCTTCCATTGGCGGTGGTGTACTTCGGCACGGGCAGTGGACCTGGGGTCGCCGCCCTGCCGCACAAACAAAAACGGCTCCGCGTCGTGAAGACGCGGAGCCGGTCGGGAATCTGGTGGCGCTTCAGGGATTCGAACCCCGGACCTGCGGATTATGATTCCGTCGCTCTAACCGACTGAGCTAAAGCGCCTCAAGCCTTCGATTATAGCCGGCTGCGGGCGGATTGCGGCGCTGGTCTGGCTGCACCGCGCGCCACTCTGATGCGGTTCCTTCCAGCGATTCAATCGCGCTCGCCCGACGTCCCACGCATGTTCAGTTTTTTCAAGAAGAAGGCACCGTCGGTTGCGCCCGAGGCAGCGAATCTCGAGGCGGTCAACGTCATTGCACCGGGTGTGGCGACCCCAGTGCCTGCCGGACAGCGCAAGAGCTGGCTCGACAAGCTGCGCTCGGGACTGCGCAAGACAGGCTCGGGTATCGCGCAGGTGTTCACCGGCACGCAGATCGACGACGCGCTGTATGAGGATCTGGAATCCGCGCTGTTGATGGCCGACGCGGGTGTCAAGGCCACCGAGTACCTGCTGGCAGACCTGAAGCGGCGCGTCAAGGAAGGCCGTGTTACCGAGCCCTCTGCCGTCAAGGCCTTGCTGGCCGATGCAGTCACCGACCTGCTTCAGCCGTTGCAGCGCCCACTCACTGTGGGCGAACACACGCCCACAGTGATCATGGTCGTCGGTGTCAACGGTGCGGGCAAGACGACGAGCATCGGCAAGCTGACCCGCCACCTGGCCGGGAGCGGGCAGAAGGTGTTACTGGCCGCGGCCGACACCTTTCGCGCAGCCGCCAAGGAGCAACTCGCCGTCTGGGCTGGGCGCAATGGTGTCGAGATCGTCAGCCAGGATGGCGGCGATCCGTCGTCGGTGACCTTCGACGCGGTGACTGCCGGCAAGGCTCGTGGCTGTGACGTGGTGATCGCCGACACTGCGGGCCGGCTGCCAACGCAACTGCACCTGATGGAAGAGCTTCGCAAGGTCAAGCGCGTCATCGGCAAGGCGCAGGCCGGCGCACCACACGAAGTGCTGCTGGTGGTCGATGGCAACACCGGGCAGAACGCGCTCGCGCAGGTCAAGGCCTTTGACGACACCTTGCAGCTGACAGGATTGATCGTCACCAAGCTCGACGGCACGGCCAAGGGCGGCGTGCTCGCGGCGATTGCGCTGTGGGCGCGTGAACGAGGACGCGGTTCCGGCGGCGATGTTGCAAGAGACGGTGGCGCCACCGGACCCGTGCCGGTCTACTTCATCGGCGTCGGCGAGAAGCTCGAAGACCTGGAAACCTTCGACGCACGGGAATTCGCAACGGCCTTGCTGGGCTGAGGGCATCGCGGCGCGCGATCAGCGCAGGCCGCCCATGCCCTTCATGCCGCCCAGGCGCTTCATCATCTTCATCATGCCGCCGCCCTTCATCTTCTTCATCATGTCGCGCATCTGCTCAAACTGATTGAGCATGCGGTTGACCTCCTGCACCTGAACGCCCGCACCGGCGGCGACGCGGCGCTTGCGAGTCGCTTTCAGAAGCTCGGGTTTGCGGCGCTCCAGTGGCGTCATCGAGCAGATGATGCCTTCCATGCGGCGCACGTCGCGTTCGGCCTTGTCCATGTCGACGTTGCCAGCCTTGGCGGTCATCTGCGATGGCAGCTTGTCCATCAGCCCGGCCAGCCCGCCCATCTTTTTCATCTGCGAGATCTGCTGCAGGAAGTCGTTCAAATCGAAGGCGTCGCCCGACTTGACCTTGTCCGCGAGCTTTTGCGCCGCAGCGATGTCGACGCCCTGCGTCACCTGCTCGACCAGGGCCACGATGTCGCCCATGCCGAGGATGCGTCCGGCATGGCGCTCTGCGTCGAACACTTCGAGCCCGTCGATCTTCTCGCTGACGCCGGCAAACTTGATCGGTGCGCCGGTGATCTGCCGCACCGACAGCGCCGCGCCACCGCGCGAATCGCCGTCCATCTTGGTCAGCACGATGCCGGTCAGCGGCAGCGCCTCCTTGAAGGCCTTCGCCGTGTTGATGGCGTCCTGCCCCTGCATCGCATCAACGACGAACAGCGTCTCGATCGGCTTCAGTGCTGCATGCAAGGCGCTGATCTCGGCCATGAGCGCTTCGTCGATGGCGAGCCGCCCGGCGGTGTCGACCAGCAGCACGTCGAAGTAGTGCTTGCGCGCGTAGTCGAGCGCAGCATTCGCAATGTCGATGGGCTTGTCGGTGGCGGTGGACGGGAACCACTCGGCTCCGGCTTGCTTCGTCACCGTCTTGAGCTGCTCGATCGCCGCGGGCCGGTAGACGTCGGCCGAAACGGTCAGCACCTTCTTCTTGCGCTTTTCGATCAGGTGCTTGGCGAGCTTGGCGGTCGTGGTGGTCTTGCCCGCGCCCTGCAGGCCGGCCATCAGGATCACTGCTGGTGGCTGCACCGTGAGGTTGATGTCGGAGACCCCTTCGCCCATCGTCGAGGCGAGTTCGCGGTTGACGATGCCGACCAGCGCCTGACCTGGATTGAGCGAGCCGATCACCTCGGTGCCCAGCGCCTTGTCCTTCACACGTGCGATGAAGTCGCGCACCACGGGCAGCGCCACGTCGGCTTCGAGCAGCGCCATGCGCACTTCGCGCAGCATCTCCTGCACGTTCGATTCGGTGATGCGGGCCTGGCCGCGCATCGTCTTGACGGCGCGACTCAGGCGATCGGTGAGGGTGGAGGCCATGGTCGGGAAGGCGCTGCCATGAATGGCGTGGCGCGAAAGTACACTTTGAAGATGAGTCTATCTTCGAAGGTCCCGCGGTGATTCCGGCGTCGTTTCCCGCGCTGCTGGCCCTGGTCAGCCTGCTGGCGCTGCTGGCCTACGGGCGCGCGGCCACGGTGCCGGAAAGCGCGCCCGGCGGACTGCGCATGTACCTGCTGACAGGCTGGGGACTGCACGCTGCGGCCATCTTCATCGACACCTCGGGTGTCGGCACCGGGATCGAGGGCGCGCGATTCGGCTTTGCGCCTGCCCTGTCGGTGACGCTCTGGATGGTCATCGCGGTGTATGTTCTGGAAAGCCGGTTCCTCCCGATCCGTGGTGTGCGCCGAACCCTGGCGTTGCTGGGGGCGCTGGCCGTGGTGTTGGCACTCGGTTTTCCTGGTCAGTTGCGACCGCAGGCCGGCTCACCTTGGGCACCCATCCACTGGGTCCTCGGCATTGCCTCCTATGGATTGTTCGGAGCCGCGGTGTTGCACGCGGCGATGATGAACCGAGCCGACCGGCAAATGCGGCAGACCTTGCAATCCGGCCGACTCGACACGGCAAGTGCGTCCGATGCGCTGCCGACTGGAGGACCCCCGATGGGCCTGCCTCTGATGCGATTGGAACGGCTGACCTTCCGGTTCGTATCGGCCGGCTTTGTCGTCTTGTCGTTAGCGATTTTTCTGGGCTGGGTCTTCGCCAATCCCTGGCGCTGGGACCACAAGGTGGTGTTCTCGGTGCTGGGCTGGCTGGTCTATGCCGGTCTGCTGGCCGGCCGCCGTCGTTTCGGCTGGCGCGGACCGCAGGCGACCCGCTGGGTCTACACGGGGGCGGTGCTGCTGCTGTTGGCTTATGTCGGCTCGCACTTCGTCGCCGAAGTCTTGCTGCACCGGCCGCCCGAGGTGCCATGACCCAGGCCGCTGCGCGATGAAATTCTTTTTGTTGCTGGTGCTGTTCTTCGTGGTGGTCTGGCTTTTTCGCGGCGGGCGGCGTCGAGGTGAGCGTGGGGCACCGCCGCAGCCGCCGGCCGCGCCGTCGGATGATGCGCAGTCCAGCACCGAGAGCATCGTCGCCTGCATGCACTGCGGGCTTCATCTGCCTCAAGGTGAGGCGGTCTTGGGCGATGCCGGCTGGTTCTGCGGCGATGCGCACCGCCTCGCCCACGACAGCAACAAGCCGCGCTGACTCCCGTTGCGATGGTCGACGCTGCCGGTCCCGTTGAACGTCGCAAAACCGATCGACGCAGGCGCGCGCGAGGTACACGTGCCGACGAGTCATGGTTCGGCGCCTTCATCGGGGACGCCGACTCGCTCACGCCCGACGACGGCCGACGCGACGACACCCATGACGATGCGACACGCTACGTCGGGGCAGACGCTGGCGATGTCTCTGCCTTCCACCGCATCTACCGCGCATTCCTGAGCGCACGCGCGGCACTTGGCGTGGCGCTGGTCGTGACGCTGGCGGTGGCTGGATTGTTCGGCTCGCGTCCGAGTGCGGCGGTGGCCTGGATCGGTATCTCTTATGCCACCCTGGCGGTCAGCCTGTGGTTGTGGCCGCGCACCGGTGTCGCCGACGAGCATGCCGAGTCGCCACGGCTGGGGCGGCTGACCTGGTTGGCGTGCATCGGTGTCGACATCATCTGTTTCACTGCTTTGCACGTATTGACGCCGTCCAACAGTCTGAATTTTGCGGCGCTGCTGGTCTTGCCAGTGCTGATGGCCGGCGTGCTGACGCGGCGTGTGCAAGCACTGGCCACAGCCGCAGGCGTCGCCTTGCTGCTGCTCGCCAATGCCTGGGCAGGTGTGTTGGCCGGTGGCGAGCCGGCCACGCTGATGACGCAGGCCGGCCTGGCGGGCAGCGGCTTGTTGGTCATCACCGTGCTGGCCGGTGAACTGGCCAGCCGGCTCGCCCGTGAGGAGCTGACCGCCCGCGACAGCATGGAGCTGGCGCGACAGCAGGTGCAACTGAACCGCCTGGTGATCGAGGAAATGCAGGATGGCGTGCTGGTGGTTGATCGAACCGGCCGCGTTCGCGCGGCCAACCCGGCCGCGCGGCGCTTGCTGGTGCGCCGCGGGCTCGGTCGACCGGCGCCGTTTCAACTGCGCGGCGTTTCGGCGTGGGACCAGTTGGTGAAGACCGTCGAGCGGGGTTTTCACGAAGCCGTCTGGCCAGAAGCCGGGCGTGATGTGATGCTGCAGTTCGAGCAAGGCACGACCCGCACGCTGCGCGTTCGGATCCGCTTCACGCGCGGCGCCGACGAACCCTCGGCCGAGGAGCTGTGCGTACTGCTGCTGGAAGACGTGCGTAGCATGCAGGCCCGCATGCGCCAGGAGAAACTCGCCGCCATGGGCCGGGTCTCGGCGGGGATTGCGCACGAGATCCGAAATCCGTTGGCCGCGATCGCACAGGCCAATGGCCTGCTGGCCGAAGACGCCACCTCGGCCACACAGCAGCAACTCACGCGCATGGTGGCAGACAACGTGAAGCGGCTGACGCGCATCGTCGACGACGTGATGGAGGTCGCGCCTGGGACGGTGATTGAGGCAGGTGCCATCGACGTCACTGCCGAAGTCGGCGCGATTTGCAGCGACTGGGCGCGCTCGGCCGGTCTGGAATTGAGCGCCGGCAGCCTCTTCAAGGTTGAGCTGCCGGAAGAGCCGCTTGGCGCCACCTTCGATGTCGAACACCTTCGGCGGGTGATGATCAATCTGCTCGACAACGCCAGGCGTCATGCCACAGACGCACCTGGCGCGGTGCGAGTGCGGCTGATCGCGCTGGACGACACCACGGTTCAGCTCAGCATCAGCAGCAACGGCCCGACCATCCCCGATGATGTCGAGCGCTACCTGTTCGAGCCCTTCTTCTCGACGCGCAGTCGGGGTACCGGCCTCGGCCTGTATATTTGCCGGCAGCTGTGCGAGCAATACGGCGCCAGCATCGACTACCGGCTGCGGCCTGTGACCGAAGCGAACCGAAACGATTTCGTTGTCAATATGCGGCGCCGTAACGGGGTCGATGCAGAGCCTGGCCTGCAGCTCCCGAGGTGATGTGACGAAGCCCTGACACGTTCCCGCCATGTCCTCCCCCGCCTATTTCAGTCTGCTCGTCGTCGATGACGAACCCGATCTGCGCACGCTCTATGAGCTGACGCTTCTGCGCGAGGGCTACGAGATCGAAACCGCCGGCAGTGTGGAGGAGGCGCGGCTGCATCTGCAGGACCGGGTCTACAGCGCCGTCATCACTGACATGCGGCTGCCCGATGGCACGGGACTCGACCTGCTGTCCTTTCTGGAGCGCGAAGGTCGGAGAGAGAAAGCGATCGTCATCACCGCCTATGGTTCAGCCGAAAACGCAGTCGAAGCGCTGAAGGCCGGCGCCTACGATTACCTGACGAAGCCGGTCGATCTGAAACAGTTCCGCGCGGTGGTGGCCTCCGCTTTGGGCCGCGGGCCGGCGACAGGCCCGACCACGCTGCCGTCCAGCTTGCCAACAGAGCCTGCGGTGCTGTCCAGTGATCTGGCGCCCGCGCGATCATCGACCCGCAATGGGCCCGACAGCACACCAGCGGTATCAGCCGCCGCGCCTGCCAGCCCGGCGTTGAACCGGATGGCCGGTCAGTCTGTGGCGATGAAGCAGGTGCGCGCCATGATCGACAAGGTGGCACGCAGCATGGCACCGGTGCTGGTGCAAGGTGAGTCTGGCACCGGCAAGGAACTGGTGGCGCGCGCCATTCACGAGGTCAGCGTGCGCAGCGCCCAGCCTTTCATCGCCGTCAACTGCAGCGCGATTCCTGATCACTTGCTGGAAGCGGAATTCTTCGGATACCGGCGTGGCGCTTTCACAGGCGCCCAGGAAGACCGCGAGGGCTTCTTTCAGGCGGCCGACGGCGGTACCTTGTTTCTCGACGAGATCGGCGAACTGCCCTTGTCGATGCAGTCGAAGCTGTTGCGCGCGGTGCAGGAGCGGTCGGTGCGCCCGGTGGGTGCCGTCAACGAATTGCCGGTCAATGTGCGCCTGCTCAGCGCCACCCACAAGGATCTCGGCGTCGAGGTGCAGGCCGGGCGCTTTCGCCAGGACCTGTACTACCGCCTCAACGTGATCCAGATCCGCGTGCCGCCCTTGCGCGAACGGCTCGAAGACCTGGCAGGTATCGGCGAACGGGTGCTTGAATGGATCGCCCGCGAAGCCGGCGTGTGGCCGGCGCCGCGATTGACGCCCGCCGCCTTGTTGCACCTGTCGCGTCACCCCTTTCCGGGCAATGTGCGCGAGTTTGAGAATCTGTTGCACCGTGCCGTGGCGCTGTCCGGCGGCGACACCATCGATGTGGGCGATCTGGCGCTTCCCGGCGACGCACCGTCCGACGCGTGGGTCAAGGAGGTGATGCCCTCGCCCCTGCCGACCGATGCGTCAGCACCGATGCCGCCGGCCACCTCGCTGATCGAGCCGCCGCGCCCGCTGCATGGCACCGCAAGTGCGGCGGCGAGCCTGCCCAGTGACCTGGCGGTCTACCTGGATGACATCGAGCGCGACATGTTGTTGCGTGCACTCGAGCAACACCGCTTCAACCGCACGGCCGCTGGTGCCAGCCTGGGACTGTCGCTGCGGCAGATGCGCTACCGAATGGCCCGGCTGCATGTGATGGACGGCGCCGATGCCCACCTCGATGCCGAGCGTGGCAACGCCTGAAACGGCCGGCGATTGGCAGGGGGGCTGGTGGGCGCACGCGCGCCATTGCCCGTCGCCTCACTTCGGGCCACGACCCGAGGCCAGCGTGGTCAGTCTGGTCCTGGTGCATTCGATCAGCCTCCCGCCTGGCGTTTACGGTGGTGCCGAGGTCGAACAGTTCTTCCTGAATCAACTCGATGTGTCGGCGCATCCGTATTTCGATGCACTGCGTGGGATGCGCGTGTCAGCGCATTTTTTTATTCGGCGCGACGGCGAGTGCGTGCAATTCGTGTCCTGCCGCGAACGTGCCTGGCATGCCGGCGCATCGCAATGGCGCGGACGCACCAACTGCAATGACTTTTCGGTCGGCATCGAATTGGAGGGGCTTGAAGGTGAGGGCTTCGAGGCAGCGCAGTATGCGAGTCTGGTCGCGCTGTTGAGAGCCCTCGATCACGAGGGGCGGCACCTCGATGTAGCCGGTCATGAGCACGTGTCGGCCGGCCGCAAGTCCGATCCCGGTAGCGGCTTCGACTGGGCTCGACTCATCGCCGATCTGGGCTGGCCGGCCCGGTGTTTTCCCGAGGGCGTTGCCGCGCTGTCGTGATGGCACCGCAAAGCCAAGGGCCCGCGCGGACATCGCGGCGCTCGACAGGGAACTCGCCGCTCAAGCATTGGTGCGCGATACCGTGTCAGATTGGCTGGAAAGTCAATGAATTTGCGGCTGCCCAAGACGCGTCGCAGCGTCCGGGCGGCTGCCGAGGGCAAGCGCGCGATCGTCATTGAATCGAGTGCCGGCATCAACACGGCAGAGGATCTTTCTCTGTGAGGCGATTTTTATCGCCAGACGCTAGCGGTAGCGCTTGAAGCCCCTTCTGACCCCAGATATAGTGTCCCGATGCGAAAAGCATTCACCCACGTTCGCAGATGAACGGCGCTTGTTCACAACTGACACGCCGTCTGTGTACAGGCCCGAATCTTTCCGGGCCGCTCAGGTCACCGCAACGCACGACACACCGATTTCCTCCCGCACCGCGCCTGTCGGCCGGGATACCGGCCCACACCCACCAAGAAGCGCGGCAACGAACCCCTTCGCACACGAAAGGCTGATCATGCAAACACTCAACATCGCCCCTCGCGCCACCGCCTACCCCGTCGATGCGCCTAACGCGCCGACCACGGCGCCCTCGTCGACCTATGACGCGTTTCACATCATTCGCCGCAATGGCGCAGTCGTGCCCTTCGAGCCCAACAAGATTGCCGTTGCGTTGATGAAGGCCTTTCTGGCGGTGCACGGCACGCAGGGCGCTGCATCGGCCAGCGTGCGCGAGACCGTCGATGGTCTGACCGAATCGGTCGTGCGCGCCTTGCTTCGCTCGCGTCCGGGTGGTGGCACCTTCCACATTGAGGACATCCAGGATCAGGTCGAACTCGGCCTGATGCGTGGAGGGCATCACGAGGTCGCTCGTGCCTATGTGCTGTATCGCGAACGCCGGTCCCAGGAGCGCGCCAAGCAATCTCTGCCGGTGGCGGTAAGCGAGTCGACCCTGACGGTGCTTGATGGCGGTCAGCGTGTGCCGCTTGAGTCGATCCATCTGCAGGCCATCGTGCAGGCGGCCTGCGAAGGTCTGGGAGCCGACGTTCGGGCTGAACCCATCCTCGCGGAGACACGCCGCAATCTGTACGACGGCGTGCCGATTGCCGAGGTGCACAAGGCGTCCATCCTGGCCGCCCGAACGCTGATCGAGAAAGACCCGGGCTACACCCGCGCCACAGCGCGGCTGCTGCTGCACACCATCCGCCGCGAGATCCTGGGCGAAGAGGTTTTGCAAGCCGATATGCGCACCCGCTATGCCGAGTACTTCGGCGGCTACATCAAGAAGGGCGTGCAGGCCGAATTGCTGGACGACAAGCTGCTGCAGTTCGATCTGGCGCGCCTGGGCGCGGCCTTGAACGCAGACCGTGACATGCAGTTCGACTACCTCGGCCTGCAGACGCTTTACGACCGCTATTTCCTGCACATCGACGAAGTTCGCATCGAGATGCCGCAAGCCTTTTTCATGCGCGTGGCGATGGGTCTGGCCCTGGGTGAGATCGACCGCGAAGCGCGTGCGATCGAGTTCTATGAGGTGCTGTCCAGTTTCGACTTCATGAGCAGCACGCCGACGCTGTTCAATGCCGGCACGCGCCGCTCGCAGCTGTCGAGCTGTTACCTGACGACGGTGGCCGACGACCTCGATGGCATCTATGAAGCACTGAAGGAAAACGCGCTGCTGAGCAAGTTCGCTGGTGGCTTGGGCAACGACTGGACCAATGTGCGCGCCCTCGGCAGCCACATCAAGGGCACCAACGGCAAGAGCCAGGGCGTGGTGCCGTTCCTGAAGGTGGTCAACGACACCGCGGTCGCGGTCAATCAGGGTGGCAAGCGCAAGGGCGCAGTGTGTGCGTACCTGGAAACCTGGCACCTCGACATCGAGGAGTTCCTCGAGTTGCGCAAGAACACCGGTGACGACCGCCGCCGCACGCCCGACATGAACACCGCCAACTGGATCCCTGACCTGTTCATGAAGCGGGTGATGGATGGCAGCGACTGGACGCTGTTCTCGCCGAGCACCTGTCCGGACCTGCACGACAAGTTCGGCGCCGAGTTCGAGTCCGCCTACGTGGCCTACGAAGCGCGCGCAGCATCGGGCGACATCAAGCTGCACAAGAAGATCCCGGCGCGTGACCTGTGGCGCAAGATGCTGTCGATGCTGTTCGAGACCGGACACCCCTGGATCACCTTCAAGGACGCCTGCAATGTGCGTTCACCTCAGCAGCATGTGGGTGTCGTGCATTCGAGCAATCTGTGCACCGAGATCACGCTCAACACCAGCGCCACCGAGATCGCGGTGTGCAACCTGGGCTCGGTGAATCTGGTGCACCACCTGATCGATGGCCCGAACGGCAAACAGATCGACCATGCGAAGCTGAAGCGCACCGTGGCCACCGCGATGCGCATGCTCGACAACGTGATCGACATCAACTACTACGCGGTGAAGAAGGCGCGCGACTCCAATCTGCGTCACCGCCCGGTGGGCCTCGGCATCATGGGCTTTCAGGACGCGCTGCATGAATTGCGCGTGCCGTATGCGTCGCAGGCTGCCGTCGATTTTGCCGACCGCTCGATGGAGGCCGTCTGCTACCACGCCTATTGGGCGTCGACCGAGCTGGCGGCCGAGCGTGGTCGCTATTCGAGCTACCGCGGCTCCCTGTGGGACCGCGGCATCCTGCCGCTCGACTCTCTTGATCTGCTGGTGGAGGCGCGCGGTGATGCGTCCTATGTCGATGTCGATCGCAGCAGCACGTTGGATTGGAATGCGCTGCGTGGCCGGATCGCCGAGCACGGCATGCGCAACTCCAACTGCGTCGCGATCGCACCGACCGCGACCATCTCCAACATCATTGGTGTCAGCGCCTCGATCGAACCCTCGTTCAGCAACCTGTCGGTCAAGAACAATCTGTCGGGCGACTTCACGGTCATCAACGAGTACCTGGTGCGCGACCTCAAGCAGCTCAACCTGTGGGACGACGTGATGGTGATGGATCTGAAGCATTTCGACGGCTCGTTGCGCCGCATCGACCGGGTGCCCGAAGACCTCAAGGTGCTTTACGCCACCGCGTTCGAGATCGATACCGAGTGGCTGGTCGAGGCCGCTGCCCGTCGTCAGAAGTGGATCGATCAGGCGCAGTCGCTCAACATCTACATGGCCGGTGTGTCGGGCAAGAAGCTCGATGAAACCTACAAGCTGGCGTGGCTGCGCGGCTTGAAGACCACGTATTACCTGCGCACGGTGGGGGCCACGCACGCCGAGAAATCGACGGTGAAGGCCGGGCAGCTCAATTCAGTGAGCAGCGGCTCCTCGGGCTCTGCACAAGCTGCTGCAGCGATCCAGCAAGCCAAGCAGTCAAGCGCCGAAGCGGCCACCGATATCAAGTACTGCGCGATCGACAACCCCGACTGTGAAGCGTGCCAGTGAGGCGAACCGCGCCCTTGACGTGCGCGCCGCTGCACATTGATCAACGATGTGCGTGGCGCTCGCCCATGGAATGAGCGACGCTGCCGCGCAACAAAGAACTTCTATGCGCGGTCCTGTCTGACAGGTAATGCTTTGTTTTTTCCGATATCGCTCGGATAATCAATATTGACTGGAAATCCATCATGCTGGTTTGGGAAGAAGAAATTAAATCACCGATGCTGCCTCCGGCTGCCTTTGCCAAGCCGCGGGTTCCTGACGACATTCAAAGCCCCCTTGGCGACATGGCCGGTTTCGTCGCCAAAGCATCCCCGGCGTCCATTTCTGACGGTCCCATTCACACATCTGCAGACAAACCCGTTGAAACCCGTCGCGTAGTCGCTGCCGACAAGCGCATCATCAACGGCCGCACCGATGTCAACCAATTGGTTCCGTTCAAGTACAAATGGGCTTGGGAAAAGTATCTCGCCACTTGCGCAAACCACTGGATGCCTCAAGAGGTCAACATGTCACGTGACATTGCGACCTGGAAGGATCCCAACGGCCTGACCGATGACGAGCGCCGCATCATCATGCGGAATCTCGGGTTTTTCGTGACCGCAGATTCTCTGGCCGCCAACAACATCGTTCTCGGAACCTATCGCCACATCACCGCACCCGAATGCCGGCAGTTTTTGCTGAGACAGGCTTTCGAAGAGGCCATCCATACCCACGCCTACCAATACATCGTCGAATCGCTGGGTTTGGACGAAGCTGAAATCTTCAATGCCTATCACGAGGTCCAGTCCATCCGTGACAAGGACGAGTTCCTGATCCCCTTCATCGAGGCGATCATGGATCCGAACTTCAACACCGGCACGCACGAGACCGACCAGACCCTGCTCAAATCGCTGATCGTTTTCGCCTGTCTGATGGAAGGCTTGTTCTTTTACGTTGGGTTCACCCAGATTCTGGCGCTCGGTCGTCAGAACCGCATGACTGGCGCTTCAACCCAGTATCAGTACATCCTGCGCGATGAATCGATGCATTGCAATTTCGGCATCGACCTCATCAACCAGATCAAACTGGAAAATCCGCTGCTGTGGACGGCGCAGTTCAAGGCTGAAATCAAGGCCCTTTTCATGCAAGCAGTCGAACTCGAATATCGTTACGCTGAAGATACGATGCCGCGCGGTGTGCTCGGCATGAATGCGTCGATGTTCAAGGGTTATTTGCGCTACATCGCCAACCGACGTGCCACCCAAATCGGCTTGGACGCACTCTTTCCGAACGAAGAAAACCCGTTTCCCTGGATGAGCGAGATGATCGATCTGAAGAAGGAAACCAATTTTTTCGAAGGCCGTGTCACCGAGTATCAGTCCGGTGGCGCACTGTCATGGGATTGAAAAGCGTCTTACCGATGCGCCACTCGGGGTGTAAGTAAGACGATCAAGATTTGCAAACTGGAAGCGGCCGACGCAGAAGCGGCATCTCCGGTTTGATACCCGATTCACCGCACCGAGGCGCCCATCAAGGCAGTTTTCGGGTGGTGAATAACTGTTCGGTACCGATCATCGATGGCTGGACAGTGTTTCTTTAACTTGATCAAGGAGAATGTAATGGCAACTGCGAAGAAGGCCGCCCCGGCCAAGAAGGCTGCTCCAGCGAAGAAGGCTGCTCCAGCGAAGAAGGCAGCACCTGCGAAGAAGGCAGCACCTGCGAAGAAGGCAGCGCCTGCGAAGAAGGCAGCACCTGCGAAGAAGGCAGCACCTGCGAAGAAGGCAGCGCCTGCGAAGAAGGCAGCGCCTGCGAAGAAGGCAGCGCCTGCGAAGAAGGCAGCACCTGCGAAGAAGGCAGCACCTGCGAAGAAGGCAGCGCCTGCGAAGAAGGCAGCACCTGCGAAGAAGGCAGCTCCAAAGAAGGTTGCGAAGAAGGCCGCGGCACCTGCCAAGAAGGCTGCTGCTCCCAAGGCGCCTGCGAAGAAGGCTGCTGCGAAGAAGGCGCCCGCTACCCCAGCCCCTGCGGCGGCCAAACCGGCCGCTCCCGCTGCGAAGACATCACTCAGCCCCCAGGCTGCGTGGCCGTTTCCGACAGGTACCAAGCCTTGATGCGAAGGTCCGCACCATGCGGGCTTTCACAGTCAAATCAACCCGGCTTCGGCCGGGTTTTTTTATGGCCTGAACGACATGCTCAATCGATCAAAGCCCGAGCGATACCCGATCGATGACGTGGTTCTGTCCCCCGCGGCAGGCGATCTTCAGGGCGCCGATGCGGTTGCCCAGTTCGACACAGCGGCGCAGAGACCAGCCGCGCTCCAACCCGAAAAGCAGCGCACCACGAAAGGCGTCGCCACAGCCGGTCGGATCGACCACTTCGGTGGCGGCCACGCCGGCCACGTGGGTGCGCTGGCCCTGCTCCCAGACATCGCAGCCGTCAGCGCCCAGCGTGACGACGACACCCGCGAGGTGTGAGCTCGACAGCGATTCGAGGCTCTCACCCGTGCGGTCACACAGCATGCGCGCCTCGTAGTCATTGACTGCGACCCAGCGTGCCTGGGACACGAAGCGCTTGAGCTCAACGCCATCAAACATCGGCAGGCCTTGGCCGGGATCAAAGACGAAAGGGATGCCCGCTGCTGACAGCTGCGTGGCGTGCTCAAGCATCGCATCGCGTCCGTCGGGCGCGATGATGGCGATGCGAATGTCGCTGCGTCTTGGCACGGGCGCTTGCTGTGCTGACTGCATTGCTCCCGGATGGAAAGCTGTGATCTGGTTGTTGCTGCTGTCAGTGATGATGATGGCCTGCGCCGTGAAGCTGTCCCCGATGCTGGTGATGTGCTCGGTGCTGATACCCCAGGACTGCAAGCGCTGCAGGTACTCGCTGCCGTCGCTGCCAAGTGCCGCCAGGACCAGCGGCTCACCGCCGAGCCGACTCAGGGTGTAGGCAATGTTGCCGGCGCAACCGCCGAACTCTCGCCGCAGGGTCGGCACGAGGAAGGACACGTTCAGGATGTGGACCTGTTCGGGCAGGATCTGCTCGGCGAAGCGGCCCGGAAAGGTGGTGATGGTGTCGAAGGCGAGAGAGCCGCAGATCAAGGCAGGCATGGGTGCTCCAGGGGATGGTGACAAGGCGGACCGGCGCGCAGGCCAGCGCGATCAGGGGTAGAAAACTTCGACGGTATAGCCGGTGACGCGACCGCCGTTGACCTGAAACCGCAGCGACAACGGGGTATCGAGTCCCGGAGCCAAGCGTGCATCGCTGACGCCGAAGTCAGCGGGCGACAGCGACCGCCGCGCGACCAGCTCGCCATCGGAGCCGGTCAGACTCAAGTCGATCGACGGCATTGCAATGGCCCACTCACCGCGGTTACGCAGCGTGATGGCCAAGCGCATGGCGGGTGCTTCGGGGGCAGGCGCAGATGCAGCATCGTCTGGTGTTGGCGCAGGCACTTGGCTCTGCGTCAGGGCGGTGTTTTCGATGCTCACATCTGTGATCCGCTGCAGTGTGTCGATGCGGCAGCGAGTGATTTCGCAAAAGCCCTGTAGCCAGGGCAGTGCGCCGGGATGCTGCGCCGCAATCACCTGCCGGAAGTGATAGATCACTTGCGTCCCGAGCACCAGCGCTGCCAAAGCGACAAGGCCCCACAACATCCGGCGTACAGGTGGTTGCTGCCACCGTTCGCTGCGCTGGGCTTGCTGCAGGAAAGCGGGCGTGACTTCGGCAGGTGCCTCCGTGTCCACGGAAGACGGTCTGGCATCACCGTCGCTGAACGCTGCGAGGGCGGGTTCACGCGACATTGCAGGGTCCGGCGCGCTGTCATCCAGCGTGTCCTGCGCGTCGGCATGGGTAGCTGCGTGCACATCGGACTCGGGAACCGCGGGTTCCTCGGTCGCAGCCATCTCCGATGAACGGGTTATCGGCTCGCTATGTGTCCACCCCTGAGGCTCAGCGTCCTGTATCGCCGAGGCTTGCGCATCCTCGGCGCCATCGCGAGTGAGCGTTGCAGTGTCCGCCAGGTCGTTGTTGTCCTGCTCTGCAACGGGGTCAGGATGGGTTACCTCTTGCGGCGCCTGCCAGGGTGGAGGGGCCTCGTTGTCGAGATCGAAAAGGCTCTCCTGCGCATTGAACACCGTCTGGCAGCGCCCGCAGCGCACCCAACCGTCGGACACTTTCAGTTGGTCCTGGACCACCCGGAACATGGTGCCGCAAGCAGTGCAACGGGTGGCCAGATTCATCTTGGAATGATGCCACGCGTGCTGCTGAAAAATGCTTCAAGCCGGCCGGCTGGCGGTCATCAGGATCCAGCCGTCTTCCGTATCGCTGACCTCAAGCGTCAGCCATGGGAGATAAGCCTCGATCAGTTCGTCGGCTTGCCGATCAAGGATACCGGCCAAGACGAGATGGCCACCGCCTTGCACATGGCCGCAAAGCAAAGGCGCCAGCAACTTCAGTGGCGTGGCCAGGATGTTGGCCAGTACAAGCGGATAGGCGCCGCCCGCAAGCTCGGGCAGGCCTGCCCGCAGGTGCACGCCATTGGCTGTCGCGTTTTCCATGGTGGCCTGAACGGCTGCTGGATCGATGTCAACCGCGTCGACGTTGAACGCGCCATGCAGCGCTGCGCCGATCGCCAGGATGCCTGAGCCGCAACCATAGTCGAGCACGCGCGACCAGTGCCCCGCGCGTTCAGCCGCCTGGTTCGCGATCCAGCGCAAACACATCCGCGTTGTCGGGTGGGTTCCAGTACCAAATGCCATGCCGGGGTCGAGCCGGATCACCTTCTGTGCTTCGGCCGGTGCCTCGTGCCAGCTGGGCACGACCCAGAACGTCGGTGTGACCGGTACCGGCGTGAACTGCGACTGCGTGAGTCGAACCCAGTCCTGATCGACCAGTTCGCTGATGCACTGCAACTGCACCGCAGCTGCCCAATCCTGTGCCAGAAGCGTGTCGCTGGCCTCCTGTGCCGCCGCCTCGGAATCGAACAATGCCTTGACGATGGAGCGGTCCCAGCCGCCACGCGGTGCCGGCATGCCCGGCTCACCGAACAGCGCGCGCTCGGCGTCGGTGTTCGCGTCGGCGTCTTCCACTGACACCGACAGCGCGCCCAGCTCGTCCATCAGCGCATCGGAGACCGCTTCGGCCTCGTCCTGCGGGCACAGCAGCAGCAGCTCGACCATGTCAGTTCGCCAAGGTCAGCGCTGCTTGCGATCGCTCATCCACCCTTCGAGGTAGTGGATGTTGGTGCCGCCCTCGATGAACTTCGCATCGGCCATCAGCTCGCGGTGCAAAGGGATGTTGGTCGAGATGCCTTCGATCACCGTTTCCGACAGCGCGATGCGCATGCGCGCCAGCGCCTGATCGCGGGTGTCGCCATGGACGATGATCTTGCCGATCATCGAGTCGTAGTTCGGCGGCACGTAGTAGTTGGTGTACGCGTGCGAATCGACCCGAACTCCCGGCCCACCCGGCGGGTGCCAGGTGGTGATGCGGCCGGGCGACGGGGTGAACTTGTAGGGGTCTTCGGCGTTGATTCGGCATTCGATCGAATGGCCACGGCACTCGATCTGCCGCTGCGTGAACGGCAGTTTTTCCATGGCTGCGACGCGGATCTGCATCTGCACGATGTCGATGCCGGTCACCAGCTCGGTCACCGGATGCTCGACCTGCACGCGGGTGTTCATCTCGATGAAGAAGAACTCGCCGTTCTCGTACAAAAACTCGAAGGTGCCGGCGCCGCGGTAACCGATCTTCTTGCAGGCCGCGGCACAGCGTTCGCCGATGCGCTCAATGATCCGGCGCGGAATGCCCGGTGCCGGCGCTTCCTCGATGATCTTCTGGTGGCGGCGCTGCATTGAGCAGTCGCGATCGCCCAGCCACACCGCGTTGCGATGCTGGTCGGCCATCACCTGGATCTCGATGTGGCGCGGGTTCTCGAGGAACTTCTCCATGTACACCGCCGGGTTGCCGAAAGCGGCACCCGCTTCGCTGCGCGTGGTCTGCACCGCGTGGAGCAGTGCGGCCTCGGTGTGCACCACCCGCATGCCGCGCCCGCCGCCTCCGCCTGCGGCCTTGATGATCACCGGGTAGCCGATCGCCCGCGCGGTGCGCACGATCTCGCGCGGATCATCACCCAGCGCGCCTTCTCCGCCGGGTACGCACGGCACGCCCGACTTGATCATCGCCTGCTTGGCCGACACCTTGTCCCCCATCATGCGGATGCACTCGGGCGTAGGGCCGATGAAGGTGAATCCGCTGCGCTCGACGCGCTCGGCGAAGTCGGCGTTCTCGGACAGGAAACCATACCCGGGGTGAATCGCCTCGGCGTCGGTGACCTCGGCGGTCGAGATGATCGCCGGCATGTTCAGGTAGCTCTGGCTCGAAGCTGCCGGTCCGATGCACACGGCCTCGTCGGCGAGCTTCACGTACTTCGCGTCGCTGTCAGCCTCGGAGTAGACGACGACCGATTGGATGCCGAGTTCGCGACAGGCGCGCTGGATCCGCAGGGCGATCTCGCCTCTGTTTGCAATCAGTATTTTCTTAAACATCAAACGGCCTGCATCACTCGACGATGAACAGAGGTTGACCGTATTCCACCGCCTGGCCGTTCTCGCACAGGATGCGGGTGATCCGGCCCGAGTGGTCGGCCTCGATCTCGTTCATGATCTTCATCGCTTCGATGATGCAGACCGCTTCGCCTTCCTTGACCTCGGAGCCGATGTCGACCAGCGGCTTGCCGCCGGGGCTCGACGAGCGGTAGAACGTGCCCACCATCGGTGATTTGACGGTATGTCCGGTCGCGACGACCTCGGCGGCGATCGGGGCTGGCGGCGGTGTCACGTCGGCGGCGACCGGGCGAGCCGGCGGTGGCGCGATCACATAGCTCGGCGCGGTGGCGTGCGGGTCCGCCTTGACGATACGCACCTTGCCATCGGCTTCGGTGATTTCGAGTTCAGAGATGTTCGATTCGGACACCAGATCGATCAGTGTCTTCAGTTTGCGCAGGTCCATGTGGGAGGGCTCCAACAGGTGACGGGGGTGTATGGGCGAGCAGGACGAGTGGGCGGTGGCGCCGATACGGTCGAAGCGCGCTTCGACCCAGGCATCGGCGTAGCGCTCACCGAGTCCCGCAGTTCAGGGCGTGAGTGAGTGCCAGCCGGTAGCCATCGGCGCCAAGGCCGCAGATCACGCCGACGGCCAGGGCCGAAAAGTAGGAATGGTGGCGAAAGGCTTCGCGCTGGTGGATGTTCGAGAGATGCACTTCGATGAACGGTATGGCAACGGCTGCCAGCGCGTCGCGCAGGCCCACACTGGTATGGGTCAGCGCAGCCGGATTGATGAGGATGAACTGCGTGCCATCGTCGCGGGCAGCCTGCACCCGGTCGATCAGCACGCCTTCGTGGTTGCTTTGGAATGACTGCAGTGTCGATCCGGCATCCAGCGCTAATCTGAGTAGATCTGCATCGATCTGCGCCAAAGTCAGCGTGCCGTAGACGTCGGGTTCACGGGTGCCCAACAGATTCAGGTTAGGGCCATGGAGCACGAGGATTTGCATGGATGAATGTCTGCAGGCTCTGTAAGAGTCTTGTCACATAACGTAGCGGCCGCACTTTACGCTAGTTGAGGGCTGTAGTCGTGTGTTTGGCGAAAATTAAGGTGCCGATCGAAAGAAGGCTTCTTGAGGCCTGTGCGAAGGTCTGCCCTCAGCATCAAACGCGCCCCGCCGTCGCCCAGCGTGCCAGGTCAGTCGCGTCCAGGGCACCCAGCTTGCGCTCAATCACCGTGCCGTCACGGCCCACCACCACCGTGAATGGCAGCGAGCCGTTGGCGTTTCCCAGTGTGTGGCCCAGGTCGGTACCTGCCAGTCCGGCCAGTCCGATCGGAAACCCGACCGGGCGCTTTGCCAGGAACTCGCGCACCGGTGTGGGGCTGTCGATCGCCAGGCCCACCACGCGCCATCCGGCGGCCTGATGCTGCCGGTAGAAGCCGTCGAGCAGTGGCATTTCCTTGACGCACGGTGGGCACCAGGTCGCCCAGAAGTTCAGCAGCAGCGGGGCGTTGCGCAAGCTGTCCAGCGCCAGTTCGCCACCTTCGGGCCGCTCGAATCGCTGCGACCAGAACTCCGGTCCGAGTCGGCTGCCGCTGTCGCCAGTCAGCTGCAATCTCTGCCAGGACAGACCTGCGCCCGCTGCGCCGGCTGCGATCGCCGCACCACCCAGTACCCACGAACGTCGCTTCATGTTGAAGTTTCCATCAGGCGGCGCAGAGCGATCAGATCGCCGCGCTGGGTTTGTCCGCTGGCGTCGGGCTTGAGCCCGCCGCGCAGGTCGTCGTGGTCGAGCACGGTCAGGAACACCGTCACCGTCTCGCCCAACGCGCGGCTCATGCTGCTGACGCTCAGCAGATCGACCGGCAGGCCGCGCGGGCCGTTGATGCTCCCGATGTCGAAATCGATGCCGAGGTTCAGCATCGTGATCTCGGCGCTCTTCGGGTCGTCGCAGAACAGCTGCAGGTGCACGTTGGACAGGCGCGTGGCGGTCCCGCGCCAGACGGCGCCCGTCAGGTGCGGCCGGAATTCGCCCAGCCTTTCCATCCAGTGCGCGGCCACCTCGCGCAGCGCCGCCAGTTCGGCAGGCTGGGTGTCGGCGCAGAACAGGGCCAGGTAGGCGCGCACTTCGTCTTCGACGGCGGTGTTGTCGGGCATTTCCGCCGACCGCGTGCTGTGCTTGCCCAGGGCACGCGCCGCGCGCTGCTTGGCCGGCCCGTATTCCATGCCTTCCTCGACCACCAGCCTTGCGGCGGCGGCGGCTATTTCGGCCGTCAGAGCAGAAGCCATGTCGTGCAAATTCCGATCAAGGCAGTTCGACGGCGCCCATGCGCGCGGCGACGGTGGCGGCCCGCGAGGCAACATAAGCCGAATCGGGCCGCTTTTCAAAGCGCTTCGGCGCAGGCAGCATCACTGCCAGCCGCGCGGCCGCGATCGGCGACAGCTGCGCAGCCGACACGTGAAAGTAGTGATGCGCCGCAGCCTCGGCACCGAACAGGCCTTCGCCCCACTCGACGTTGTTCAGATAGATGTCCAGGATGCGGCCCTTGCTCAATATCGTTTCCAGCATGAAGGTGATGATGAACTCCTGCGCTTTGCGCGGCAGGTTGCGTTCCCCCGCCAGAAACAGGTTCTTTGCGAGTTGCTGGGTGATGGTCGAGCCGCCCACGACCTTCGCTTCGACGAGGGGCTTGGGGGTCGGCGCTGCGTTTGGTCTGGCGGCCTGCCGCTCGACTCGCTCATTGATCTTCGCGACCCGCGCCTCGGCCTTCTGGTTGCGCTCCCAGGCTTTTTCGAGCGCGTCCCACTCGACGCCGCTGTGATCCACGAAGCCGGCGTCTTCGGAAGCAATCACCGCGCGCTTGAGGTTCGGCGAAATCAGTGTGCCAGCGACCCACCGCTGACTCCATTCGATGCTTTGCTTTTCGACCAGCAGGCGCCAGATCTCCGAGCGCTGGAAGCTGGTGGACTGCGGGTCGACGAATCGCATCACTGCGATGCGTGCCGCGAACGCCAGCTGCAGTGCCAGCGTACACACCGCGAGCAGCGCGACGAAGCGCCAAAGCGACGATGCTCCACGCTTCATGGTGCTCTGGCTACCGCCAGATCGGCCAGACGCTGATGCAGGGCGGCCAGCACGGGCGCGGTATCCGGCCTCACCCCGCGCCAGACGAAAAAGGCCTCCGCTGCCTGCTCCACCAGCATGCCCAGGCCGTCACGCCCTTGCGCGCCATGCGATTCGGCCCATGTGAGGTAGGGGCGGGCCGCGGCGCCGTACATCATGTCGAGTGCCAATGTGCCTGCGCGCAGCACGCCAGCCGGCACCGGCGGCGCACTGGCCTGCAAGCTGGTGGCACTGGCATTGATGACGACATCGAAGCGGACGCCAGGGTTGTGCAGCGGTTCGACGCTCAGTGCGACGCCATGCGCAGCGGACCAATCCAGGTGCCTTGCGGCCAATGCCTGCGCCTTGTCAGCGGTGCGGTTGCACAGCACCAGCGCGGCCGGCCGCGCGGCGATCAGGGGTCCGAGCGCACCTGCCGCGGCGCCACCAGCACCGATCAGCAGCACCCGTCGCCCGGCCAGCGGTGTCGCTGCGTTGTGTTCGATGTCGCGCACCAGGCCGGCGCCGTCCGTGTTGTCAGCCAACCAGCCGCCGCAGGCCGCTGGTTCGAAACTCAGCACGTTGGCTGCCTGTGCCAAGGCGGCGCGCTCGGTGCGGCGCGCGCCCAGCCGAAAGGCCTCGAACTTGAATGGCACGGTGATGTTGCAGCCGAGCGCCGGTCCGCTGAAAGGTCCCGGGGTCGCTGCCTCGAACTCGCCAATCGTCCCGCCTGTCGAGGCGGCGAACTCGCGCACCAGCCGTGCAAAACCGCCGTCGCTGTCGATCGGGCACAGCAGCCGACCATAGCGCAACGCCTGCCCGGTGGCTTGCGCGAACATCGCATGGATGAACGGCGACTGGCTGTGCGCCACGGGATTGCCCGCCACCAGGTAGTGGTCGACGGATGTCGGCAGACTCATCGCGCCGGCCCGAGCGTGGTGGCCTCGAGGCCCTCTTCCCGTGTGAAGCGGAAGCGCGAGGTGACGACCAGCTGATCTGCCTGCGCGCGCATCTTTGCGTTGAACGGCCCAAACGGGGCGGCAGCCTGAACGATCGCAATCGCCTGCCGGTCGAGCACGCGTGAACTCGAGGCCCGCACGATCTCCGTTTCCACCACATTGCCAGCGGCATCGATCGTCACGTTCATCGTCAGCTCGCCATACAACTTCTGGCCGCCCTGCTCAGGAAAGTTGTGAGTGCCATGCTCCTCTATCTTGCGCCGCAGTTGGTCGTAATACTGCGCATAGGCCGCCTCCTTGGTGGCCGGGCTGATGTAGCGCTTTTTGGGTCGAGCGTTCGTCTCGTTGACGCGCTTCTCGATTTCGGCCAGTAACTGCACCAGGCGACGGCGACGCTCTTCCTGCGCCCGCTCCTCGGGGGAGCCTTCGTCGGCACGGTCCAGAGGCTCAGGCAGAGTCGCCAGTTCCCGCCGCACCTGTGTCAGCAACTGCTGTTGCGTTTCCTGAAGTTGTTCGATCTGCCTGCGCGACTCATCCTGCGCATCGCCTACTTCAGGCTGCGGCGACGGCAGCAGCGGCGACGTGGCGCGACCGTGATCGGCGTCGCCGCCCCCAGCCAGCGTGGCCTGCGCAATCGCCTGCGCCTGGTCGGGTGCCGCCGCAGTGCGCGAGTTGACCAGTACCACCTCCAAGGGCGTGTCCTCGAATATCCGGTTGAAGCTCTCGGGCGCCACAAAGCGAACCGACAGCAGTACCCCGTGGACTGTCGCCGAGACGATCAGTGCGATCTGCAGGGCCGACAGCTTGACCAGCATCGTGTGGATCGCGGCCGCAGCGGCTCAGGATGTTTCCGCCACCGCGACGGGCGCGCCATCGACCGCGGCGTCCTGCATGTCGATCGCCAAGGTCAGCGGGCCGGCGCTTTCCGCGCTGCCATCTGCCGGGTCGTCGACCTCTGGCGCGTCATCGGCTGCGGTGGCCGGGTCGTCGATCCGGGCGATCACGTTCGCGTGCAGATCCAAGGTCAGCAGATCGCTGCCGGTGAGTCGGACCCGCACCCGCGCGTTGCGCGGCAACGATTCGGCGCCAAGCGCGCGAAACACCAGCGGCAGCGTGTCAGCGCGCACCAGCCCGTCCTTCATGACTGCCGCGTCGAGCTCAGTGATGCCCTCTTGCTCCAGGTGCTTCAGTGTCCAGTAGCGCTCGATCGCCGACTGGAAGCCGTTGTAGGCGCTGTAGGCCGCATCGAAGCCCGAGATGATCGCGAACAGCGCGGTGTCCTTGTGCCTGAATGGCGCGACCAGCGCCGCGGTGCGTCCGTGCTTGGCGCAGGCGATGATCTGCCATTGATTGACCAGGTCGACATAGCGGCGCAGCGGCGACGTGGCCCAGGTGTACTGCGCCACGCCCATGCCGGCATGCGGCGCCGGTTTGGTGCCCATGCGGACCTTCACACCCGGCGCCATGCTGGACTGGCTGCGGTAGATCCCGGGCACGCCCAGCTCGGCGATCCAGCCGCCCCAGGTGCTGTTGGCCAGGATCATCGCCTCGGCAACGATCAGGTCCAGCGCCGATCCACGGGCGCGGGTGCTGATGAGCACGCGCTCGTCACCACGCGGCTCGTCGCCGGCTTTGCCTTCCAGCCGGAAGTTGTAGTCAGGCCGGTTGAAGTTCTCCGGTTTGCCGCGCACCACTTCGCGGGCCGCTTTCAGGTGCCGGGCCAAGCGGTGCGCGAAGGCCAGTTCGGCGGCGAAGGCGTAGTCGGCAGGAGCTTCACCGGTCAGTGATGCCTCGGTGATCACGTCGTCGAGCTGGTCGTGGCGCAGATTGGCGGCGATCGGAACGCGGTCGATGCGTGTCTCGCTGCCGGTGATCTCCAGCGTGGCCTCATTGATCGTCACGTACAGCGACACCGCAGGGCACTCGCGTCCGGCCATCAACGTGTAGACCTGCACCACCTCGTCGGGCAGCATCGTCAGCTTGTGCCCTGGCATGTAGACGGTCGAGAAGCGGTCGCGCGCGGCCTTGTCGACCGGACTGTCGGGCGCGATCGCGAGGCCGGGTGCTGCGATGTGCACACCGAAGGTCACGGTTCCAGTGCCCAGGCCCTGCACCGACAGAGCGTCGTCGATCTCGGTCGTCTGCGAATCGTCGATGGAGAAAGCCTGCACCGCTGCCAGTGGCAGCGTCTCCTTGATCGCAGGAGCTTCCAGCGCTGGGAAGGCGGTGCCCTTCGGGAAGTGCTCGAACAGGAAACGCTTCCAGTGGAACTGATACGGTGAGTCGATCGCGCCGGCGGCCGTCAGCAGATCGAGCGGTGGCTTCTGCGAGCGCTTGGCCGCTTCGACCACGGCCTTGTACTCGGGCCCGTTCTTGTCGGGCTTGAACAGGATCTTGTAGAGCTGCTCGCGCACCGGTGGTGGACACTGGCCCGTCGCCAGCTCTGTGGCCCAGGCGTCGATCTGCGCCAGCAGTTGTTTCTTGCGCTCGATGCCGAGCAGCGCGGCCTTGACGGTTTCTTCGGGCGCCTTCTTGAAGTTGCCCTTGCCGAGGCGGCGGAAGTAATGCGGCGCCTCGAACAGCCGGAACAGGGCTGCTGTCTGATGAGACAGGCTGGCCTTGGCGTCAAAGTAGTCGCGGGCCAGATCGGCGAAGCCGAATTCCTGTTCGGGTGCGAACTCCCAGGCCAGGTCAAGGTCGATCTCGCGGGCCAGCGCCTGCGCCTCGGCGATGAGCTCGGCGGGTTGGGGTTTCTCGAATTTCAGCAGCACGTTGGCCGCTTTCACTTTGACGCGCTTGCCCGAGTCCAGCTCGATCTGCAGCGAACTGTCGGCTTCGGACATCACGCGTCCGGCGTGGAATTTCCCGGCGTCTTCATAGAGGGCGTACATATGCTGGAGATTGTCACCGATGCGCCTCGGAGGGCTGGGGCACTACAGTGGCGAAGCACCACGACAGGAGCAACCCATGGTCAAGAAGAATCCATCCGCCGCCGATTCGCCGCCCGATCCGGCCGCCGGACTGTTCGACAGCGCCCTGGCCGGCCACGTGAAGGAGTCGGCGCAGCAGATCTGGCTGGCCGGCCTCGGTGCGTTCTCGAAGGCGCAGGAGCAGGGCGGCCGGGTGTTCGAAGCATTGGTGCAGGAAGGCGTGACGCTTCAGCGCAGGACGCAGACGGTGGCCGAAGAACGGCTGGGCACGGTGTCGGCCCGGCTCGGTGAGCGAATGGCCGAAGTCGGTCAGAAGGTCGAGGAGGTGTCGGCGAAGGCCACTGGCCAGTGGGATCGGCTGGAAACCATCTTCGAGCAGCGCGTGGCGAAGGCGCTGGCCAGCCTGGGCGTGCCCCATGCGAATGAGGTGCAGGCGCTGACGGAGCAGATCGAGCAGTTGCGCGCTGAGGTGGCGGCGCTGACCCCCAGGGCGCGCGCGCCCGCGCGGAAGAAGGCGGCAGTCCGCGGCACGAAGGTGCCAGCGCCGGTGGCGCCAAAACGCCGCACGCCGCGGCCGTGATCGTGATGCGGTCAGACCGCTCCCGGGAAGAACCACAGCAGGGCCACTGTCATCGTCACATACCGGGCGAACTTGCCGATCGCCATGTACAGCAGGCAGGGCCAGAATGGAAGTTGCAGCCAGCCGGCCACCGCGCAAAGCGGGTCACCGACCACCGGCAGCCACGACAGCAGGCAGGCTTTCGCACCATAGCGCTTCAACCAGCGTGAGGCGCGCTGATGCGCGGGCGTGGGCTGTGCCGGTGCGGCTCCTTCGCTGCCCGCTGCGTGCGCCTTGCGCCGTTCTGCCACGGCATGGAAAGCCCGACCGGCACCGAGCCCCATCCACCAGGTGACCGCGCCGCCCAAGGTGTTCCCCGCCGTGGCCACCAGCACGGCCGGCCAGAACAGATCCGGGTTCAGCTTGACCAGTCCGAACACCGCCGGCTCAGAGCCCAGCGGCAACAAGGTGGCCGAGACAAACGCAACGACAAAAAGGGTACTGAGCCCGAATTTCGGCAGGGCCAGCGCGGCCATCAGCGAGGCCAGCAGCGACTCGATCCACATTTCCATCGGCCCGATTATCGAGACGCGAAAACCCGTGCCTGACTGCCCGGATGCACAGCTATACTCTGCCTCCTTTTTGAGCAGACCGGCCCCGCCCCACGCATGAAAATCGGCCACATCGAGTTGACAAACGGACTGTTTGTCGCACCGATGGCAGGGGTGACTGACCGTCCCTTCCGCCAGCTGTGCAAGCGTCTGGGCGCCGGTTACGCCGTCAGCGAGATGGTCACCTCCCGCCGCGACCTTTGGGACAGCCTGAAGACCAGCCGTCGCGCGAATCACGACGGCGAGGTGGCGCCGATCTCTGTGCAGATCGCCGGCACCGACCCGCAGATGATGGCCGATGCCGCTGCCTACAACATCGATCGCGGGGCTCAGATCATCGACATCAACATGGGTTGTCCGGCGAAGAAGGTGTGCAACACCTGGGCCGGTTCGGCCTTGATGCAGGACGAGCCCTTGGCGTTGCGGATCATCGCCGCCGTGGTCGCTGCCTGCGAACCGCACCGCGTACCGGTGACGTTGAAGATGCGCACGGGCTGGTGCCACACCGAACGCAATGCGCTGGCGATCGCGCGCGACGCCGAGTCCGCCGGCATCGCGATGGTGACGGTGCATGGCCGCACTCGCGAGCAGGGCTACAAAGGCGATGCCGAATACGACACGGTCGCTGCAGTGAAGGCCGCGCTCCGCATTCCGGTGGTGGCCAATGGCGACATCGACAGCCCGGAAAAGGCGCGCGAGGTGCTGCAGCGCACCGGTGCCGACGCGCTGATGATCGGCCGTGCGGCGCAGGGTCGGCCGTGGATCTTCCGCGAGATCGCGCACTTTCTGGCCACCGGTGAGCACCTGCCCGCGCCCGAGGTGACGCAGGCCAAGCGCTGGCTCCTCGAACACCTGCACGACCACTACAGCCTGTACGGCGAGTTTGCGGGTGTGCGCACTGCACGCAAGCACATCGGCTGGGCTGTGAAGGCCCTGCCGGGCGGCGAAGAGTTTCGCAGCGAGATGAACCAGCTCGAGACTTGCGACACGCAGGTGCGTGCGGTCAGTGACTGGTTCGACGCGCTGGCCGATCGTCACGCCTTGTGGCCCGTCGCGACGCCCGCTGCCAACCATCCTTTCGTCCGTGTGAGCGCATGACCAACAAGAAGAAGATCGAAGAGTGCATCCGTGACGGGCTGGAGAGCTACTTCACCGACCTGAACGGCGTCGAGCCGGCGGCGATGTACGAGATGATCCTCAAGGTGGTCGAACGCCCCTTGCTCGATGTCGTGATGAAGCACGCCGATCAGAACCAGAGCCGCGCCGCCGAATGGCTGGGCATCAACCGCAACACCTTGCGACGCAAACTGGTCGAACACAAGCTGATCAAGTAACCCTGCCGCACCCGAGACTGAGCCATGCACGCACTGATTTCCGTATCCGACAAGACTGGCGTTCTCGAGCTCGCTCGTGGCTTGCATGCGCTGGGCATTCAACTCCTGTCTACCGGCGGCACCGCGAAACTGCTGGCCGATGGCGGTCTGACCGTCACCGAGGTGGCCGATCACACCGGCTTTCCTGAGATGCTCGACGGCCGGGTCAAGACGCTGCACCCGAAGATCCACGGTGGCCTTCTCGCGCGCCGCGACCTGCCCGAGCACCGCGCAGCGCTGACGGCGCACCACATCGACACCATCGATCTGCTGATCGTCAACCTGTACCCGTTTGAGGCCACGGTCGCGAAGCCCGGTTGCACCCTGGAAGACGCCATCGAGAACATCGACATCGGCGGCCCGGCCATGGTGCGCAGTGCGGCGAAGAACTGGGAACACGTGGCCGTGCTGACCGATGCCTCGCAGTACGCCGGCGTGCTGGCTGAGCTGCAGGCAAACGGTGCGGTACAGCGCGCCACGCGCTTCGCGCTGGCCGTCGCGGCCTTCAATCGCATCTCGAACTACGACGCCGCGATCAGCGATCACCTGTCGTCACTGACGCTGGCCGGCGGTGGCGAACCCTCCCGCGCCGAGTACCCAGCGCAGAGCAACGGCCGCTTCGTCAAGCTGCAGGACCTGCGCTATGGCGAGAACCCGCACCAGAGTGCGGCGTTCTACCGCGACCTTCATCCTGCCCCTGGCTCGCTGGTGACTGCGACGCAGCTGCAGGGAAAGGAGCTGTCGTACAACAACATCGCCGACGCCGACGCCGCGTGGGAGTGCGTCAAGTCATTCGGCCCCGATGATGCGCCGGCCGCCTGCGTGATCATCAAGCACGCCAACCCCTGTGGCGTCGCGGTGGGCGCCAATGCCGGTGAGGCCTACGCGCAGGCTTTCAAGACCGACCCGACCTCGGCCTTCGGCGGCATCATCGCCTTCAATGTCGAAGTCGACGCCGACGCGGCCAAGCGGGTCACCACCCAGTTCGTCGAGGTGCTGATCGCGCCGGCGTACACGCCGGATGCGCTGGCAGTGCTGTCCGGCAAAACCAACATGCGGGTGCTGCAGATCCCTCTGACAGGCGTCGACCGCAGTGGCGCCACCGCCTGGTCGCGCGGGCGCAACCTGCAGGACATCAAGCGAATCGGCTCAGGCCTGCTGATCCAGAGCGCGGACAACCGCGAGATCGCCCGGAGTGAGCTGAAGGTCGTCACGAAAGTCCAGCCGACCGAGGCCCAATGGCGCGACCTGCTGTTCGCCTGGAAGGTTGCCAAGTATGTGAAGAGCAACGCGATCGTGTTCTGCGCTGGTGGCATGACGCTGGGCGTTGGCGCCGGCCAGATGAGCCGCATCGACTCGGCGCGTATCGCGAGCATCAAGGCTGCCAATGCGGGTCTGACCCTGGACGGCTCGGCTGTCGCCAGCGACGCCTTCTTCCCCTTCCGCGATGGGCTCGATGTGGTGTGCGAAGCGGGCGCGACGTCGGTCATTCAACCCGGTGGGTCAGTGCGGGATGATGAGGTGATTGCGGCCGCTGATGAGCGGGGGATTGCGATGGTGCTCACTGGGGTGAGGCACTTTCGGCACTGATTGCTGGCCGAGACCGCGCCGGGATTCCGCCCCGGCGGGCGGGTCACTTTTTCTGCGGGGCCAGAAAAAGTAACCCAAAAGAGGCCCTTGAACACCAGCCATTTGAGTAGCTCGCTTCGGCTACACGCCTACGTCAGAGTCTCTGGCCCGAGAACATGAACCGGACTACTTCAGTGGTGATCTCGCTCAGGTTCAAACATGTGCAATCCCTACGCCTCGACCCTGTCGGGTCCTCGGTAGGAGTTCTTGTGCCAGAGCCGTTGCCGTTCGCCTTTGTCCGAAGCGTGGTCACCAAATGGCTGGTGTTCGGGCACTCTTCTTTGGTGACTTTCTTCTGTGCCAGCAGAAGAAAGTTACTCGGCAGCCGGGCCGAAACCCGGCGCGCTGCAACGCACCTGCAAAAGTCTTTCGCAGAAGCAACCAGACAGCGGCCGATCGCCAAGCCGATCTCATGAGAATCCTCGGCATCGACCCCGGCCTGCGCGTCACCGGCTTCGGCGTCATCGAGTCCGAAGGCTCGAAGCTGCACTACATCGCCAGCGGCACGATCAAGACCGATGCGGTCGCCATCGGCGAGTTGCCGGCCCGCCTGAAGATCATCTTCGACGGAGTGCGTGAGGTCACCACACGCTACCAACCGAGCTGCGCGGCGGTCGAGATCGTGTTCGTCAACGTCAACCCGCAATCAACGCTGCTGCTGGGGCAGGCCCGCGGGGCAGCGATCACGGGTCTGGTCACTGGCGGGCTGGACGTGCATGAATACACTGCCTTGCAGATGAAGAAAGCCATCGTCGGCCACGGCCATGCCCGCAAGGAGCAGGTGCAGGAGATGGTGATGCGGCTGCTTCAGTTGCCCGGTCTGCCCAGCAAGGACGCGGCCGATGCGCTGGGCCTCGCGATCTGCCATGCGCACGCCGGCGCGTCGTTCACCGCGATGGCGAAGGGCGCCACGCTGGCGCGCCGCTCGCATGCCCAGTTCAAGGGTGGGCGCACCTACTGAACCCGATGTGGCGCTGGCCGCATCAGGCGCAGCGAGGTTCAGCGCATGGTCACCAGCGCTGCGGCTGAAAGGGCGCTCGTGTCGGCCTTGACGCCGGCGGGCTGAACGAGTGAGGTCAGCCAATCCACGTCTATCCACTGCACCAGCACCGGCTCCTTGCCGTGTTCGGTGTTCACCTGCATGGTCAGCAGTCCGCGGACCCAGGGTGCAAACGACTGAAACCCGCGAGGCGACTCTTGCAGGGTGCGGCGATCGATGTCGGCGACGGCCAGCAGATCGTCCACACGCAGGCCCATCAGCGGCAGCTCGGGCCGCTGCGGACTGCGCAAAACCAGCACCACACCGTCGTTGGAACGTGGCTCGTAGATCATGCCGAGCTGCTGGCGGGCGCAGATCACCGGCACCATCTGGTTTCCGCGCGGGGAGCGTGCATCGACCAGGCCCAGCTTTGCCGGATTGGTGTTGGGCGTACGCACAATTTCGGTTTTCTCTACCGCTTCGACCAAGACCGAGGCTGGCAATGCAAGTCTCATCGCGCCCACCTGGAACACTGCCACCTCCATCGCCTCTGCAGGGTCGATCCGATCAGCGTTTGCAAGTGGTTGGTCGGACAGGGTCACCCGTCGCTGCTCCTCTGCGCCAAGCCTCAGTGCGACCACCGCGCTCAGGCGGTTGTCGTAGCCGTCGCTGGCCTTGAACTCCCGGTATCCCCGGGCCCGGATGCGGGCGCAGACATAGTAGGTTCCTTCGTGCGCGACGACGCCTTGCCCGCCGTGAACCTCGATCAACGATCGGTCTATGGTGGCTTGCCCAGTCGACGCAATCACCCTGTTCGCGTCCTCGACGAACGCTGCAAAGCCGTTGCGCTCACCGAGGATTTCTTCGAGCATGTTCGTGAACTCTCGCGCCGCATTGAAAACGATGGCCATGCCGCCAAGCGGCTTGTTGCCGTCTTCGGCATCGTGAACCGCCGACAGGTAGACATAGGTTGGTCCTTCGGCATGAGTTCCGGTGTCTTCGAAGCCGCTCACCGCATACTTTTGGGGGTGGTTCAGCGACTGCGTCGCCGCGACCCAGCGTGGGTCAACCTGGGTGCCGACCAGTCCGCTTGCTTCGGCGGCGTGCGAAACGCCCCGGATCACGCCCTGGTTGTCGAAGGCGATCAAGCGGCTGTAGACGGTGTACAGGCCGTTCACGTGATCGAGCAGTGCATTCATGGCCCGCGTTTCTGAGCCGTCGTCCGGCGCGCGCAGCATCTTTTGCAAGGCAGGCGACAGTGCCCACCAACGACAGTCATTCGCACGCTCGTACAAGTTGCGGTCCATGAGGTCGGTGGCCAGTGTGGCCAACTGCTCGGCTCGCAACTGCATGCGGTTGATCGAGATGCCATAGAGGTCCTTGATCGCCGTGTCGACACGTGCCCGTGTCCGCATCCCCGCCACGCTGACCTGGGTCAGCACTGCTTTCAGGTGTGCTTGCTTGTCGCTTTGGGCGCTGGCCATCAGGCGGCCGTTCCATACCGCGGTGCGCAGATCCCGGTTGATGCGCTGCGCCTCGCTGTTGATGGCGACCAGCTCCGGGCTGTCCAGCAGGATGTCCTCCACAACCGGCGCCGTGCCGTCTCGGTATCTGAAGGCGGTCAGCAGCGACACCATCGCCTGGGCCCGCCAGGCCGGCCCGGGATAGCCTTGGTAGCCCGGGCTGGCGCAGGCCACACTCAGGTAATCGCGTCCAGCAAACGACGTGCGCACCACCTGCCCGTTGACCGCCGGCCGCAGCGTCACCGAGGTTGGGACATGCCCCTCGTCGTTGGTCGCGATGACGCGGCCCGTTTCGTCGATCAGCACCAAGGCGACTTCGGGCGGCGCTTGGCCGTCACCGCTGTGGAAGATGCGCTGCATTTCATCGATGAATCTGAACCGCAGCACCAGAACGCCGACGCTCGCACCGGCCGTGCTGGCAATGCGGTGGGCGTAAAGCAGATCGGGCGTGTCTCCGCTGCCCAGGTCACTGACACGAAAGCGCTCGACATAGGCCGGCGCCTCCAAGGCCTCAGCGACGATGCTGTCGCTGCTGCGCACCATGGTCTCGGTTGTGTCCATGCGGACCAGCACCTCGCCGGTCGGCGACAGCAGCACGATGTCGTCGTACACGGTGTACTTCGCCTGGTAATCGCGCAGGCGGTGCACCATGGCCGCGCGATGCGCCTGCTGGAAGTCGGCGTCGCCGCTGCAGAATTCCAGCACCACGTCGTCAGTGGCGAGGAAGCCGACGTCGGCCGTTCGTTCGTAGAGGTTGCGCACCAGGATGTCGATCGCGCACTGAGCCTGGGTCATCAGTTCGTCGCCCAGCGTCGTCTTTTGCTCATTGACCATGCGCTCGATCAGGCGTTGCTGCAAATCGTTGAAGCGCTCACGCGTCTGGATCAGGGTAGGCAGGATCGGCGCCACTTCAAGGGGGCAACTGATCGCCGCGCTTGATTCGATCATTTGCCACAGCATCCCGAGGTCTCGAAGGTCGCGCTCGCAGGTCTTCACGCGATGCATGTGGTTTACCAGGTCGTCTTCTGCGGCCATCCCGGGCTCTCCTGCAAATCAGGTGCCCAGTCTAAGAATGCTGCGCCGCAGCTAAGGCTTGAACTCGACCTCGGTCACACCCTTATTCCCGTTTTGCTGCGGCGTGGCTTTGTCGTCCGGCCGGTTCGTGGCGATTGGCAAGCGCGCCGCTCGCGGCAACCTACAATTTTTGGCGCGAAACCTTTCTGCCCGTAGCCACCGAAAGCCGACCGATGAACCTTCCCACGCCCGTCCCCGCCGCAGACAGCGCTTCGCTGACGGTCGATCTGTCTCACATCGCCGCGCGCGACAAGGCCGAGATCCTGGCCCAGGCCCTGCCCTACATCCGCAAGTTCCACGGCAAGACCATCGTCATCAAGTACGGCGGCAATGCGATGACCGACCCGGCGTTGCAGCAGGACTTCGCCGAGGATGTGGTGCTGCTGAAGCTGGTCGGCCTGAACCCGGTGGTGGTGCATGGCGGCGGGCCTCAGATCGAGGAGGCGCTGGCCAAGATCGGCAAGAAGGGCACCTTCATCCAGGGCATGCGGGTGACCGACGACGAGACGATGGAAGTTGTCGAATGGGTGCTGGCCGGCCAGGTGCAGCAGGACATCGTCGGCCTGATCAATGTGGCCGGCGGCAAGGCGGTCGGGCTGACGGGGCGTGATGGCGGCCTCATCCGAGCGCGCAAGCTGCGCATGACTGATCTGAAGGACCCGACGAAGGAGCACGATGTGGGTCAGGTCGGCGAGATCGAGTCGATCGACCCCAGCGTGGTCAAGGCGCTGCAGGACGATCAGTTCATCCCGGTGATCTCGCCGCTGGGCTTTGGCGCCAACAACGAGAACTACAACATCAACGCCGACGTGGTCGCCGGCAAGCTGGCCGAAGTGCTGAAGGCCGAGAAGCTGATCATGCTGACCAACATCCCCGGCGTGCTCGACAAGAACGGGAAGCTGCTGACCAACCTGACAGCGCGCGAGATCGACGAGCTCTTTGCCGATGGCACGATCAGTGGCGGCATGCTTCCGAAGATCGCCAGCGCGCTCGACGCCGCGAAGAACGGAGTCAACACGGTGCACATCATCGATGGGCGCGTGCCGCACGCCATGTTGCTGGAAGTGCTGACCGAGCAGGCCTACGGCACGATGATCCGATCGCATTGATGTCATCCAATCGTCGGGTTTGGCTGTTCGACCTCGACAACACGCTGCACGACGCCAGTCACGCGTCATTCGGACCGACCAACGAGGCGATGACGCAGTACATCGTCGACCATCTGGGCTTGCCCCATGCCGAGGCGGGCGCGCTTCGCCAGCACTACTGGCTGCACTACGGTGCCACGATGCTCGGCCTGGTTCGCCACCACGGTGTGAAGGCAGCGCACTTCCTCGAAGCCACCCACCAACTGCCCGGCCTGGAAGCGCGCTTGCGCACCAGCGCGCATGACCGTGCTGCACTGCGCCGCTTGCCCGGGCGCAAGTTCATCCTGACCAATGCGCCGCGCGCCTTCGCGCTGCGGGTGCTGAACACCCTGCGCCTGGCAAGCTGCTTCGATGGCGTCATCAGCATCGAGGACATGACGATGTTCGGTCACCACCGGCCGAAGCCGGATGCGCGCATGTTTCGCTGCATGGCGGCCCGGCTGAAGGTGCCGCCGCATCGTTGCACGCTGATCGAGGACACGCTGGAGCACCAGCGCGCAGCGCGCAGCATCGGCATGCGTACCGTGTGGATGCAGCGCTACCTGCGCCCCTTGCGGAAACGGGGTGAACCCCGGGGATTGGGGGGGCGCGTCGGTGTTCACCCTTGCCATCGGCCCGCCTATGTGTGTGCCAGAATCAAATCGCTACAGGGTTTGTTGGTGCTGTAGCGCCCCTCCAGCGGTGCCCGCGCAATGACGAATCGCCCCGACGACGACACACTGGACAGCGACGGCGACACGGCTGGTTTGCTGCTCCCCGATGGGGCTGCATCGCACCATCCCGATACCGGGCGCAAGCGACCGAAGCCTGGCGAGCGCCGCACGCAAATCCTGCAAACGCTCGCCGGCATGCTTGAACAACCGGGCGCCGACAGAGTCACCACCGCCGCACTGGCAGCGCGCCTCGGTGTGAGCGAAGCGGCGCTGTACAGGCACTTCGCCAGCAAGGCACAGATGTTCGAGGGACTGATCGAGTTCATCGAGAGCAGCGTGTTCACGCTGGTCAACCAGATCAACGAGCGCGAGCCCTCCGGTGTGCAGCAGGCCTGCAAGGTGGTCACGCTGTTGTTGCAGTTCGGCGAGAAGAACCCGGGCATGACCCGTGTGATGGTGGGTGATGCTCTGGTTTTCGAGCACGACAGGTTGGTCGCGCGGATGAACCAGTTCTTCGATCGGATCGAGTCGCAGCTGCGCCAGAGCCTGCGCAGTGCGGGTGATGCCGCTGGGTCGCTGACCGCTTCGGCCGATGCGAACGCGCGGGCGTCAGTGCTGACCTCATTCGCCATCGGCCGTCTGCAGCGCTACGCCCGCTCGGGCTTCAAGCGCCAGCCGACCGAGCATCTCGAAGCGGCGCTGAGGCTGATCGTCGCTTGAATCCGGCGCTGCCAGCGCCGTGGTCGTCGGCATGCTGACGGTCAACGTGGCCGGCGAGCCGCTGACGCTACTGCCCGAAAAGGCTGCCTTCCTTGCCGAGCGGCAGCTTCTGCTGATTGCCGACGCACACTTCGGCAAGGCTGTGTCGTTTCGCCGACTCGGCGTGCCGGTGCCGCAAGGCAGCACTGCCGATAACCTGGCGACGCTGGATGCACTGGTGGCGAGATGTGACATCCGCCGCATCGTGTTCCTCGGCGACCTGCTGCATTCCGCCCACGCGCAGTCGGCAGCGACGCAGGCGGCGGTGGCGCTGTGGCGAGAAGCACACCGGGATCTGAGCCTCACGCTGGTGCGCGGTAACCACGACGACCATGCCGGCGACCCCCCAGCGGCACTGGGCATCGAGGTGGTCGACGAGCCGCTGCGCCTCGGCCCTTGGGCACTCTGCCATCACCCGAATGCGCAACCCGATGGCTATGTTCTGTCGGGGCACCTGCATCCCTGCATCAGGTTACAGGGGCGAGCCCGCGAGCGGCTGCGTCTGCCATGCTTCTGGTTCGGCGACCGAGTCGGCGTGCTGCCGGCTTTCGGTGGGTTCACCGGGATGCACCCGATCGAAGCGCAGCCGCAAGACCGCGTTTACGCGCTGACGGGTGATGGCGTGGTCCAAGTGCCGGCTTGATGCGAAGTCGAGCCCCGGCCGCTCGATACACTGACTCCCTCCCGCCCCGCGTGCCCCGGTACACGAAATCCGATGTCGACCCCTTCCGACCCCCTGTTGCAGCTGATCGCCCGCGCCGAGGCGCTGATGGTCAGGCTGGAAGCGGTTCTGCCGCACCCGCTCGCAGCGCCCGACTGGAGCGCTTCGATCGCTTACCGATACCGACGTCGCAGCTCGGGAGGCAGTGCGTTGGAGCCGGTGCGCCACGTGGCGCAGATCAGCCTCGACGATTTGGTGGAAGTCGAGCCGCAGAAAGACCGGCTGCTGCGCAACACCGAACAGTTCGTGGCCGGCCGTGCCGCCAACAATGTGCTGCTGACCGGCGCGCGCGGCACCGGCAAGAGCTCGCTGATCAAGGCCTGCCTGAACGAGTTCGCACCGCAGGGCCTGCGGCTGATCGAGGTCGACAAGGCCGATCTGGTTGATCTGCCCGACATCGTCGACCTGGTCGCCGAGCGTGCCGAGCGCTTCATCGTCTATTGCGACGACCTCAGCTTCGATGAGGGCGAACCGGGCTACAAGGCGCTCAAGTCCATCCTGGACGGCTCGGTGTCGCAGGCTTCGGACAACGTGCTGATCTACGCCACCAGCAACCGCCGCCACCTGCTGCCCGAGTACATGGCAGAAAACCTGACCTACCAGCACCTGGAGAACGGCGAGGTGCATCCGGGCGAGGTGGTCGAAGAAAAGATTTCGCTGAGCGAGCGGTTCGGCCTGTGGATCAGCTTTTACCCGTTCACCCAGGACGAATACCTGGCCATCGTGGCGCAGTGGCTGCGCGGTTTCGGCGTCAGCGAAGCCGCGATCGAGGCGGCACGGCCCGAAAGCCTGGTCTGGGCGCTGGAGCGGGGTTCTCGCTCAGGGCGGGTCGCCTTCCAGTTCGCCAAGGACTACAGCGGACGGCAGCCGCAGTGAGTGAGTCGAAGAGTTCGCCGGTTGACGTCGAGCCGATCGAACCCCGCCATCCGGTGGATGTCGAGTCAAAGGAACCGCGCCATCCGGTGGATGTCGCGGTGGGCGTCTTGATCGACGCCGATGGTCGCTTCCTGATGACCTCGCGCCCCGAGGGCAAGGTCTACGCCGGGTACTGGGAGTTTCCGGGTGGCAAGCTTGAATCGGGCGAAAGTGTCGATGCCGCGCTGCGCCGCGAACTGCACGAGGAACTCGGCATCGTCATTGGCGAGGTGCATCCCTGGCAGGTCGAGCTGGTTGATTACCCGCATGCCCTGGTGCGGCTGCACTTCTGCAAGGTGTATGCGTGGCAGGGAGACTTCGAGATGCGCGAAGCGCAGACGATGGCCTGGCAAACCCTGCCGGTCGAGGTGGTGCCGGTGTTGCCGGGCACCATCCCGGTGCTGCGCTGGTTCGCCGAGGAACGGCAGCACGACGGCCCGACCCATCGCGGGTGAGCGCACCGCGGTCAGGGTGAACCCGGTTGCTACACTGCCTAGATGAGCTGGATCGACGATGTGAAATGGGACTCGCAAGGGCTGGTGCCGGTGATCGCGCAGGAGGTCGGCAGCAACGATGTGCTGATGTTCGCCTTCATGAACCGCGAGGCCCTGCAGCGCACGGCGCAGCTGGGTGAGGCGGTGTACTGGAGCCGCTCGCGTGGCAGGTTATGGCACAAGGGCGAGGAGTCCGGCCACATTCAGAGGGTGCACGAGTTGCGCATGGACTGCGACAACGACGTGGTGCTGATGAAGGTGGAGCAACTGGGTCACAGCCCGGGAATCGCCTGCCACACCGGTCGCCATTCGTGCTTTTTTCAGCAATACCGGGAGGGCGCCTGGCATGACGTCGAGCCTGTCTTGAAAGACCCGGAGCACATCTACAAATGAGCGCCTCAGAGTCAATTCCGCTGTCGCAGGACGTGCTGGCCCGGCTGGCCGAGGTCATTGAGGCGCGCAAAGCGGGCGATCCGGAGAAGAGCTACGTCGCTCGGCTGTTCCACAAGGGCACGGATGCCATCCTGAAGAAGATTGGCGAGGAGGCCACCGAGGTCGTGATGGCTGCCAAGGATGGTGACCCGAAGCAAGTGGTTTACGAAGTCGCTGACCTCTGGTTTCACTCGATGTTGGCGCTCAGTGCCTTCGGATTGAGACCGGCTGACGTGTTGACGGAACTGCAGCGCCGCGAAGGGCTCTCAGGGTTAGAAGAGCTCGCGGCCCGCAAGCTGAAACTGCGCGAGGGAGAGGAAAAGTGACGGATGTCGTGTTGCCTGGCTTGGAAGAAAAACTACACGGCGGTCTGCGGACACTGACGCACATCCTCTACGGGTTGCATCTGCTGTCGTGGTTCTCTGCGGGCGCATTCTCTGTGGTTGCCATGATCATCAATTACGTCAAGCGGCCCGACTTGCCTGATGAATTCTTTCGCAGTCACTTCCGCTGGCAAGCCCGAAGCTTCTGGTTTACCTTGCTCTGGTTGACTCTCACATCACCGCTTTTCCTGCTGTTCTGGTTGCCCGGTGTCGCGGCGTGGTTTGTGGTCGGCCTGTGGTACCTGTATCGCTTCATTCGTGGCTGGTTGAGCTTTGCTGAAAGCCGATCGATGCCGCTGCCTTCCTAACAAACGTACATGGTGGTCATGAACGCTGATCCGAGCTGCATCTTCTGCAAGATCGTCGCGGGCCAGATCCCGAGCCGAAAGGCATACGAGGACGAAGAGCTGCTGGTGTTCCACGACATCAACCCCTGGGCACCGGTGCATTTGCTGATCATTCCCAAGCAGCACATCGCGACACATGCCGATGTGCTGCCCGAACACGAACGCCTGCTCGGCCGGATGCTGCTGCTGGCGCCGAAGCTCGCGCGAGAAAACGGTGCAAACAACGGATTCCGCAGCATCATCAACACCGGTCGCGATGGCGGCCAAGAGGTCTATCACCTGCACCTGCATGTGATCGGTGGTCCCCGGCCCTGGAAGCAAGGGTGACGGCTGTCACGTGCCACGGGTTTATCAATGCGGCGTGGTCAGTGGGCTGACCTAGAATCCGCCGTCCTTTCGCAGGAGAAATAGAAATGGGTTCATTCAGCATCTGGCATTGGCTGATCGTGTTGGTGATCGTCGTGCTGATCTTCGGCACCAAGAAATTGAAAAACATCGGTGCCGACCTCGGCGGTGCGGTCAAGGGCTTCAAGGACGGTGTGCGCGACGGCGGCACGCCGGCTGATCCGGCGGCTCAGGTGACCACCACACAGAAGTCGTCCGACGCTAACACCGTCGATGTGGAAGCCAAAACCAAGTCGTGATTGATTTCGGGTTCGACAAGATCGCGCTGATCGGCGCGGTCGCGCTGATGGTCATCGGACCGGAACGCCTGCCCAAGGTCGCCCGCACTGTCGGGCATCTGATGGGCAAGGCGCAACGCTATGTGTCCGATGTGAAGGCCGAGGTCAATCGGTCGATCGAACTCGACGAACTGAAGAAGATGAAGGGCGAGTTTGAGACCGCAGCGCACAATGTCGAGCAAGACACGGCGAGCGCAATCTACCAAGCCAGCTCTGGCTTGAGCAAGAACTGGGAAGACCGAGAGACATCGTCCACCGAAGACCGTCCTCACGACTACGACCAGTACGACACCCTGTTGCTGCCGGTGCCCGACTACCGCAACCCGAACAAGCGCTGGCGCCTGAAGCGCGGCGCGATGCCGCAGTGGTACAAGCAGCGGCACGGCATCCGTGGCAAGGCGCAGTCGGGTGCAGCGCGCGTGGCTCGCTTTCGGCCACCGTCGTCGTCGGCCTGATCCATGGCATCCAATCCGTCAGGCCCTGATGAACTCAGCGGCAAGGAACAGCCTTTCGTCACCCACCTGATCGAATTGCGCGACCGCCTGGTACGCGCCACGATTGCTGTGGGGGTGGTTTTCGGAGTGTTGTGCCTCTGGCCCGGCCCCGCGGGTCTTTACGACCTGCTCGCTGCGCCGCTGGTAGCCAACCTGCCCAAGGGGGCCACGCTGATTGCCACGAACGTGATCTCGCCGTTCGTCGTGCCGTTGAAGATCACGCTGATGGCGGCTTTCCTGGTGGCATTGCCGGTGGTGCTGTATCAGATGTGGGCGTTCGTCGCGCCGGGGCTCTACACGCACGAGAAGAAGCTGGTGCTGCCGCTGGTGATCTCGAGCACCTTGCTGTTCCTGATGGGGGTGGCGTTCTGTTATTTCTTTGTCTTTGGTCAAGTCTTCAAATTCATACAGAGCTTCGCGCCAAAGAGCATCACCGCCGCGCCTGACATCGAGGCCTATCTCAGCTTTGTACTGACGATGTTCGTCGCCTTCGGTGCGGCCTTCGAGGTGCCGGTCGTCGTGGTGGTGCTGGCCCGCATGAACCTGGTCAGCATTCAGAAGCTGAAGGAGTTCCGCAGCTACTTCGTGGTGCTGGCCTTCATCATTGCCGCGATCATCACGCCTCCGGACGTCGTCTCACAGCTGGCACTGGCGATCCCGATGTGCCTCTTGTATGAAGTGGGCATCTGGGCGGCGCGCATCTTCATCAAGCACACCCAGGCGCCTGGCGAAGAAAACCCGCCTACTGCCTGACCCGTCAGCCGCCGTTGCGGCCGTCAATGTCCGGATGTGGCATGGGCCGGGTCTGACTCTTGGGCCGCTGAGCGACTGTCACCTGCAGGTTCATCGACTTGTCGGCGCGCTGCACGCTGATAGATGCAACGCTGTGGGGTCGGAGTGACGCGACCGCATTGAGCAACTGTGCGGTGTTGACCACACTCTGCTCGCCAACCTTCACCACCACGTCGCCCGGCAGCATGCCGCCGGCACTGGCCGGGCCGTTCTGCAGTACGCCGGTGATCAGTACGCCCTGTTTCACCGACAGGTTCAGGGTGTCCGCAATCTCTGCGGTCAGGTCACGGGGTTCGACACCGATCCATCCTCGAGTGACCTGGCCTTCATTGATCAGCCCCTCCATCACCTGGCGAGCGGTGTTGGCAGGAATGGCGAAACCGATGCCCATGTTGCCGCCCGAGCGCGAATAGATGGCGGTGTTGATGCCCAGAAGGTTGCCGTTTGCGTCGACCAGCGCACCGCCGGAATTGCCGGGGTTGATGGCCGCGTCGGTCTGGATGAAATTCTCGAAGGTGTTGATGCCGAGCTGGTCGCGGCCGAGTGCGCTGACGATGCCCGATGTCACCGTCTGACCGACGCCGAATGGATTGCCAATGGCCAGCACCACATCGCCGACCTGCAGGTCATCGGCCTTGCTGAAAGTCATCACCGGGAGGCGGTCGAGCTTGATCTTCAACACCGCGAGATCGCTCTCCGGGTCGGTGCCGATGACCGTGGCCGAGGCGCTTCGACCATCTGGCAACTGCACGTCGATGTCGCTGGCGCCCTCGATGACGTGGTTGTTGGTCAGCAGAAAGCCATCAGCCGAGACGATGACGCCGGAGCCCAGTCCGACCTGAGCTTCCGACCGGCTTTGCTTGTCGCCGAAGAAGAAATACTGGAACCACGGGTCGCCTGAACGCGGGTAGCGGGCGGTGGACTTGCTCGCAGTGATGCTGACCACCGACGGCGACGCCCGCTTGGCTGCCGCGCTGTAGCTGCCGACGACACCACCTCGCGCCAGGGGTTCGGCACTCACCACCGTGCTGCCTGCGACCGCGCCGAGCGAGAGGCCGCCGGGCAGGCCCGATTCACCCGACCGCCGCAGCCATTCCGGCTTCAGCGTGGCGATCACAAACAGCACCGCGACCATCACGGTGACCGTCTGTGAGAATAGAAGCCAGGTTCTGCGCATGAGGAGGAGTTTGTGGCCCGTCGTTCAGCGATCGATGAGTACCTGTCGGCCCTGTTGCAGACGGCGAGCTTCAAGGATTATGGGCCGAACGGTCTGCAGATCGAGGGCAGAGACGAGGTGCGCAAGCTGGTCACTGGCGTCACCGCCAGCCGAGCGCTGATCGATGCGGCGATCGACGCCCAGGCCGACGCTGTGCTGGTGCACCATGGCCTGTTCTGGCGGGGGTATGAGGGACGCATCACCGGCTGGCTGAAGCAGCGTATCGCGCGATTGCTTGCCCACGACATCAGCCTCTATGCCTACCACTTGCCGCTGGACGCGCATGCCGAATTCGGCAATAACGCGCAGTTTGGTGCCCGACTGGGCATCGCCACCGACGCCCGCTTCGGCGAGCAGTCGCTGGGCTTCATCGGTACGCTGCCGGTGCCTTCGAGCATGGCGGATCTGGTGGGCCGTTGCGAGCGATTGACAGGCCGGTCCACCACGTCGATCAACGGCGATGAACGTGCTTTGGTCCGCGTCGCCTGGTGCACTGGCGGTGCGCAGTCGTACTTCGAAGCCGCCATCGCTGCCGGTGCCGATGTGTTCATCACCGGCGAAATCTCCGAGCCGCAGGCGCATCTGGCGAGGGAGACCGGCACGGCTTTCATTGCCGTCGGCCACCATGTGAGCGAACGCTATGGCGTCCAGGCGCTGGGGGCCCATTTGGCGACAGTGTTCGGCATCGAGCACACCCACATCGATATCGACAACCCGGCCTGAGCGACATGAGCAAACGCAGAGAGGGCAGCAGAGACGGCAACCCATGCGCGCTGTACCGCCTCGAAGGCGGCCGGGTGTTCCCTCGTGACACGCGCACATGGGTACGGCTGGCCGATCTGCATGGCGATGGCGAGCCGAGCCCGAGGCCGCTGAATTGAGCGCCTTCAGCAACACGGTCGCGCCGATCGTGATCACGATGGGCGATGCCTGCGGCATCGGGCCGGAGATCACCGCGAAGCTGTTCCGTGGCGCGCAGGCCGCAGACTGCCTGGTGATCGGTGACGTCGGCGTGATGCGCCGTGCCGTGCGGGTCACCGGCGGTGGGCTGGTGGTTGCAGAGATCGACACACCACAGGCCGTGGCCGAAGTGCCGCCGAACGCCATGCCGGTTTTGCAGGCCGAGGCGCTGCCTCTGGATCTGCTCGACGCGCCCCTGGGTGTCATCGACGCCCGAGCCGGTGCAGCCGCCGCACGCTGTGTCGAACAGGCAGTGACGCTGGCGCGGCGCGGCGCGGTGTCGGCCATCGTCACCGCGCCGGTTCACAAGGAGGCTTTGGCGGCCGGTGGCGTCAGCTTTCCCGGCCACACCGAGCTGTTGCAGTGGCTCGCGACCGAGCCGGGGGGCGTACCGCCGCCGGTGCGCATGATGCTGGCCAACGGCGAACTGCGCACGGTGCTGGTAACCATCCACCAATCGCTGCGATCGGCCATCGACGCGGTCACCTTCGACGCGGTGCTTGACACACTGCGCATCGCACAGCGCGCAGCCTTCTCCTGGGGGCAGACGGCGCCGCGCATCGCGGTGGCCGGCCTGAACCCGCATGCGGGGGAGGGCGGCCTCTTCGGCGACGAAGAGATCACCATCATCGAGCCGGCCATTGCAGCGGCGCGCGCCGAGGGCATTGATGCGCGTGGGCCCTACGCGCCCGACACCGTGTTCATGCGGGCGCGCCATGCGCCGGGTCATCCGGGCGAGTTCGACATCGTCGTCGCGATGACGCACGACCACGGGCTGATCCCGGTCAAGTACCTGGGCGTCGAGCACGGTGTCAATGTCACGCTGGGCCTGCCCTTCGTGCGAACCAGCCCTGACCACGGTACCGCATTCGACATCGCGGGGACGGGTCTGGCGGATGTCTCCTCGTTGGCTGCCGCGGTTGCGATGGCGCGGCGTCTCGCTTCGCACTGACGTCACACTGACGCGCCGCGAGGGAGGTGATCAGGTCCGGGTGTTGACCCCGAGCGTCGCGAGCTGCTGGCGTGCGCGTGAGGTGGCGCGCTCCATGAGGTAGTTGTTTTCCACGGCGCGCAGCCGCTCGGCCTCGCACATGCGCGCGAGCATCCGCGCGGTCAGCGAAATTGTTTCCTGCAGGTTGCGGCCGTGGGTGAAGACGAAAAAGCTGCGGCCGGGGCTCATGTAGGTCAGGCGCACCTTCTGCCACTGGTCTTTCAGCAGCATCTGATAGGCGAAGCCGATGCGCAGGTTGTCGATCAGGCGCGCGCCATGCGACGCTTCCGCCGGGTCGGCAGCGATCAGGTCAAGGTTGATGTCGATGTCCAGGTTCAGCGGTTCGACCGCCACCGCAGGCGCCTCGGCGATCAGATCGCCATCGACCGGCTTGTCCCAGTCGACCGCCTGCTCGTCGATCAGCCCGACCCGCTTCGCTTCTTCTGCAGAAAAACGCTGCTCCACATCGGCAGGCATCGCAGAACTCGCCGCCACCGAATCGGCGCGCAGCGTGTCGCCCTGGCCCGGCACGCCGCTGTTGAACACCGACTCCATCTGCTTCGACAGCAGGTTGTAGTCCAGCTCGGTCATGGCTGGCGTCTTCAGCGAATCGGCATGAGCGGGCATCAGCTGTGCCATGAAATCCTTGGCGGCCGCCTCGGGCCAGCCGATGAGCTTCAGCCCGGCATTCAGGTCGCGCATCAGGGTGGGCAACTGCATCAGGAAGCGCTTGCGCATCGCAGGCGAGCCCTTGGGCTGCACGCTCATCACCAGGTCACGGCCGACCTGCCGGTAGCGCCTGGTCGCCTCGCCGTCGACACCGTCTGCACGGCTGGACTGCACCAGCGCCTGGCTCCACACCTGGCACAGGAAGGTGCGCAGGAACTCCGGCATCGCCACCGACGACAGGGCGCTCTGCAACTGGATCAGATAGCGCTGCTGGGTGCGCAGATCGGATTCCTTGCTCTCCAGCACGGCGACAGCACCCTGATCCTGAACGACAGCCTCGGCCTGCTGCGCGATGAACGCTTCCAGTTCCGACAGCTTCGCGGCATACAGATCGACCTGATCGAAGTCGCCGTCGACGATCTCCTGCACGAGGTCGCGAACCCGCGCGACAAACTCCTTGCCTGGCCCGTCTTCGAAGTCATCGAAGGCACAGGCCAGCGACGCGATCCGGTTGACGAAACGGCGGACCGGGTGCTTGCGCGAAGAGAAAAATGTCGGGTCGACCAGCGCCACCCGCAGCACGGGCAACTGCAGCCGCGCGATCTGACGGGCCATCTGCGGCGGCACCCGGGTGTCCGAGAGGATCTGGTCGAACAAGCTGCCCACGACGTCGATCACCATGTGATCGAGCTTGCCATTGGACGCCTGCATCAGCTCGTCGCGGTGGGCGCGGATCAGGTTGACCGCCATCAGGCCGGCCGACGCGTCCTCGGCATAGGCGCTGGCGGTGCCCGGATCTGCATATGGGCTGCTGCCGAGGTGGCGCAGGCCACCGATTCCGGATCGTGGTCCTGCCGGATCCTGATACCCGCCATAGGGCGCTGGCCGCGGGCCACCCCCTCCATCAAAACCCCCGCCCGCGCCTCCGCCAGCGTTGCCCGACTCGCCGGTCAGGCTCGTCAAACGCCGCAACAGCGTCATCAGGTGTGCTTCCTGCGCCGGCGAGCCGAGCCCGCCAATGGAATCGCGCGCCCCGCTGCCATAGCCCGTCGTTGCGCCGCCGCCAGAGCCACTGCGCCCGCCCTGCCAACTGCTGCTGCCCGTGTGCCGTGCGCCCGAAGTCGAGCGCCTGCCGGTCAGGCCCGAGTGCGTCGAGTCATGGAAATCGGTGCCGGAGTGGCGTGTCGATGGCGTGTCATCGCGCAGCGTCTGGTAGCCGGAATTGAGCCCCGGCAGCTGGTTGCCTGGCCCGTCCACCGTGCGCACCTGCAGCCCTACCGGTGTGACCCCGCGCGATTGCAATTCGACCACGATCGCGGCGTAGCAGGCTGGCATGGCGTGCGACATCACTGAAGCGAACTCGCGGGTCAGCACAGCGCGTTCGTTCGGGTCGATGCTGACCGTGCCGATCGACATGTAGAGCGCGTGACCGATCACGCCCGGCCGCAACGGGTTGCGCTCATCGTCGGCAGTGCCGAAACCTGTGACGCGACCCATATAGCCTGACAGCTCGCGCAACTCCACCTCGCAGGCCTGCGCGATCTGCTGCCCCAGTCGGTCTGACAGCATGCGATCGTCGACCTCTTTGTCGTCGACCAGGGTCAGCGACTGCCAATCGGCTGGCGCCGGCTTGCGTTTCGACTCCGACTGCGGCGCCAGCGCCTCCAGCATGCGCGTGTCCAGTCGGGTCTGGAATTGCAGCCGGAACGACCCGAGCTGACGATGCAGCGCCAGCTGAGCGGCGAACATCGTGTTGCGATCAATGGCCTTCGAAGCAGACTGCGACTGCGCGGCCAGCGTTTGACACACTCGTTCTGCCACCGTCAGGGCTGTGGCCTTGACGAGGTCTGCCGCGACGACCAGGTCGGGGGGCAGTCGAGGGTCGGAGCGGCTCATCGCGGAGACAGATTACTTTCTCAGTGCATCGCGGATCTCGCGCAGCAGCAGAACATCTTCGGCGGGCGGAGGGGGCGCGGCTGGCTCGGCAGGAGCGACCGCATCGTTTCGCTTCATCTGGTTCACCGCTTTGACCATCATGAAGATGATGAAAGCGAGGATCACGAAATTGATGGAGACGGTCAGGAAGCTGCCGTACGCCAGCACCGCACCTTCTTTCTTCGCCTCGACCAGCGTGGTGGCGGTCTGACCCGACAGCGGGATAAAGTAGTTCGCGAAATCGAGGCCGCCGAAGATCTTGCTGACCACCGGCATGATCACGTCGCCGACAAGCGAATCGACGATCTTGCCGAATGCGCCGCCAATGATCACGCCGACTGCCAGGTCGACGACGCTGCCCTTCATGGCGAATTCCTTGAGCTCGGTCGTGAACCCCATCGTGCTTGCTCCTTGTTGCCGTTTGTGTGGTGATGCGTAAGTGCGTTAGGACGCGCTTGATCGCAAGTATTGCCGATCGCCTCCAGTAATCGGCGGTCTGCACTGCCGCTTGCGGCGTGCAGCCCGAGGTTTTCGATCCTCTCTCCAAGACCCACGCCTCTGTGCGCCCAAAGTGCTCCGCTAGAATCTGCCGTTGTCCTGGAATCGTTGTCACACGCGAGGTTTTATGAGTGAGCAGCAAGTTGACGGTGCGAAGCGCACTTGGTTGATCGCATCGAGTTGTATGGGTGCGGTGGGTGGTGCGGCGGTGGCTGTTCCCTTCGTCAGCACGTTTCAGCCGTCAGAACGCGCACGAGCAGCGGGCGCCGCTGTCGAGGTCGACATCAGCGCGCTGAAGCCGGGCGAAAAGATGACGGTCGAGTGGCGCGGCAAGCCGGTTTGGATCATCAAACGCACCCCGGAGCAAATTGCCAGCCTGCCCAAGGTGGACGCGTTCCTGGCTGATCCGCAGTCGCTGCGCAAGCCAGACGAGTTCACCCCGGAATACGCACGGAACGAGCATCGGTCGATCAAGCCGGAAATCATGGTGGCGGTGGGCATTTGCACCCACTTGGGGTGCTCGCCCTCAGATAAGTTCACGCCCGGCGCTCAGCCGTCGCTGCCCGACGATTGGGCCGGCGGCTTCCTGTGTCCGTGCCATGGCTCAACGTTTGACTTGGCCGGACGTGTCTACAAGAACAAGCCGGCGCCAGACAATCTTCCGGTTCCGCCGTACATGTTCCTGTCGGACACCCGGTTGTTGATTGGTGAAGACAAGAAGGCCTGACGGCCAAGCAGTAACGGACCTCAGGAGAACACACGATGGCCACCATGAAGGAAGCACCCGCCAACGCAAGTGCAGCTGAAAAGCTGATGACGTGGGTTGACAACCGATTCCCAGCGACCAAGCTCTACAACGAGCACCTGGCCGAGTACTACGCCCCGAAAAACTTCAACTTCTGGTACTTCTTCGGCTCACTCGCGCTGCTGGTGCTGGTGATCCAGATCGTCACCGGCATCTTCCTGGTGATGCACTACAAGCCCGACGCAAGTTTGGCCTTCGCCTCGGTCGAGTACATCATGCGCGATGTGCCCTGGGGCTGGCTGGTTCGCTACATGCACTCGACCGGCGCCAGCGCTTTTTTCGTCGTCGTCTACCTGCACATGTTCCGCGGGATGATCTACGGCAGTTACCGCAAGCCGCGTGAACTGGTCTGGATCTTCGGATGTGCGATTTTTCTCTGCCTGATGGCTGAAGCCTTCATGGGCTATCTGCTGCCCTGGGGCCAGATGAGCTATTGGGGCGCTCAGGTGATCGTGAACCTTTTCACCGCCATTCCGTTCATCGGCCCGGATCTGTCGCTGCTCATTCGCGGTGACTACGTGGTCAGCGACGCCACTCTCAACCGCTTCTTCAGCTTCCACGTGATCGCGGTGCCGCTGGTCTTGCTGGGTCTGGTGGTTGCTCACGTCATCGCGTTGCACGAAGTCGGCTCGAACAACCCTGATGGCGTCGAGATCAAGGCCAAGAAGAATGCTGCGGGCAAGCCGCTCGATGGAATCCCCTTCCACCCCTACTACACGGTGCACGACATCCTGGGAGTCAGCGTGTTCCTGATGATCTTCACCGCGATCATCTTCTTCGCACCTGAGCTGGGTGGCTACTTCCTGGAATACAACAATTTCATCCCTGCCGACTCGCTGACCACCCCGCTGCACATCGCACCGGTCTGGTACTTCACGCCTTACTACTCGGTGCTGCGCGCCATCACTGCGGAGTTCATGTATGTGTTGATCGCATGCGTGCTCGCCGCGGCCGCGTTCACACTGCTCAAGTCCAGGCTGGGCGGGTTGTTCAAGATCGTGGTCCTGGCTGCTGCCGCAGCATTGGTCGCCATGATGCTGTCGATCGACGCCAAGTTCTGGGGCGTGGTCGGCATGGGTGGCGCGGTGGTGATCTTGTTCTTCCTGCCCTGGCTGGACAACAGCGAGGTCAAATCAATCCGCTACCGTCCCGACTGGCACAAGTATCTCTACGCCGTTTTCGTCATCAACTTCCTGATGTTGGGCTACCTCGGCGTTCAGCCGGTCTCGGCAGTGGGTGAGCGTCTCTCCCAGCTTGGCACGCTGATCTACTTCGGCTTCTTCCTCTTGATGCCGTGGTGGAGCCGTCTGGGCGAGTTCAAGCCGGTTCCTGATCGCGTGAACTTCGCAGCCCACTGATCGACGAAGCAGGCTTTCCAAAATGAAAAAACTCATCCTCACCCTGCTGATCTCCGTGGCCGGCTGGTCGGCAGCCCATGCCAACAGTGGTGGCATCGCCTGGGACAAATTCCCGGTCGAAAAGACCACGGATGTCGCCGCATTGCAGGACGGCGCCCGCACGTTCGCCAACTACTGTCTGAATTGCCATAACGCTGCATTCATGCGCTACAACCGTTTGCGCGACATCGGGCTGACCGAAGCGCAGATCAAGTCCAACCTGATGTTCGCCACGGACAAGGTCGGCGACGTGATGAAGGTCTCACTCGATCCGAAGGACGCCAAGGATTGGCTAGGGAAGGTACCTCCCGATCTGACGCTGATTACCCGCTCGCGCTCGTCCGCGAGTCAGGGCACCGGGTCTGATTACCTGTACACCTTCCTGCGCACCTTCTATCGCGATGACACGAAGGCCACCGGCTGGAACAATCTGGCGTATCCCAATGCCGCAATGCCGCACATTCTGTGGAAGTGGCAGGGTCAACGCACGGCGAAGTTCGTCGAGGAACCTGATCCGCACGACGCCAGCAAGAAGGTCGAGCGATTTGCCGGGTTCGAGCAACTGACGCCGGGCACCAAGTCGCAGCTCGAATACGACAATGCGGTGGCTAATCTCGTGGCCTACCTGACCTGGATGGCAGAGCCCGCGCAAAGCGAGCGCACGCGCCTGGGCGTCTGGGTGTTGCTTTTCCTGTCTGTCTTCACCGTCATCGCGTGGCGCCTGAACGCTGCCTTCTGGAAAGACATCAAGTGACGTCATACCCGTCCGGTGTCCTCACGGACGCCGGGCTGTTGCGCAGTGGGTCAGCCCGACAAGGCGCCCCCTGCGTTTTTCTTTTCTGATCCCATGAGGAGCTCGCCCACATGATGGTGCTTTACTCCGGCACGACCTGCCCTTATTCACACCGTTGCCGCTTCGTGCTGTTCGAGAAGGGCATGGACTTCGAGATCCGCGATGTCGACCTCTTCGCCAAGCCCGAAGAGATCGCCTTGATGAACCCGTACAACGAGGTGCCGATCCTGGTGGAGCGCGACCTGATCCTGTACGAGTCGCACATCATCAATGAGTACATCGACGAGCGCTTCCCACACCCGCAGCTGATGCCCGGCGACCCGGTGGCGCGTGCGCGCGTGCGCCTGTTCCTGCTGAACTTCGAGAAGGAACTGTTCACCCATGTGAACCTGCTCGAATCGCGCGGCGTGAAGGCGACCGACAAGCAGCTCGAAAAGGCGCGAGCACAGATCCGCGACAGGCTGACCCAGCTCGCGCCGATCTTCCTGAAGAACAAGTTCATGCTGGGCGATGACTTCTCGATGCTCGACGTGGCCATCGCGCCGCTGCTGTGGCGCCTCGACTACTACGGCATCGACATGTCGAAGAATGCGGTGCCGCTGTTGAAGTACGCGGAGCGCATCTTCTCCCGGCCGGCGTACATTGAAGCGCTGACACCGTCGGAGAAGGTCATGCGCAAGTGAGCTTTGGTGCCATCTGCCTGCACGCCGGTTCGCATTGATGACACAGCCGCCTGCACCACCGCTGATCGGTAACAACGGGTCGTCAACGCGCCCGTACCTGATACGCGCCCTGCACGAGTGGTGCACAGACAACGGCTTCACGCCCTACATCGCTGTGATCGTCGGACCTCAGGTGCGCGTGCCGATGGAATACGTGAAGAACGGCGAAATCGTGCTGAACGTCGGCTTCGAGGCCACGACGGCGCTGGAGCTGGGCAACGAACGCATCGAGTTCAAGGCGCGGTTCGGCGGCAGCTCGCGCGAGATCTGGGTGCCAGTCGATCATGTCATCGCGATCTACGCCCGGGAGAACGGACAGGGCATGGCGTTTCCAGTCCCAGCCGGTGCCTCCGCAGCTGGCCCGGGGGCCGCGGCGTCAGCTCAGGATGCGCCCGATCGACCTGGCACGGTGCTGCGGCTTGCGACCGACCGCGACGATCCTTCCGCAACGCCCAGTGCCACGCCCGCGGGCAAGAACGCGCCCGGCTCCGAGGCGGATCCGCCGCCCGATACCCCACCGACTGGCGGCAGACCGACCCTGAAGCGAATCAAATGACGGGTGGCCGGCACCTTCCGATCGATTGCGTCGGCGCCACTAGAATTTCCAGATTGCCCTTGTAGCTCAGTTGGTAGAGCAGCGGTTTTGTAAACCGAAGGTCGCGGGTTCGATTCCTGCCGGGGGCACCATCTTGAGAAGATCGCCATCAGGGCGATGCGTTTCTGTCTCTGCTGTAAGGAAATCGGGATGTTTCTCCTCCGTGATCGAACCAAATTCAATACCGATGTCGATCTGATTCTTCGAATGTCCTTCGACATCGAGACAGACAACAGCAAGAACCGGGCATTCCCTGCGTTCATCAGCTATCTGAGCTCCTTGAGTGAAATCTGGAACGAGAACGGAACGCCAGAGCACGCAGCAGTCCACATGGCCTGCGTCTACTGCAAGGGACTGGCCGAAAAGGGTGAGGCTGCAGGAAAAGCCGAGGCAAAGGCACTTCGACTTCGCATCGCCGAGGCCACTCCCTTGTTTGTGTCGCGCGGGCAAATGACCCAGGATTGGGCGGCGCACTATGCAGGTCTGCTTGAAAAGTACGCCGAGTTGTCGGCTTAGCCAGCCTCCACATAGGCCGTGAGCCACGTGCGGGCCATAGATCAGGTCGATCGCACCTTGATCTTCAGCGGCACCGCCGCAAACCCACAGTCGAGCAACCGCTGTTCGATGCGCGGCTGAAGCTGGCGTAACTTTGCAGCCACGCTGGCGTTGGCGGCAATCAGTGTCCAACCGCCCTCATCGACAGGGCTGGCCGTCACATGCGGGGCGAGCGACGCAGTCAGACACGGCAGCACCGCCGCGTGGCGGCGCCTCGAGTCCTCAAGCCGGCGACGCAGCAGCGACAGCGATGCGCTGGCGTTCAGCGCCTGGCTGATCGGCAAGGCATCGGGGACACTGGCGGCGTTCTTGTTCATTCCTCGGGCCAGTGTAGTGAAGACCGGTTGGCGACAAATGCCACCGGGGCGCGCGCCGCAGTCAGCGATGACTGACGTAGTCGGGCGGTAAACTCGAAGGCTTTGCCACGTCACCCGGCCCCGACGGTCCGGCGATCGCGACACCCACTTCCCTCTGACGCCGCATGTTGCCCAAGATACTCACACAGCTTTTCGGCAGTCGCAACGAGCGGCTTCTCAAGCAATACCGCCGGGTGGTCGTGCAGGTCAATGCCCTTGAATCCAAGTTCGAGGCCCTGAACGACGCGGCGTTGGCCGCCAAGACGACCGAGTTCCGTCAGCGGCACGCTGCCGGCGAAAGCCTCGACGCGCTGTTGCCCGAAGCCTTCGCCGTGGTTCGTGAAGGCAGCAAGCGCGCGTTGAAGATGCGCCATTTCGATGTGCAGTTGATTGGTGGCATGACGCTGCACGACGGCAAGATCGCCGAGATGCGCACCGGCGAAGGCAAGACACTGATGGCGACGCTGCCTGTCTACCTGAATGCGATCGCGGGCAAGGGCGTGCACGTCGTCACCGTCAACGACTACCTGGCCAAGCGCGATGCCGAATGGATGGGCCGTCTGTACAACTTCCTTGGCCTGACGGTAGGCGTCAACCTGCCACACATGCAGCGCGAGGAAAAGCAGGCGGCATACGCGTCCGATGTGACCTACGGCACCAACAATGAATTCGGCTTCGACTACCTGCGCGACAACATGGTGCAGGACATCGCCGATCGTGTGCAGCGCGTGCTGTCATACGCCATCGTCGACGAGGTCGATTCGATCCTGATCGACGAAGCGCGCACGCCTCTGATCATCAGTGGCCAGGCCGAAGACCACACCGAGATGTATGTGCGCATCAACGCGGTGGTACCTCATCTCAAGAAGCAGATCGGCGAACTCGATCTGCGCACCGGCGAAGGCGTCATCGAGCCGGGCGACTTCACCGTCGACGAGAAGTCGCACCAGGTCTACCTGACCGAAGACGGCCATGAGAACGCCGAGCGTCTGCTCGGTGAAGCGGGCATCCTGGCCGAAGGCGCCAGCCTGTACGACGCCGCCAACATCGCGCTGATGCACCATGTGTACGCCGCGCTGCGCGCCAGGCACCTGTACAACCGAGACCAGCATTACGTGGTGCAGAAGGGCGAGAACGGCCCCGAGGTCGTCATCGTCGACGAGTTCACCGGCCGGCTGATGACCGGGCGCCGCTGGTCCGATGGCCTGCACCAGGCCGTCGAGGCCAAGGAAGGCGTGCCGATCCAGAGCGAGAACCAGACACTCGCCTCGATCACTTTCCAGAATTACTTCCGCATGTACGGCAAGCTGTCGGGCATGACCGGCACCGCCGACACCGAGGCCTTCGAATTCCAGGAGATCTACGGCTTGGAGACGGTGGTCATCCCGCCGAACCGCCCGACGGTGCGCAAGGACGAACTCGACCTGATCTACAAGACCAGCCGCGAGAAGTTCGATGCGGTTATTGCCGACATTCGCGAATGCCACGAACGCGGCCAGCCCGTGCTGGTGGGCACCACCTCGATCGAGAACTCCGAGCTGATCTCCGGCCTGCTGAACAACGCGAAGCTCCCGCACAACGTGCTCAACGCCAAGCAGCATGCCCGGGAAGCCGAGATCGTCGCGCAGGCCGGCCGGCCCGGTGTGATCACCATCGCGACCAACATGGCCGGTCGCGGCACCGACATCGTGCTGGGTGGCAATGTCGAGAACCAGATCAAGGCGATCCAGGCCGACGCCGCCATCAGCGAAGACGACCTGCAGGCGCGCGCCAAGCAACTCAACGAAGAATGGCAAGGCCTGCACGACCGGGTGAAGGCTGAAGGCGGCCTGCGCATCATCGCGACCGAACGCCACGAGTCGCGCCGCATCGACAACCAGTTGCGCGGCCGCTCCGGTCGCCAGGGCGACCCGGGCTCCTCGCGCTTCTACCTGTCGCTCGACGACTCGCTGATGCGCATCTTCGCCGGTGAGCGCGTCAAATCCATCATGGAGCGTCTGAAGATGCCCGATGGCGAGGCCATCGAAGCCGGCATCGTCAGCCGCAGCATCGAAGGTGCGCAGCGCAAGGTCGAGGCGCGCAACTTCGATGTGCGCAAGCAGCTGCTCGAGTACGACGACGTTGCCAACGACCAGCGTAAGGTCATCTACCAGCAGCGCAATGAGATCCTCGAGTCGCAGAGCCTGACGGACCAGATCGGCAACCTGCGCCGCAGCACGATGGCCGATGTGGTGCGCACCCATGTACCCGTCGAGAGCCTGGAGGAGCAGTGGGACCTCGATGCTCTGCAGAAGGTGCTGCGCGAGGAGTGGCAGCTCGATCTGCCCCTGAAGGCAGAGGTCGACGCCAGCGATTCGATCACCGACGAAGACCTGGTCGAGCGCGTTTCGAAGGCGGCCGACGAGCTGTTCGATGCCAAGGTCGAGCTGGTCGGCGCCGAGCAGTTCCAGCCCTTCATGCGAATGATCTTCCTGCAGTCGATCGACCAGCACTGGCGCGAACACCTCGCCGCGCTCGACTACCTGCGCCAGGGCATCCACTTGCGCGGCTATGCGCAGAAGAACCCGAAGCAGGAATACAAGCGCGAAGCCTTCGAGCTGTTCAGCCAGTTGCTTGACGTGATCAAGATGGACGTCACGCGCACGCTGATGACAGTGCACATCCGCTCGGCCGAAGAAGTGGCGCAGGCCGCCGAGGCCATCGAGCAGCGCGCAGAGCGCATCGCCAACGTCACCTACACCCACCCGAACGAGGACGGCAGCCTGTCGTCGGAACTTGCAGCAGGCGCCGACCCGGCAGCGCAAGTCGCCGCCGAGATGTCGCAGCGCGCCCAGACGTCTGCGGGCGAGGTGCCCCGCGTCGGCCGCAACGACCCGTGTCCTTGCGGCAGCGGCAAGAAGTACAAGGTCTGTCACGGCAAGTTGGTCTGAGAGCCACTGGGACGGGTCCGGCGCGACCCTGAGGAATCTGCGATGCCCGTCAATCTGCAAGCACCGAATCCCGCCGATCTGAAGCCCGTCCCGGGCGTGCAGCTGGGCACCGCGATGGCCGGCGTGCGCAAGGCCAACCGGCGCGATGTGCTGGTCGTCACCTTGGCCGAAGGCTCTCAGGTGGCGGGCGTGTTCACCCGCAACCGCTTCTGCGCGGCGCCGGTGCAGTTGTGCCGGCAGCACCTGGCGATCGACCGTGGCGCGGCGCCAAGCATTCGCGCCATTCTGGTCAACACCGGCAATGCCAACGCCGGCACCGGCGAAGACGGTCTGGCGCGCGCGCGCTCGACCTGTGTGGCGCTGGCCTCACACCTCGGCGTCAAGCCCGATCAGGTGCTGCCGTTCTCCACCGGCGTGATCATGGAAACGCTGCCGAATGACCGCATTGAAGCCGGTCTGCCTGCAGCCCTGGCCGATCGGCAGGCCGACCATTGGGCACAAGCGGCAGAAGCCATCATGACCACCGACACGCTGCCCAAGGCAGCCTCGGTACAGGTTCAGATCGGTGGCAAGACGGTCACCGTGACAGGCATCAGCAAGGGCGCCGGGATGATCCGCCCGAACATGGCCACGATGCTGGGCTTCGTCGCTACCGACGCGGTGCTGGCCCCTGGTCTGGTCGACACCTTGGTGCGTGATGCGGCCGATCGCTCGTTCAACCGCATCACGATCGACGGCGATACGTCCACCAACGACTCCTTCGTGCTGATTGCCACGCAGCAGGCCGGCCATGCGCCCATCACGCAGCTCGACACCGGCGACGGCGCGGTGTTGCGCGAGGCCGTCATCACTGTCGCGACCCAGTTGGCCCAGGCCATCGTGCGTGACGGCGAGGGCGCCACGAAGTTCATCACCGTGCAGATCGACGGTGGCGCCACCGAGGCCGAATGCCAGTTGGCCGCGTATGCCATTGCCCACTCGCCGCTGGTCAAGACGGCGTTTTTCGCCAGCGACCCGAACCTGGGCCGCATCCTGGCGGCGGTCGGCTATGCGGGCATCGCCGATCTGGACCAGACGCTGATCGACCTGCACCTCGACGACGTGCAGGTGGTCGCCCGCGGCGGACGCCTCCCGTCATACCGCGAAGAAGACGGCCAGCGGGTGATGAAGCAAAGCGAGATCACGGTGCGGGTGAACCTGAACCGTGGCAGCGCCAGCACCACCGTGTGGACCTGCGATCTCAGCTACGACTACGTGAAGATCAACGCCGACTACCGCAGTTGACAGGCGGGGGCTGGGTGCGCCTGCGCAACAGCGATAGGCGCGTTTGCGATGTCATGGAGCCCCCACATCGCGGTTTTGGCCGGTGACCAACGACAATCAGGCATTCTCGCAACGCGTGCCCCCTGGGGCGCGTCCGGCCCGGCCGGGCAGCGCCCCTTGCCCCTCGCTCCTCGCCTCATCCATGAACGCACCCACGTCCCTGACCGAATTGGTGTCTGCGAGCCGCGTCGAAACCGGCTCGCCTCGCCTGCGCGAGATTCCGTACAACTACACCTCGTTCTCCGATCGCGAGATCGTGCTGCGGCTGCTCGGCGCGCGCGCCTGGGAACTGCTGGGCCGGCTGCGCGGCGAACGCCAGACCGGCCGTTCGGCGCGCATGCTCTACGAGGTGCTGGGCGATATCTGGGTGGTGCAGCGCAACCCCTACCTGCAGGACGACCTGCTAGACAACCCGAAACGCCGCAAGTTGCTGATCGAAGCGCTGCACCACCGGCTCAGCGAGGTGGAGGCGCGGGCCAAGCCCAGCGACGGCGCGCACCACACTGAAGTCAACGAACTGATCACCTGCGCGAAGGCTGCGGTGCGGCGCTTTGCAGACCAGTTCGACGAAGTCGCCCGCCTGCGCCGCCGCGCGATCAAGACGCTGCGCCGCTGCACTGCCGCCGACAACGTCAAGTTCGATGCGCTGTCGCGCGTGTCGCATGTCACCGACGCCACCGACTGGCGTGTCGAGTACCCCTTCGTCGTGCTCATGCCCGACACCGAAGCCGAGATGGCCGCACTGGTCAAGGGCTGTGTCGAGCTGGGCCTGACCATCATCCCGCGTGGCGGCGGTACCGGCTACACCGGCGGCGCGATCCCGCTGACCTGGAGCAGCGCGGTCATCAACACCGAGAAGCTCGAGGCGATGAGCGAGGTCGAGATGCGCCAGCTGCCCGGCATCGAGCAGCCCGTGGCCACGGTGTGGAGCGAAGCCGGCGTCGTCACGCAGCGCGTGGCCGATGCGGCTGAGCGCGGTGGCTACGTCTTCGCGGTCGACCCGACCTCGGCAGAGGCCAGTTGCATCGGCGGCAACATCGCGATGAACGCCGGCGGCAAGAAGGCCGTGCTGTGGGGCACTGCGCTCGACAACCTCGCCTCATGGCGCATGGTCACGCCCGAGGCCAAGTGGCTCGAAGTCACGCGCCTGAACCACAACCTCGGCAAGATCCACGATGTGGAAGTGGCGAGCTTCGAGCTGAAGTACTTCGACGCCAGCGGCAAGACGCTGGAGCGCACCGAGCGGCTCGACATCCCCGGCGCCACCTTCCGCAAGGAAGGCCTCGGCAAGGACGTCACCGACAAGTTCCTCGCCGGTCTGCCGGGCATCCAGAAGGAAGGCTGCGACGGCCTGATCACCAGCGCACGCTGGATCGTCCACAAGATGCCGGCGCACATCCGCACCGTGTGCCTGGAATTCTTCGGCAACGCGAAGGACGCGGTGCCCAGCATCGTCGAGATCAAGGACTACATGTTCGCCCAGGCGAAAGCCGGTGGCGCGGTGCTCGCGGGCCTCGAGCACCTCGACGACCGCTACCTGAAAGCGGTTGGCTACGCCACCAAGAGCAAGCGTGCGCATGTGGGTGCCAACGCCAACGGCCTGCCGAAGATGGTGCTGTTCGGCGACATCGCCGGCGACGATGCCGACGTGGTCGCGCGTGCCACCAGCGAAGTGATCCGCATCGCGAACAGCCGTGCCGGCGAGGGTTTCGTTGCGGTCAGCCCCGAGGCGCGCAAGAAGTTCTGGCTCGACCGCAAGCGCACGGCAGCGATCAGCAAGCACACCAACGCCTTCAAGGTGAACGAAGACGTGGTGATCCCGCTGCCGCGCATGGGCGAGTACACCGAAGGCATCGAGCGCATCAACATCGAGCTCAGCCTGCGCAACAAGCTGGCGCTGCTCGACGCGCTGGAGGCCTTCTTCCGCAAGGGCCAGTTGCCGCTGGGCAAGGGCGACGACGCGGTCGACATCCCGTCGGCCGAGTTGCTCGAAGACCGCGTGCAGCAGGCGCTCACGCTGATCGACGAGGTGCGTGCGCTGTGGCAGCACTGGATGACGCACCTCGACACCGGGGTGGGCGAACCCACCTACTTCCAGAAGCTGCAGGACCACACGCTGCGTGCGTCGTGGAAGCAGCAGATTCGCGCACCACTGCAGACCATCTTTGCCGGTGCCGCGCTCTCGCCGGTCATCGACGCCTGCCAGGCGATCCACAAGGAAGTGCTGCATGGCCGGGTCTGGATCGCGCTGCACATGCATGCCGGCGACGGCAATGTGCACACCAACATCCCCGTCAACAGCGACGACTACGAGATGCTCCAGACCGCGCACGAAGCGGTCACGCGCATCATGAACCTGGCGCGCCGCCTCGATGGCGTGATCTCCGGCGAGCACGGCATCGGCATCACCAAGCTCGAGTTCATGACCGACGCCGAGCTGGCCGACTTCGCCGCCTACAAGCAGCGCGTCGACCCCGAAGGCCGCTTCAACAAGGGCAAGCTGATCCGGGGTGGCGTGGGTCGCGCCGATGTGGCCGAACTCGGCAGCGCGGCTGAGCTGCGGCCGTCTGACCTGAGCCAGGCTTACACGCCGAGCTTCGGGCTGATGGGTCACGAGTCACTGATCATGCAGCAGAGCGACATCGGCGCCATCGCCGACAGCGTCAAGGACTGCCTGCGCTGCGGCAAGTGCAAGCCGGTCTGCGCCACCCATGTGCCGCGTGCCAACCTTCTGTACAGCCCGCGCAACAAGATCCTCGCGACCTCGCTGCTGGTCGAGGCCTTCCTGTACGAGGAGCAGACCCGCCGCGGCATCAGCCTGCGCCATTGGGAAGAGTTCGAAGACGTCGCCGACCACTGCACCGTGTGCCACAAGTGCCTGAGCCCGTGCCCGGTCAAGATCGACTTCGGCGAGGTGTCGATGAACATGCGCAACCTGTTGCGCAAGATGGGCAAGAAGAGCTTCCGCCCCGGCAACGCGGTTGCGATGACCTTCCTCAACGCGACCAATCCGCAGACGATCAACCTGATGCGTGGCGCGATGGTCGGCATCGGCTTCAAGGCGCAGCGTCTGGCGAATGACCTGTTGCAGCGTCTGGCCCGCAAGCAGACGGCGCTGCCGCCGGCCACGGTCGGCACCGCGCCGATCAAGGAACAGGTCATCCACTTCATCAACAAGAAGCTGCCCGGCGGCCTGCCAAAGAAGACCGCGCGCGCCTTGCTCGACATCGAGGACAAGGACTACGTCCCGATCATCCGCAACCCGGCCACGACCACGGCCGAGACCGAAGCGGTGTTCTATTTCCCTGGCTGCGGCTCGGAGCGGCTGTTCTCGCAGGTGGGCCTGGCCACGCAGGCGATGCTGTGGCATGCCGGCGTGCAGACGGTGCTGCCACCGGGCTATCTGTGCTGTGGCTACCCTCAGCGCGGCAGCGGCCAGTTCGACAAGGCCGACAAGATCATCACCGACAACCGGGTGCTGTTCCACCGCGTCGCCAACACGCTGAACTACCTCGACATCAAGACGGTGGTGGTCAGCTGTGGCACCTGCTACGACCAGCTGCAGGGCTACCAGTTCGACAAGATCTTCCCCGGCTGCCGGATCATCGACATCCACGAATACCTGCTCGAGAAGAACATCACCTTGCCAGGGCAGGGCGGCTACCTGTACCACGATCCCTGCCACAGCCCGATGAAGCTGCAGGAACCGATGAAGACGGTGAAGGGCCTGCTCGGCGCGAACGTCATCGACGCCAAGCGCTGCTGCGGCGAAAGCGGCACGCTGGGCGTGACGCGCCCCGACATCAGCACCCAGATCCGCTTCCGCAAGGAAGAGGAGTTGCGCAAGGACGAGGCCGCGCTGCGCAAGACGGGTGCATTGGCCGAAACCGGTGCGGTCAAGGTGCTCACCTCCTGCCCGAGCTGCCTGCAAGGCCTCAGCCGCTACACCGGAGACTTGCAGAACGGCCTGCTCGAAGCGGATTACATCGTCGTCGAGATGGCCAATCAGTTGCTCGGCCCCGACTGGATGCCGGAGTACGTCGCTCGTGCCAACCAGGGGGGCATCGAGCGGGTGCTGGTGTGAAGTCGGCCAGTGGTCGCGCGATGCTGTCGACTTCCTTTACGCGGCAGCACCTGCCTCGGTGCTGCTGCCCCGTGACGCCGACTGCTTAGCAGCCTTTTGTTACGGTTTTGTGGCTTTACCCCGCGATTGGAGGGTGCACAAGGCTTGGGTATTCCCGTACAACCTGAACTGCGCTGAGAAATCGGTTGCTATCCCTCCGACCCTTCTTCAGGAGTGCGCTCAATGAAACTCAAGTACATCGCCGCAGCGGCCGTCATTGTCGTCAGCAGTCCCGCATTTGCGGTCGGTCCGGGCCCTCTGGGCTCGATCGACAACGCCCCCATCACTTTCAGCAATATCGCGGCTCCAGGCCTCTTCCAGGACGTGTATTCGTTCGTGCTGGGAAATCCGGGCAGCTTGTCAGGGAATGCTGTAGCGATCAATTTTGGTGGCTACAACATCCTCGGCCTGACGGTCACTCTGCAGGACTCCTCATTCGCTCTGATTGGTTCTGACTCCAGCCCGGATACCGGATTCACCTTCAGCGGATTGGCAGCTGGTAGCTATGCATTGAACGTGCTGGGCTACGCAACTGGCTCCACCGGCGGTTTTTACGCTGGCGGTTTCATTGCTCAGACTGCTCCAGTCCCTGAACCAGAAACCTACGCTCTGATGCTGGCCGGTCTTGGCGTGGTCGGCTTCATGGCTGCACGCCGCAAGCAAGGCTGATGTTGATAGCCGCGAGTTGCTGAACAGCAGCTCTGCAACAAATAAAGCGTTACAAATAAGGCGGTGCAAATGCGCCGCCTTTTTCATGGGTACCGAGGCGTGTGCGTACCCAGCTTGATGGCCCTTCAAGAGAGACTTGATTCGTGACCACGCTCATGCCAACCAGCTGTCCGCTATGCGCCGAGGCAGGCGGTGTCCTGATCGCTTGCAGCCAGCAGTGGCGAGTGATCCGCGCCGAAGATGCGGCCTTCCCGGCGTTCTACCGCGTCGTTTGGAACGACCATGTGTCCGAATTCAGTGCGTTGTCGTCTGCGCAGCGCAGCGAATGCATGGAAGCGGTTTGCACCGTGGAACAGGTCTTGATCACCGCTCTGCAGCCCGCCAAGATCAACCTCGCCGCTTTGGGAAACGTGGTGCCGCACCTGCACTGGCACGTGATCGCGCGCTTCGAGGCTGACAGCCACTTTCCGCAGCCGGTCTGGGGAACACCGCAGCGTGAGCAGGCAGACGCCAGCCGCTTGCTGAAGATCGGGCTCAACCAGCTGGATGCACGCATGAAGGCCGCTCTGCAGCAGGCCTTCCAGTGCGCGTGAGCCCCGGCCTTCGCCCTTGGCCCTTCGATACACTGCCACGTTCCTCAGCGCAGAAGCCCTCACCATGGCCGGACTCACCGCCAGCACCCCACAACCCACCGGCGTTACCGTGCACCAGCAGTCACGCGTGCTCGAGATCGGGTTCGCCGACGGCAGCGATTTCCGCATCCCGTTCGAGTTGATGCGGGTGTACTCGCCATCTGCCGAAGTGAAAGGCCATGGGCCTGGCCAGGAGGTGCTGCAAACCGGCAAGCGCGACGTCGTCGTGGTGGCTCTGGAGCCCGTCGGCAACTACGCGGTGCTGCCCACCTTCTCCGACGGGCACAACACCGGCATCTACTCCTGGGACTATCTGCACTTTCTCGGCTCGCAGCAGGCCGAGCTGTGGAAGCAGTACGAAGAACGCCTCGCCGCTGCCGGCATGAGCCGCGACGCGCCGATGCAGGCACCAGCCGGCTCTGCCTGCAGCAGCCACTGAACACCCACCAAGGCACGCCGTGAGCAACACCCATTTCGGTTTCAAGTCGGTCGACGAATCGCAGAAGGCCCGCCGTGTTCGAGGCGTGTTCGACTCGGTGGCCTCGCGCTATGACGTCATGAACGACCTGATGTCGATGGGCCTGCATCGCGCCTGGAAGGCCTACACCATCGCGGTGGCGAACCCCCGGCCCGGGGACCGCGTGCTCGACATTGCCGGTGGCACCGGCGACCTCGCGGCAGCGTTCCACAAGAAGGTCGGCGCCAGCGGCACCGTTGTGCACACCGACATCAACGAAGCCATGCTGCGCCAGGGGCGCGATCGCCTCACCGACGCTGGCGTGCTGCTCCCCACCACACTGTGCGACGCAGAAACGCTGCCGTTCGCTGCCAACACCTTCGATCTGGTGTCGGTCGCCTTCGGCTTGCGCAACATGACGCACAAGGACCGCGCCCTCGCCGAGATGAACCGCGTGCTGCGCCCTGGCGGCAAGCTCCTGGTGCTTGAGTTCTCGAAAGTCGCCAAGCCGCTCGAGAAGGTCTACGACTGGTATTCGTTCAAGGTGCTGCCACAGATCGGCCAGTGGGTCGCCGACGACGCCGACAGCTACCGCTACCTGGCCGAGTCGATCCGCATGCACCCCGACCAGGACGCGCTGAAGGCGATGATGAAGGCTGCCGGATTCGCCCACGTCGATGTGCACAACCTCAGCGCGGGCATCGTCGCGCTGCATGTCGGCATCAAATGCTGAGTTACGGAAGTCACGTACTTACAGACTGCTACATATTCACGTTTTTCCGCATTGCCATGTAGCTGCTTCCGCATCGCCGGGTAGCCGAAATGTCATGCTTCAGGGCTAAACTGATTTTCGACTTGATGTCGAACCACGGTGGCCTGACGCCGCACATTTCTCAACCTGCTGGAGATACCCTGGATGATTTCGAGTCTTGACGGACGCGGCCACCACCGCGAAAGCCGATTCGGTGGTCGCATCACCTTGATTGCAGTGGCTGCCACCCTGGTACTGCTTTCAGCCTGCGGTGAGAAGAAGGAAAAAACCGCCTCGCAGACCGCTGCCAAGGTCAACAAGGAAGAGATCACCGTTCACCAGATCAATTTCGTGCTGCAGCAGCAGCGCGGACTCGAGCCCGGGCAGGCCGAAGCAGCCGGCAAGCAGATCCTCGAACGCCTGATCGACCAGGAGCTGGCCGTCCAGAAAGCCGAAGAGCTGAAGCTCGATCGCGATCCTCGCGTGGTTCAGCAGTTGGAGGCCGCCAAGCGTGAAATCATTGCGCGTGCCTACATCGAGAAGACCGGTGAGGCGGCATCGAAGCCGACCGATGCCGACATCAAGGCCTACTACGACTCCAAGCCCGCACTGTTCTCGGCTCGACGCATCTACAGCCTGCAGGAAATCGCTATCGAGGCCAAGCCGGATCAAATGTCGGCGTTGCGAGAGCAACTCGGCGCAGCCAAGAGCATCAACGATTTCGTCGAGTTCCTGAAGGCCAACGGCTATCGCTTCTCGGGCAACCAGGCGGTGCGCCCGGCCGAGCAATTGCCGTTGAACATGCTCGACACTTTTTCGAAACTCAATGATGGGCAGGCGGTGCTGCTGCCATCGGCCGCTGGCGCGCAGGTGGTGATTCTCGCGGGCTCCCGTTCCGAGCCGGTGGATGAAGCACGCGCCAAGCCGGCCATTGAGCAGTTCTTGTTGAACGATGCCAAACGAAAGCTCCTCGAATCCGACATCAAGGCCTTGCGCACTGCAGCCAAGATCGAATACGAGGGCAAGTTCGCCCAGGCGCCAGCTAACGCGGCCTCCGCCCCGCCCGTTGCGGCATCCGCACCTATCGCTGCACCGGCCCCCGCTGCTTCGGAGGGTGGCCTGAGTGCCACCGACATCAGCAAGGGAATGGGCATCAAGTGATGAAACACCCCTTGAAATCTGCGCTGCTGATGGCAGTCACCGCCGTCGCCTGCTGTTCGATTTCCCCGTTGACGCAAGCGCAGACTCCGCCTGCCGCCAGCACCGTGCCGGCCACCAATGAATACAAGATCGGCTCCGGCGATGTGGTACGCATCAGCGTCTATCAGAACCCCGATCTGACACTCGAAACGCGAATCACCGAAGCCGGCATCGTCACCTACCCGCTTCTGGGCACGATCCGCCTTGGGGGCCTCGGTGTCACCGCAGCAGAAAAGCTGATTGGCGATGGCCTGCGCAGCGGCAATTTCGTCAAGCAGCCGCAAGTCACCATCGTCGTGCTCCAGGTGCGTGGCAACCAGGCTAGCGTGCTCGGGCAGGTCAATCGCCCTGGCCGCTACCCGATTGAAGTGGCGGACATGCGCTTGAGCGATATGCTGGCCACTGCTGGCGGCACCTCTGTCAACGGTTCAGATCTGGTGGTGCTTTCAGGCACGCGCAACGGCTCGCCTTACCGAATTGAAGTCGACCTGCCAACCTTGTTTGCGCCTGGCGGCCGCGACAAGGACGTCGTAGTCGAGAACGGCGACACCCTCTGGGTTGACCGGCAGCCATTGATCTACATCTACGGTGAAGTCCAGCGCCCCGGCCCGTTGCGACTCGAACGCGGCATGACGGTGCTGCAGGCGCTTGCCTCGGGCGGTGGCCTCAATTTGCGCGGCACTGAACGAGGTCTTCGCGTGCATCACAAGGGCGGCGATGGCAAGGTTCAGGTCTTGCAGCCCAAGATGGATGACCTCTTGCGCGAGGGCGATGTGGTCTTCGTCCAAGAGAGCTTGTTCTAACGCTCCACAGCCGCGAATCTCGCGCTTCCAACAGGAGTACTGAACATGAGTTTCGGACAGTTTCTTTCCATTCTCAAGGCACGTCGCTGGGTAGCGCTGGCGGTGCTGCTGGCCACCGTGTTGACTACCTTGGGCGTCAGTTTGCTGCTGCCCAAGCAGTACACGGCCACTGCCTCTGTCGTGATCGACTCCAAGCCAGACCCGGTCTCTGCCCTCCTGTATTCCGGCGCCGCGTCGCCGGGCTACATGGCCACGCAGGTGGACGTGCTTCAAAGCGATCGCGTCGCCCGGCGTGTGGTGCGCGATCTCAAGCTCAACGAGAACGAGCAGGTTCGCCAGCAATGGCTTGCTGAAGCTGACGGCAAGGGCAGCATCGAAACCTGGCTCTCGAAAGTTTTCCAGAGGCAGATGGACGTGCAGCCGTCACGCGAGTCCAGCGTGATCAACGTGTCTTACAAGTCGCCTGACCCGCAGTTTGCGGCCGCACTTGCCAATGCGTTCGTGCAGGCCTATCTCCAGACCAGCCTGGAATTGCGTGTTGATCCGGCGCGCCAGTACTCCACCTTCTTCGACACGCGGGCGAAGGAAGCCCGTGAGGCGCTGGAGAACGCACAGCGCAAGTTGTCGGCTTACCAGAAGGAAAAGGGAATCATCGCCAGCGACGAGCGGCTGGATGTGGAGACAGCGCGCCTGGCCGAGTTGTCATCCCAGTCCGTGCTCTTGCAATCGCTCACATCCGAGTCAAGCAGCCGCCAGAGTCAATCGCGCGGCGGTCAGGCCGAGCGCATGCAGGAAGTGTTGAACAACCCGGTGATCGGCGGGCTGAAGGTCGACTTGTCGCGCGCCGAAGGAAGGCTGCAGGAATTGAGCTTGCGCCTGGGCGAAAGCAACCCGCAAGTGCAAGAAGTCAAAGCCACCATCGAGTCGCTGCGCAGCAAGTTGGCCGCTGAAGTTCAAAGCGTCACCGGCGGTGTGGGCGTGAGCAACACCATCAACCGGCAGCGCGAAGCCGACGTTCGGGCTGCACTGGAGGCGCAGCGCGCCAAGGTGCTTGAATTGAAGGCCGTGCGCGATGAAGTCGCCGTGTTGATGCGCGACGTCGAAAGCGCGCAGCGCACCTTCGAGTCGATCACGCAGCGCTTCACCCAAACCTCACTGGAAAGCCAGACGACCCAAAGCAATATCAATCTGCTGACCATCGCCACGCCACCTCTTGAACCTTCATCGCCGAGGGTGTTGCTGAACTCCTTGCTTGCCATCTTCACCGGCACCTTGCTTGGAGTGGCCGCTGCCCTACTGCTCGAAATCAGGGATCGCAGAGTGCGCACTCTCGAGGATGTTGTTGGAGCGCTCGGCCTGCCCGTCATTGGCATCATGCCCAAGCCGAACGTCGGCAAACGAGGTGGTGTCAACAAGGCGTCGCTGGCGCAGCAACGCGTGGTGGGCCGCTTGGCCTCGCCCGGTAAGGGAGTTTGACGATGGCCGAGTTTCTCGATTCATCCGCCAAGCAGTTCACGCAAACTGCGATCCCTGTGAAGGACTCCGACGAAGGTGCCGTGGTCGACCGATCGATCGGCGACATCATTGCCGAGACGCGCAACCTCAGTGCCGATCAGGTCGAGCAAATTCTGGCGCGCCAGCGCGAGCGCGGTGAGCGCTTCGGCGAAGCCGCTATCCAGCTTGGTTTTGCCAGCACCGACGACGTGCTGTTCGCGCTGGCGCAGCAGTTCCATTACCCGTATGCCCCGGAAGAGCAGCGCAAACTCAGCCCTGAACTGGTTGCGTTGAATCAGCCGTTTTCAGTGCAGGCCGAAGCAATCCGTGCCATCCGAAGCCAGGTGATGATGCGGGTCTTCAATGAGCAGCGCGATGCCAATCGCGCGCTGGCCATCGTCAGCCCCGACTCCGGCGACGGCAAGACCTTCCTCGCCGCCAACCTGGCCGTCACGCTTGCTCAGTTGGGTGGCCGCACCTTGCTGATCGATGCCGACATGCGCGGGCCGCGCCAACATGAAGTGTTCAACCTCCCGAACAAGTCGGGCCTGTCCGGCATCTTGTCGGGCCGCGACCAAAGCCAGGTGGTGCAGCAGGTTCCAGGGGTCGGCAGCTTGTTTTTGCTGCCGGTTGGCAACACGCCACCGAATCCACTCGAACTCATCGAACGACCGGCATTCGGGCTACTCATTCGTGAGCTGATCAGCAAGTTCGACCACGTGATCGTCGATACGCCAGCAGCTGTCTTTGGCAGCGACAGCGCCGTCATTGCCTCACGCTGTGGCGCCGCGTTGGTCATCGCTCGAAAGGATCAAGGTCGCGTCGCCTCGCTTCAAGATCTGGTCGCAACTCTCACAGAAGGCTCGGCCAAGCTGGCGGGCGTGATCGTCAACGAGTTCTGAGCATGGCCTCTGTGCAGCCCGACAGCAGCAGCCGCGCCACAGCACAACCGCCGCAGCGGCTGCCGCTACTGCCTGCAGGCGTTGACTTGTGGGTGCTTGGTCTTCTGGCGGCGGGCTTTGCGCTGTTGTACGGCCCGGCCTACCTGGAACTTTCTAAAACCATCTGGGCCACCGACGAGCAGGGCCACGGCCCCATCATCCTGGCGGTGGCTGTGTGGCTGCTGTATCAACAGCGCCATGCACTGGCTGCTGTGCCTATCAAGCCATCGCCTGCAATCGGCTGGCCGCTGCTGGTGTTTGCGCTGCTGCTGTACATGCTTGGCCGCTCGCAAGACATCATCATGTTTGCCATCGGCTCGCAGATCATTCTGCTGATCGCGCTGCTGCTTCTGTTCAGTAGTCTGGCGGGCCTGAAACTGGTCTGGTTTCCGCTGGTATTCATGCTGTTCATGGTGCCGTTGCCTGAGGCTTTGGTGGCTGCAGTCACGGCGCCTTTGAAGAGCGCGGTGTCAGCCGTGTCCAGCAACCTGCTGTATGCGCTCGGCTACCCGGTGGGCCGCAGCGGCGTGATCATGACGGTGGGGCCTTACCAACTCCTGGTGGCCGACGCCTGCGCCGGGCTGAACAGCATGTTCACGCTGGAGGCACTGGGCATGCTCTACATGAAGCTCATGGGCTACACCTCGCCCGCGCGCAACATCGCGCTCGCCCTCCTGCTGGTGCCCACCGCGTTCTTCGCCAACATCGTGCGGGTGATGATCCTGGTACTCGTGACCTACCACTTTGGCGACGAGGCCGGGCAGGGCTTCGTGCACGGCTTCGCAGGCATGGTCTTGTTCATCGTGGCGCTGATGTTCATGCTGGTGCTCGACAAGTTGCTGGGCTTGTTCATCCCCGCGCATAGCGCCAAGCCCAGAGTGGCCGCATGACCATCACTCGCATCCAGGCGGTCATCGCCTTCATCCTCATGGCTTGCGCCGTGGCCGGCGCCCAGCTGTGGCGCCCCACTGCCCATCTTGCCGACAGCCGTGCCAAGGTCGACCTTGAACAGATGTTCCCTGCGGCCTTCGGTGAATGGAAGATCGACACCTCGCTGCCGGTGCAGTTGGTAGCGCCGGACATGCAGCAGTTCCTGGCCAAGATCTACGGCCAGACGCTGAGCCGCAATTACATCAACAGCCAGGGCCAACGCATCATGCTGTCGGTGGCTTATGGCGGCGATCAGGGCGACGCCACGCGCGCCCATCGGCCAGAGGTGTGCTACCCGGCGCAGGGTTTCCAGATCATCGCCAACCAGACCGGCGTCGTGGACACCGCGTCACACCCCCTGCGTGTGCGCCAGCTCGTGGCCCGCGCGGGCAACCGCACCGAACCCATCAGCTACTGGACAACGGTGGGCGACCGCACGGCACTCAGCGGAACAGAACAGAAGCTGGCACAGCTGAGCTACAGCGTGCGCGGCATCATCCCCGACGGCATGCTTGTTCGGGTGTCCAACATCGGTAACGACGCGGTCGCCGGCTACGCGCTGCATGCCAGTTTCATTACGCAGATGACCCTTGCCTTGCCGATCACGGTGCGCGACCGCATCGTCGGCGCCGCCGCAGAGTGATGCTGCTCGTGTCGTCCGTGTCGTCGCGGTTGCTGGCGCCCTGATCGCCATCCGCCATGGAAGCCCTTCAGGTCATCTTTATCGTCCTGCCCTTCGCCATGGCTCTGGCACTGGCCGTGGGGATTGTCGTCTTTGGGGGCGCTGTCATCGGCCGGCCGATGGTGCCACTGCTGCTGTACGTGGCCATCTTCTTCGTCTTCGCCCAGTCCAGTTACGGGTCGCTCGATCTCGTCCGCTCCAACCCCGTGTATGCCCGCGGCAGCGGGCAACTATTCTTCCCGTTCCTTTACTGGGGCTTGCTGGTCATGGTGGCCTGGGCATGGCTGGGTCGAGCCTTCAGCTTTGAGCCGTCGCCCCCCATGCCTGCCGTGCTGGGCTGGCTGCTGGCCTGGGTGGCGCTGTTGGTGGGACATGTGGTGGTGGGTACGCTGAACGGCGTCGAGTTATCCCAATCGCTGGCCGGACACGGTTTCGTCGGCGTGGCGTGGATGGCACCGCTGGTGCTTTTGATGGTCTGGGCCGGCGCCGGCCGTCAGAGCGTGTCCTTGTTGCTGGTGGCGCGGCTTTTGGTCTTGGCTGCACTGGCCAAGTCTGCCTTCGGCCTGGGTCGCTGGGCCTTTCGGGGCGGCGACCCGGCCAACATCTATGCCAATGTCGGGCATTTGAACATCCGTTTGACTTACTTCGATATTGCTGACGCTTTGGTGTGCGTGCTGGGCCTGGCCGCAGGCTTGTCGTTGCTGTTCGTGAAGCGGATCGAGAAGCGCTCGGTCGCGTGGGACTGGGTCTACCTCGTCACTGTGGTGTTATCGCTGGCCTGCATCGTCCTGTCGTACAGGCGCACCGCCTGGGGTGGCGTTTTGTTCGTCTTGATCTATTTCTTCATCTGCATGCAGCGACGCTGGCGAGTCCCCCTGGCCATGTTCGCCGTCCCGGTGATTCTGGTTGGCTTGGGAGTCGTGATGGGGCAGCGACTCAGTTTGCACGAAGGCAGTAATGCGCTCGACAAATTCTTCTTCGATCTGGTCTCGTCGGGCTCCAGGTCCGAGGGTACGCGCACGCTTGAATTGCGCCTGGCGTGGGAGGCCTTCACCAACACGCCCATCTTGGGCATCGGCAGTTGGGGCAAGTACGCGTCGAGCCACCTCATTCCCTGGCAGGACCCTGTATCCGCGGGCAGCTTCTTGCACAGCGGCATCCTTCATCTCGCCATGAAGGCCGGGCTGGTGGGTTTGTTTCTGACTGGTGGCCTGTTCTGGGCCTTCGCTCGACAGGTTCGCATCGCGTCAGCTTCCAGCACCGCCGAACAGCGGGCACTGGTGATGGCGGGAGTCGCAGGTTTGCTGTTCATGGTGCCTGACTTCCTGTTCGGCACGCCTATTGCGCAGGTTCGCACGATGCAGTTGGTGGCGTTTTGCTTCGGTTTGCCTTGCCTGGTGTCTGCAGCGCAATGGGCACGCACGCAGCCTGTTCTAGCCGGACAGACGTTGCGCGCAAGACGTTCGCGCGGCTGGCTCCCCACCGGCGTGGCCTGACCGATGCTGCTGCCCAAGTGGTCATGGTCGGCCCGACGCGCCCTGCGCGCTGAGATAACCCACCAGAGCGGCAAATGAGCTTCCTTCGCAATTCAGCGTTCCACTTTGTCGGTGGGCTGTTGCCAGCAGTGGCGCTTTTCGTCACCATCCCGCTCATCCTGCATCGCATGGGCCCTGACGCCTACGGGGCGTTGGTGTTGATCACCTCGATCGTCGGCTACTTCGGCATCATCGACGTCAACGCCACCGCCGGAACGGTCAAGTATGTCGCCGAGCATCAAGCACGCGGCGAATCTGATGAAGTCGGCCGCGTCGTTTCTTTCGGGCTGCTGGTGTATCTCGGAATCGGGTTGATCGGGGCGGTGGCACTGTTCAGCGGCGCCCACTGGCTCGTCGATTCAGTTTTCAAGATTCCGCAGGCATGGCGGCAAGATGCGCTCCTGGCGCTGCAGGTTTCCGCGCTGGCGTTTTTTGCCGGACAGCTCCAACTCTTTCTGCAGAGCATCCCGCAAGCGCTAGGGCGCTTCGACGTGTCAGGCCGCTACGACGCCTTGTTCGGCACGCTGGTGCCGCTGGCCACGATCGCCGTCGTGCTCGCCGGCGGCGGGCTCACCGCCATCATCGTGGCCAGGCTGGTGCTGAGCGTTTGCCATTGCGGCGCGCTTTTTGCCGCCGTGCGCCGCCTGTTGCCTGACTTGCGGCTACGCCGGCCGGATCGGACCACCACACGCAAGGTCACATCGTTCAGCGCCTTCACCTACTTGCAGCGCATTGCTTCCGTGACTTACCTGAACGCCGACAAGCTGCTCATCGGCGCGCAGCAATCCATGACCTCGTTGGCGACCTATGTGGTTCCCTACACCTTGGTCAGCCGCGTCTTCTCGCTCGTGCAGCGTCTGATGCAGGCGATCTTCCCGCTGACCAGTGCGCTGGAAGCGCGAGGCGATGCTGCGGGCTTGAAGGCCACCTTCATTTACGTCAGCCGGTACATCGTTTTTCTCAACATCGCGCTGTGCCTGTTGTTGTCTGTGTTCGCACGCGAGTTGCTGACCTATTGGCTGCACACCGAGCCGGACCCCCGGGCCGTGCTGATCCTGATCATCGTGGCCTACACGCTGCTGGTCGAATCACTGTCCAACGTTCCCTCGCTGGTCAACGACGGCCTGGGCCGGCCGCACATCACAGGGACAGCAGCCGTGTTGCGGGTTGCAGCAGGCGTTGGCGCCGCATGGTGGGCTCTTCAGTGGGGCGGAATCGTCGAAGTGGCGTTGTCCCAGTTGGTGGTCTCCGTTGTCTTCGTCACCACCTTCGTCCTGTACGCGCACTGGCGTTCGCTTCCGTGGCGTTTTTTCGACTTGGCAGGCCGCATTTACGGGGCAAATCTTGCTGTGCTCTTGGCGGGCAGTGCATTGGTGGCATTGCGGTGGCATCAGCCGCTGTTGCCGGCATGGACCTTCCTGTCAGGCCTGGCGGGGCTGGTAGCGTTGTTGTTGGTCTTGGGTTGGACAGTTGTTCTCTTCCCGGAGCATCGTCGACGCTTGCGAGGCCTCGCGGCGGCGCGACTCCCTAAAACTGCCAGCCCATGATGTCCGCGTTGATCTGTCAAGTTGGCTTCGCGCCTGATTTGGCGCGCATAGATCGAAGTTCGGTGAGCGCGCATGCCAACTCGTCCCATGGCCCTTCATGCGGTGGCGCAGCTACGCTCGGCGCGGGTCGGGTGGTGGCGGCCGGCCTTGCGGTGGCGCTCTTGCGCGGTCGGGAGTGAACTTGCGCATCCTGCTGGTCAGCGAGGACATCCCGCATCCGCTACTCGGCGGCCTGGGCAAGCACGTTCTGGCGCTGGCGCGTGAGCTGCACCACCGGGGTCACGAAGTCGACTTGCTTGGTAATGCCGACCATTCGGTAGCCGATTTACCCACACAGGCAGGGCCTGGACGTTTCATCGCTGGCATACGAGGACACCAGCGGCTGTTCAAGGAAAAGCAGCTTGGCGTCTTCCTTCCCTGGCGCGCCGACTGGAACGCACGCGCGGTGCGCGAGGCAATCCTGCGACACAGCGGTGGTTATGACGTTGTTCACTATCACGGTCATCTGCCCTGGCTCGCAGCCAATTTGCCGCTGTCGTTACCCTTTACCCAAACTCGGCACGATCAGGGTGGCGACTGCATACTGAATACACGTTACGCGAATCCGCCGCCCGCAGACTTCTCGCCTTGTCGCGCGTTGGATGCCAGTGCTTGCGCAGGGTGTGCTACGGCTCACCCTGGGGCAGTACGCCGCGCTGTTTCGGCCGCCGCTGTTCGCGGCTTGCGAAAACGAACTGCTGCGGCTTACGACGCGCATCCTGTGGTGTTTGTGTCCGAGTTCCTCCGTCAAGGCTTCGCCCGGGTCGCAGGCGGTATCGAGCGCGGTGAAGTCGTGCACAACGGTGTAAGCGTCACAGCGCTCGCCGAGGCAGTGGCTGCACCTGCATTACCCCGTGGGGCTGAGATCGAGGTGTTTACAGCCGGCGCGGTGACGCCATACAAGGGCTTTGTCGCCGTGGTCGAAGCTCTGCGTAAGTCGCCATTGCGTCCTGGTACGCGACTGACCATCGCTGGCGACGGGCCAGATATGCCGCGGCTGCGCGCGCTGGCGGCGGGACTGCCCGTCCGGTTGTTGGGATGGATTAGCCACGCTGAGGTTTTGCGCCAAACCCGATCTGCTGACTTCGTCCTCGTGCCTTCGTTGTGGGAAGAGCCGTTTGGCGGCACAACGCTTGAAGCACTCGCGCTCGGCAGGACAGTGCTTGCTCTACGTCGAGGCGGGACACCCGAGTTAGCGAAATACGCTGGACCTGGCGCCAACCGTTTAAAGCTATTTGACAGCCTGCCTGAACTGTTGGCCGGCCTGTATCGAAGTCATGAACTGCCTGTTTCCGAGTTGCCCGAGCAATCCTTGCAACTGTTCCGCGGGAGCATCGCCACGATGACCGATGCACTGGAACTTCACTATGGCCATGTTCGAGCGCGAGCAGGTGCCGAATGGGCGGGGCCTAGTCGTGCCTGATTTCACAATCATCACCTGCACGCGCAACAGTGCCGCCACGCTGGCGCAAACGCTCGCGTCCGTCCAACAGCAGCGCGGCGTGAGCTTCGAGCACGTGTTCGTAGACGGTGACTCCACCGACGGCACCCTGGAGATGCTGCGCGCGGTGCCGGGTGCCACGCGTCTGATTACGGGCGTGAGCGGCGGTATCTCCCGGGCGATGAATGCTGGCATCGAAGCTGCCACGGGGAAGATAGTTGCCCACCTGCATGCCGACGACTATTACCTGCACGCCGACGTGCTATCGATGGTGCAGCAACGCATCGAAAGCGATGGCAGCGACTGGCTATTTGGACGAATCGTCAGCGACGTGGACGGGAATCTGATTCCTGAGGGGTTTGAATGCCCGCGCTATTCGGTAGCTGCACTACGGCGTGGCAATTTTGTGCCTCATCCGGCCACCTTCGTGAAGCGTTCAGTGTTTGAGCGCTTCGGCGCGTTCCGCACAGACTACCGTTACGCGATGGACTACGAGTTATGGCTCCGAATTGCACCATCGACATCGGTCGCTCAACTGGACCAGCCTCTCGCTGCGTTTCGCCGACATGTTGGTAGCGCTAGCACCGCCAACGCCCAGCGCGCCTTGCTTGAAGACTTTCGTGCGCGGTGCACTCACTCTAGTCTGGTCCACTTGCCTATGGACCTTGCACGACTCGCCGTTCGTAGCTACCGGCTTGCGATGAAGACATGAAAATCTCGCTGGTTTTGGCTACTGTCGGGCGCGTCGTCGAATTCTCCCGGTTCGTAGAGTCCGCGATCGCGCAGACCTATCGCGACTTCGAGTTAGTTGTCGTCGATCAAAATCCTGATGACAGACTGGCTGCCGCATTGTCACTAGCGCGCGAGAGTGGCATCGAGGTAATTCACCTCAAGCAGATGCAATGCGGGCTTTCTTCGGCCAGGAATGCCGGATTGGAACTTGCGCGTGGTCAGTTGATTGCCTTTCCGGACGACGATTGCTGGTACGAGCCGGATACGCTTGGCTATGCCGTGTCAAATTTCTCCAGGAACCCAGCCTGGGACGGCCTCGTTGGTAACTGGGTAGAAGTAAGTGCGGCGAACCGTTCCGAAGAAAGTAGACGACCCCATCTTGATCTCGCAAAGTGGCGGCGTTTTCGCGGTGGCGACGCGAGCTCAATAATGCTTTTTTTTCGCCGCGCTGTATTCGCGCGTGTTGGAGTATTCGACCCACGTTTAGGAGTCGGTTCTTGGTTCGGTGCGGGTGAGGAGACGGATTTTGTAATCCGGGCTCTAACTGCAGGATTCTTTATCGCGAGAAGTCCTGATGTCAGGATTCACCACGCCTATGACTCTTCGGCAAGTTCGTTCAATCATGTTTCGTGGCGACATCTCATGCGACGCGGCCGTGGTACGGGTGCCTTGTACGTCAAGCATCGCTTGTCGTGGTACGTGGCTCTGCGCGGTACGTTGTCTCCGCCGTTTAAAGCTTTGCTGAAATTGCGTTCGCCAGTCAAGGCGATCGCTATGAGTTGGGGTATTGCCCACGGTGCGTTTCGGTGGTGGGCGAATTCCCGCCGCCATTCGAAGCGGCACGTAACTACTGGTACGTAACTATGGCAATTCAATCCAGTGGCGTAAGCCTAGACACTTCCCAATCGGAGGCGTGTCCAATATGCCGTTCGCCTGCGAATTGGGCTTTCAAATCGCGGTTTGTAGATGTTGCACAGTGCAGTAGCACTGAATGCTCACATCTTTTCGCAATGGCCGCGACGAACGAAGACGGCGTGCAGACTCATGAGGACGCTCAGGCAGAGGAATCGCTGTTCCGGGAGCGGAACAGCCGGCTGGTGGAATTCTGGAAAAAGAAGGGATTTCTGCGTCCCGGTGTGCGGGTGCTGGATGTCGGCGCCGGTGCGGGGCACATTTCAAAGGCCATTTGGGGGCTTGTTGAGGGCGCTGACCTGACTTGCATTGAGGCTGATCCGGCTTCCTGTCTCGCTTTGGGCTCTCTGGGATTTCAGAGCCATCGTTCCTTACTGGATTGTTCTGACACGTTCGATGCGATCTTGCTGGTGGAGGTTATCGAGCACGTGAGTGAACCTGCAGCGTTTCTCCGCGCATGCAGGGAGCGGATGGCTACCGGCGCCAAGATCTTTCTCTCAACACCTTGTGGGCAGACATCACGCGGGAGCCGTGCCACCAACGCTTATGACACGCGTGAACATGTCCATTTTTTTACTGAGAGTTCCTTGAGGGCAGTTTGCAATCAGGCAGGCCTGAAGGTTCTGGCTTGGGAGAACGGGAGTGTTCTCTACCCGCGGCGATTCGGCCTGAAGGGTTGGCTTGATCGCAGCAAGTCTTTAGTGCGCCCAGTGCGGGATTTGCTACGGGGCCGGGCGCATCTGGTGGCGTTCCTTGAGCGCGAGGAATGAGGCGCCATATTTGGGAACCGATCCAACTGGGCGGTCGCCGCTGAAGATCCTGCTCGCCCACAACGCTTATCAGCAACGCGGCGGCGAAGACGCCGTGGTCGAAGCCGAGGCCGCGCTGCTGCGCAGCCGTGGGCACGAGGTGCTGGAGTACCGGCGCCACAACGACGAACTGGCGGCCATGGGCCGGGCGCAGGCGGCGCTGGGTACGCTGTGGTCGACACGCACGCGCGCCGAACTGAGGGCGCTGCTGCGGGCGGAGCGGCCCGACGTGCTGCACGTGCACAACACCTTCCCGCTCATCTCGCCATCGCTTTACTGGGCCGCTGCCGACTGCGGCGTTCCGGTGGTGCAGACGCTGCACAACTTTCGCCTGCTGTGCCCGCAGGCCATGCTGCTGCGCGAAGGGCGCGTGTGTGAAAGCTGTGTCGGCCGCCTGCCGCTGGCGGGTGTGGTGCACGGCTGCTACCGCGGTTCGCGGGCGCAGACGGGCGTGTTGGCCGGGATGCTGGTGCTGCACCGCGCCTTGGGCACGTGGGTGCAGAAGGTGCACCGCTACATCGCGCTGAACGAGTTCTGCCGCGCCAAGTTCATCGAAGGCGGTTTGCCGGCAGAGCGCATCGCGGTCAAGGCCAATTTCGTCGACATGCCGCCACCACCGCCGGCTGGCGCACGGGCAGGTCTGCTCTACGTGGGCAGGCTGGCGCCTGAGAAGGGCATTGACGTTCTCGTGCGTGCGGCCGGCGGGCTGCCCGCGGGCAGTTTGCGTGTAGCGGGCAGCGGGCCCGAGCAGGCGCTGTTGGCGGGCCCCGCGGCGGTGCATGCCTTGGGGGCCTTGGCCGGCGCTCAGGTGGTGTCCGAGATGCAGCGTGCGGTGGCACTTGTCTTCCCCAGCATTTGGTTCGAGACGTTCGGGCTCGTAGTCATCGAAGCCTTCGCATGCGGCACACCCGTTATCGCCAGTCGCATTGGCGGGGTCCCAGACCTCGTTGAGGATGGGGTCACAGGCCTGCTCGTGACGCCGGGCGACGCGGCCGATCTGGCGCTGAAGATGCAATGGGCGCTGGACCACCCCGAACGCATGGCCGCGATGGGCCGGGCTGCACGGGGCGTGTACGAAGCGCGCTACACGGCCGACATCAACCACGGGCAACTGCTGGCCATCTACCGCGATGCCATCGCCGAACAGGCGCGGGGGACAGCTTCATGACGGTCCCTGTCGAAGCCCGCCGCACCGATCGCGTCATCGGCGCCCCCATCGACGTGCTCGGCTGGGACGATGCGGTGGAGCGCATTGGCGCGTGGGCCAGCCAGCGGGTGTCGCGCGTGGTCTTCATCTGCAATGTGCACTCGGTGGTGACGGCGCGGCAGGACCCGGCCTTTGCGGCGGCGCTGGCGCAGGCCGACCTGGCCACGCCCGACGGCGCACCGGTGGCCTGGATGCTGCGCCTGCTTGGCCATGCCGGCCAGCCGCGCATCAACGGGCCTGACCTGATGTGGCGCTGCTGCGCTGACGCGGCGGCGCGCGGCACTTCGGTGTACCTGTACGGCGGTACTGAAGAGGTGCTGGCGCGCTTGCAGCAGCGGCTGCGGGCGGCCTTTCCGGGCCTGCGTATCGCCGGTGCGGCGTCGCCGCCTTTCCGCGCACTCAGCGCCGAAGAAGACGCGGCCGCGGTAGCAGACATCAACGCATCGGATGCGGGTGTGGTGTGGGTCAGTCTGGGTTGCCCCAAGCAGGAACTGTGGATGCACGCCCACCGGGGCCAGGTGCAGGCGGTGATGGTGGGCGTGGGTGCGGCGTTCGATTACCACGCCGGCACGACACCGCGGGCCCCCCGCTGGATGCAGCAGGCCGGGCTGGAATGGCTGCACCGCCTGGCCAGTGAGCCGCGCCGGCTGTGGCGCCGCTACCTGGTGACGAACACGCTGTTTGTGGTGGCCGCTGTGCGGCAGTTGCTGGGTCGGTAGAGCCGGCAGTCGTCTGCCGGCCGTCAGCGCGCGGGCAGTTGCAACGCAGCCGCGATTCCTTCAGCAAAGCGGTCGACCATGTGTTCAAGCGTGTAGCGATCCCCGTCAGCACGGGCGCCGGCGGCCAGACGCGCCAGCGCGTCGGAGTCAAGCAGCAGGCCTTCGCACGCGCTGACGAAGTCGGGCAGCGAGTCGGCCGTCATCAGGCCGTTGTGGCCATGGCGCAGGTAGGCGACTTCGGGCGAATGCAGGTGGCAGTCGGTGGTGACCAGCGGCAGACCGGCCACGAAGGAATCCAGGATGCCCAGCCCGACCAGGCCGGGGTTGAGCATCAGGTCGGCAGCACGCAGGCACAGCGCCTTGTCGCGCTCCCGCTTCATGCCCAGCGAGTACACCCAGTCCGCCTGCGCCGCTGCCTGCTGCACCAGCGGCGCCTGCGGCCCGCTGCCCACCACCAGCAGTTGGAACCCGGGCACGCGGCGGCGCAGTTCAGTGGCTGCGTCCAGCAGGAAGCTGATGCGCTTTTCCGCGTAAAGCGAACCCAGGAACAGGCCCACCGGCCCCGGGCCGAGGCCCAGGCTGGCGCGGAATTCGGCCACGCTGGCCGCCGATACGCTGGCGCATTCGGCGGCCAGCTGGCGCGTGTCGATCGCGTTGTCCAACGTGGTGGTTCGTTCGGCAGGGAAACCGGCCTCGCGCAGCAGCGCGGCAGACAGATCGGTGTAGGCGTACCACCAGTCCACCCCGCCGACGGTGCGGCGCTTGAACTGCTCTTTCAGGCCGCCGGGGCGGATTGTCTGGAAGTTACGGCCATGGCCCCAGTAGGCCAGCCGGGCCGGGCGCTGCAGCGTCATGGCCAGCAGGTTGTAGAGCAGGCGGTTTTCCTGCGTCACGATGACGAGGTCGGCACCCACGACAGCCAGCCCCGGATCCTGCCACGCCACACGCTCACCAAGCGCGTAGTGGCAGGGTGCGTGCACAGCCCAGGTCAAGTGCCCGCTGTCGTGTTTGCTGAGCTCCGAGGGCGCTGGGTCGCCATGCAGCAGCACGAACTCGATGCCTTGACGGTCCAGCTTGTCGCGCAACTGCTGGAACAGCGGCACGCGGTAATGCGGCAGCCGGCGCTGGATGCACACCACGCGCGGCCGCCGCACGAATCCGCTTCGTGGGGGCGCGCTTCGGCCGGCGGCCTGCAAGGTAGCGTCGATGAGGCCGGCCGCGGCATTGTCGAAGTTGTAGGGCGCTACCGCTTGGCGCGCGCCCTCGGCCATGCGGGCGTGCAGGGTGCCATCGGCCAGGATGCTCGCGGCGCTGTCGATCCACAGCGGCAACTCCAGCGGCAGCACGCGGCCGCTGAAGTCGTCGCGCACCAGTTCGCCCACGGCGCCGGCATGCGGTGACACCAGCACGGGCACGCCGGCAAGGCAGGCCTCGTTGGCGACGACACCCCACGGGTCCCACAGCGTGGGGAAGACGAACAGCCTGGCGCGCTGGAACCAGCCTGGCATTTCCGCCTGTGTGATGTGCCCCGCAAAGATCACATTCACCCGATCGGCCAGCTCGGTGGCCTGAGCGCGCAGTTCGGGCTCCAGCGGGCCGCTACCCAGCAGCGCCAGCGTGACTCGCCGATTCAGCCGCTGCGCCACGCCGGCCGCCAGCTGCAACGCGAAGCCGGCGTTCTTTACCGGTACCAGCCGGCCGGAGAACAGCAGGTCGATGTCGCGGGTGCCAGTGCCGGGGTCGTGCCACGACACGGTGGTGTTGGCGCACAGCGGCGAGAAGTGGATGTGCGTGCTGGCCATGCCGTAGCGGCGCATCAGCCGCCAGCCGCCATGGCTGGCGGCGGCCGCCGTGCGCGACAGTCCGATCACGATGCGGCGCAGTGCGCGGTGAGGCAGGCTCAGGCCGGCTTCGGACTCCACTGACCCATCGGTCTTGACGACATGCGCCTTGCGGTAGAGAAGTGTGTAGAAGAAGGCCAGCAGGTGGGTGGGGTTGTAGCCTGTGGTCACCACCACGTCGGGCGCATAGCGCACCAGTTCGCCCCACAGAGCGGGGCTATGGTGGATGTAGCGGCCGGCTCGGGTGTACATGGTTCCGTCCAGGAACACGTGTTTGTGTTCCAGCGCGGGCAGGTCCCAGCTGCGGTCGGGCTCGCTGCGTGCGGCATAGAAGACCTGCAGCTCGAACGGCGCCAGTTGCACCACCCGGTTGTAGATGGGCACGCGGTAGGGTGCAGGGATATTGGTGACCAGAGCCACCCGCAAGGGACGGTCGGCCCCGGGCGTGGGCGGATTGGGCAAGGCGGAGGCTGGAAGTCGCGGCAGCAGTCCAGGATGCTATAGCGAGCGTTGGCGCCGACGCTACTCTTTGATGCTCTGATTCTCGGAAGCCCGCCGGGCAAGGCCGGCCAGCCAGGCCACGACCAGCAGGCTGGCCGCGCGGTTGAACCATGACAGGCCGAAATCGAGCCATGTGGCGAAGGGGTGGCCGGCCAGCAGCGCGGCCAGCACGATCAGCCCCGCTGAAAACGCGGCCACGGCCAGCGCCGCCTGACCGCCGAACAGCCAACCCGCTGCGAGCACGGGCAGCAGGTACAGCGACCACGGCGACACCTGCGACCCGAGGATCACGTCGAGCGCGAAAACCACAAGGCAGACAAAGCCGAAAAACAGGAAGGGACGCATGTTGGTTAGATCACGAGCGCACCGGAAGCGAGGAATTGTGGGCCGATCGGCTGCGGCCACACGCGACAGTCACGAGTTCGAATGTAGCAAGCGAAGCGGGGTGGCGCTATCCCGCAGTCGTGGCCCGGCCCGGCGTGTGGTCAGCGCTGGCTGAGGCTGCAGCCAGCGGCACTGACCGCCGCGCCTGTAGGGGTTCCCTGGCAAATGTCCTGGCTGTCGGCAATGCCGTCCCGGTCGTTGTCGGAAAGGGTGGAGTCCTGACCGTAGTACAGGACCGCGCTTCTGGCAGGCATGCGCAGTGGCCAGGCCAGCGTGGTGTGGTCGGAAAGGCGCACCAGGCTCGTGCAAGCCGCTGCCTGGGTTGCGGACAACGGGCAGGCCGACTGGATTTCGCTGTTGCCCACGTTGACCAGAGCGCCAGTGAGCAGGGCCGTGGGCGACAGCGTCAACGGCAACAGTTCCAGGTTGGCCAGGGTGATGGAACGCCCGGGCGGCACACCTTCGATGTCGATGCGGGCGCCGAGGTCCAGGGTAACCGGGTCTCGGGCGTTGACCGTCTTGGTGGCCTGGAAGGTGACCGTGTGGCGCCGCCAGCCGCGCTCGGCGGTGGTTTGCAGCGACCGGTCGGACAAGCTCTCGTAACCGTTGCTGCCGCCACCGCCGCGGCGCACGCTCAGCACCACGGGCTGGTTGTCCTGGTCGCCCAGCAGGTCCACCGTCAGCCGGTACCACTGGCCTGCAACCACGCTGAAGTTGGGCGACGCCACCAGTGAGTTCGATCCACCTGCCGACAAGGTCAGGCACCAGCCGCGAGGGCAGGCCGCCCGCTGCAGGCTGGGCGTGGGTGCCGTGGCGCTGTAGGTGGTCCACCCTGCGGTGTTGGTGGCCAGCCCGGCATTGGGCACGATGTTGGCGCCGCCCACGCGGTACGCGGCAAAGGGCGTGGTGCTCGTGCCGCTGCCGGCCCTGTCGCGCCCGGCCGGCAGGTCGGGCGTGGTGGCGGCTTGCCACTGCGCAAGCGTGTAGGCGCGCGTGCCGGTGGGCGTGCTGTCCAGCACGGCGCTAGGGTTGCCACGGTCGGCGTACTGGTTGCTGTTGATGGTGCCGAAGGCGCTGGTGGGGCCGATGGAATTGCTCAACCAGATGCCCACGCTGCCGGGCACCGCGGCAGCGATCTGGTTGCCGGTGATGACATTGCCCACCACGTCGCCCGAGGCGTTTTCCTTGTTGCGGCTGGACTGCAGCCAGATCTGGCTGCGTCGGTTGGCGAACAGGCGGTTGCTGCTGAGGGTGTTGCGCGACGACACGTGCAGCTGGATGCCGTGGTCGGCATCGATCACCGTGTTGTCTTCAACCAGCGCGCCGGTGGCCGATTCGTCCAGATAGATGCCCTGGGCTGCGCTGCCCCGCCTGGCTGCCGGCTTGCCGAAGGCGGTGCCGCGGCTGCGGATCACGGTGTTGCCTCGGATGGTGACCTTGCTGCTGGACCAGGTGTAGACGCCGCTGCAGTCGTCCAGCTGGCTGCACGTGCCGTAGACGAAGTTGCCCTGGACTTCGCTGCCGCTGCCGACCCGCACGCCGATGTAGCCGCTGTTGACGATGACGTTGCCGCTGACGACTGCGCGCGCGCCCACTGAGACGGCGGCGTAAGTGGCCACGGGCAGCGTTGTCGCAACCTCGCCGTCCATGCGCACGGCACTGTCACGCACGACACTGTTGCGCAGGCTCACATCCGAGGCTGCCGCTTGCAGATGGGAATCGCCCTGAATGGCGTCGGCCCCGGTACGCAGCAGGCTGCTGCTTTCGATGGCCAGGAATTGACTGCTGCTGGCTTCAACGCCGACCCCGGCAGTGTCTTCGACCTGCAGGTTGCGCAGTTGCACTCCAATGCTGCTGGTGGCGATGACGCCGGTGCCGACTCGGCGCACCGTCAAGCCCTCCAGGGTGACATGGGTTCTGTTGGAGAGATCTATGCCCGTGGCCAGCACCGTGGCCTGCAGCGGCGTGTTGGGCACGGTCCCGCCCGGCGTCCAGACCATGAGCTTGCCGGCAGCGGCATCGTGGAACCATTCGTTTGGGCTGTCGAGCATCCATCGCTGGCCCACGAAGTAGTACCCGAAGCCCGCCTGGGCCGGGTAGCGCAGGGGCGTACCCACGGTAATGCGGTTACCGTCAAAAGCAGTCACCCGTGCGTCGTCCATCCACCACTCGTTGGTTCGTACGCGCACGCGGGCACCGTCTTGCAGGCGAACACCGGCTGGCAGTTGGATGGAGCTGCCCGTTTCCAGGGTGGTGCTGTTTATGCTGTTGGCTGCCAGGCTGAGGTAGGGCGATGCAGGCTCTTGGGTGCGGTAACCCCGATTGGGGTAATGCGCGATCCGCCAGACCGCGTTGCTGGACGTGACTGCAAGCACCGGCTGGTCGACGCGTGTCTCCCAGATGGCGCCAGACTGCAGGCGCCAGCTTGCCGCAGGCAACGCGATGCTGCCGTCGACGGTGGGCCGCGATGCAGCGTCGCAGCCAGCAGCCGGCGCCATCACGCGCACGGGTTTGGCGGCGGTGCCGTTGGCGGGCACGCGCAGGGTCTCGCGCCAGCTGCTGCCGCACGCCAGCACCAGGGTGTCGCCAGGCCCGAGGCTGCTTTTCATCACGCGGGCCAGGCTCTTCCAGGGCCCATCGCCGTTGCTGCTTTCAGCGGCGGCCAGACCATTGTTGGTGTCATCGCCCAGGCGGCTGTCGACATGGAACATGCGCCCGCTGGAGCCCGTGATGGCCAAGGCCGGCGCCGGTGGTGGCACTTCCGGCACACCGTTCACGGTGAGTCTGGCGTCTGCGCTCAAGGCGCGCGCCTTGCCGATAGTCTCGGCCAGGGTGGACAGCACGTCGGCTGCGGGTACGGTGCTGGTCTCCACTGGCGTTGGCGCAGCCGCCACCGCGGTAGCCGCGCCGGCACCGCCTCCAAAAGACGACAGCAACGCACAGGCGAGCGCGCCAACGGCGCAACTCAGGGGCAGTCTCGAAGGATGGTTGCGCATGCGTTGGCTTTCGGCATTTGGTCGGTTGAATCCAACTGTTTATAGCTCTTGGTCAATAGCGTCTCCATGGCGGCGCAAGCTTCCGCACACTCCGACCGTTTTGTATAACAAGCTCATCATCCCTGGCCTCGGGGACCCACCCTGACGAGGAGCCCCGATGAAGATCTGCTTCGCCACCAACCGCGACCCGAGCAAGCCCGACGCGCCCACCGACTTCGGCACCCGGCTGAGGTCAGTTCAATTTCCATTTGCGGAATCGAACCCACGTCCGCACAGGGTGCGGTGCGGCGAAAGGGTCGCTCTATCGCCGCACACCGCGCGGCGAATAACCTGCGCATGCGGAGAATACGACCCATAATCTCCGCATGAACGGCGGCAATTACACCTACATCTGGCAGGCCAGCGACTGGCCGAGTTGGCGCTACGACCTGGCTGCCCTGGCCCAGTCGTTGGCCGACGTCAGCCGCGCCCAGGGTCTGTTGATGGGACGACTGGCCGATGTCGGAATGGCTCTGCGCGACCAGGCCAGCCTGTCGGCGCTGACCGAGGACGTCATCAAGACCAGCGAGATCGAGGGCGAACAGCTCAACGTCGAGTCTGTGCGCTCCTCTATCGCTCGCCGACTCGGCGTCGACATCGGTGCCCTCGCCCCGGTGGACCGTCATGTCGAGGGCGTGGTCGACATGGTGCTCGACGCCACCGCCAACTGCAACGCCGCGGTCACCCGGGATCGATTGTTCGGGTGGCACGCGGCACTCTTCCCCACCGGCTACTCGGGCCTGGTCCGGATCAATGTGGGCGGCTGGCGTGACGATGCCACCGGTTCGATGCAGGTGGTCTCTGGCCCGCTGGGGCGCCAACGCGTGCATTTCGAAGCACCGCCGGCCGATCGACTTCAATCCGAAACCGACCGCTTTATCAACTGGGCCAACGGCGAATCCACCGAACCACCGCTGATCAAGGCTGGACTTGCGCACTTGTGGCTTGTCACCCTGCACCCGTTCGACGACGGCAACGGCCGCATCGCACGCGCTGTCGGCGACCTGTTCCTGGCCCGCGCTGATGGCAGCCCCCAGCGCTTCTACAGCCTGTCGGCGCAGATCCAGCGCGAGCGCAAGGCCTACTACGACGTCCTGGAACGAACGCAGAAGCAATCTCTCGATGTCACCGAGTGGCTCGCCTGGTTCCTCGAAACCCTGCACCGCGCCGTCGATCAGGCACAGCAAACGCTGGACGCCGTGCTGGCCAAGACGCGGTTCTGGCAGCGCTGGGCTGCACCGGGTTCTGCGCCGCTGAACGGGCGACAGGTGGAGCTGGTCAATCGGCTACTGGATGGCTTCGAGGGCAAGCTCACCAGCAGCAAATGGGCGGCTATCGCCAAGTGTTCGCCGGACACCGCGCTGCGCGACATCACGGATTTGTTGGCCCGTGGCGTCCTGCGCAAATCGGACGCGGGTGGCCGCAGCACCAGCTACGAGCTGAACCGCTCACCAGGAGTCTGACCGTTTTGTATAACAAGCTCATCATCCCTGGCTTCGGGGACCCACCCTGACGAGGAGCCCCCATGAAGATCTACTTCGCCACCAACCGCGACCCGAACAAGCCCGACGCGCCGACCGACTTCGGCACCCGGTTCTCGGCCAGCGGCTTGACCGACCTGCGCTTCGGCAGTGCCGAGGTCACCGGCGCCAGGTTCGACAAGTACGTGCTCGACGTGGCGCCCGAGATGCTGGACGTCGGCCTGGACAAGGCCCTGATCAATGACCTGAGCGGTCAGGTGCTGGGCAGCCGCAAGGTGTTCGAGGAGATGCGTGCCGAGATGGTGGCCAGCAAGCAGGACTGCATGGTCTTCATCCACGGCTTCAACGTCAGCTTCAAGCAGGCGCTGCAGCGCTGCGCCCAGCTCAAGCAGTTCTATGGCGGCCGGCCGATGACCTGGCTGGTGTTCACCTGGCCGTCCGACGGCTCGATGCTGCCCTTCAAGGCCTACGCCAGCGACCGCGATGACGCCCGCGCCTCCGGCGTGGCGCTGGGCCGCGGCCTGCAGAAGCTGGCCAGCTTCCTCAGCGGCACCCGGCCCGAGGACTACTGCGGCCAGAACGTGCACCTGATGACCCACAGCATGGGCGGCTATGCGCTGCGCTGGGCGTTCCAGTCGATCCGTGGTGGCAGCAGCGGCCACCTGCGCCGGCTGCTCGAGCACATCCTGATGTTCGCCCCCGACGAGGACGACGACGCCTTCGAGCTGGAGCACAAGCTGCAGTCCCTGCCCGACATGGCACGGCGCCTGAGCCTGTATCACAACGCCGGCGACCTGGCCCTCGTGACCAGCGACGTGACCAAGGGCAACCCCGACCGCCTGGGCGCCGCCGGCCCGCGCAATGCCCGTGCCCTGCCCGACAAGGTGAACGTGGTCGACTGCGAGCCGGTCACCAGCCGCAAGCAGGACCCCGACGGCCACGGCTACTACTGCCTGAACGAAACCGTGCGCCAGGACGTGCTGGCCGTGCTGTCCGGCCAGGCGCCGGTCGACATCAAGAGCCGCCGCTACCTGCCCGAGTTGCGTACCTACCGGCTGAAGAAGGCCTGATCAGCCCGGCTTGTCAATCGGCCCGCTGGCATACTGCCGCGGATGCGAATGACACCCCAACAACAAAGCACGCTCACCGCTGCGGTGCGGCATCGGTTTGGGCCGAACGGGCGGTTGTGGGTGTTCGGCTCTCGCCTCGACGACCAGGCGCGGGGTGGCGACTTCGACATCATGGTCGGCTGCAACGATGCCGATGCGAATCGCCTGCTGGATGCGAAGCTGAACTTGCTCGCCGATTTGCACGCTACGCCGGCCTTCGAGGACGAACGAATCGACGTGGTGCTGTTTTCGCCGTCACTCGACCCGCAACCGCGTGCCATTCATCGCGAGGCGATGGCGCACGGCGTGGAGCTGCCACTGTGACGGCCTCTGCAAGCCTCAAACCGTAGTGCGGCAGAACGGGTTCACCGGATCTCAGCTTCCCCGCCCGATGCTCACGTACTCGATGCCCAGCGTGCGCATGAACGCAGGCTCGTAGAGGTTGCGCCCGTCGATCACCACGGGTTGTTTCAGCAGGGCCTTGATCGAATCGAAGTCCGGGCTCTTGAACTCTTTCCACTCGGTGATGATCACCAAGGCGTCAGAGCCTTCGAGTGCCTGCGTCTGGTTGTCAACGAAAGTGAGGCCCTTGGTGCCTTCCAGCACCCGCTTGGCTTCGGTGATGGCCACCGGGTCGTAGGCCTTGATGCTGGCGCCGCGCTTCACCAGTTCGGCAATCACCACACGGCTCGGTGCGTCGCGCATGTCGTCGGTGTTGGGCTTGAACGAGAGGCCCCAGACGGCGAACTGGCGGCCGCTCAGGTCGTTGCCAAAACGCTTGACCACCTTGTCGACCAGCACATGCTTCTGCTTGTCGTTGGCGGCCTCCACGGCGGTCAATACCTGCAGCGTGACACCGTTGTCCTTCGCAGTCTTCACCAGCGCCTTCACATCCTTCGGGAAGCACGATCCGCCGTAGCCGGCACCGGCATACAGGAAGTGGGTGCCGATGCGAGGGTCACTGCCAATGCCCTTGCGCACCAGCTCGATGTCAGCGCCTACTTTCTCGGCCAGCAATGCCAGCTCGTTCATGAAGCTGATGCGGGTGGCCAGCATCGAGTTGGCGGCGTACTTGGTGAACTCGGCGCTCTTGATGTCCATCACCAGCAGCTTGTCGTGGTTGCGCATGAAGGGCGAATAGATCGAGCGCATCAACAGAATCGCACGCTCGTCGTCGGCGCCGACCACGATGCGGTCAGGCCGCATGAAGTCCTCGACCGCTGCGCCTTCCTTCAGGAACTCGGGGTTCGAGACGATGGCGAAGTCGACATTCACACCGCGCTTGGCCAACTCGTCAGCCACCGCGGCCCGAACCTTCTCGCCAGTGCCTACGGGCACCGTGCTCTTGTCGACGATGACCTTGTAGTCGGTCATGTGGCGGCCCACGTTTCGTGCGGCGGCCACCACGTACTGCAGGTCGGCCGAGCCGTCTTCGTCGGGCGGTGTGCCCACACCGATGAACTGCAGCGTGCCGTGGTTGACGGCGGCGACCACGTCGGTGGTGAACTGCAGGCGGCCGGCGGTGCGGTTGCGCTTGACGACGTCGAGCAGCCCCGGCTCGTGGATCGGGATGCCGCCGTCTTCAAGGATCTTGATCTTGGCCGCATCCACGTCGAGGCACATCACATGGTTGCCCATTTCCGCCAGACAGGCGCCGGTGACGAGGCCGACATAGCCGGTACCGATGATCGTGATTTTCATGAAGCGTTGCTCTCTGGAAGGGGAGGGAAGTCGGGGGCCAGGGACGGCCATTGCAATTCGTCCCAGTCGATGCGGGTGCCGGGCAATACGGCGATGTCGGTCTGACCGTCGAGGGTTTGCAGGTGCGACCTTCCGTACAGGCCATCTGCCTCCAGGCGATGCACTGTCAGCACCCGATCGACCGGGTGCACCAGCCAGAATTCGGGCACGCCGGCGCGTTCGTAGAGGCGGCGCTTGGTGACGATGTCGTGCGCCGCATTGCTGGGGCTGACGACCTCGAGAACCCAGTCGGGCGCGCCGCGCACGCCGCGTTCGGTGAGCTTGGCGGGGTCGCAGACGACGAGCACGTCGGGCTGCACCACTGAATCAATGAACTCGTCGGCTTCGTTGAACTTGGGGAGCCGAACATCGACCGGTGCGACCAGGGGTACGCAGGGTTGGCCTTTGAGCTGCGTTGCCAGTTGCGTAGCGACCTGAAGCACGATGAACTGATGCGTCACGGTGGGCGGCGACATCAGGATCGGCTGCCCATCGATCAGTTCATAGCGAACGTCGTCTGGCCACCCCAGGTAGTCGACGTAGGTGTAGTTGCGTGTGGATTCGAGAGGAAGTCCCATCGCAGGTCTCCTTAGCCAGTCTGAACCGACACCTTACTTCACCCGCCCGTAGGTGTCTTCGAAGCGCACGATGTCGTCTTCGCCGAGGTAGCTGCCGGACTGCACCTCGATGATCTCCAGCGGCACCTTGCCGGGGTTGGCCAGGCGGTGCACCTGGCCGAGCGGGATGTAGGTGCTCTGGTTTTCGGTGAGCAGCAGCACCTGGTCGCCATTGGTCACTTCGGCGGTGCCGCGCACGACGATCCAGTGCTCGGCGCGGTGGTGGTGTTTCTGCAGGCTGAGCGTGGCGCCGGGCTTGACCATGATGCGCTTGACCTGAAAGCGCCCGCCGGAGTCGATGCTGTCGTACCAGCCCCAGGGGCGATGCACCAGCCGGTGCAGGTTCTGCTCGGTGCGGCCGTCACGTTGCAACTGCCCGACGATCTGCTTGACCTCCTGGCTGCGGCTGCGGTGGGTGACCAGCACCGCGTCGGGCGTCTCGACCACCACCACGTCGTCGAGGCCGATCACGCCAACCAGCCGGCTCGTGGCATGCACCAGGGTGTTGCGGCTGTCGCGCAGCAGGGTGTCGCCGCGACTGGCATTGCCGGCCGTGTCTTTCGTGCTGACCTCCCACACGGCGTCCCAGGCGCCGAGGTCGGACCAGCCGGCGTCCATGGGCACCATGCGGACGTCGAAGTCGGGCGAACCTGGGCAGTGCTCCATGACCGAGTAGTCGACCGACTCGCTGGGAATGGCTTCGAACGCTGCGCGGTTGGGGCGGATGAAAGGGGCGTCGGTGGTGCGGCCTTCCCACGCGGTCTGCGTGGCACTGGCGATGTCGGGCCGGAATTGCAGCAGCGCCTTCAACCACACCGATGCGCGCACAACGAAGATGCCGCTGTTCCAGTAGTAGCGGCCGTCGTCCAGGTAGCGCTGCGCGGTCGGCAGGTCGGGCTTTTCGACGAATTCGGCGACGCACTGTGCGGTGTTGTCGTCACCATTCGCGGCGGCGGTGCAGCGCAGGTAGCCGAAACCGGTTTCCGGGCCGGTGGGGGTGATGCCCAGCGTCACGATGGCACCACCAGCTGCTGCGCGCACTGCGGCTTGCAGCGCACCGGTGAACCCCGCTTCATCGACGTAGGCATGGTCTGCCGCTGTGACGACGAGCACCGGGTCGCTGCCATCGGCGCTGGCCTCCAGCGCAGCCAGCGTCATGGCCGGCGCGGTGTTGCGCCCGGTGGGCTCCAGCAGCACGGTGGCCGGTGGCAGCTTCAGTTCACGCAGTTGGTCGAGCACCAGAAAGCGGTGTTCTTCGTTGCCGACGATCAGCGGAGCCGCCACCGTGATGTCATCGGCTGCCAGCGTGGTCAGCCTTTGCGCAGCCTGCTGGAACAGGCTCTGGTTGCCGTGCAGCACCAGGAACTGCTTCGGGTACTGGGCACGCGACAGCGGCCACAGCCGCGTGCCACTGCCGCCGGCCATGATGACGGGAAGAACCTGGATGGGGGGCGTGGCCATGGTGTTCAGGGATTGGTTGCAACGAATTCGGCATAGGCGCTGCGCAGTCCGTCGACCAGCGCAGTACGCGCCGTCCAGCCGGTGCGGGAGAGCAGGCTCACGTCCATCAGCTTGCGCGGCGTGCCATCGGGCTTGTCGCGGTCGTAGACGATCTGGCCCTTGAAGCCGGTGGTCTGGCGCACCAGTTCGGCCAGCTCGGCGATGGCCACGTCATGGCCCACGCCAATGTTGACCAGCGGCGGCTCGAAGCGGCCAGTCGCCGACTCATCGCTGCCCAGCAGCGCCTGGTAGCGCTCGTCGCTGAGCGCCATCAGGTAGACGCAGGCATCGGCCATGTCATCGCTGTAAAGGAACTCGCGTCGTGGTGTGCCGGTGCCCCAGACCGTGACGGACTCGTCGCCACGTTTCACCGCCTCGTGGAACTTGCGCAGCAGCGCCGGGATGACGTGGCTGTTGGTCGGGTGGTAGTTGTCGCCGGGGCCGTAGAGGTTGGTGGGCATCGCGGCCAGGTACTTCGTGCCGTACTGGCGGTTGTAGCTCCAGCACATCTCGATGCCGGCGATCTTGGCCAGAGCGTAGGGGCGATTGGTGGGCTCGAGCGGGCCGGTCAGCAAGTCAACTTCGCGCATCGGCTGCGGCGCCAGCTTGGGGTAGATGCAGCTCGAGCCCAGGAACAAGAGCCGCTTGACGCCGTTCAGATAGGCCGAATGGATCACATTGGCCTGGATGACGAGGTTGTCGCGAATGAACTCTGCCGGGAAACTGTTGTTGGCCACGATGCCGCCGACCTTGGCCGCGGCGAGAAACACGTGATCGGGCTGCTCGGCCTCGAAAAAGGCGCGTGTGGCGTGGGCGTCAGTCAGGTCGAGCTCGGCGTGGGTGCGCAGTAGCAGGTCCTTGTAACCTGCCGCCTGCAAATTGCGCACGATGGCCGAACCGACCAGGCCGCGGTGGCCAGCCACATAGATCTTGGCGTCGGTGTGCATCGCGTGCCGCTTACTCGTTGTAGTCGTAAGCCTGGAAGCCGGCGAGCTTGACGAGGCTGTCGCGCCGCGCGGCGCTGTAGTCGTACTCGACCATCTCTTTCACCAATTCGGGCAGCGTGATCTTCGGCACCCAGCCGAGCTTTTGCTTGGCCTTGCTCGGGTCGCCGAGCAGGGTTTCGACTTCGGTCGGGCGGTAGTAGCGCGGATCGACCTTGACGATCACTTCACCGACCCGGCACTTGGCCTTGATTTCGCCGCTGACAGGCTCGATCCTGACGACGGTGCCGACCTCCTGATCGCCTTCACCGCTGAACGCCAGGGTGATGCCCAGCTCCTTGGCCGCAAACTCGACGAACTGCCTCACGCTGTACTGAACGCCGGTGGCGATGACGAAGTCTTCAGGGTGGTCCTGCTGCAACATCAGCCACTGCATCTCGACATAGTCTTTCGCGTGGCCCCAGTCGCGCAGCGCGCTCATGTTGCCGAGGTAGAGGCAGTCTTGCAGGCCGAGCGCGATGCGGGCGATGGCGCGCGTGATCTTGCGGGTGACGAAGGTCTCGCCGCGGAGCGGGCTTTCGTGGTTGAACAGCACGCCGTTGCAGGCGTAAATGCCGTATGCCTCGCGGTAGTTGACGGTGATCCAGTAGGCATACAGCTTGGCCACTGCATACGGGCTGCGGGGGTAGAACGGCGTGGTTTCCTTTTGCGGAATCTCCTGCACCAGGCCATAGAGCTCGGAGGTCGAGGCCTGGTAGAAGCGTGTCTTCTTCTCGAGCCCCAGGATGCGGATGGCCTCCAGGATGCGCAGCGTGCCGATGCCGTCGGCATTGGCGGTGTACTCGGGGGTCTCGAAGCTCACCGCGACATGGCTCATAGCCGCCAGGTTGTAGATCTCGTCAGGCTGAACCTGCTGGATGATGCGGATCAGGTTCGTGCTGTCGGTCAGGTCGCCGTAGTGCAGCTTGAAGCGCTGATGGGCGACATGCGGGTCCTGGTACAGGTGATCGACGCGGTCGGTGTTGAACAGGCTGCTGCGGCGCTTGATGCCATGGACTTCATAGCCCTTGCCAAGCAACAGTTCTGCCAGGTAGGCGCCGTCTTGTCCGGTAACGCCTGTGATGAGAGCAACTTTGGTCATGGTGTTCCGAGGGTGTTGGCTTGCCAAAAGAGAAAACTGTGGCGAGCGCGTCAGTCGCCGTAGCCACGGGGGTTCGACCGCTGCCATCTCCAGCTGTCGGCACACATCGCATCGATACCGCGGGTGGCTTGCCAACCGAGCAGATCCCGCGCTCGGCTGGCGTCGGCGTAACACGCCGCCACATCGCCCGTGCGACGCGCAACGATGTCATAAGGGATGTGACAACTGCTTGCCCGCTCGAACGCGCGGACGAGTTCCAGCACGCTGTAGCCTCGGCCGGTTCCCAGGTTGGCGGTGAACGAGCTGCCCGAACCGTCCATCAAGTGGCGCAAGGCCGCGACATGGCCCTCAGCCAGATCGCTGACATGGATGTAATCGCGCACGCCGGTGCCGTCGGGGGTGTCGTAGTCATCGCCGAACACCTGCAGCCGCTCGCGTTTTCCCACGGCAACCTGCGTGACGTAGGGCATCAGGTTGTTCGGTATGCCGCGCGGGTCTTCGCCGATCTGGCCGCTCTCGTGCGCACCCACGGGGTTGAAGTAGCGCAATAGCGCAACGCGCCACGCCGGGTCGGCGCGGGCAATGTCGGTGAGGATGTTCTCGCCGATCAGCTTGGTCGCTCCGTAAGGGCTTGTGGTGGCGAGCGCCGCGCTCTCTGGAATGGGCAACTGCTCGGGCGCGCCGTAGACGGTGGCACTGGAGCTGAACACGAAGGTCTTGCAGCCGCTGGCGTTCATCGCCTCGGCCACGCTGACCAGCCCGCCGATGTTGTTGCGGTAATAGGCCAGCGGCTTCGCGCTGCTTTCACCAACCGCCTTGAAGGCGGCGAAATGCACTACGGCACTGATCGGATGGCGCTTGAAGAGCGACAACATCGCCGCGCTGTCGCAGACATCGGCGCGCTCGAACACCGGTGTGCGCCCACCCAGGCGTTGCAAGCGGTTCAGCACTTCCGGTGAGCTGTTGGAGAAGTCATCGACGCCAATGACGTCGTAGCCCGCCGCCCAAAGGGCCAGCCAGGTGTGCGAAGCGATGTATCCGGTGGCGCCCGTCAGCAAGATCATGTTTTTCACTGCAGCGTGATCTGTGCCGAGCACGACACGCTGTTGTTGCCGTAATTGAAAGAGACCTGGCCCGAGGCGCTGCGGCTGTCTCGACCTGCGTTGCAGGACAAGGACAGATTGCGCAGCGGCGTGTAAGTGGCCGCTAGCATGGCACTGCGAGCCGCGTCGCGCCCCTTGAAAGCGCCAAGTACCAGCGAGCGACGGTTGGCGTATAGACTCAGGTCGAGCCGGATCTTCGAGGTCGCGGCGTAAGTGGCATTCAACGACAGCGCATTCGTCAGGCGGCTCTCATCGCCGAAGGTGCCTGCTTGTTGGCCGTTGATGAAGCCACTTTCTGCCCCGCTGTCTCGGTTGAAGGCGGTGACGAAGGTCAGCTTTCCAGTCGGTTGGTAGGTCCACCTAAGCTGGCCGGTCGTGCCGGTGAAATCGAAGGCCGAGATGCCGTTGCGTGAGGTGCGCTTGCCATAGCTCACCCGGGCGTTGAGAGAGCTGCGGCCCGTGGGCGCCCAGTTCGCCGTCAGGTCCACGTCTTTGCGGTCGAAGTCGCGTTCGACCAGGTAGTTGCCCTTGGTGTAGCGCAGCGCAGTGCCCAGCGCCAGCGACGCGCGAGGGCGATACGTCAGCCCAGCGCTGACTGAGTCCTGGTTCAGGGCGTTGAATCGGTAAGCCGGATCGGAATAGTTTTGGTTGCGGTGGGTGAAGCTGGTGTCGAGCGACAACAACGAGGCAGCGCCGTAGCTCACGCGCGCGACGGTTTCGTTGCGGCGCTCGAGGTTCTTGGCATCCGATTGAATCGTGCTGCCGCCACCATAGTTGTAGAGACTCTGGCTGCTGGTCTGACTGAGTGTTCCGGAGAGGTTGTAGATGGTGGCCCAGTCGATGCCTGCATTCACGCTGTAGCTGGTGTAATCGAGTTGCTTCAAGTCTTGAAAGCGGGTTTCCTGCAAGGTGCCACTGGCGTAGACGCGCTGTCGACCGATGGGCTGATCGAAGCCGCCCAGCAGGCCCACGGAGTAAGAGGTGTCACTTGTCGCTCTTGGCAAACGGTAAACGTTGGTGTCGTATGCCACCGATGCGCTGCCACCGATGTAGTAAGGGTTCGGGTCATCAGCCTGCGCAGATTCGAATCCGGAAGCCGCCAGTGCGACCGTCAGCACGCGCACCAAGGTATTCAGCGGACTGCGTTTTTGTTGGTGCGGCATGGCGAAGGTCCGGCAAGAAACAGAGCGGCAGGCCAAGATCAATAAGCCTTGGGGTTGAAGAATGCCACGCGGACGGTGCGGATGATGATTTGCAAGTCAAGTGCCAGCGACCAGTTGCGCAGGTATTCCAGGTCGTACTCCACCCTGGCTTGCATCTTTTCGATGGTTTCCGTCTCGCCGCGGTGGCCGTTGACCTGCGCCCAGCCGGTGATGCCCGGCTTGACCTTGTGCCGGACCATGTAGGCCTTGATCAGCTGGCGGTACTCCTCGTTGTGCGCCACCGCATGCGGGCGCGGCCCGACGATGCTCATGCGGCCTTGCAACACGTTGATGAATTGCGGCAGTTCATCGAGCGAGGTGCGGCGGATGAATGCGCCGAAGGGGGTCAGGCGGGGGTCGTTGGGCTTGGCTTGCAGCACCACCGGCCCGTTGTCCATCGCGGTCATCGAGCGGAACTTGTAGACGATGATCTCGTCGCCGTCGAGCCCGTTGCGACGTTGCTGGAAGATGATGGGGCCGGGCGAACTGAGCTTGACCCCGATCGCCAGGGCCAGCATGACCGGGGCGATCAGCACCAGGATGCAGGATGCCAGCACCACATCGCTGACGCGCTTGACCAGCTCGTTGGTGCCGGTGAACGGGGTCTCGCAGATGCCGACCACGGGAACGCCGTTCATGTCCTGCAGCCGACCCTGGATGATGCCTATACCGAACACGTCGGGCACGAAGAACAGTGAGGCTGTCGTTTCCTGCAACTGGTCGAGCAGGTCGACGATGCGTGGTTGAGAGCCCAGAGGCAAGGTGATGAACACCTCCTGCACGCCATGCTGCCGCACATAGGGCGCGACATCCTTGAGCCCACCCAGGCAGTTGACTGCAGCGCTTGCGTGTAGCCGATCGTCGACGCGATCGTCGAAGTAACCCAGAAAATCGACGTTGCGGTCTTCGAGTCCGGCGATCGCACGCGCCACCTTCACGCCCAGCCCGCCACCGCCGATGACGACAGCACTGCGCCGGTTTTCTGGCGAGGCAGCCTGCCATTGCAGGATCTTCTTGCCCATCCACACTGCTAGGCACTGCAGCAGCGGCGTGGCGACGGCCCAGATGATGAGGACGCTTTCTTCGAAGTACTTGAGGCTCTGAGTCGCGTAGGCGCACAGTGCCAGAATCGTCAGCAGTACCAGCCAGGAAATGCAAACATCGACCCAGGCGCTCAGCAGGCTGTCACGAAATCCGTTGCGACCGGGAAAGGTGAGCGCGAACACGAGCAGGCACACGGTGAGTTGCGGCCGGGCGATCGGCTCGTCCATCCAGCGATTGGCGAGGACGAAGACCAGAACGGTGATGGTCGGCTCGAGAAAGGCAGCCACCAACGACGTGATCGATTGCGGCGCGCTGTAGAAAGTTCGTTTGTAGTTGCGATCTTCGTACATCGGTCGTATGCGAAAGAAACGGGCCATGGCGGGCGCCTTCATCGGCGCCCAGCGGTCTGAAGGGCAGATCAGCAACAAGCCACATGGCGCGGGTGGCAGCGTCGAATCGGGGGTCGACGTCATTCCGAACCATTGTGTCTTACCCATATGTCGATTTGACCCTCGCGTCAGGGTGGCTCGTGCAAGACGGGTGCCTACAATCTCACGATGATGTTGGCGTTTGTGCAGTCTTTGGGTGCCACGGTGATACCTCGCGTGGTCCTGCTGGTGAACCATGTTTTGGCAGCGGAGCCGATGGCAGCGCAGCGGTTGCGACTGCATGCAGGAAAGTGCATCCAATTGCAACTGCGTGACATCCCGCCGCTGTTGTCGTCGTTGCCTTCAAGCCTGACCGTGGCGGTAACCGCTGCAGGCTTGCTCGAATGGCAACCCGTGGCGACAGACCGTGCCGACTTGGTCGCGACCCTCGATGCCTCGAATCCCGCGCAGACGGTGGCTGATGCCGTGGCCGGCCGACGGCCACGGGTCGAGGTCGCCGGTGACGCTGCCTTTGCTGCTGACGTGAGCTGGCTCGCCGAAAACCTTCGCTGGGACTTGCAGGATGACCTTGCGCGCCTGGTTGGCGATGGCCCGGCGATGCAACTGGTGCGCATTGCCACGGCGGTGGCGGCCGGGCTCCGTGATGCGATGAGGTCTGTGGCGCCATCGGCCTTCGATCGCTCGCGTCCGTCAGCGCCAACGCCTGCGGAGTCGCCGCCGCGATGAGGCACGTCACGCGGCTGCTGTTCATCGTTTTCACGATCTACCGCTATGGCCTCGATGAGCTGGCCCTGTCGAACTTTCGCCAGCCCTGGGTTCGCGTGCTGGTGCGCGTCATCACCGCCAGCCGCCGCCTTGACGCGCCGCGCGGTGTGCGGCTTCGGATGGCACTGGAGAAGCTGGGCCCGATCTTCGTGAAGTTCGGGCAGGTGCTGTCCACCCGCCGCGACCTGATTCCGCCCGACCTTGCCGATGAACTGGCGCAGTTGCAGGACAACGTGCCACCGTTTTCTGCGGCGCTGGCCCGGCAGCTGATCGAGAAAGCCTATGGCCGCAGCGTGGAGGACGTGTTCGCCAGCTTCGAGAGCGAGCCGGTGGCGAGCGCCTCGATCGCCCAGGTGCATTTCGCGACCCTGAAGGATGGGCGCGATGTGGCGGTGAAGGTGCTGCGACCGAACATGCTGTCGGTGATCGACGACGACCTGTCTCTGATGCGCACCATCGCGGTCTGGGTCGAGCGGCTGTCGGCCGACGGCAAGCGACTCAAGCCGCGGGAGGTGGTGGCCGAGTTCGACAACCACCTGCATGACGAGCTCGACCTGGTGCGCGAAGCCGCGAATGCAGCGCAGCTGCGCCGCAACATGCAGGGCCTGAACCTCGTGCTGGTGCCGGAGATGCACTGGGAGCTGTGCACGCAGACCGTGCTGGTGATGGAGCGCATGCACGGCGTGCCCATCAGCCAGATCCAGCGGCTGCAGGACGCCGGCGTCGACATCCCGAAGCTGGCCCGCGACGGCGTGACGATCTTCTTCACCCAGGTGTTCCGCGATGGTTTCTTCCACGCTGACATGCACCCGGGCAACATCCAGGTCAGCGTGGCGCCGGCCACCTTCGGGCGCTACATCGCGCTGGATTTCGGCATCGTCGGCACGTTGACCGAATTCGACAAGGAATACCTGGCGCAGAACTTCATCGCGTTCTTCCGCCGTGATTACAAGCGCGTCGCCGAACTGCACATCGAGTCGGGCTGGGTGCCGCCGAACACCCGAGTCGACGAACTCGAAGGCGCGATTCGCGCGGTGTGCGAGCCGCACTTCGACCGCCCGCTCAAGGACATCTCGCTGGGTCAGGTGCTGCTGCGGCTGTTCCAGACCTCTCGGCGCTTCAACGTCGAGATCCAGCCGCAGTTGGTGCTGCTGCAGAAGACGCTGCTCAATGTCGAGGGGCTGGGTCGGCAACTCGACCCGGAGCTCGACCTGTGGAACACCGCCAAGCCCTTCCTGGAGCGCTGGATGAACGACCAGGTGGGCTGGCGCGGCCTGGTCGCCCGGTTGAAGAACGAGGCGCCGCGCTATGTGCAGTTGCTGCCTGAGTTGCCGCGCCTGGTGCACCAGGCCTTGCAGCCGAAGTCGGCGACCGAGCAGAAGATGCTCGAGGCCCTGCTGAACGAGCAGCGCCGCACCAACCGGCTGCTGCAGGCGATCGTCTACGCCGGACTTGGCTTCCTGATCGGGGTGGTTGTCGTGCAATGGCTGCTGCACCTTGGATATCGCTGAATCCAGCCCCGTATACTTCGAGGTTTTTCTTTTCTAATCAAAGGCTTAGCCATGCCCATCTATGCCTACCGATGCGCAGCCTGCGGCCACGCGAAAGATGTGCTCCAAAAGGTTTCCGATCCCCTGCTGTCGGTGTGTCCGGCCTGTGGGGCCGAGAGCTTCCAGAAGCAGGTCACCGCGGCTGGCTTTCAGCTGAAGGGCTCAGGCTGGTACGTCACTGATTTCCGCGACGGCGCCAAGTCGGCTCCGTCGGCGGACAAGCCGTCTGGAGACGCCAAGCCTTCTGGGGACGCAAAGTCGTCTGGGGACGCAAAGCCGGCGGGTGGCGCTCTTGCGGGCCATGCGCCTGCGTCTGACTCGAAGGGCAAGGCGGAGAGCGCAAGTTCGCCTGCGCCGGCCTCGACACCCAGCTCGCCTGCACCTTCGCCCTCGTCGAACTGATCCTCGCCGAGTGGCATCACCCAGTTCAGCCCCAGGACTCCCTTGAAGAAATACCTCATCGCCGGCTTGCTGGTGTGGCTGCCGCTGACCATCACCGTCTGGGTGCTGACCTCGGTGCTGGGCGTGCTCGACGGCCTGTTCGCCTGGCTGCTCAGTGCCTCGCAAGCGTTGCTGCCGGAGTCGGCTCACACGCCGCTGGAAATGCTCAAGAAGATCCCCGGTCTCGGGGTGCTAGTGATGCTGGTCGGGCTGCTGTTGACGGGCATGTTCGCGACCAACATCGTCGGCCAGTGGTGGCTGAAGCAGGGCAGTCGGCTGCTCAACCAGATTCCGATCGTCAAGTCGATCTACAGCTCGGTCAAGCAGGTGTCGGACACGCTGTTCTCGAGCAGCGGCAATGCCTTTCGCGAGGCGGTGCTGGTGCAGTACCCGCGGGCAGGCTCATGGACGATCGCCTTCGTCACCGGCCGTCCGGGTGGCGAGGCTGGCGTGCATCTGGCGGGCGACTACCTGAGCCTGTATGTGCCGACCACGCCGAACCCGACCTCGGGCTTTTTCCTGATGGTGCCGCGCGCCGACGTGATCGTGCTCGACATGAGCGTCGACGAAGCACTGAAGTACGTGATCTCGATGGGCGTTGTGGCGCCGACGGTCGCGAAATCGACCTCGCCACCGCCACCACTGCCCCCCGCTTGAGCGCGTCCGCGCTCAATTCGACAGCCTCGCCACGGGCGCATGCGCCCTCCCAACTGAACCTGTGAAGCTGCCGCCGAGAAATCGAAGCGGCAATACCTCGAATCTGTTTCTGGAGTGACACGATGAGAACAACGTACTGCGGCCTGGTGAGCGAGGCCCTGATGGGTCAGACCGTGACGCTGATGGGCTGGGCGCACCGCCGTCGCGACCATGGTGGCGTGATCTTCATCGACCTGCGCGACCGCGAAGGGCTGGTGCAGGTGGTCTGCGACCCCGACCGCGCGGAGATGTTCAAGACCGCCGAGGGCGTGCGCAACGAGTTCTGCCTGAAGATCACCGGCAAGGTTCGCGCGCGGCCTGCGGGCACCGAGAACGCCAACCTGACCAGCGGCAAGATCGAGGTGCTGTGCTTGGACCTCGAGGTGCTGAACCCGAGCGTCACGCCGCCGTTCCAGATCGACGACGAGAACCTGTCGGAAACCACCCGCCTGACGCACCGCGTGCTCGATCTGCGCCGCCCGGTGATGCAGAAGAACCTCATCCTGCGGTACCGCGTGGCGATGGAGGTGCGCAAGTTCCTCGATGCCAACGGCTTCATCGACATCGAGACCCCGATGCTGACCAAGAGCACGCCCGAAGGCGCGCGTGACTACCTGGTGCCGAGCCGCGTCAACGAAGGGATGTTCTTCGCATTGCCGCAGTCACCGCAGCTGTTCAAGCAGTTGCTGATGGTGGCGGGCTTCGACCGCTACTACCAGATCACCAAGTGCTTCCGCGACGAGGACCTGCGGGCCGACCGCCAGCCCGAGTTCACCCAGATCGACATCGAGACCAGCTTCCTGACCGAGGAAGAGATTCGCCCGATGTTCGAGGGGATGATCCGCACGGTGTTCAAGAACACCATCGGTGTCGAGCTGCCCGAGTACCCGGTGATGAAGTATTCGGAGGCGATGCACCGCTTCGGATCCGACAAGCCCGACCTGCGCGTCAAGCTCGAGTTCACCGAACTGACCGACGTGATGGCCGATGTGGACTTCAAGGTCTTCAGCACACCGGCCACGACCCAGGGTGGCCGCGTGGTCGCGCTGCGTGTGCCGCGTGGCGGCGAGGCCAACGGCGGCTTGAGCCGCGGCGAGATCGATGCCTACACCGAGTTCGTCAAGATCTACGGCGCCAAGGGCCTGGCGTGGATCAAGGTCAACGACGTGAGCAAGGGCCGCGAGGGTCTGCAAAGCCCGATCGTCAAGAACCTGCATGACGCCGCGCTCGCGAAGATCATCGAGCGCACTGGCGCGCAGACCGGCGACCTGCTGTTCTTCGGCGCCGACAAGGAAAAGATCGTCAACGACGCGATCGGCGCGCTGCGCATCAAGATCGGTCACAGCGATTTCGGTCGCTCGCATGGGCTGTTCGATGACGTGTGGGCACCGTTGTGGGTCGTCGATTTCCCGATGTTCGAGTACGACGACGATGCCCAGCGCTGGAACGCGACGCACCACCCCTTCACCGCCCCGAAGGACGGCCACGAGGACTACATGGACAGCGACCCTGGCAAGTGCATCGCCAAGGCCTACGACATGGTGTTGAACGGTTGGGAGATGGGTGGCGGTTCGGTGCGTATTCACCGCGCCGAGGTGCAAAGCAAGGTGTTCAGCGCGCTGAAGATCGGCCCCGAGGAGGCACAGCTGAAGTTCGGCTTCCTGCTCGATGCGCTGCAGTACGGTGCGCCGCCGCATGGCGGTCTGGCTTTTGGCCTGGACCGCCTGGTGACGCTGATGACCAAGGCCGAGAGCATCCGCGACGTGATCGCCTTCCCGAAGACGCAGCGTGCGCAGTGCCTGTTGACCGGCGCGCCAAGTGCCGTCGACGAGAAGCAAATGCGCGAGCTGCACATCCGCCTGCGGAACGCCCAGGCGGCTGCATCCTGAACCGGGAATGAAGCCAACCGTCTCAACGTCCGCTTTCGGCCCTTTGCGGTCATTCGCGGGCAGAGGTCTTCAGTGGTCTGTCTGCGCGAGAGCGGTGCGGCGGGGTGCCGTGTTGCGTTCATGTCCCCCGGGCCGGTTGTCGACTCAAGCGCTTCTCGCGAGTTCATCCGGCCCTCCTCCTTTACTTCACTCCACACGGCACCCCACCACACCGCTCCAGGAGTCACTGTTGCGGTTGAAGGCCGTTGAAGACAACCGTGGTTCCTTGCCGAGGATGCCGGATGGCCGGCGCAGCGAAGTAAAGGGGGAGGGCCGGATCGGTCTTGCCACAAGCGTTTGGGCGGTTATCCGGCCCGGAGGACATGAGCGGAGCCGGTCATCCGGTAGCTTCGGCTCGCGCAGACCGATGCCTGCGGGACTACGCACGGTGGAGAACTGACATGGCTCGCAGCAAGGAGCGCGCACCGGCGGTGTTCGAGTTGCGCAGCGCATCGATGACGTTGGTCGTCGTCGCGCTGAAGACCACCGACATGGTGGCGATCGAGCGCGAGCTGACGGCGCGATTTGCCGACACGCCGGAGATGTTCAACCACGACCCGGTCGTGATCGACATCGCGCAGGCCGAAGGCGATCCGCTCGCGCTGGATTACGCCAGGCTGGCTTCGCTGTTGCGGCAATTCAAGATGGTGGCTGCTGCGGTGCGCGGTGGCTCGCCGGAGCAGATGGCGGCTGCCGCCGAGGCCGGGCTGGGTGAAGCGCCCGAGGCACTGCCTCCTGCCACGCGCACGCCGACCCCTGCAGTCGCCGCACCACCGCCAGTGGAGGCGGCGCCGCCTCCAGCGCCCGAGCCGGAGCCGGTGGCTGCCGCGCCGGTGCAGGCTCAGCCCGCAGCCATCACCACGCTGATCGTCGACAAGCCGCTGCGCTCAGGCCAGCAGGTCTACGCCCGTGGCGGTGACCTGGTGGTGCTTGCGGCGGTGAATTTCGGTGCCGAGGTGATCGCCGACGGCAGCATCCACGTCTATGCGCCGCTGCGCGGCAAGGCGATTGCGGGTGCCCGGGGAAACAACGACGCGCGCATCTTCAGCACCTGCATGGAGCCCGAATTGATTTCGATCGCCGGTACCTACCGCACCACCGACAACCCGTTGCCCGACACCGTGATCGGCAAGCCGGCGCAGATTCGCCTGGACGGCGAGCGCCTGGTGTTCGAGCCGCTGACCTGATCGATTCTTTCTTCCGCCTTCCCATCCATCTTGTTTCGCCCCTGGCGACATCACATCCACAAGGACTGCCATCCATGGCCAGAATCATCGTCGTGACCTCCGGCAAGGGAGGCGTCGGCAAGACCACCACCAGCGCCAGCTTCGCTTCCGGGCTCGCACTGCGCGGACACAAGACCGCTGTCATCGACTTCGACGTCGGCCTGCGCAACCTCGACCTGATCATGGGCTGCGAACGCCGCGTGGTGTACGACCTGATCAACGTGATCCACGGCGAGGCCAAGCTGAACCAGGCCTTGATCAAGGACAAGCAGTGCGACAACCTGTACGTGCTCGCCGCGTCACAGACCCGCGACAAGGACGCGCTGACGCAGGACGGCGTCGAGCGCGTGCTGGAAGAGCTGGCCGGCATGGACTTCGAATACATCGTCTGCGACTCGCCGGCCGGCATCGAGACCGGCGCGCTGATGGCGATGCATTTCGCCGATGAGGCGCTGGTGGTGACCAACCCCGAGGTGTCCTCGGTGCGCGATTCCGACCGCATCCTCGGCATGCTGCACAGCAAGACGCGCCGTGCGATCGAGAAGAAGGAGCCGATCAAGGAGCACCTTCTGATCACCCGCTACAACCCGAACCGGGTGATCGGTGGTCAGATGCTCAGCCTGAAGGACATCCACGACATCCTGCGGGTGCGGATGATCGGCGTGATCCCGGAGTCCGAATCGGTGCTTGACGCCTCGAACCAGGGCGTGCCGGCGATCCACCTGAAGGGCTCCGATGTTTCCGAAGCCTACAAGGACGTGGTCACGCGCTTCCTGGGCGAGGAAACGCCGCTGCGCTTTGTCGATGCCGTGAAGCCGAGCTTCTTCAAACGCCTGTTCGGGGGGAAGTGAGTGATGGGCTTCCTGTCCTTCTTTCTCGGTGAAAAGACCAAGACCGCCAGCGTTGCCAAGGAGCGACTGCAGATCATCCTGGCGCACGAGCGCAATGGCCGCACCCGTGACCCGGCCTACCTGCCTGACCTGCAGCGCGAACTGCTGGCGGTGATCTCGAAGTACGTGTCCGTCGGGCCCGGCGACATCAAGGTCGAGGTTGAACGCCAGGGCGATCTGGAGGTTTTGCAGGTCAAGATCGAACTTCCGGAGGTGGCTCGGTAGCTTTTTGATTGGCTAAAATAGCCATTCAATTGCATTGGGGTCCGATATGAACGTCACCGCGACCGACGCCAAGAACCGACTCGGCCAGGTCCTCGAAAGCGCGCAGCGCGAGCCAGTGTTCATCGACAAGAGCGGGCGCAGGCACAGCGTGGTGATCTCGGCGGCGCGATATGAGGAACTGTTGCAGGCGGAGGCAGGGCGGCCTAAGCAACCGTCGATGGAAGCGCGGCGCCAACACTTCAACGAACAGTACAAAGACTGGATCGAATTGCAGAACCAGTTCGTCGCTGAGTACGGCGTGTTCGGCGACGAGTGGCGTCAGTGGTGAGGTGGATGGATGGCGCAGTTCGATGTGTATGCCAACCCTAGCAGCCGCCAGCGTGACGGCATTCCTTTCCTCGTGGTGATGCAAAGTGATTTGTTCGATCACCTGCCGACCCGCCTTGTCATGCCGCTGGTCATCGAGCGGTTCAATGCGGCGTCACTTCCGTCGCGTCTGAGTCCGTCTTTTCGGATCGACGGGCAAACCTTGCACCTGTGGCCGCAGCAGACCGCGACCATCCTGGCGCGGATGCTGGGCGAACCTGTCGCGTCATTGAAAGACGATCAAGGCCGCCTGCTCGACGCCCTCGATGCCGTCGTCAACGGCATCTGACGGCCTGCGCAACGATGCCGCGCCGATGAGCCCATCGCCGCGCCCACCGAAGATTCCCGAGTCGGTGCTGGTCGTGATCCACACCGCCGACCTCGAGGTGCTGCTGATCGAGCGCGCGGATCGACCGGGCTTCTGGCAGAGCGTGACCGGCTCGAAGGATGCAGTGGATGAGCCGTTCGAGTTGACGGCGCGCCGCGAGGTGGCCGAAGAGACCGGCATCGTTGTGGGCTCGGTGGACGTGCCGCTCTCCCATCTGCGAGACTGGGGCATGCGCAATGTCTACGAGATCTACCCCGTCTGGCGGCACCGTTATGCGCCGGGGGTGACGCACAACACCGAGCATGTGTTCGGGTTGCAGGTGCCGCGGGACATCGCCATCACGCTCGCCCCGCGTGAGCACACTCGCAGCGAGTGGCTGCCCTGGCGCGAAGCGGCGGACCGCTGCTTCTCGCCATCGAATGCCGAAGCAGTGCTGCAACTGCCCAGGTTCGTGTCAGCGTGAAAGGCGTTCATCACTTGAACGCCAGTGTCTCCAAGCACCCAGGCGACGTGCTGCGTGTGGCCACGTACAACATCCACAAGGGCGTGCGCGGTGTGGGCCCGCGGCGGCGGCTGGAAATTCACAACCTGGCGCTCGGCATCGAGGCGCTGGACGCCGACCTGGTGTTCCTGCAGGAAGTGCGGAGCTCGAACCGCGCCGAGGCGCTGCAGTTCCCCGACACTCAGATCGGTTGGCCGCGGATTCCGCAGGCCGACTACGTGGCGCCCGAAGGCTACGCGGTGGCCTACCGCAGCAATGCGATCACTCGCCACGGCGAGCATGGCAATGCCTTGCTGTCGCGCTGGCCGATCGGGGACATCAAGCACCACGATGTGTCCGACCACCGCTTTGAGCAGCGGGGCCTGCTGCATGTGCCGGTGCAGTGGAATGGCACGGTGGTGCATTCCATCGTCGCGCACCTGGGCCTGATGCATGCCAGCCGGGTGCGGCAGGTCGAGCGCATCGCCGAGTTCATAGCCGCCCATGTGCCTGCGGGTGAGCACCTGGTGTTGGCCGGCGACTTCAACGACTGGGGCGAAAAGCTCGACGCACCGATCCGCAGGATGGGCCTGGAACCCGCGCGCGTGGGCAGCCAATCGCCACTGCGCACCTTTCCGTCGCGGGTGCCCTTCTTTTCGCTCGACCGGGTGTATGCACGCGGTTTGCGCTGCACGGCGATGCAGGTACCGCGCGGGCTAGCCTGGGCTCGCATGTCTGACCACCTGCCGCTGGTGGTTGAACTGCAACTGATCTGATCGGCCGATGCCGAACGACGACGACCTCGCCGCGCGTGCCAACGCCGAGCGTGTCGCGCTCGAACAAATGTGGGGTGCTGTGCCCCAGCCTGTTTTCAGCGGCGGCAACACGGTGCACCTGCTGCGTGGCGGCGACGCACTGTTTCCGGCAATGATCGACGCCATCGGCGCGGCCCGCCATGAGGTCTGCGTGGCGACGTACATCTTCCACGACGATCCAGCGGCAGATCGCGTCGCCGTCGCGCTGATCCAGGCGGCGCAACGTGGTGTGCAGGTGAAGATGGTGAACGATGGCTTCGGCACGCTGGGCGGTGTCAGTGCGCTGCAGCGTCGACTGTGCGACGGCGGCGTGAAGGTCGCGGTGTACCGGCCGATCGACCGCTGGTGGAACTGGCTGCAGCCCGGGCAGTTGCGGCGCCTGCACCTGAAGCTGTGTGTGGTTGATGCCGAGATCGGCTTTGTCGGCGGCATCAACCTGATGGACGATCGCTACGACCTGCACCATGGCTGGAGCGATGCGCCTCGCCTCGATTTCGCCGTGCGTGTCACGGGCCCGATCACCGGCCCGATTCATCAGGCAACGATCGCGGTGTGGTCGCGCGCGCACCTGGGGCGGAGCTTCAAGGACGAAGCGCTGGCGATCGTGAGAGGCGCCGAGCCGCTGGCCCGGGTTCGGCGCCTGATCAAGCGCTTGCGGCTGAACGGCCAACGAGGCATGCAGGCATCGCCTGGCGACCTGAAGCCGATGCATGCCGCCTTCGTACTGCGCGACAACGTGCGCCAGCGGCGCACCATTGAGCGCGCCTACATCGACGCCATCCGCAGCGCGCACACGCGGGTCGACCTGATCTCGGCGTATTTCTACCCGGGCCGCCAGTTTCGCCGCGCGCTGCGTCAGGCGGCACGGCGCGGGGTGCGCGTGCGGCTGCTGCTGCAAGGCAAGCTCGACTACCGCATCGCCGGCATGGCCGCGCGGGCGCTCTACGACGAACTGCTGGGGCAGGGCGTGCGCATCTTCGAATACACGCCCGCTTACCTCCACGCCAAGATCGCCGTCATCGATGATGAATGGGCGACGGTCGGCAGCTCGAACATCGATCCACTGTCGCTGCTGCTGAACCTCGAGGCCAACGTCATCGTGCGCGATGCCGCATTCAACGCCGAGTTGTCAGCGCAGTTCGACGCGGCGATTGCGGTGTCGGAAGAAATCGACCCCACGCAGAAGTACCGCCCCGGCATGCTGGGCGCGCTGCGTCGAGGCGTGGTGGCGTGGGTGTCGTACGTGTATTTGAGGGTCGCGGGGGCCACCGGACGCTATTGATCTAGTCTCCTCGACATGGCTTTTGCCGAGACCGACCTGATCATCGAACGCCCTGCCGGCCTGTACTGCCCGCCGGGCGATTTCTACATCGACCCCTGGCGGCCGGTTGATCGTGCCGTCATCACGCACGCACATGCCGACCATGCGCGCACAGGCCATGGCCACTACCTCGCGTCGGCAAAGTCGGCAGGTGTGCTGCGGTCGCGGCTGGGCCGGATCAACCTGCAGACAGCGGCCTATGGGGAGGTGATCGAGCACCGAGGCGTGCGCGTCAGCCTTCATCCGGCCGGACATGTGCTGGGCTCTGCGCAGGTGCGCGTCGAGCACGGCGGGCGGGTGTGGGTGGCCTCGGGCGACTACTTTGTCAGTGGCGCAGCAGACGATCACAACCTGACCTGCGACCCGTTCGAGCCGGTGCGCTGCGACTGCTTCATCACCGAAAGCACCTTTGGCCTGCCTGTCTACCGCTGGCGCCCACAGCGCGAGGTCTATGCCGACATCAATGCCTGGTGGAGTGCGAATGCCGAGACGGGTCGCGCCAGCTTGCTGATGGGCTACAGCTTTGGCAAGGCGCAGCGGCTGCTGGCCGGGCTGGATGAGCGGATCGGGCCCATCGTCGTGCACGCGGCGGTCGAGCCACTGAACCGCGCCTACCGCGCCGAAGGTGTGGGGCTGCCAGCCACGCGCCTGATCAGCGAGGTGAGCGACAAGGCCAGCCTGCGGCGTGCGATCGCGATCGGCCCGCCGTCGGTCCAGGACAGCAGCTGGGCGCGCTCCTTCACCGTCGGTGGTGTCGAGGCCAGTGACGCATTCGCCAGTGGCTGGATGCAGTTGCGCGGCGCGCGTCGTCGCCATGCAGTGGACCGCGGTTTCGTGATGAGCGACCACGCGGACTGGCCGGGCCTGCAGCGCGCCATTGCAGCGACTGGCGCCGAGCGAGTCATCGTGACGCACGGCTACGAGGCCGTCATGGTTCGCTGGCTGGCGCAGCAGGGGCTGCAGGCGGGATCGTTCCGCACCGAGTTCGGTCGCGATGATGGCCCCGAGGCGATGCCGCCGGTCGTTGAGGGGACCGAGCAGGATGCGCCTGCCGCAGACCCGAGCGGAGTGCCGCGTTGAGGCGATTTGCCGCGCTCTACGCCGCGCTCGACGCCAGCACCGCGACCACTGCCAAGGTCGATGCGCTGAAGCGCTACTTCGCCATCGCCGATGCGGCCGATGCGGCGTGGGCCGTGTATTTCCTGGCCGGCGGCAAGCCACGCCAGGTCGTGCCGACCGGCGTGCTGCGCGAGTTGGCCTGCGCACGCGCCGGCATCGATGACTGGCTGTTCGACGAGTGTTACCAGGCGGTCGGCGATCTGGCCGAAACGATCGCGCACGTGTTGCCCGCGCCATCGAAGCGCAGCGATCTTGGTCTTGCTGTCTGGATCGAACAGCGGCTTCTTCCGCTGCGCGATGAAACGCCGCAGACGCAGGCCGCGCGCATCGCCAGTTACTGGGAAGAACTTGACCCTGACGAACGCTTTCTGCTGACCAAGCTGATCGGCGGTGGCTTTCGCGTCGGCGTCAGCAAGCTGCTGGTGCAGCGCGCGTTGGCCGAGTGGGCCGGAGTCGATGCCAAGGTCGTCGCTCAGCGCATGATGGGCTACACCGACAAGAGTGCACGGCCTGATACAGCCGGCTTTGCAAGGCTGGTGTCAAGCGACGCTGAGCCGGGCCGCGATACGGGGCAGCCGTATCCGTTCTTTCTCGCGCACCCGGTCGAGGCGCCACTGGCTGAATTCGATGCGGTGCTGGGCCCGCCCGGTGACTGGCTGGTCGAGTGGAAGTACGACGGCATTCGCGCACAGGTGGTGCGGCGCGCTGGGCAGGTCTGGATCTGGTCACGCGGCGAGGAACTGGTCACAGACCGATTCCCTGAGGTCGTGGCTATCGCTCAGGCCTGGCCGGATGGCACGGTGCTCGATGGCGAGATCCTGGTCTGGCTGCCGGCCAGCGACCGACCGGCGCCCTTCAATCTTTTGCAGCAGCGGATCGGTCGCAAGAACCTGACGAAGAAGATCCTCGGCGACGTGCCGGTGACCTTCATGGCCTACGATCTACTGGAGCAGGGCGGCCTTGATCTGCGTGAAACAGCGCAACACCTGCGGCGCGCGGCGCTGGAGGCGCTGGCCGTCGGCGCGCCGTCGCTGCGCATCTCGCCGCTGCTGCCTGGCTCCTGGCCCGAACTGGCAGCGCTGCGCACGCAATCGAGAGGTCGCGGGGTCGAGGGCTTCATGCTGAAGCACCGCGACGCGCATTACGGCAGTGGGCGTCGCAAGCAGGCGGGCGGATCGACGGCAACACGATCGTTGGCGTGGTGGAAATGGAAGGTCGATCCGCTCACCGCCGATGCCGTGCTGATCTACGCACAGGCGGGCCACGGTCGCCGCGCCAGCGTCTACACCGACTACACCTTCGCGGTGTGGAACCGCACGCCGCGCGATGCGGCCGAGTCGCAATCCGTTGTCGATGCCATCGCCGCGCGCCAGCCGCCACAGCCCGACGGCCTGCAATTGGTTGCGTTCGCAAAAGCTTATGGTGGCCTGAGCGACGAAGAGTTCAAGGCGGTCGACCGGGTCATCCGCCAGACGACACTGGAGAAATTCGGACCGGTGCGAAGCGTTCGACCGACGATGGTGTTCGAGCTGGGCTTCGAAGGCCTCAACCTCAGCACACGACACAAGAGCGGTATCGCGGTGCGCTTCCCCCGCATGCTCAGAATCCGGGACGACAAGCCGCTGCACGAAGCCGACACACTGGATACGCTACAAACGCTGATCCACCCTGGAGACCCTCCCGATGAGCACGACCGACACAACCCCCACGACGGACTTTGACTGTGACCTGCTGGTGATCGGCGCCGGCAGTGGTGGCGTGCGCGCCGGTCGTTTCGCGGCGCAGCGCGGCGCCCGCGTGATCGTCGTCGAAGGCGGTGCGCTCGGTGGCACCTGCGTGAACGTCGGCTGCATCCCGAAGAAGCTTTACAGCTATGCGGCCCATTACGCCGAGTCCTTCGAGCAGTCGCATGGCTTCGGGTGGGAGGCCGCTACGCCGCACTTCAATTGGGGTGTGTTGAAGGCGCGGCGTGCGGCCGAGATCGTACGGCTGAACGGGATCTACGAGGGCGTGCTCAGAGGCGCGGGCGCGACGCTGGTGCGCGGCTGGGGCAGCCTGATCGACGCTCACACGGTGGCAGTGCGTTCGGTAGATGCCGACACCGAGGCACCACCAACGCTCTACACCGCCCGCCACATCCTGCTGGCCACCGGCGGGGGGCCGCAACGAGTCCACCATGCCGGTGCCGAACACGCGCTGAGCTCGGACGACATGTTCGACCTCGATCCGTTTCCGCGTCGGCTGGTTGTCGTGGGTGGCGGCTACATCGCTTGCGAGTTCGCCTCGATCTTCCAGGGCCTGGGGGCGCAGGTCACCTTGGTGCACCGCGGGCCGCGTCTGCTGCGCGGGTTCGACACCGAGGTCGTCGATTTCGTCACCGCCGAGATGCGCAAGAAGGGTGTCGTGATCCACCTGAACACGAAGGTGTCCGATGTCTTGCGCGATGTCGAAGGACAAGCACTGCGCCTGACGCGTGCCGGTGGCCCGGGCGAGTCAGATCAAGACACCACGATCCAGGCCGATGCGGTGCTGCACGCTACCGGGCGCGTACCGCGCACCGCCGGACTCGGCCTTGAAGCCGTCGGCATCTCGCTCGATGCCAAGGGCACCGTGCCGGTGGACGGAAACTACCAGACGGTTGTGCCGTCGGTCCATGCGATCGGCGATCTGGTCGGACACATGGCACTGACACCCGTGGCGCTGGCCGAAGCGATGATGCTGGTCGATCGATTGTTTGGCGACGGCACTCGGCCGCCCATCGACTACACGCTGATCCCCACGGCCGTCTTCACCCACCCGAACATCGGCACCGTCGGCCTGACGGAAGAAGTGGCGCGTGAACGCGGGCCGGTACGCGTCTACCGCAGTGAGTTCAAGGCCTTGCAGCACACCCTCAGCGGCAGCACTGAGCGCACGCTGATGAAGATCGTGGTCGACGATGCGAGCGATCGTGTGCTGGGCATGCACATGGTCGGCGCCGATGCCGGCGAGGTGATCCAGGGCTTCGCGGTGGCGCTGCAGGCCGGTGTCACCAAGGCTCACCTCGACCGCACCATCGGCATCCACCCGACGGTTGCCGAGGAATTCGTGACGATGCGCGAGGTGTCGCGCCGCTGACCCGCTGGGGCAGGGTCAGCGCATCGTGTAGCCGCGCCCGTCCATGCAGGCTTCGGTCGCGCGGTTGAAAACGCTGCTGTCGGCCATCGCGCTTGGCTGGGTGGTGGCCCAGCGGTTGCATTCCTGGCGATCGGCTTCCAACTGCTGCTCATTCTGGCCGTTGCGCGGGTAGATGATGGGCTCGGGCGGGGCCTTCGAGACCGGCTCCCGGCGCGGCACTTCGCGGTAGACGGGCGCCGGTACCTCGCGATACACCACCGAGGGAGGGTCCACGTAAACATAGCTCGGGTAGGCCGGCACGATCACGCTGGAATACACCGGCGGCCCGTAGCTGTAACTGCTGTAGCCGTAGCGAGACCCGGCCAGCCAGCCCAGCCCGACACCCAAGCCCAGCCCGATGCCGACGGCACCCCAGCCCGGCCCGTAACCGCCACGGTATCCGCCTCGCCCATGAGCCTGCGCGTCTGCCGGTATCACGGCAACAGCCAATACGACCGCCGCCAGAGCTGCGGTGCAGCCATGTTTCAAGGTCTTCATGGTGGCTCCCTTCACGATGTGGATCACTCCCCCGTGAGCATAGACCGACGAGTGGCCATGCTGTTCCCGACTGTGTGTAAAGCTAAGTGAATCTGGGCGCCGGTTCGTGGGGTTGTGCGGGCGACTCGCGAAAGTTGCCGTGCTGGCGGTGTGCCCGCGCAACCAGGCAGGCATCCGCGCGGAAACTCCCATCGCCCATGGCTTTCGCCCAGGGTCGTAGCATGAGGGTCATCTACCACCCATCTTTCGCCTCAAGGGAGTCGAAGGCATGCTGCAGGGAGCGCAATGAAAACGACCGAACTCACTGCCATCGCGGGCATCCCCCCCGAGCGCCTGCCAGCGTTGCTGCGCGGGATGCCAAAGGCCGAATTGCACATCCACATCGAGGGCTCTCTCGAGCCCGAGTTGATCTTTTTGCTGGCGGCTCGCAACGGCGTCTCACTGGCTCACGACAGCGTCGAGTCGCTGCGTGCCGCCTACGCCTTCAGCGACCTGCAAAGTTTCCTCGACATCTACTACGCAGGCGCCTCGGTGCTGTTGCACGGGGACGATTTCTACGACATGGCGATGGACTACTTTCGCCGAGCAGCCGCCGACCATGTGGTGCATGCCGAGTTGTTCTTCGACCCGCAGACGCACACCGAACGAGGTGTGCCGATCGAGGTGGTGATCAACGGCCTGGTGCGCGCCTGCGAGACGGCCGAAGCGGAATTGGGCATCACCTCGTTGTTGATCCTGTGCTTCTTGCGGCACCTGAGTGAAGAGGCGGCCTTCGACACGCTGGCGCAGGCGCTGCCGTCGATTGAAAAGCATCGCGATCGGCTCGTCGGTGTCGGTCTGGACAGCAGTGAGCAAGGCCATCCGCCCGAGAAGTTCGCTCGCGTGTTTGCACGTTGTCGTGAACTCGGATTGCGGCTGGTCGCGCACGCTGGCGAAGAAGGTCCACCGGCCTACATCTGGAGCGCGCTCGATGTGTTGAAGGTCGAGCGCATCGATCACGGTGTCCGCTGCGTCGAAGACCCGTCGCTGGTGGCTCGCCTGACCGCCGAGCGCATCCCGTTGACGGTGTGTCCGCTGTCCAACGTGAAGCTACGCGTGTTCGAGACGCTCGCGCAGCACAACCTGGCACGGCTTCTCGAACTGGGCCTGTGTGTCACCGTGAATTCCGATGACCCGGCGTACTTCGGGGGCTACGTCAACCAGAACTACACCGAGACCTTCGAGGCGATGTCCGCGTTGACGGCCGCCGATGCCTACACGCTGGCGCGCAACAGCTTCGAGGCCAGTTTTGCGACAGCACCTCAGAAGGCGCACTGGATTGGGTTGCTGGACTCGCAATTCCTCGTGGGTTTGGGATCTGTCCGCAGCCAAGCGACGTCGTAGCGCTCATGCATTGCGTCATGCATCAAAGCGAATCGCTGTAACTCGCCGAGATCAATGCACCTGTGGGCCCAACGCGAAGTTCGCAGCCGCGCTTGCTCGGCACTTGTGGTGCAAGTTGCGGCGCTTTCAACAGCACACGCCCATCGCTGCCTGTCACCACCTCGTAGCCGCGCGCGATGGCCTGGGTTTGCGCTTGCGCTACAGGAGAGCCGACCGACAGTGAAGCGCAAAAGCTTTGCATCGCGCGCGAGACGGCGTAGTAAGGCAAGAAGCCCAACGCAACACCACCGAGCATCAGCAGCGCCATGCCGCCGAACAGCCAGCGTCGTATCGATCTGCGCTGCGCGTCCGTGAGCCCGAAGAGCTGGGGCGATGCTGGTTTTGGTGTCCTGTCCATGATGTTGATTCTTGCCGCGCCGTCAGACCGGTCTCAAGGCATCGGCGCAAACGGGCGCACTTGTCGTCGGTACCCCGCGTGCTGCGCAGTCGTGGGATGCTGCACTTTGCCGCTTGTGTGCACGAACCCAAGTGGAGCGAAACAGGCTCAGCTCGGTCCGCATCACGGCGATGTCAAAAGATGCGCAGTATGGAGGCCGGGTGCTTTGATCGCAGCAGCGACCGCAACGAGGTCGTACTGGATTGGTCTATCACCGCTGGATTGACGCCGTAGGACGGCGCGAAGCAGTTATCGCCAAGAGGAAGGCGAGGGGGCGGGCTGCGCCAAGTCGGGCAGCCCGCCGTCGGTGCGGGTGGCCCCGCGCCGACGTCAAGAAGCCAAATTAGACGACTTGGTGCTCTTCGTTGAACAGCATCACGATCTTCGAACCGTCCAGGAAGTTCGGGATGTCGGCGGCAGTCGCCTGGCCTTCAGCGCTGCCCCACGAGCGCTGCAGTGCACCCATGTCTGCGAACTGAAGCAGGGCCACGCCGTCATAGGCTGGTGCGCCGTTGGCAGGTGCCACGCCGCCGTGGTACTGCACGTACTTGATGACTTCAGGCATCTTGCCGCCGATAGGCGCGTGCACGTTCTTCCAGTAGGTGCTGAACTGTTCAAAGCTCATGTCCGAGCGGCGGGTAAGCAGAACCAATTGAGTGACCATTTATGTCTCCAGGGAGTGGTTGAAGAGAAGCCTCGGACACTAACACAATCGACGCGGCGGCGGCAAGAACAATCGGGTGTTTCCAATCGAGTTCCGAGCGCTGTCGATGGGTGCGACCAGCTGTGTCGAATCACACCCGCGGTGGTCCAAGACCACAACGAGGACAGGGACGTGATCGCTATCCATCGGTTGCATCGGCCTTGCACGGACAGTACACTTTCGACCTCTCAAAAGCCACCCGAGGACCCTACATGAAAGCTGCGGTACTGCACCAGTACAACGAGACGCTGACAGGCGACTCCTTCGTGAACTACGAAGATGTGCCCGACCCGAAGATTGAGAACCCCACTGACGTCATCGTGCGCATCGGCGGCGCCGGCGTATGCCGTACCGACCTGCACGTGGTGGAAGGCATCTGGCGCAGCAAAGTCGACATCAAGCTGCCCTACATCATGGGCCATGAGAACGCAGGCTGGGTCGAGGCCATCGGCTCCGCCGTGACCGGTGTCAAGGTGGGCGATGCAGTCATCTGCCACCCGCTGGTGACCAGTGGTCACTGTCTGGCCTGCCGGCGCGGCGCCGACATGCAAGCCGAAGAAAGCAGCTTCCCTGGCATCAATGCCAACGGCGGTTATGCCGAGTACCTGCGCACCGGTCAGCGTTCGCTGATCAAGCTGCCCAAGACGCTGGCACCGAAGGACGTCGCCCCTTACACCGACGCTGGCCTCACCGCCTATCGTGCGGCCAAGAAGGCTTCGCGTCACCTGCTGCCAGGCGAGTACGCCGTTGTGATCGGCGCTGGCGGTCTGGGCCACATCGGCATCCAGGTGCTGGCTGCCCTGTGTGCGGCAGAAATCATCGTGGTTGACCGCGGCGACATGGCGCTGCAACTCGCCAAGGAGTGCGGCGCGCATCACCTGGTCAAGGCCGACGGTACCGAAGTGGACCAGGTTCTGGCACTCACGGGCGGCAAGGGCGCTCAGGCCGTGATCGACTTCGTCGGCGAGGGCGATGCCATCGCCAAGGGTCTGGCGATGACGAGCACTGCTGGCAGCTACTACATCGTTGGCTACGGCGGCAAGATCGACATCCCGGCGCTGGACCTGATCACAACCGAGAAGAACATCGTCGGCTGCCTGGTCGGTACCTATCCGGAACTGGTCGAGCTGATGGCCTTGGCCGATCGTGGCTTGGTGCATCTGGCCACCCGCGAATACAAGCTCAAGGACGCGAATCAGGCCCTGCTTGATCTGCATCATGGCAAGGTCAAGGGTCGCGCGGTGTTGATCCCTTGATGCATTGATCGCAGCAGTGATTGCAGCGCGGCGGTCAAGGGCATAGGCCCACCCGCTGCGAGGCGCCGAAAAACGGCGCTACGCAATCACTGCCAACGGGGACAAAAGTGGGCGGGCTGTGCCAAGTCGGGGCAGCCCGCCCTTGTTACGTGTGGCCCCGCACCGACGTCAGGGGTCAGGCCCGAAGACCTGTTGCTCGACCTTGAACAGCATCGCGATCGACCACGCGCGCCTGCGTATCGACACTGGTCACGACGAGGCAAGACGGTCAAGGCTCAGAACCGGTAGCCGACGCCCACACCGATCAGCACTGGATCGACCTTGAACTCGCCGACCTTGGTGCCCGACGAAGACACATTGGTGCTCAGGTCCAAGCGCTTCACATCCAGGTTCAGATAGACGTTCTTCGTCACTTCGTAGTCGAGCCCGACCTGGAACGCCGCGCCGAAGCTGGCACGACTGACGTCCGGGTGCAGGGCCGCGACGACGGCCGGGTTGAAATGCACGCTCGAAAGGTGGGTGTAGTTCAGGCCGACGCCGACGTAGGGCTTGAACGCGCCGAGGTCGGTGAAGTGATATTGCAGGGTCAATGTGGGCGGCAAGTGCTTGAACGAGCCGATGCGGGTGCCGCCGGAACTGAGTCGCTGATGCGGAAAGGCAAGAATCAGTTCGGCCGCGATGTTCTCGGTAAAAAAGTACGACACGTCCAACTCCGGGAGCACGCGGTCGTTGATAGACAGGTCGAGCGGGGTGGTGTCCTTGTTGCGGCTCAGGAGTTCGACGGCGCGCACGCGCACCAGCCAGGGCTCGCTGGGCGTCTCAGCCTGTGCCATGAGGGGCAGCGATGCGATGACGACCAGACTCAAGGCCACGGCGGTGTGTTTCGGTGTTGTCATGATGACGACCTTATTTGCTTGCAGAGGAAGGCTCCTCCACAGGCATTTCAGCCTTGGGTCACACACCGGATGTTGCGGCGAATCAAGCTTTGCGCGCTTTCGGCACAGTCGCCACATGGGCCATTGAATGGTCTGTCTTTCAGAAACATGAACTTGATTCACGCCTGATGAACCCCGCAATGAATCGGCTGCGAGTGACTGGGCTGTGAGCGCCGTCCCCCACTGCCTCGACCGAGCTGCGACCCCTCAGCTCGAAGCTCGTCCTGGGCCCGTCGCGGGCATCGACTTCACCAGTCGCCCGACGAAGCGCAAACCCATCGTCGTCGCGCTGGGCTGTTTCGATGGGCAGAGCGTGCGACTGGAGGCCATTCAGTTGCACACTGGCTTCGATGAATTCAGCGCCTGGCTGCACGCGCCGGGAGATTGGGTGGCGGCCTTCGACCTGCCGTTCGGCCTGCCGCGCGAACTGATCGAGACCCTCGGCTGGCCGACCGACTGGCTGCCGCTGATGCGGCATTACGCGGCACTCTCACGCGAGCAGATCCGCGACACCTTCGCTGCGTTCTGCAACGCACGGCCGGTCGGCAGCAAGTTCGCACACCGGGGCTGTGATGGACCGGCAGGCTCCTCGCCGTCGATGAAATGGGTCAACCCCCCGGTGGCTTTCATGCTGCATGCAGGCGTGCCCTTGCTGATCGACGCCGGGGTGCATCTGCCGGGCTTGCTCAACGGCGACACCCGACGGGTGGCGGTCGAAGGTTATCCAGGGCTGCTGGCGCGCGCCGTGTTGGGTAACCGTTCCTACAAGAGCGACGACAAGGCGAAGCAGACCGCCGAGCGGTTGATCGCGCGCAAGGACCTGGTCGACGCGCTGGAGCAGGGCCGTACGCCGCTCGGTCTTCGATTGCGCTTGAGCCATGCCCAGCGCGATGCGCTGGTCGCCGATGCCAGCGGCGACCGGCTCGATGCGGTGTTGTGCCTGTTGCAGGCCGCCTGGGCGCGCACGCAGCCGGATTACGGCCGACCGGCGGAGGCCGACACGCTGGAAGGCTGGATCGTCACAGCCGGCGTGGTGTAAACGGGTGAGATCACAGCCAAAGCGCAAGTCTGCGTCAGAGCCCGATGTACGGTTGGCCGAGGCCTGGTTCACCGCACGAGGCTGGCAGCCGTTCGAGTTCCAGTGCGAAGTCTGGGCTGCGATGGCCGCAGGCCGCAGCGGACTGCTGCACGCGACCACCGGCAGCGGCAAGACCTATGCGGTGTGGTTCGGCGCGTTGCTGCGCGGCCTGAGCCTCGGTTCGCCGAGCCAGGCCACGCCCGCGCCACTCGGCGTGCTGTGGTTGACCCCGATGCGCGCACTGGCCGCCGACACCACCCGTGCGCTGCAACTGGCGCTGCCCGAGGCCGCGCTGAACTGGAGCGTCGGTCAGCGCACCGGAGACACCACATCCGCTGAACGTGCGCGGCAGGAGCGGCGCCTGCCGACTGCGCTGGTCACCACGCCTGAATCCTTGACCCTCATGCTCACCCGTGAGCGCGCTGCCGAGGAATTGGCGGGCGTTCACACGGTGATCGTCGACGAGTGGCATGAGCTGATGGGCAACAAGCGCGGCGTGCAGGTTCAGCTGGCGCTGGCGCGGCTGAAGCGCTGGAACCCGGGGCTGGTGGTCTGGGGGGTGAGTGCGACGCTGGGCAACCTGGACGCCGCGAAGCAGGTGCTTATCGGCGCTCACAGCGAAAGTGATGAGGGCCTCACGGTGCAAGGACGTGTCGACAAGACGCTGCTGATCGATACCCTGTTGCCCGAGAACCCCGGACGATTCTCCTGGGGCGGTCATCTCGGTGCGCAGATGTTGCAGCCGGTGATTGCCGAGATCGACAGCGCGTCCACCACGCTCGTCTTTACCAACACCCGATCGCAGGCCGAGATCTGGTACCAGATGCTGCTGCGCGAGCGACCCGACTGGGCCGGCATCGTGGCGCTGCATCACGGCTCGCTCGACAAGTCCGTGCGCGAGTGGGTCGAGGCTGGGCTGAAGCAGGGGCAGTTGAAGGCGGTCGTGTGCACATCCTCGCTGGACCTCGGCGTCGATTTCCTGCCGGTCGAGCGTGTGCTGCAGATCGGCAGTGCCAAGGGCGTGGCGCGGCTGCTGCAGCGTGCTGGCCGAAGCGGTCATGCGCCCGGTCGGCCGAGCCGTGTCACGCTCGTGCCGACGAACACGCTGGAGCTGGTCGAGGCCGCCGCGGCCCGGCGCGCCGCGCTGGCCGGGCGCATCGAGAAGCGCGAGACGCCCGACAAGCCGCTCGATGTGCTGGTGCAGCACCTGGTGACGGTGGCGCTCGGTGGTGGTTTCACCGCCGACGCGATGTTCGAGGAAGTGTGTTCCGCGCATGCTTACCGCACCCTCGGCCGCGATGAATTCGATTGGGCGCTGGGCTTCGTCGAAGGCGGCAGCGGCAGCCTGGCTGCCTATCCGGAGTACCACCGCGTGCAGCAGATCGACGGTGTCTATCGCGTGCCCGACCGGGGCATCGCCAAGCGCCATCGGCTCGCGATCGGCACCATCGTCAGTGATGCCTCGATGCAGGTGAGGTACCTGAGCGGTGGCCAGATCGGCACCATCGAGGAAAGCTTCATCGCCCGGCTGCGCAAGGGCGATTGCTTCGTGTTCGCCGGCCGAGTGCTCGAGTACCTGCGCACGCAGGACATGACCGCCTATGTGCAACGCGCCACCAGGAGCAAAGGCGTGGTGCCGAGCTGGGCGGGCGGCAAGATGCCCTTGTCCAGCGAACTGGCCGATGCGGTGCTCGACTTGCTGGCGGTGTCCGCGAAGGCGGATGACCACCTGGTGCCGAACGAGCCCGAGATGCGGGCCGCCTTGCCGATGCTGCAGACGCAGGCGCGACTATCCAAGCTGCCGACCCCTGACACGCTGCTGGTCGAGGTGTTTACCTCGCGTGAGGGCCACCACGTCTACCTGTACCCATTTGCCGGCCGGAATGTGCACCTGGGGCTCGCCAGTCTGCTGGCGTGGCGGCTGGCACGCGATGCACCGAACACCTTCAGCGTCAGTGTCAACGACTACGGCTTCGAGTTGCTCAGCGCCGAGCAGGTGGATCTCGCCCCGCTGTTCGACGGCCGCTTGCTCGACGCGGCCGACCTTCTGGCCGACGTGCTGCACAGCCTGAACAGCGGCGAGCTGGCTCAGCGGCGCTTCCGCGAGATCGCCCGTGTGGCCGGCCTGGTGTTCACCGGATACCCCGGTGCGCCGAAGAGCACGAAGCAGTTGCAGGCCTCGAGCAGCCTGTTCTTCGAGGTGTTCAGGAAGTACGACGCCGGCAACCTGCTCTTGACCCAGGCGCAGACCGAGGTGCTGAGCCAGGAACTGGACATCGGCCGTCTGCGCGCCACCTTGCAGCGCTTGGCGGGTCTTGCGGTCGAGCGCGTCGACCTGAAGGTGCCCAGCCCGTTCAGCCTGCCATTGATGGTCGAGAGATTGCGCGAGAAATTGACGACCGAGAAGCTCGCGGACCGGCTGGCGCGCATCGTGCGCGATGCCGAGCGTGCTGCTGACAAGGCGGCGCAGCGCTGAGCGTCACCCCGCCCCCGTATCATCAAATCAGCACGTCAACGGACCGCCACTTGGACATCACCCTGCTGATCAAAGCCGCCCTGATGGGCATTGTCGAAGGGCTGACGGAATTCCTGCCCATCTCCAGCACCGGTCACCTGATCCTCGCCGGATCACTGCTCGACTTCACCGGCGAAACTGCCAAGGTGTTCGACATCGCGATACAGACCGGCGCGATGTTTGCCGTGATCTGGCAGTACCGCGTGCGATTGCAGGCCACCGTCAGCGGCCTGGGCAGCGATCCGGTCGCGCGGCGATTCGCCCTCAATGTGCTGATTGCCTTCATCCCCGCGGTGCTGCTGGGTCTGGCCTTCGGCAAGGCCGTGAAGGAGCACCTGTTTCACCCGGTGCCGGTGGCGATGGCGTTCATCGTGGGGGGCGTGATCATCCTGTGGGTCGAAGCGCGGCAGAAGCGCTTGTACGGCGCCGCAGATACCGAAGGCACGAGGCGCGCACGCGTCCAGACGGTCGATGACATGGGGCCGATCGATGCGCTCAAGGTTGGCCTGCTGCAATGTCTGGCGCTGATCCCGGGCACCAGCCGTTCCGGCGCCACCATCATCGGCGGCATGGTGCTCGGGTTCTCGCGCAAGGCCGCGACCGAGTTCAGCTTCTTCCTGGGCATCCCGACGCTGATGGGCGCCGGCGCCTATGCGCTGTGGAAGCAGCGCGAGGCCCTGCATGTCAGCGATCTGCCGATGTTCGCGGTCGGTCTGGTGTTCGCGTTCTTCAGCGCACTGCTGTGCATCCGCTGGCTGATCCGGTTCGTGTCCACCCACGATTTCGTCGTCTTCGCCTGGTACCGCATCGTGTTCGGCGGCATCGTTCTGCTGACCGCCTGGCAGGGCTGGGTGAATTGGGCAGATTGACCTTTGGGGTTGCTTTGCTGGCGCGCGCCTTTGGATGAGACCGCGCCGGGTATTCGCCCCGGCGGGCGAGTCACTTTTTCTGCGGGGCCAGAAAAAGTAACCAAAAAGAGGCCCTCGAACACCAGCCATTTGGTCGTCGCGCTGCGGCTACAGGCGAACGGCAGAAGCTCTGGCACAAGAACCCAAACCGATGACCCGA
>Ga0214921_10000087_pt1 | contig 170763 bp, 143 predicted proteins | sample LL1505_MetaG_FD_177992 | JGI IMG/M metagenome (GOLD analysis project Ga0214921, IMG submission 177992) | Freshwater microbial communities from Lake Lanier, Atlanta, Georgia, United States - LL-1505 | ecosystem: Environmental > Aquatic > Freshwater > Lake | place: USA: Georgia | collected... | reverse complement strand
GCAAGGGCGGGAAGGGTGAGGGCGGTAGCAAGGGCGGGAAGGGTGAGGGCGGTAGCAAGGGCGGGAAGGGTGAGGGCGGTAGCAAGGGCATGAAAAGGGAGCAGAAGGACAGCGATGATGATGAAGAGCTTCGTGTAGAGAAGACAGGTGATGGCGAGAAGCAGATGGTTTTGGTGACTGCTTTCAATCCGGCTGATGATGATGGTAAGTGGCATTGTGAGGAGTGTATCACCACATTTGAGGCTGGTGTCACTCAGGACGCTTGCATTGCAAAGCACATGAAAAGGCATCATGGCAAGATACGGGTAAAGGACCCGGAAGCAGAGCGCCAGCGCAAGAGGGCGTCTGACGCCAGGAGGAGGACACTGATTCAGCGTGAAGGTGTGTACGTAGATGGATTTATAATTTGCTGTATACATTACATGGCAAGTAACAGTCTGCTGCATGTGTGTACAGGCGAGGAAGGAGATGGAGGCCTACACGCGCAGGCTGATGTCGAGACGCAGCTTAAGGAAGAAAAAAAAATCACTCAGGATCTGAATGTACGCATCCAGAGGCTTGAGGCTGCGCTCGCTATTGCTGTGAAGTGTGGCAAGCAGCTGCTTGGTGTGTATGTGCTTTTTCTGTATATGTACTTTTTCTGGACATGCTAATGTATCTCAAAACTGATAATGAATGACAGGTCTGGCTGGAAATAAGGGCACTGGGAAACAGAGGCTCGATAAGCAGATAGCTGGCGCTATAATCACGGTCAGCAAGAAGAGCGCCAAGGTCACTGGTGGTGGGATCAAGAAAGACAAGAAGAAGGATATTAGCGGCCTTTTTAAGCAGAAGACCAAAAAAGAGGGCGAAGGGAGCAGCATCTACTCCCACCGCGTGAAGCGTGATGCGCACTACAAATGTGTCCACCCTAGCTGCCAGCTGCTTGACGAAAACCCAATCTCGTGTACCGCGCACCCCTGCGGTTTGTATGATTACTAGTTTTATTTTTTTGTTATTATTGGTTGCTACGCGTATTGGATCGCTGTGACATGCGGTATACTGTGCTGCTTTGCTATGCAGGCGATCCTACATGCCCGCGTAGTGAGCGCAGGATTGCGGAGATCGTGGAGGCCGAAAAAAAAAAGAGCAACTAAGGCGCTTCTGGGCTGTGTATATAGGACGCCTTGCTGTCTCTATATGCTCGAGGCGTTTTTTTTTTTGCTTTGTTACGACGCTGACGTGCTACGCTGTCCGGGTCCAGATGCGCGAAGAGAAGGCATGGAGAGAGCAGGCGTGGAGATACCAGGCGCCTCTTGCTCGCCCAGGCATGCCTGTTGTGGATGAAGGGCTCGTGTGCGCTTTGCCGGTAGCGGCGGGAAGAAACTTGGAGGAAGGGGGGCTGTAAGATCATCTTTATTTTGTTTTTGTTGGTCGAGGGCATGAGAGTATGCCTTGTATTGCTGGAGTAAATAATTGGCGTCTTGTGTGGATACTGCGTGTGTGCCTTGTACTTCTCGGTGTTTTTCCATAAAGGCTCTCGTGGCGGACTGTGCTCTCTTCCTGAAGTCGAGGAGGACCCTTCTCTGTATGACACTGAAGTTTGATTTCCGTGTGATTCGATCAATATTTGTTTGCATATCGACGATACTGAGTCGGAGTGTCTCCTTTGTCCATGCTGCTTCCATTTTAGTATATCGTTAGTTGCTATATATGCGTTGGTATATTATTTGAATATTATTTATTTTTATTTTGGAGTAGTTTGCGGGAAGCGGGCGTGGACTGTTTTCCAGTTTCGATGTTTAATAAAATCAGAAATGCAACAAAGCTACTCCTCGCGCACGCGCACGAGCGGATTCCTCGCTTTGAACCACTCCACAAGGCGCACATGCGCAGCATACTTCGGCGTCGGAGGAAGCGCGTCGTCGTCAGACTCCGACTCTGTCAAGGATAAGTGCTTGGCCCCGAGGTCCAGCTCGCCAAGCGCCGGCAGCATCGCCAGAGCACGCAAAAAATCCTTCGCGTGAATAGGTAGCATGTCCGTGAAGAGACTGCCGAGCGCCACCGTGTGCAATTGCGCAAAACGGCCTGCCTGCACGAGACTCTTCAAGCGCACCGTGCACAGATCCGGATTGTTCATGAATGAGTCGTCCAGCGTCAAGCTACGGATCGAATTCGGCAACACATCCCATAGCTGTGCCTGATTATGCGTGCCGTGAAGGTCGGGCTTGTCATAAGAGCTCGTTGCCATTGGGCCCACATACACCACAGTCGTCACCGCAGACATACCACGCATGCCCTCGAACATCCCTGCTGTCGTAAAATGCGGATTGTGTACTTTCGCATGGAGCACAGCGAAAAGACCACGCGGCACAGTCGCCCACATAGACATGCCGCTGGTGCCCGGCACAAACTCGAAGTGTGTGATGCTCCCACCCCGCCAACGCACAACCTCCTCGGACACGGTAAGCGCCCTGCTGTTGCAATCTCTGAAACCATCGCACAGACGCATCTTGAAGTGCGTCACGGTCAACCGACTCCAACGCAGGCCTTTCAAGATCGCTTCGAGGTGCAGAGCCTGCTGTCCAAGCGTGTCGCCCTTGCAAAGCGTGACGCGCACCGCCAGCGGCATTTCACCAGCGCGCACCATCTGTGCAATGCGCTTGTTCGCCGCGTAGTTGTGCACGCCCAGGCCCACCGGGTTCTGCTTTAGGAACTCCAAGCCCAGCTCGAGCACGCACAAAAGGCTCGGTGCGCTCTCACGGCCATGGTGCATTTTCACCGTTTTCACACACACAAGCCGTTTGCTCTTTGTTTTATCGTGGGAGAAGTTTGCGGGCAGCGGGCGTGGACTGTAAACCTTCGCGAACTTTGTGCTCGGTCTATGAATACAAGAATTTCTGTTCCAAGCAAATGAAACTGAAACTTCCACGCAGATCGTCAAAAAAGAAAACAGAAAAAAAAAGCGAGAAAGGCGACACTTCCATGGCGCAGAGAGAGGCTGAGATTTTTTTGGCTGAAAGCGTGGAGATGGCAGAGACTTTTGACTCAGAGAAAGACCAAGCTGAGTTAGCTCAGATTATTTTCGAACATGCCGTGCCGCTCGAGGGCAGCATTCCGTTTCTTGAGCTGGTAGAGGAACGCAAGGGCCTGAATGGGCGGGAGCTGGTTGCGAAGGAAGCGATCCGAGCGCTTACCTTTGCGCCTGTGCAAAAGGTGCGGCTCATGCAGACGGAGGATGAACTGAATGAACTTGAGTGTGATTTTGATGCTTTCGTGCGAGTGAATGTTCCGGAGATTCTCGGTTTTCCTTCACTGTTTTCATTTCAGGTGCAGGCAGAGCAGGTGCCCCACGGCAGCGAAATGTGCTTGTATGTTGGTATGTTTTTGAGGCAGGGCCTGATGGATGACCCGATGATAGCTCATTTGATGGACTACGATTGCTTTGGTCATGCTTATGTCACAGAGACTTTTACGCGTATGATGCCTGGCGACATTCTCTGGCTCCATTATTGGACCGACAAATTGCAGGGCATCTTTGAAGCCGACATGGTATGGAGGGTCTCGAGCTTTGTGCTGTCGCACGCTTTCATCAACGACCGTCACACGCTGACCTTCAGTCCCTTCTGTCTTGCGAACTGTCCGAAGGCGAGGTGGGACTGGTACGCTGCAGGGTCCGACGAGGCGAATCCGCCCGTCTCTGGCAGTGCGAGTGGAGATGCTCTTGATGCTCTGCTTGGAAATTTCGAAGAGATTGCGCCGTGGGGCAGGTGTGTTTTTTGTGACGCCTTTTGTGTTGTTTTGTTTCTTGTGACATGTATTATTATGTACGACCTCAGGCAGAAGACCGTTGCGCCCGGTCAAATTCCCGCGGACGAGTGTGTGATCTTCACCAAGAATGTTCGGAAGGGAGAGGCAGTCGAGTTGGACTTCGGCACGCAGTACATGCTGTCGCCCGAGAGCCAGATTCACAAGTACGAGGGAAGCGAGATCGGGCGCCTTATGCATGCAGTGATGAAGCAATTTGACCCTCGTGTGAGGAGTGCTTTCGAGAAGTTTATGTGTGTGGAATAAAAGGAACTCTGAACCTCTCAAAAGTAATTGTGTTCATGTATATGATATCTTTATATAACAGACGATAAATTATCAAATGCCGAATCTCTTGCCGAAACCTGCCCTGGAGGTTGTAATTTCTGTGCGGTGGGAGGGGGAACAGAAGAGGCTGATGAAACACAAAAAGAGCCAGAAACACAAATATTATTTGATCGGTCACAAGGGACCTGGACAAAGCTTATATTTACTCGCTAGAGCTCGTAATCACATTTTTCGTGGGCTCCATGGGATTCAGGGCCTCGTCGAACATGGGAAGCTGCATGAAAGCATTGATGCTCTCCGCGGATAAGGCGTTGTTTCCTTGAGCGTCGACTTCGTCCCAAAGGCTGAGGTTGCTTGTTTCGATTGTGGTGTTCTGGATGTCTGCCATGTAGCGGCGGAAATTCGCCATTTGCTCGGTGGCCAGTTCGGCTTCGAGTTGGGCGATTTTGCTGGCGTTGTTTGTGTTCTGTTTCTTCAGTTCGGCGATGCTGTTCTGAAGATTGATGTTAATTTCGAGTGCCTTGGCAAGCAGTGTCCTTGTTTCATTGTCGTGAAGTGCGATGATGTCATCCATTTTGTGTTTGTACATCTGGAATGAATGTGTCGTGGCCTCGGTGTGGTTGAGAACGGCCTGCATATAGTGCTGTTTGAGGGCCTCGATGTCTTGTTGCGCGATGCTGAGCGGGGCGCGCTGGTGCATCGGGGGAAACGTGCGTATGGGGCGAAACATGTTTGATGCGTTCCAGATTTTCTTGACGTGTTTGGAAAGCCTGGCGAGCCTAGGGAATGGAATAATGTATTTTTGAGAAAAGAACGTGTGTCGTTTCGCAACGTATCTTCCCGTGCCTCTTCCGTTTCGTGCCTCTTCCGAAATGACACGGCGTTTCATATTTTTACAACCGAATCTCAATAAATACGAACCAAGGTAATACGTAGGAATACGTTCTAGTTCGCGTATCCCGCTATAAAAAGTCCACAGTCTGCATGGAGAAACAGAATCCCGATGGCACGCACGAAACAAGTGGCGAGGTGGGTGGGCAGCGCCGACCCGAAGGCAGCTGTGAAGGGCAGTGCCTCCATGCGCATGTCTCCGTACGTGAAGAAGTCTGAGTCCTCTGAGGCCGAGAAGGCCGAGAAGCGGGAGAAGCGTGAGAAGCGCAAGAAGATGAAGGCAGAGAAGGAAGCCAAGGAAGGCAAGGAAGACAAAGGCAAGGGATCTGAAGAAGAGAGCATTCGCGAGCCCTGCAAGAGCGAGGCAGAGTGTAAGTGTTGGTATTCTTGCTTCGCCCCGCCGTCGTCTCCGTGGGAGGAAGGTTCGTATTCTGAAGACTCATCCTCAGATAGCGAGGATGACGAGGATGCTGAGGATAGCGAGGATGCCGAGGATGCCAAGGATGGCGACGCCAAGACTAACGCGTAAAATCTAGGAATAATGACACAAGCATTTGTAGGTTTATTTCTTCATTGAATAAACATGTTACTCGACTACTGCCTCGACCAGCACGTTCTCTATTTCGTACTTTTCGATCAGCTCATGTACGTCCTTCACGCGAGAGGCCCTTTCAGCCGGGTCTGGGTGATAGATGACGAGAGTGAATGGGAGTAAATTGTATCTTGATTCGGAGAAAAGGTAGTTGGCCTGATCGAGGGTAAGCCTGATGCTCATGTAGGTGAGTGCTTTGTAGGCAGGTGCAACAACGCGGTTGACCCTACTGGAGGGGTGTGCGAATCTCGTCGTAAGGCCGTGCATCCCGTTTATCTTCGGGGCGCGGTATGCGTTGAGGTCAACTGTAGTGAGGCAGGGCAGCTTCCTATTGCATAACATGTATGCGATCGCGTTTTCGTTGAACCTTGCCATGGCCGGAGAGATCCTGCCCGCGAGGCGAAGAGAAACGAGACTTGGCGGGAGGAGGTAGAGAAGGTGGCTGCTTTCGAGCGGGTCTGCTGGGTCCTCGAGTAACGGGTCGTACCAGAAGGCAGAGAACGAGAGATGCTCCAGGTCAAGCATGTAGCGGATGACCTCTTGGGCTTTAAGGGAGAATATCTTGTGACTTGCCCAATAGCACGGCATGTTGAGGGTGAGATGCCTGGTCTCCGAGCACATTCTGACGCTGTCGAGGAAAGAGCTGACTATGGATAGGGACGGTGTTGTGAGATCAAGTTTAAGTACTTGGATGGTGTGCGCGTGAGTGAAGATAAGGCTGTCGTAGAATTTGAAGAACGAGGCAATAACAGTTGAGCCGGTTGATTCGTCCCTCGAAGAGCAGAAGGGTGCTGTCGCTGTGACGCCGTGGACGGTGTAGACGTTCGGGTACCAGGTCATAAAGCGATCGTAGGATGCCTTGATCTGAGCGAGTTCTTCACCGTCGCGGTCTTCGATAGCGGGCGAGCGGATGTGGATTGCCTGAGGCTTGAGGCGTCCACTGAAGACGAGGTGTGCAAGTTCCTTGCAGCCGACGAGGACGACGGTGGGAAAGAGGTGGTGGAAGTGTGTGTGATTGCTGTCGCAGAGAATTTGGAGGATGTGGACGATTGGTCCGCTTGTGTGCGTCGTGGCAGCGTGTTTCATCTTTTTGGCGGGGTGAGACTGATTGGCAGGGTGAGTCTGATTGGCGTGGTGAGTCTGAGGCTGCTGCATGTTATGTTTTGTGAGGATAGGATAGTTCTGTAAATCTCAAAGCGAAAGTGTCTCTTCACAAAAAATGGGTGGCTCTTTGCGGGCAAAAAAAAGTTCGCGACATTTCCGGAAATACAAATTTGCGGGAGTAGGGCGAAGGTTCGCGAGAAGAGATTCGTATATAACACGCGGGTCGTGCAGAGATCAACACAAGCATGTCCACCAATTTTGAGCAGGACAAGGGAGAATGGATCGACGCTGAGTTATGGCTTGAGGAAAAACACAATGTGCCCGACGGCAAGTTTCTGCTTGGTGTTTTCACAGTCGGAGAAACTGGGCAGATGCAGTTGAAGAACGAGCTGATCATTTGGCACAAGGCAAAGATAACTTCGATGCTCGAGAAGTACACCAAGATGAAGAACATGAATTACTATGAGTACAACTGGTCTTATGGCGCGTGTGATGACAAGGACTTTCCAGAAGAGAACGACACACCCGAGTCTCTTGGGTGGACGAGCGGAGGATGTGCGGTCATCTCGTGCATTTTGGGCGAGGACTTCCGCAAGTGTGTTTTCAGCAATGCACCGAGGCCCGTGACCCACGGAAAGATGTCACGGCGCAGGCAGCACTTTGTGGCGCGCTATGTTCCTCATGCGCGGTCGGCGAGTGACACACCTTCTGCTAGTAGCTCAGCTTCTGCTAGTTGCTCAGTTCCTGTGTGCAAGAACACGTGGAAGGAACATGCATAGACTTGTGGTTTGGTTGTTTTATTGAATAAAGAACGTTCAATTAAGTTGTTCTACCTTGCGTTTCCCTAAAAGCACGTCCTCCTTTGCACATGCCTCGATCTGGTCGACCTTCAACGCGACGAGGTCATGCTGGACCGTTGTGAGGAAATAAAAACGAGCTTTGTTGTGGGGTAGCGCGTTGATGCGCTGAGCACTCATGCGCAAGTTGACGTCGTCGAGGCGGACAAAGAAGTAGTAGTATGATGCATTGACGATGTGCTCGATAACGCCGTCCTTGCCGATGAACTCGCTGTACTCCTTGAGTGTTTTCTTGATGCGAACCTTTTGACCTACTTTGAAGGACTTGTGCAAGACACTTGCCGGAGGTGCGACTGGAAGCGTAGGAGCAGGAAGCGTAGGAGCAGAAGGCGTAGGAGCAGGAAGGCGCTTCTGGAGGCCTGCGATGTACTGGAGCCTGAGTTTGAGAGCTGTCGAAGTAGTTGATGCTAGTGCGGCAGCGGCGGCATCTGGTAGTGGGACGGCAGTGGCGCCGTTGGCTGCGGCGGCCTGGGTGTTGGCCATCGAATGCTTGATAGTATTGGCAATGTCGGCGTGTACTATCTTTACGCATTCGCGGTGTCGGAGTATGAAAGGATTCTCTAGCATATAACGCACCGTGATGCAGTACGTCGGGAGCAGCTGGCTCTCTTTCGAGGAACATAGAATGGTCTCATCGATGTTCTTCAATGTCAAGATTTCAGCGCCCATGGGATCGACGCCAAAGTCGACCTGGTCCTCTTGGCCGAGCGCGGTGGGGCCCTGCAGCATCTCGGCAACGAAGAAAACCTGGCGGGCGTCATGGTATGGCTTGGCATAGCCGATGGCTTCCCAGACAAATGGTGACGTGTAGATGCCCCTGCCGAACTTTGCGCGTCTGCCAGCAGATGCTTTGAAGCCAACAGCTTGGATGCATTTGGCCCCGGCTTGCGTTGTTCCGTGGTACACAGTACGCGAAGTTTGGATGTTGTAAGCCTCCGCGAAGGAGCGGTGCATTTTGTATTGCTGCTTGTTCATGACGCGAGTGACGTTCTCGACGGAATAGTTGCAGTTGTATGCAATATGCTCTATCATTTGTGTCGTGTCTTTGAAGTCTTCATCTTGGAGGGAAAATGCCTCGGTTAGTACGTGACGGATCTCGGTGGCGTAGTGGTCGTTGTTGACGGTGTTATGCAAGTCGAAGATTTCTGTTTGGCTGTGGTTGTCGAGCATCACTGCATATCTCGAGGCAAGGGTGTGCTCGTTCTCAGGGATCATGACCGGAAGGTTGTCGTCCGGGAAGATGGGCGGGTCTTGAGCATCTTCGTCAATGCAGGACTGCCAAGTTGTAGAATCGATGATGTCGTGAAGGAGGACGTCGGATGATTGTTCGTGCTGAGAGAGCGTGGACATCAGTGGAAGCTTTTGTTTGAATTGAATGGGCTTTGTTTTTATAGGCCTCGTTTTTTGAAATTGGATTAGTATATACACGAGTTTGGATTTTACCCGCAAAATTGCGAAGCGTCAAACAATTCAGTGAAAGGTCAAGAAATAAAAAAATGGCTGTTCGCGAGTGAAATCTATAAATATCAGAAACAGAAAGAAGTAAGGTAACAACAAGCACGTCATGGAAGAAGCCTCGAACGGCAAGTTTGTCGTGAGGCACAAGTTACCCGCTCATAATCTTGTTGTTGACGCGCACAAGTTTGTCAATGAAAATGAGCAGAAGGACCACGCACTGGAATTTGCGAGGGATGTGTACATGTACCACAACAGGCTTGAGAAGGGCGCGATAAAGACAATGACGACAAAGCAGACGAAAGAAGCACCGCCTCTGCTTCCCGACGAGATCATGCGGATGATCGTGGAGTATTTTGAACCCACGGTGTTTGATGTGCTCGAGGCTACCAAGCGAACGCTGAAATTCATTGACACGAAGGACAAAAAGGACATGTGTTTTTTCGGGCGGCAGCTGATGCTCAAGGCTTTTCCTAGCATTGGCGAACTCGACCGTGGATACAAGTTCTATGACGGTCAGAAAATGAGTTCGTACAAGAACGGGAAGTTGTCGGTGCGTCTCGAGCAGCACTTCAAGAACGACGGCGCCGTCAAACGGGAGCCTTTGGGTTGGAATGTGACTGTGGATCTCGGTAAGGTGATCGTTCCCGAGACCCAGAAACGAGTGTCTTTTATCGATATTCCGCATGCTGCTGTCACTGTCTCGACGAACGTGCGCAGGCTGAATGAACAGTTGAAGCTTAAGCAGGCGCGCATAGAGGAGATGGAAGGCTTCAGGCTCAAAGGCAAGATTGTTGACGGAGGCAAACGAATCCGCCTCGAATCAATGAACACAGGCGTGGACAGCGACCTCGGTTTCGACATTGTTGTTGGCTTTCCGTTTCTTCCCGGGCGTCAGTTAAAGGAGCACGGTGGCTTCGCGGTTGGAGATCGCGTAAGGCTGGAGACTTGCTATGTTCGGTACAACAGCTTTGCTGTGGGGCAGGTTGGCGTAATTCGTGATATCCGCATGTTCTCTTTCGCGCTATGCTATGTCGAATTGGCGGAGAAGGACGCCAGTATCTCGCAGCGCGTGGCAGATACCCACAAGAAACACGGTGGTATGCACGAGGGCCAGCTCGAGCACTGGGTCCCATGTCAGCAGTTTCATCTTAAGCCTGTGGGTGGCGCGGGTGGCGTGGGTGGTGTAGCGTAGGAGACTTTTATATTTTTGATTTTTCAATAAAAAGGTACACGAGCCCGCAGAATCCATTTTTAGATAGATTCAAGCTCGCGAACTGCCTCTGCCCGCATAGCCGGTCTATAAAAGCAAGTCTGAGCAAGGCGCTGACACGAGCAACATGATCGAAGAACTGGAAGTGCCGGTCTGGACCGAACATGACTACCGAGACGCTCTTCAGGCCTACAACTTCAACCCACCCGACCAAATTGAAGAGACGGAGGAGGAAATCGAGGCAGAGGCAGTGAAATTGCGCGAGGGGCTGGAGAAGCTCGGGCTTTCGGAAGACACGCAGAAGCTATGGGACCACGGCGTGCGCAGCCGGCACAAGCTTGCGACTCTGACGCCGATGGATATCGAGAGCCTCGAACTCAAAGGAACACAAGAGGAGTATGAGTCTCTTTACGGGCCTGCGCTGGAGAGTGGCTGTGAATCGAAAGAGTTTGAGGAATTTCGGACTTTTACGCACGAGTACCTTGTGAGGTGCCTGGAGCGAGCAAAAAAGTGGAGAGACAAGCAGGACGCCAAAGAGATGAAGGACGAAATACAGCAAACGATACACAAGAAGCAAAAGCTTCCAGTGCACGAAGAAGGTGCGGCGTTGTAGGCGAGATAAGTGAGTGTGTTTGTTTTTGTATTAAAGACAAGTGAGAAATCGAAATGTGTATTGCCTCGGTGTCTATGTGCAAGCCGGCTCAAACGAGAGCATGGTCTGATCCGCAGGTGTACTCGCACGTGGCACTGCTGCCGGCCATCGTGATTGCTGCGTGTCGCGAGCCCCCGATGGTCGAGCTCGTGGTTCTACAGGGCATAGTGTGCGTGCTGTCGCTGATCTGGCACCGAAACCACGAGGTGGAGAACGGCTTCGCTAAGATCGAGCATTTTTTTGCGCACGCGCTGTTTGTATACGGGATGGTACAGACGTGGTTCAGTCCGAGCATCTGGATTCTTTTGATTCATCTGACGTGCGCGTGTTTGACGATTGCGGTGTACGTTGTGACGAACGAGAAGCGTGAAAAGTGGGAAACGTGGCACCCGATCGGGTTGCACGTAATTCCCGGAATCTGGTCGGCTGTTATCGCGTCGTTCCACCGGCGTTTGGTGTTTTAGGTGGTGTTTTAGGGGCAGGTGTGATTCTCTCGGCAAATACTTTGTCGAGAAGTTGCTGAAACTGGCACCAGTTGCATTCCGCGTTGAACTGTATGTTCCTGTCGACACGGCATGCGCAACAGGGATGCGGCATGTGTGTCTCGGTAGAGGGCCCGGACATCTTCGAAAGTGACGCTTCGTGAAAGTGACGCTTCGTGAAAGTGACGCTTCGTGAAAGTGACTCTTCCAAATTACAAAAAAGTGAAGTGGTTTTAAAAAAATACATATTCACTTAAAGTGGAAATTTGATGGAAACTACATGAACACGCTTGTGTGGGGCCTAACGAACAAAGAAATCTCGTGGATGCGGACGCTGAACCTCGTCGCGATTGAGGCGATTTCGCAGACTGCGCCTACTGCAGACTCGCCAAGGTTTGTGACTGCGCCAACTTCGCCAAGCTGGAGCGTGCCGAGCTCTCCGAATTCGGTCACCGCTCCAAGCTCACCGACGTGGGAAGGCTTGCCTGCGATACCACGTGGCAAAGAGATGACGGCGCATGAACGGGTTATGCGGAACCGCAAGCATGCAAGCTTGTCGCGTCAGAGAAAGAAAGCGTATGGTCAAGAAATACAGAAGAGGATCGCCACAATCGAAGCAGAGAACGCAGCGCTGAGGGCGGAGGTAGAGCGCGAGCTTTCCGAAAACAAGCGTCTCAAGCAAACGCTTGGGTTGGATTCCGCGGATGCAGACGATAGTATGTGGGTTTGAGCACGAATATTGGTTTCTTCAATAAACACTGAAACGAAATTTTACGTAGACGATTGTTTCTCTCTGTACCAATTTCGTGGTTATCTATATAAAAGCAATTTTCCTGACGTGCATCTTTAAGTTACTATGTCTCTATCTAAGTACGAAGCTACTTATAATTCTGCACAATGCCATCTGGATTTGGTTTATGCCTGGATGGATGGCAACGAGTTCTTCGCAACGGAACATACGGATTTTGTGGTGGCACAATTTGCCATTGTCGTGCCGCAGCGCTGCCAGGAAGGTGACCCTATGACCTGGAACAGGAGGATGGGCGAGACATATGGTGGCAACATCAAGGTCATGTACAGGTACAAAAATCCCACTCATGAGGCCGTCTTCAACGTTGTCCACAGTGCAAGGTTTATGAATGAGGTGGCTAAGCACATGATGCATGGATGCAGTCTTGAGAACGCTGACAAAATTATCTACACTGGTAATTTTTGCCTGATGTTCTTGAGCCGTCAGGCCTATGGAATGGGGTTGTATGGATCGCCTGTCTTGTCGATCTCATTCGGCTATGGCGAGTGGGTCTTCGTTGTGAAGTACCTAGAAGGCACAGTCGGTGTAGGCATCCCCGGCTTGATGGCGAGCCAGCTCAAGCCACCGCGCGATACGGGTACCAACGGCAACGGGACGTACAAAGTCATTGACTGCTTGAACAAAACCCTCATAGAATCTCTCGTGCATGTCGATGCTTGCGAGAGCTTGATCACCACAACGTCCAAGTTTGATCATCTTCATGACAACATGAACAGGAAAATCGAGCGCATCGTACGCCTGAAGAAAGAAGAAGAAAGGAAAAACAGCATGGCAGCGCAGGACGCGGCTGGCGGAGCTTCGAGTTCCAACGCCCCTGCGGCTGGCGGAGCTTCTAAGGCCCCTGCGGCTGGCGGAGCTTCTAAGGCCCCTGCGGCTGGCGCGTCGAGCGCTGGTGGCGCTGCTGCTGGCGCGTCGAGCGCTGGTGGTGCGCCTGTGCTGAAATTTAAAAATTCAGAGATCTGGGTAAACGGTCATCAACACTCACAGGATTTTTATGTTACTGGTAACCCAGTGTATGTGGAACAGAGTGGCGTTCCCAGTCACCTCCAAAAGTTCGTTGACGTCGATTATAAAAAGAACCTTGGTGAGGTCTTGAGCGTGCTAAAAGTCAACGGAAACGCGGAGGTTATCGTTAGAATGGAGGATCCGGCTCAGCGCAACAAGATCGACAGCTATAACAATTTCTTGAGGCGTAAAAATGGCAATTCACTTGTCACGATTACGTGCAAAAGAAACAGTGCCGTTTCCGTCACCATTGGCGATGATTCCTTCAGGGTCCCAATGAATAACGTTCGCCGGATCCGTGACGCTACTGGCAAATGCATCGACACTATGAGCGCTGCTCGCGGCGCTGCGAGCGCCCAGGCCCCAGCGGCGGTCTTGCCGAACAACGTCCTGAACGGGCCTTTCGGTGGTCCGCTTGCCGCGCCTACGATCGCTGCTGTTTCGAACGGTGCGGCGGTGAGCGCCCAGGCCCCGCCGGCGAGCATGAAGGCCCCTGTGGCTGGAGGCGCTGGTGGTGCGGGTGCGAGCGCCCGGGCCCCGCCGGCGGAAGGCTTCGGTGCCGGGCTTCTGAACACTAGCACAATCGATATCGACGCCACTATCCATGACACCGTTATGGTTTGGCAACGCAATTCAACTGGCACGACGTATCATTTCAAGCTGGGGCAGCAAGTGCAAGTGATGATCAACGGTACCATTAAGAAGATGGTCGACCCATTTCTCGACGCCGACAGTTCGAGCCAGAGGAACAGAATGGAGATCCGTAGAATGCTTGAAATGAAGCGAAAGAAATGGCTGGTTGGATGCTTCGTGAATACTAATCAGGCCTTTTTGGACCAAAACAAAAAAGCAAACAAAGACAAGCCTGTCAGGAGATATGTCGATGGCACAAACACGCTCATGCACGTATTGCAGAACGACGAGTTCATCGTGAGTGCCATAGATGTTCATTACCCAGGTTTTCCACCGGTTCTTCCAGTGGCTCCAGCGCCTGCTCCTGCCGCGGTGGCTCAAGTGGCCCCAGCGGCTGCTCCTGCCATAGTGGCTGAAGCGGCTCCAGCGCCTGCTCCTGCCACGGCAGCTCCAGCGGCCCACGGAGGTGGTGCAACGGCCCAATCGGCTCGTGGCACCACAAGACAGGATGCCATTGTCATTCTTGACGAACCTCCCAAGAAAAAAACGCGCTTGTAGGCGTGTGCAAGTTCCAAGAGAGACTGATGTAAGTTGCATTTATTGAATAAACACTGACTTCTAAATCAAAGGTGCTAGTTGCCTTTACTGACTGCGGCTTATGAAGGGCCCATTGCTCCAGCATCCTCTTGTTCGCATTGTTAATTGAAGAATCCCAGAAGTCCCAATACTTCGTCTACATTTGTCTTGAATTTCTCTGGCATCTCAAAACCTGCGTCGCTTTTGCCGCCTGTCAACAGACGCGAGTTGAGCTGCTAGGTACATGTCCTGGTCAAACTCTGGCCACACAGACAATTTCCTCTTGAACTTCGTCATAATGGTCGTGACATTCGATACAAGATTGAAGGTATGTTCGGGAATGGCTTCGAGCTTGGGAATGGCTTCGGGTTGTGGGGTAAACCGGAAAGGAGACAGCTTCTCGATATCCGGAACGAAGTGCTTGAGAGAAAACGAGGGAAGCTCATTCAAGGTCTGGGTTGCAGGCATCAGCGCAGGTGAGGTGGGTGCGGCTGTATTGACGCCAAACCATACGTTGTCGACGAATGAGCTGCATATGACGGCCTGGAGAATTTCTTTGATTTCGTCGTTATTTTCGGCGGCATCGCTACAAGCAGCGTGGAGGGATTGCAAGGCGAGGCATGCCATGGTGAATCTGTTTGGATTCTTTTGTGATTCTTTCCTTTTGTAGGGAATTTGGTAGATTCGCGAGAATTTAAAGAAGATTCGAAAATATTTTTTTCTCTTTTTTTTGAAATATTTTTCATGGCTTTTCGAAGTTTTTGGCTCTTCGAAAATTATGGCTGTTGGAGCTCGAGCGGTACCATTCTTATTACGGTATAAAAGACAAGGCATTGTCGCACATGGCGAAATATCACGACTCATCCCATCTGCATTTGTTGCTGGATGAGCTACTGACGTTGGGCGGTAAAGCTGCATTACGAAGGAGGAGAGAACAACAAAAAAAAGCTCAACAGGAAAAGAAGCATGTTAGCGTTGTTCCAACAACGAGCCAAAAGCGTAACCCGAGCATGATTTTGCCCGAATATGGATTTGGTAAAATCGAGAATCTTGCACCTGGAATTCTATGTATACCCGAGCTAAGTGCTATTGTCCGAGACCTGCAGGAAAGACACGGTAATGAGGGTAAGTTCAAACGTAGTAAAATGTTTGCAGATTTCTTGAGGCGTGCGTCCAAGATCCCCGGCATGCCTGCACCTGATTTGAGAAATAAAGTATTGGAAAATTGTGGCAGTCCGACCAATGAAATCGCGCTGCTCAATTATAACTTCTGGCGCGACACGACACGCATGCTACTGCCACCCGACAACGCAGTAGTGCTGACGTCTATCGCAACCGCCGGGAGCGGGGAAGAAGGTGAGTGGAACAGTTGGTTTCGTCTGTATGGTAAAATATATACCGAACTCACGTATGCAACGATACTTGATTCTGGTGTAACTGGACGAAACAGTCACGCTCCGACGGAGGGCGCGTTGTTGGTGAAGTATGACCAGTACGCACGGAAAGAGACGTGGGCGGCTTTGTCTGAGCGTTTGTTCGATGAGCTGATGGAGAATACCATAAAAGAAGGAAGTAAGTTCAAATTTGCCGACTGGATCTTCCACTGGGGCTGTATTTCGCACTACGAGACGCGGATCTTAGGTACGAACAAAACAGTGGAGGGCTGGGGCCGACACGAGCATTGGAACATGCTGATGTGTATTGCGATGGCGCGGCACGCGTGTGAATGTCTGAGGAAAGGCGGTAACTTGGTCTTGAAGGTGCGCATGTTTCAAGAGACGGAGACGCTCGGGCTTGTGGCAGTGCTGTCGTGTTTGTTTAGAGAAGTTCGACTGTACGCGAATTATCGCATGCAGGCTGAGCTCGTGAACGTCGTGTGTGAAGGATTTATTGGAAACGACGGCGTTGGGAAAAAGAACGATATAGTGACTTTGGTAAAAGAGATCCTCAAGGCAAGCACGTCGTACAAAGTGTTTGAAATCTTCGACGCGCGGATCGTTGGTAATGCGAAGTTCCAGAAGACACTGAAACGTGCGTACGAAGTTCGAGAGGAGATGCGGCGAGACCATGACCGCGTCACGTACGTTATGATGCACATTATGTATTTGATCAGTGAAGGCATAGAGTTTAACGATATGGATCTCAATGACAAGCTTATTGCACTTGAGCAAGACCTTCCCTTCGAGATTGATGCAACATGGAGATCTGGTATCATAAAGCAGGTCAAGGATTTGCAGTTAGAAATCAAACGTCCTAGCCGAAACAATGACTTCATGAAGCTACGAAATTTCGTGCAAGACTTTGTACTCGAGAAATTTAAATAAAGAATATATATTTTGAAAAGCTTGTTTATTTGTGTGTTGTAGTATTTAAGTTGTGTAGATGCAACGCATGAACGCAGATCATAAATTGATATGCCTTTTGTCGAAATTACAAAGTATTTTCCCGCGTGATTCTCTGCTTGGTGTACAAAAAGGTGGCAAAGTTGGTCATTCTCGTCATAAAATAGTTTCCATTGGAAAAGATAATGGTGATGCTAGAAAAGCCGAGGAGTTTTGGAAAAATACTAAGGAAGAAATAACTTTTCTATTGTCATATGAATGGAAAAAGTACAAACAATGGGAACACATAGGAAGAAATGTGATGGAAAAAAATGCTGTACTCGATTTTTTTGAAGAACAGGTTGAAAAGAAGTATCCAAAATGGAAAATTAGAGCTGACGCTATCCAAGCATATGAAAAACAAATAAACCAGAATAATGCAACAAAAAGAAAAGATAAAGCTGAAGCTGTGACCGCAAAAAGCCATTGGAAGACCAAAATGAAAGAAAGAGAAGTTTTTTTTAGCAATAAGCGACAACTGTACGAAAATGATACAGAATGGCAAAATTTTCGAAACCAGTTCGAGATACAGGAAGCAATAGTCGACACCACCAAGATTTTTAACACAATAGATCAAGTATACAGTCCCGAGTACAGGGCTTGCAGGCAGGAACTAAATCGTATCAAAGATGCTTTAAGTGCAAAAAAAAGTTATATTCATGAATTGAAAAAAGAAGATAAACAAAATCCCAAAATACATCGTGAAAGAGTAGTTTTGGGTTACATTCAGGAGGATTATTATGTCTTGAAAAAGATACATGATGATATGCAACGAAATGAGTTAATAGAAATAAATAAAGGCAATTGGCAAATGAATTAATACAATCAAAGAACGAGCGTGAATTAGTAAAGAGTAAATAAACATTTTTAATATAAATCAATGGAGTATGTTTGTTATGAAGCACTTTTTGCGAGGTCCTGAATTCCCAAATACAACATTTGACGAAATAAAACCCATCATTTTAAAACCAGAGATGCACAAGCCAATAGCTTTTTGTGAATGGGCAGGGATTGCATGGGAAAACCTTTTTAAAGCGATTTATGGTGTAACACTAAAGCTCGAAATCGGCGAGGGTCAATTTGAATGTAGTAGTGACTTCATAGTTTGTGTAAACACAAATAGAATACTCACTACGTTACTGGAAAAAAAAGTTCCTGGACAAAAACTTCGAATATGTATTATTGGTGATTGTGTTGGTGGAACGGTTAATTTAACATTAGCGGGACTTGCACCGGATAATGTATGTGTTGTATCTTTTCAAAACGAAAAAGATAATACTCGGCTTAAAGGCAATATAAATCGCTTATTTGACGTTGCTAGTGTAAATTTCAAAAAAAGAAAAATAAGCCATAAATATTTGAATGCGTGTGTTCATGTAGAGCCACAATCTTTTACAGAATACGAATCAGAAGAGGGGAAAAAAAAAATTTTACAGAGTCCATGCTCGTTACACAATAGACTGTCTTGGGAATTTATGAAATGGTGTCCGGAAAATTTCATATTTGATGTGATACACTTCGAGGTACCATGGAATTTGAAAGTTCAGAAGGATATGTTGACACTCAAAAAAAAAATGGAGAGTCAAAGCAGAGAGGAAAATTTCAATATACCATTCCAGTTTTTCGAAAATGACTTGAAGTTTTTCGAACATGAGGCTTCTCATTTCGATACAATAAAAAATATGGACTCGTTTTTCTTATGTGATATGGAAGAAAGAAATATTACAAGTAACTTCATTGTTGTGAATATTAGAGGAAAACTCACTGATGAGGAATGGAAACGATTAGATGGCAGTGGATCTCTTCTTACAAAAAAATATCAAGTTATATACCAGATCGAACAAATTCCAAATGAAAGAATCGAGAGATTGAAATATAATTACGAGACTAAAGAGTTTGACAGGGTAATTGAAAAGCTCGATTTGGACGGGCGCGACCCAATGATAGAGGCCAGAGATTTGAATGGTGGAATACGAGGTAAGATTATAATTGTTATTTTTAAGAAATCTAAATCTGGTATTTTTTACGACTTAAAATCTACGTGTAAATATATACCATACAAAGACCTGTATGAAAAATGGTATGGTACATACATGAACACTCGAGACTCAGCAAAACGTGGACTTTTTGTCGAAAAAAGTACACACGAAATTTTGTGTGAAAAAATGCAGTCGGGACGATCTAAAGTACGGATATTTTCTGAATGTGTAGGAGGACATTCGGAGTTAAAAAAATTTTCGGAAAAGAAATTTACAGTGATTCCTGCACGAAAACGACGAATAGAGGTACAAATAGAAGATCTCAAAAGTCTGCTACGTGAATGTACTGTGTTTGTGGAAGAGTTAAAGTCGGGTATTTTGATACCACCGCAGAGATACGAGAGAATGAAGCACAATATTGCTCACGGTGAATATTCATACAAATACAACGATTGCTGTATATCTCAAGCCGAGAAAAGAGACACAGCGGAAAGAAAACAGTTTGGAGATTTGTTGATAAAACAAAAAACAGAACTATATCATAAAGTACATCACATCATGAAAGCGATTGAAGAACACTGTCACTGGAAAATGGAAGCTGTGGTAAAACATCCTGATAAATTTGAACCACTACCTTTGAATTCAGATGTATATAAAAGAAGACAAAAAATATTGGAAATGAACGACAGTAAAGTCGTTCAGAGAAAACGCGGGTGTACGATAAAATCTAATCTACAATTAATTACACAGTCGAGACCAATGACGATTGACGGCACCTTATACTGTTTCGATAAAGATTATGATTCAGACAGTGATTATGACGACGTTTGGGAACAAGAAGACTATTTCAACGATCGTGATGTTGACGAATTTGAAGAAGGTTTTTTTGATCGCTTGAAGGATATAGAAGATGCAAAAGAACGATCGAAAAATGATAGAAACGAATGGAGAGATGGACAATCGGAACAAAAAGGCGGAGGTGGAAAGAAAAGCAAAAGAAGCGGAAATCAACCTCAAGTTGAAAACAACAACGATTTCTTTCAAGGTGGTGATTCGAATACACCTGATGCTGCAAAGCCAAAAACAGAAGGACCAGATAAAGATGGATTTACAGTGGTTCGGCATAAAAACGGGAAAAAAGCCCGTCAAGAAAAGCTCGAAGGTGAAGCAATGAAAGCAGCGTTTAAGAGATCGGAGGAAGGTCAATATTTTCAAAAAATCATAGAGCTGGGTTTCAGGCCAAGAGAGTTACAAGGATACGGTGTAATATCATTCCAAGAATTGTATAAAGTCGCAATAGAACAGCATGAACTCAGATTGCAAACAAATAGACAGGAATACTTTGCTTATGAACTGATTCTCGAACGGGGTATTAGTCCAAGAGAAGTACACACGTGGTGGGTAAATAACTTTGATCTTGAAAAAATATACAACGAAATCGTAGAAGAACAAACCAGAGAGGCAGAGAAAGAAATGAGAGAAAGAAATCAAAAAAGGAAAGAGATACAAGAAGAGCAAATAGATGAAGAATCAGAAAATTACTATAAAAAAAAATTGGAACAAGCCGGTGCTAAATTAGATGACGAAGAGTATAATGGTAAAAGTTTTAAAGAAATTTACTTGATAGTTGTGGCGAAATATGCATTAGAGTTGGAACCATTCAAACGAAAAAAAATAAGAGTGCCCAAAAAAAAAGATCCAACAGCAACAAAGGACAATGACGAGATACAGGAAATCCAACCCGAACAACCAAATTGGCAACATACAGTAGCACCAAGTAAGTGGGGGAAAGCCCAACAGGAAGTAAACGACAATAATTCCAATTCAGAAGAACCGGCAGTAGAAGCTCAAAGAGAAGAAAAGAAGACATACGATCAAACCCAAACAAGTCGTTTTGTTGAGCATAGAACAAAAAGACAAATATATAATCACCAAGATAAAGACGGGAATTTATATAAAGATTTGGTTGATTTCATGTATAAATTAGACGAGGATTGGATAGCACAAGAAACAGATCCAAAGGCAGCGTGGAAAAAATACCTACAGAGAAAACGTCAAAAACAAAATATCGAATCCAATCCACAACAAACTGAACCTGTGCATGGACAAGATATATATCCTCAACCCATGTCACAAGAATCTACAGTATATATACCTTCACAAGTTGCAGGAAGCATTTTCGATGAGGATTTTCAAAAATTTGTTATAAGAAATAAGGAGCAGTTCGGGTTCCCTGATAGTAATATTCAACCATTAAAAATTAATATCATACAACCATTCAAAACAAAATTCGGAATAACGAGAACAATACAATTGCATGATTTCGACCCAAATCAGGTTCTCACGTTATCTACTATTGATCACGATTGTCAATATAAAATTATTGCTTTCATCAAGAAAGTACAGAATGATAATCGTTTCAAAAAGTACGTGAGAGGTATTAATCCGCCAAAAACACAAGTACCCCGTTTTGTTCCTGACTATATTGATTCCTGGAAGTGGTACGAAAATTTCCATGATTTTGTTCTTGAAAACATTTCAAAGTTGCCGGTTCCAATATCAGTGGTACAAGTAGAGCAGGAGTTCTTGACATATTTTGCTACCATCGACTATACAGTAGACTTATGGGAAGTCGATTTTTCTTATATCGTTGAGTGTTTGGAAGGGGATGCAACATATGATGAATTTGCCCCGATGATTGAATTTTTCGAAAAAATGCTGCATAACAAGGACTATCAACGGTGCGCTAGAGAGTGGCGACCGTATTACCAAACACCTGAATCGATTACTCGATCAGGAGAAGTTAGGATTTCAAAACTAACAGGTATTGTTGTGGCTGGATGCGATTGGTTTGACGATTTCGAAGATTTTTTTGGTTATAATTACAGTGAATTCGGGTTTTCTTATGAAATGGAAGCGCGAAAATTCGCTCACAATGTAGATTTGCGCCATCCGGAAGAACTTTTGTCTGACAGTCAAGACAACCGTTTCTGGTTTTTCCATGTGAATGAAGCCACATTTTCGACAGCACTTATAGAAACAGTTTTAAGAAAGGTTGGTCAAATATTGAAGGATTCAAAATTCATAGAAAAGGCAAATAAATATTATGAGTCTCGGAAATCGAGAAAAGATGAAGAAAAAACTAGACAAGAATCGAAACGGCAGCATGGGCAAAATCAATCAAGCCAAAGCTGGGCTGATGAAATGGCCTCATTAATGCGATTACGAAGTGTTCTTATCAACAGTATAAATGACGTGCGAAGATAGAAAATCTTTGCGATGTTTGTGAGCAAGTGTCGCATGTGTAATCCGTCGTTGAGGAGTAAGAAGACTTGGCCACTGTGTGTAAAACACGAAATGGAGGAGCTTCTGCGGCAGGCGGATAAAATAAAAATCGGGATAGAGAAAAAAAACCTTGAATTCTGGGCTAATTTGAAGTTCATGAAAATGTGCATCAAAAAGCAGAAGCGCGCGGAGAGGCGTGCTGCCCGCAAGGCTGCGGAGGCGGCCCAGGCTGCCAACGACGCGATTAACGACGCGCAGGATCGGCAGTATCGTGAGGATGTCGCTGTCGAGGATGCCGAAATTCAGGAGGAGATCGCTGCATCGAATGCTGCAATCGTGCAGGCACTGCAGGATGAGGACGAGGGCACTTGTAAAGCTGAAAGTACTCAAGATCTCGTTGTCGATGTACCGGAAAAGGTTCCTCCTGTGATCAGGCAGGACGACTTCGAGTTCCTTAGCGCACTGTTTTTCGAGTATGGCACTGAAGATTTTAAGATTTCTTTCCAGGACTGGCTTCCTCTTTTCAATGGTTGTGCTGACAAACCACGAAAGTGGTACAACCGACTTAGATATCTTTTTCCTTGTTTCACTGAGGTACCGGATGATATTCTGTCACAGGCAGTGCTCGCGAAAATAGTAACGAGTACTGGCTTTGAAATCGGGAAGTGGAAATACCAACTTCGGGAGATTTACTGTATTCCCGGCCGTGTTCTAGATGAAGGACTGCTGTCGGCAGTTCTGACTCGGATCGATTTCATGTTCGCAAGAAATTCGGAGGTGCACGAGATGATACTTGGAACTAAGTAGGTAGCCTGTGGTGTTTGTAGGTTATCACAAACTCTTTTCTTTATTTTACATAAACAACAAGAAAGATATTCAGTATTCCTAGTCCTCCAGATCACAGTCTGAATTGTCCGTGTCGTCTGACTCTGCACTAAAATCGATTAGACTTAGCTCTGCACGATGTATGAACTTTCCCTTGTATATGACATAGCCTGCCTGCTCCACTATTTCCACGACGCGGGCGCTGAAGTGGTGCTGACACTCTGCGACGGTCAGAGCAGCGGGTCTGGTCTTGTCTGGAACCAGTGTGTAGGGCAACTGAAGGTTGGAGAAGCGGTTGACGAGAACGTTTGGCACGGCACGGAGCAAGGCATCGACTTCCGTGCGAGTGTACGTGTGTCCGTTGAGCGGGCGCTTGTCGATGAGCTTGAGACCGTTTCCGCCGACCCAGAGGTACTTGGCGCGGAGGTTGGATATGAGCGTGTGTGGCTGGGGCAGGTCGTTTGTGGGCACGAGACCACGATTGGGCCTTGCTTCCTTGTACGCTTTCGAGGCGACTCGGAGCTCGTTTTCAGCCTGGGCTTTGGAAATGTCATTGCGTGTCGCCTGCTGGTAGCAGCCAGGACAGTAGCTTGGCTTGGATTCGTCGAGGTTGTTCTGGAGGCCGAGGGCGGCGCTGCATGGCTTGCATATGTAGGTGCCGCACTCTTGCATGTAGGTCATCCATGCTGGAGTGGCGCGCGAGAGATCGAGGGTTGGAGTGGCAGTGGGTGGCTTGCGGTTAAGCTTCCAGGCGTCGAAAGCAGTGCGCTTGAGGGCATTGTCGTTGGCCTTCTCCCACCACCACACTGCGTAGCCGGACTGCCTATGCTTGCCTTTGCGCCACGTGCTGAGCAGGCCGAGTTTCTTCTGACAGACGAGGATTTGTTTTTTGTTCTCTTCTTGTGCGGCGATGTCCGGTGCTTCGTCGTCGCAGGCGTACGGGCCCTGCGCACAGTGGACGCAGACGTAGCGGGTGATGGGCATGCGGAGAAGTTCGCGTAGCATCTCCTGGCGAGTGAGTTGCTCGTCGAGAGCGCGCTGACGCTGCTTGAGCCATAAGGAGTGCCGCTTGAGCTTGGCCTGGATGATGGCGGCGTTGCTCGGCTTGGTGAGGAGGTAGTGGCGTTTTTTTTTGTGCTTCGTAATGAGGTGGAGGGAGAGTGTGTTGTCGGTTGCCTTGCGTTTGAGTGGGCTCGGGGTGCTGGGTGTGGTGGGCTGGAGCAGGTCGACGGTTTCGGGCTCGGACTGCCAAGTGATGTGTGTGGTGTGTATGTGGGTACTTTCGAGGTATTCGGCCTGGAAGACGGGGTTCTGCGTGGCAAAGAGCATGGCAAATATGTTGTTTGTGAAGAATTTGTGCTCTGGAGCTTATATAGAGCAGAGAGTCTCGTGCGGCGCCGTTCGCGAGTATGCACGAGGCGCTGATTTTAGAACTGCAGGAAGAGCGAGTATAAAAGCCCACCGCGTGTCGAGAATGGCTGGTGTTCATCAGGTGGTCTTGGTGAAAAAAGAGCATGAAGTGAAGGAGACTGCCGTGCATGAGGTGCTGCAAAACGACGTCGACGAGCAGGCGATGGACACGGTGAATAAAGGGTGGAGCAAGGACCAGTGGATGAGCGGCGTGCTTGAGCGAGCGATCCGGATTGTAGCGCGGTCGGCGGCGAAAGGCGAGCAGGAGTTCCAACTTTCGCCGCTTTTAGAAGATAGCGTCAAGTTCGCGGTGTCGGAGGACAAGGAACTTGGGACCTTTTACAGGGACCGACGTGACACGATTTTTACCGATGGGCATCTGGGAAAATATTTTCCAATCGATAACGTCGAGCTAAAGCCTACAATCGGGGCGAACATTCACGTTCAGGGCACACAGCGACCGGACAGCGTCAGTCTGTTGAAGCTGACGAATCAAGGCGAAGACAAGAAGGTGTGCATTTGCTTCGAGGGAGACGCGCACAACCTTGACGCGAACAAAGCGAATGCTGGCATGTTTTCATACGAAAAGATGTTTCAGGACGTGAGCTTGTGCCACGACGTGAACCGGGACGTGCCCGGGATTTTCATAACGTCAGTGCTGTTGAAGCACGACAAGTTGAAGTTTCCGACGTTCGCAGACTGGGCTCAGCAGTTTTTGAAGGAGCATGTGCTGTTGGTCGAGCAGTTGCTGCAGTACATCTCGAATAAAGAGACGAGTTCCATTCATCGTGCGTTGCAGCGGATAGATAAAAACCTAGCCGATACGAGCGACTTTGACTTTTACTGTTGGATCAACGCGCAGGGTGATGAGGGTAAGGGATGGGATGCGTTCGAAAAGAACGTTGACGAGTGCTTTGATTTGATGCTTGAAAAGCCTAATGAGGACGAACTGAAAGGGGTGCTGGAACTGCGAAAGATGTATAATCCTCCGGCGAACGACTGGGTTTCCGAAAAGCTGGCACAAAAAAATAACGTGCCTGTAGACGGTCTTTTCAAGAACAAGTTCAACGCCATGGCGATCCGAACCAATTTGCATGGTATGCCGGTGGTTATCTTTGCGGTGCCGCGAGTGAAGATGGCTGATATCGATGATTTTGTTAGGGATGCTGCACATCCATGCTCGGGAATGTGGTACCCGATGCACGTGCACAGGTATGTAGCGTCGTTGAATGCAAGAGACATGAAAAATTTTCTGGTATCTGATGGAAAAACAAATTCATTTCAGGATTTTTCGGTGCTACCATTCATGGATACGAAAAATATACTCAAACAGAATGATTTCGACGCAAAATACAAAAATCAAATGACAGGACAGCTTCTCTTCACGCTTCCCTGGCTATGGATCAATATTGGGTTTCTGTGCTGGCTGAAAAGCTCGCTGACGTACAATTGGGTGCAAGGACGAGCGCGTGCGAAGAACACTATCCCGGCGTACATCGCCTTCACCCGCAGGCATGCGACGCACGTGAACAGCCGCGACAACGTGAAGAATGATATGCAGATGTTTCCCGACACGAGCACGTCGCTGTTTGCACACCTCTGCCGCGCGAGACAGACAAGCGCTGGTGTAGACGAGGAGCTAGGCTTATTTCTGCAGAACAAGTGTGGATGGACGAACGCGACATCCGCGTCTTCGCCAGCTGTGTTTTTCGCGCTTCTTGGCGTGCAGAATCTGATCACTGCGCACACACTCGCGAAAAGGTGCAGCGGGGCGCCGAACAAGTACAGCACGGAGATTGAGAAAGTGAAGGATACGTTTCCACTTGCCGCTCAAGTTGAGATCGACTATGCGCTCGAGTGCCTATGCAGGCACTACTACTTTGCACAGGACAAGAGCGCAGTGCAAGACGACGTCGTGACTCGGGCGGAGTTTGACAGGATGAAACGCAAGCTGCAGAAGGAAGTCGAGGTTGCGCAGGCCAAAGTAAAAGACGAAAAAGTAGAAGAACAACAAAAAGAAGTAACAGAAGAACAAAACGAAAGAGAAAATATCAACACGTACCAGGTTGACAAAAACGGATACCACGCGATTGAAGGGGAGCAGATCTCTGATGCGCCGACAAGCGATAACATGAAGTTTGATTGGTTAAAACATAAACAACTTGTGGTGAATTTTATGATAGACGCGATGCCAAGGGAAAAACGTTGGTATCGTGGTAAAGTTATAAATTATAAAAGCAAAGACGCATATCAGATCTACTTTGATGACGATGACATTCAGTATGTACATTTACGTATAAATAATTACGGATACCAAAGAAAGTGGGTTATTGTAGCGAAGGTATGAACATGCACACCACGAAAAAGCAAAGAGAAGATATATACGACGCTAGTGCCTGGTTCATCGTCGGCAAGCATGTCGAGAAAGAGGATCTTTTTCGTTTTGTTTGTAGTGTTTATTTCTCTCGCCAGAAGCATCTTTCAGCAGAAAAAATGGGTTGAGCCGACATTATTGGACGTTGTCCAAAAGCGGATCGACGAAACCGTAAAATTTTCCTACTGCACTGTCCTGTACAACTATTTGACGTGGTGGAACGTGTGGCGGGTGAAGGACTACGATGAACTCTTACGAGTGCACGGGGAATTTGTAATTCAAAATATCTTCTGGTTAAGCTTTGCCGGAGGGACATTTTTGGTGTGTTTTGTCACATTGGTAATCCAACACATCGAGCATGCCGGTCTCGTTACCTTAGTGTTCGTAACGTTTCCTTTCTATCTTGTTCCATTTGCGTACGGATTTACGTTTTGCCTCTTGGCAATCGAGAGGGATGTACTGACAGCCACCGGCAGTATTTTCGAAAAAGCACTAAATCCAATGCTTTGGAGGGACTACATGAAGTCAAATATTTTGCACGAACGCGACGCCACGTGCTGGGAGGCTTTGTATTTTACAAAAAAGGAACCTCTTGGGGTTACAAAAAAATAAATGTTGACTAATAAAACGCATCCGATACAAACTAAGACTCTTTTTCGAGTTCTATTGTGTACGCGTGACCGTGAGCGCACTGCGCCGATAAGGCAGCCGGCAACTGATGCACGTCTTCTTGTATGTAACCAGCTGCGTCGCAGGTCGGACACGTTACGATGCACCAGAATGGCGACAGGCCGAAGACAGAGAGTGGTGATATACGTACTACGGGTGAAACTGTTTTTGAAGCGTGTGTCATTTTTTTCTTTGGGGTATGTGGCATCTTTGCTGACATTTGTGATACTTTGTCGTTAGTGTGCTTTGCTTTTTTGTTTTGTAGAACTCATCGTCAACATATAAATAACAAAGTTCGAGCATTGATGTCGACGGCCTTGTCAGATCGCTTGGAGACGGCAGTGAGTGCGATTCTTGTTCAACTGACGTATGCGCACTTGCGGAAGGTCGGAGCCGCGGCGCTCACGATCTCGATCTTCATTTTCTACGGCTGCGTACAGGCGGCCCGGAGATATTTGGCGACTGGATTCTGGGACCAGTTGTTGGGTCGTTGCAACGCGGTGCTGATTGGGTTACTCGGCAACGTGTTTCTAGAGGGTATACAAGTGTCATCAGGCAGTGGCGCCACCAGCTGGCGCGTACTGTTACCGAAGGTGGCCGTTGTCGGCTGTGTACTTGTATTCCTCAGTATTTTGTTACAACCCGTACGTGGACAATATAATCTCGTTGGTATCTGCCTCTTCGTTTTCTCCGACTCGCTGCAGGGCCAGATCGAAGCGGCGCGAGACGGGCTTGTTGTGCCTGTTGTCGCGGCAGTTGTATGTATCGCCTCGCCACTGCTGACGAAAGAGCTCGACGCGCGTGTACCTGGACTGAGCGTACTGTCGAGGGCGCTGTTTATGGCGACGGTGAATTCGGTGCTAGACCTGATACAGGACACGTCAGGGACGGTAAGTGTGCACCTTTCGATGCTGTTTTTGATGACGGTTGTGATGGAGATTTGCAAAAGCGTCGACGCGACGCTGAACGAGACACAGGCGTATGCGATCTACCGCGTGGCGGCAGTGGCGGCAGGGTACATGCGGCGATTGAATGTGGAGACAGGTATAGTTGCGGTGTGTGGTGGATTCGCGCTGTTTGTGACGCAGAAGTTGCAGAAGACTTGGGCACTTGCCGGGCTGGTGGCGCAAATCCTGCTGCTAATACTCGTTAACGCAATTGTGGCGGAGTTCCGCGATGCGATTGCGCCATTACCGGCCACGAGCCAGGGCCTTGCTCTTGTGGTGTTGCTTGTGCTATTTGAGGCGGCGAAGTTTGCAGCTCAGCCGGCCAAGGTCGCGATTGCCTGAGGGCTGACTTTTTGTCGTGATTTTTTGTGGTATTTTTTGTGGCGATTGTATGCAGTCGTGTATATAGGTGGACACACTGTCAATTATGATTGCGCGCGTAGTGCTGGTGTTCATGACTATGTTGGCTATGTCGGTCGATTTGACGAGAAGTCAAAAATCATTCATGACTGAGGATGAGATTCAGGCGCTGCCGGATTGTGTTGATGGTTTGATAGAGCCGAGACCACCTTTACTTTTGAATTTGCAGTACAAATTGAAAGGAGACGCAGCGTTCGAGTGGTTCTGTCCGTATTACTGGCCGCTGACAAGCATAGACGTATATGTGTGTCCGAAAAGTACATGTTCACGGAATTCTGCGAGCGTCGGTACCACTGTTACATCGATGGACAAGTGCAGGGAAACGGTGTCGTTCAATAACTACAAACGCAGAGTATTTCAATGCATGCCATGGGAAGTGAGTCCGACCCTTCGTCAATCGATTTCGGGACCGCTGCTTATTGACGGCGGCCTTGTCAACAACGTCGACAACACGTTTCTGGATCGAGAAAAGACAGGCATGCGACACCTGCGAGAGCAGTTTGTTACGTTCAAGGCTGTGCGGCAGTGGTACGAGGCCAGCGACAACGTGAAAGACCAGAGAGTGGGAGTGCCGAAGTGCGATGTCAGTTCAGACGAAATAAGCTTCTCGAGCAAAGCATGTTGGCACAGCGACGGTCAAGTTGTCGTCTTGAAGCCACTGTACAAGTTCAAGGTGGTGCAGAACAACGACCGCACGTCTTGCGTGCTCTCGAGCACCAAGGGAACTGACGCCTTGTATGAGTCCGAAGACCTCATATACACTGCACAGCCTGAGCAAGTGCAAAAGACTTTCACACGTTGCAAATTTTACGGCGGCAAAATCGATTATGAGAACGGAGGTCTCTGGAAATACGCGAATGGTGAGGATTGGAACTACAAAGACATCCAATTTCTCAACTACGAGCTAAGGAAACAAGTACCGAGCCCGACGTGTCCGGACAGTGTGAGCGAGGGGTGTCTTGATAACGTTTTTTCCTTTTCTGCAACGCAGTGTGTGTGGGTGCAAAAGGCGAGTAAAGAGAAGCCGATGCCGCTCAAGACGATGCTTGATTTCTTGTCGGCGGAGGATGAAGAAAGTTTTCGGCAATACGCACAAGGAGGACAATATGTGCTAAATCCGCAGGAGCGGCGAATCGATGCGTGGGTGAACAACGCGCTTTGGAGTGGCAACGCGCAACAAATCGATACAAGCACCGCGAGCTTGTATTTCACGACAAAGGAAAATTTCTCTTGCAGTGGCTGTGACATGAACGGGCAGGCGTTGGGTCCGCAAGCTAACGTGAAGCTTTGCGGAGTGCCACAGCCATGCAAGACGTGCGAGCCGTGGGAGCGTGTCGACACGCCATCTGGCGAATGGAGCGATTGCAAGCGTTCGTTCCAGATCCGAAAATGCAAGGCGTGCGAAGCGCACCACGAGCGGTCGACCTCGTTGGAAGAACAAGCAGATCAGAAATGCGTGCCGTGCCCAGCACTCACGCCGATGCGCCGCGAGGGACAGACGAAGTGTGTAGTATGCGAGCACACACAGTGGTTCGACGCCTCGAGCAAGGAGGGATGTGTGTATTTTATGTCGGTGGCGGACGGGCTCTCTTTCTCTGGTTCGACTCGGTTTAACCAGGCGTACGTGGACGAGTATAAGCCAAGTGCTAGTACGAAGCGTCCTCAGGTGGTGCCGCAGATGTATTACCGCAACCTCGCGGCCGACGCCAACTCGTGGAATGCGTCGACGAGCGCGGAGATGTGCCCGCCGGCGTCGTTTGGCGTTGTGAATGCGTCGGTGGCAGGTGTCGCTATGCGCAACGTGCAGGGTCGGCAAGTGAAGTTCCGGCGCTGGTGCGGCCACGCAGAGATAATCAAAGAAGACAACGCGTTGGTGCAGCCGCTCGACTGTGGCAGTCGCCGATCTGCCTTGCCGACGTCGCTGGCGGAGCTTGTGGCTTCGAGTGCGGGCGCATATGTGCTTTTGAAAGAACGTAAACTTGTTGGAAACCGTATGGCGGAGATAAAGCTAACGATGAACGACGGCTTCAGCTGCTACTACGAAATCCGGCGCGAGGGGCGTTTGGAGGACTGCCAATACTGCAAGGGCACATTCTACACCCAGGGCTGTGGGCCAACGTACCAGACGGAGCTCGACACGCCAGCAGTAGCCGGGAAAGGAACTTGTGTAGCGTGTGATGAGCAGTGTTCGCTTGAACTGTTTCCGAACCATTTTTTTGATGTCACACAGTTCTCGTGCTGGTCCAACGGCACGGAGCGCGTGCGCAGCGATTCGAGCTTTGGAGGCCTCAAGTTAATCGCGCAGGCGATGTCGGCGAGCATGAACTACTGGTACAAGCCTGCCGCATGCAAGCCTTGCGCGAAGCTGAGCAGCGGTGTCGTTCCGCAAATCGTCACGCGCTGCGGAAACAAGGCTTGGTTCGAGACGTGGAACCCTGACCCGACAAAGGAAATATTAGACGAGGCACAGGTGTCCCGACCGGGGAAACGGTTTTGCTGTGCGATGGATGTCGGCACGAACGTAGGCACTTTTTGTCATGACACAGAAAGCGGGCTTCAGATGACGACCGCGACGCCGAAATGTGAGAAGTCTGTACCCGACCTGCAGACAGAATACATGAACTTTTGCCCGCCCGGCTGGTTTCTCGATAGAAATGCTGCAGGGTGCCTCGGCGTGCTGACCGAGTGGAAGAACACGTGCTGCAAGAAGTGCGGGCTATGTGCTGGCAGCGGGACGATCAAGACATACAAGTACAAGACATGCTCTGGCGGCACGGACTACGACACGCAGCTTGCAGGATGTGTGACGACGTGCGCAGAGAAGAACTACGAGGTGAACGGAACGTGTGTCGCGTGTGAGAGCTGCGCGTGAGCTTTATTTTTCTTTATTTTCTACCTCAGATTAATACGAATAAATGAATATTACCCAAAATGAAGTGTTACCCAAGACTTGCGTCGTACAGCCCCGGGCCGCAGACGCAGTCGTTTGCGCTTGTGCTCGCTGGGTTGGATGTGGTGACACAGGACGTACACACGTCGGCGGTGTAGGCCGTGCAGATACACGTCATAGAAGTGCCGCACAGCGTGCAGGACGCGCCGGAGAAGGCGGGGCAAGATATGCATGCGGCGGAGCCTGTTGTTGGTTTGTAGGAACCAGGAGCGCAAGAGGTGCACGGGCCGCCGTTTGGTCCCGTGAAGCCGAGATTGCAAGTGCAAGCTGTGACGACCACGCTCGTATTAGGCGAATTGGAATTCGTAGGGCATGTGGTGCATGCGACGCTACCGGTCGTGTCTTTGTAGGTTCCGGCGACGCATGCCGTGCACGTGCCGCCGTCGGGGCCGGTGTATCCCGCGTTGCAGACGCAAGAGAAACTCGACGAACTTGCGACGGACGAGGTCGAAGCGATGGGACACGCGAGGCAGGCCGCGGCAGCGGTCGCGCCTGCTGTTGTCGAGTACGTGTCGGCCGCACAGTCTGTGCACGTCGCATTGCCCGTCGCGGTTTTGTACTTGCCGGCGACGCATAACACGCACACGCCGCCGTCGGGGCCGGTGTATCCTGTGTCGCACACACAAGCACCACTCGAAGAACTGCCGATCGGTGAACTGTACGTTATACTACATGCAATACAGGCTGCCTCTGCGCTCTGTTGTGTGACTGGGCTGTACTTGCCCGCGGCACAGTCCGTGCAAGCTGTCGAGCCAGTAGTAGGGGAGTATTTTCCGGCAGGACATATCTGGCACTTGCTTTCACCAATAAACGAAGCTTGATACTTGCCGACGAGGCACGGTTCGCAATTATTGATGGACGTTGAAGCGGTAAATATTGAATACGTACCCACTGGACATGGAATACAAGCAGTGATATTGTTGCCCGTCGTCGAGGCGTACGTTCCCGCTCTGCACTTGATGCAATTGAAGCTTGTGGATGTACCAGTCGCCGTCGTGTATTTCCCTGCGCCACAGTCTATACACGCTCCTGCTGCGAGCAGGGAGTATTTCCCGAAGCCGCAGTCGGTGCAACTTGCGTTGCCAGTGTTGGTTTTGTACTTGCCGGCGGCGCATGGCGAGCAAACGCCGCCGTCAGGGCCCGTGTATCCTGCATCGCAAACAGCGACAATACAAGCAGCACTGGACGAACTTGCGATGGGCGAAGTTTGACCAGCGGGACACTCGATGCACGCGCCCGAGCCGGTCTCGCTTTTGTAAGTTCCGGCGATGCAAGCGGTACAAATGCCTCCGTTTGCGCCGCTGTAGCCGGCGTCGCAGGTGCAGTTTGTTTGCGACCCACTTCCTGCAGGAGCGCGTGAGTTGACAGGACACAAGTTGCAGTTCGGACTACCTTCCGGGGACCACTGATCTAGCGGACACGCGAGACACGTCTCGTTGCTGACCGCCCCGTAATGTGGAGAATAAAACCCAAGCGAGCAGTTCGAGCACGTGTAGTGTCCGACACGACTGTTGTACGTGCCCGGATTACAGATCAGACAGGTGTTCGGGTCCGCAGCATGCGCATACCCGCTCTGGCAATAGCAGTATGCCTGAGACACACTGCCAATGGACGACGTCGCATTCTGCTGGCATGACTGGCATGCGCTCGAGCCGGTCGTGTTTTTGTATTTTCCGGCGATGCAAGCGGTGCAGTTGCCTCCGTTCGGGCCGGTAAAACCCAAGTTGCAAAAGCAACTGGCCAGTGCCGTGCATCCACTGCACGAGGCGCCAGAGTTGGCCGGGCAAGCCGTGCACGTGCCTCCGTTCGGGCCGTAAAATCCCGGGTTGCACGTGCAACTGGCTAGTGCCGTGCAGCCAATGCACGAGGCGCCAGAGTTGGCCGGGCAAGCCGTGCACGCGCCTCCATTGGGGCCGTAAAATCCCGGGTTGCACCTGCAACTGGCTAGTGCCGTGCAGCCACTGCACGAGGCGCCGGAGTTGGCCCCACAGGCACTGCATGTCGATGCACCGGCTGCAGTAGAGAAAGTACCAGCTGTGCAGACGGTACAGTTCGCACTACCGGTGGTGCTTTTGAATGTTCCGGCGACACACGCGGTGCACGGGCCGCCGTTGGGTCCAGTGTACCCGACGTTACACGTGCAGTTGGTCGACGCAGTGCAGGCACTGCACGACGCGCCGGCGTTCGCTGGACATGCAACGCATGAGGGTGCTACCGCTGGATCGGTTGAAGTAGAGAAAGAGCCGGCTGGGCAGCCGGTGCACAGCGCACTGCTGGTCGTGTTTTTGTAGGTTCCAGTCGCACAGGTCGTGCAGATGCCCATATTCGCGCCCGTAGCGTTCCCTGCGTACCCGGCATTACACAGACATTGTAGTTCGCCCACACAATCCGAGTACACTTCTACTTCGTCCAAAGCGAGATCCACCGCAGCTGCCTTGAAAACCCTGACATACCTCGCTGATCCTTTGCAGACGTGTGTGCTTATCCAAGGTGTAACCATGGCCCCAGTTTGTGCCGTCGCACAATTTGTAAAAGTACTGCCGTCATTCGAAAGCTGTATCTCGAAATTAATTAACTGAGCAGTTGAAGCACACACTCGATTCCAGATCTTTACAAATGCGATGCGTTGTGTACTTTGCAAGTCTACTTGCCACCAGTGGTTGCCTCCAGAGTTGGTTATGAAAGTCATACAAGTGTCATATATACCATCATTAGCCCTCGCCGCGTAATAACTAGTAGTAATTGGTGCAGTACTCGTCGACGGACATTGAGTAGGACTACATGACCGTGCCAAGTTTCGCAGGGTGCCGCATGAGGCCAAGCTTTTCGATTCGCAGCATTTTTCGAGACTGTCAGTGCCGGGGACGGAAGAATTACCACCCGCCGGACATGTTGTGCACGACACGTTGCCAGTCGTGTTTTTGTAGGTTCCGACGGCGCACGCCGGGCACGGACCGCCGTTAGGTCCTGTGTATCCGACGTTGCACGTGCAACTGGCTAGTGCAGTGCAGCCACTGCACGAGGCGCCGCCGTTCGCCGGACAAGCCGTGCACGTGCCTCCGTTCGGGCCGTAAAATCCGGCGTTACAAGTGCAACTGGCCAGTGCCGTGCATCCACTGCATGACGCGCCTGAGTTCGCCGGGCATGCTGTGCACGTACCGCCATTGGGGCCGTAATATCCGACGTTGCAGGTGCAACCAGCCAACGCAGAGCAGCCGCTGCACGAGGCGCCGGAGTTCGCCGGGCACGCAACACATGCCGCCGCGGCTACTGTTGCCACGTACGTCCCGGCGGAGCAGTTGGTGCACTCGACGCTGCCGGTCACTGCTTTGTATTTTCCGGCGACGCACGCGGCGCACGGGCCGCCGTTGGGTCCGGTGTACCCGACGTTGCACGTGCAGTTTGTGGATACAGTGCAGCTACTGCACGAGGCTCCGGAGCTGGTAGGACATGCATCGCATTGAGTTGTTCGACCGGTTGTATTGGAGAATTCGCCGGCTTTGCAGATGGTGCACGCGGCGTTGCCGGTCGCGGTTTTGAATGTTCCGGCGGCGCAGGGTGTGCATGGGCCTCCGTTGGGCCCCGTGTACCCGAGGTTGCAAATGCAAGATGTGACGGCTGTACTTGAGATGGGCGAGTTGCTGTTCGTCGGACATGACAAGCAAGTCGTCAGGTTCGGTGCATTGACCGTGGCGGAGTATGTTGAGACAGGACACGGCAAGCAGGGCTGATTTGTTTTTGGTCTGATCTCGGCCATTGAGATATAATGTACATATCCTCCTACCCACGGATTGACGAAAAATAAATATCGTCCTGGAAGACTTCTTACGCATGAAAGTGTTACTGTGAAATAATTTATAGCTGTGCCGAGCGTGCTGAGTGCACCTGCGTGTGTATAACATACAGCATTCGAGGAAAACAGGTCCACATCACCAATTGTAATCCAGAAATTTCTGTGGTAGTCGACCTCGAACGAACGTAAGATTACCAACTCAACGAAACTTACATTGAGTGTTCTGCCAAAGTCTACCATCAACCACTGTTGACCAGAACCAAGCGACTGTGTTTGGGATATAGTTTCGACGTTGTTATCCAGTGCAAACGAAGAATACAGTACGCCATTTGTTGTACTCTGACTTGATGCACATGCCTCATTGAAGGCCACACCACAAGATCGAGCAAAATTATTTTCAAATCCTGTAAAAGTCACGCCATTGAGACCAAAAAATCCTGCGTTGCACTTGCAGGCAGCCGCGGCTGTGCTCGCGATCAACGACTGGGAATTCAATGGACACGACAAGCAAGCCGTCGCGCCTGTCACGTTCGAGTACGTCGCCGCCAAACAACTGGTGCACGCTGCGGTACCTGTGGTAGATTTGAAGGCTCCGCCGACGCAGGGTGTGCACGGGCCGCCGTTGGGCCCGGTGTACCCGACGTTGCAAATGCAAGATGTGACGGCCGGACTTGAGATGGGCGAATTGGTGTTCGCCGGGCATGCCGAGCAATTCGTCAGATTCGATGCACCGAGCGTAGCGGAGTATGTCGTGACAGGACATGTCAGGCAAACGGTTGCTACCGTCGCGCCTACTGCTGTCGAGTACGTCCCCGCCGCGCAGTTGGTGCACAACGCAGGACCGGTGCCGAGTTTGTAGGTTCCGGCGACGCAGGGTGTGCACGGGCCGCCGTTTGGACCAGTGTAGCCGGCGTTGCAGATACAAGAAGTGATGGCTGGACTTGATGTGGGCGCGTTGGTATTCGTCGGACATTGCAAACAAAACGTTATATTTGATGCACCGAGCGTAGCGGAGTATGTCGTGACAGGACATGCGAGGCATACCGTCGCTATCGTCGCGTTTGTCGTTGTCGAGTACGTGCCCGCCGTGCAGTTGGTGCATGCCATGCTGCCGGTCGTGGTTTTATAAGTTCCGGCGACGCACGCCACGCACGGGTTGCCGTTGGGTCCCGTAAACCCGACGTTGCACGCGCAGTTGGTCAACACAGTGCAATTACCGAGACACAACGAGCCAGACGCCGCGGGACACGCGGTGCAAGGACCACCAACGGGTCCGTAAAATGCAAATTTGCAAGTACAACCAGCGAATGAGCTGCATCCACTACAAAAAGAGCCGGTGTCTACCGGACATGCTGTGCAAGTGCTGATGTGAGTTGCTGTGACTGCTGTAGAGTACGTGTTGGCCGCACACAGTGAGCACGGGATGCTCTTGACCTCACTCTTGTAAGTGCCGGGCGCGCACGATGCGCAGTCGCTGCGGCCCGTGCCACCGAAGCCCGCGTTGCAAAGGCATGCGGTGGTACGGTCATACGCAATCTGTGAACCCGCAGCGATTGCTTGGAAAATTATATCGATATCACTATCCGATGCCAGCGTCTCGAAGAGGTAGAACCCAGCCAAATCGAAAGTACCACGGTCACAGCCGTTACCATAATTTTCCGGTCTTGGAACAAAACTATTTAAATTTCCAGTACAATCCGTGCTGGAGCTGAAACCGAATCCCGCTTTTCTTGGTTGGTCGTGATTGAGAAATGCGGTGGTGCTGGTCGTTGTCAAGAAGACCGGCGACGGATTACTATAATTCACTTTCAGAACTTGCTTGTTCACTATGCTTGGATTGTACGTATACGACACCTGCAACCAGACATTGTCAGGCATTACAGCAGTTGTGCAAATATTACTACAACCATTTCCTCCAGTCAGGCCGCACACACAGAACTGTAATCCATTATTCCGTAGCACCTCGAAACCGACAAATTCATTTTGTCGCTGATGACTCAATAGCGTCGTTCTCATACTTTGCGTAAAGCGGACCACGGTGACAATCGTCAGTCCACTCGAAAAAAGGACGTTACCGCCAACGCCCTGCAGATATTTGAAGTCGCCCAAAGGCGACAAGATTTTTGAGAATTGCAAGTAGGATTCACCGTTGAATCCGTTTGAAGTTAATACAGGCGCATTGGCGGCAGGAGTGGTAGTCAAACCTAAAGCCGGAATACTCGACACACGAACATCGTTTTGATTGTACAATTTCGCCTGCGTCGCGTTGCTAAGGCTATGGAACAAGTTTTTCATAAACTTCGTGTTGGGATTGCAGCAGTCTAGGACGTCTGTGCTGCCAACGCCCGACGTGAACCCGGCAGTACAGTCTGTGCACGCCGCACTGCCTGTGGCGGTTTTGTACTTGCCTGCGACGCATAACACGCACGGGCCGGCGTTGGGGCCTGTGGATCCTGCGGCACACTGTGCGTAAGCGCGCGCGAGGAGCGCGAGAAGCTGGATCACGCTTAGGAGCCGGCGCATTTTCTACACCGTTGATTGTGGGTTATATATGATATAAAAGATTTTTTTTAATGGATTAATTTATAGTTTCTTGAAGCTCAGCCTCTTCTCTAATCCGAATGATGTATGATTCGTCCGTTTCTAGCAGATTCACGGGCGACGGAGCTGGCTCGAACGGCGACGCGGGCTCGGAAACTCTTCGAGGGGGTATCACGAGCATGACGTCCTTCATTTCATCTGACTGCATCATGCAAAGCGAGAGATGGTTACGGCCGCGGGTTGACGCTCTTGTGCGTGGGACAGGTACCGGCTTTGGCTCCTGCTCCGGCTGCGGCGGTTGCTCGAGCTCTGCCTCTTGCTCCTCCTCCAGCTGCGGCGGTTGCTCGGGATCTATTTCGAGATCTTGCTCTGGCTGCGGCGGTTGCTCGGGATCTATTTCGAGATCTTGCTCTGGCTGCGGCGGTTGCTCGGGCTCTGCCTCTTGCGCCGACTCGTGTGGACGTGAGCTGAGACCATAGATTCTTTGCTGCCATTGCTCGATCGACGCCGCGATCTTGTTAGTACGCATGCTGAGCTGCTGCATCTTCTCGTGTAGCTGCTCAATCGACGCTGTGGTCTCGTGTGTACGTGTGCTGAGGTGGTTCACGTTTTCATGCAATATCTCCAACGACGCACAGACAGACAGCATTTTTTCGTCGACTTTGTCGAGCTTATCCGTTACAGTGTCTGACTCAATTGTGCTTTCTTGTTTCGAGGTTATCGGGTGCATTTCTGGTGTGTTTTTATTATCGAGCATCTCGAGGAGACTTTCCAGGGTGGTTCTGCTCATGATGTCGATTTCATGATGCTTAAATAAACGAACACGCGGAATGACAGATTTCGTCCATTCACATTTCAAGACATAGAGAAGAAATAATCTGCATTTGTCTGGAATATATATTAAACGATACGTGAGCGGTCGTCCATGTATGCGTTCGATGCACCGCTTCACGGCAAGCATATAAGCCTGCGCGACTTCTCGAATAAATACGACCACGATATAAGCAGGGAAGAAGAGATCGCCGATGATTGCCAAGGAGGCACCGTTGATCGGACCTTATACCGCCTTTTCCCTGCATGCGGTGCGAGCGCCATGACGTTCGTCTACGCACTTCGGCGTGAGACTACGGACTGGGGCCCGCAAGCGGCGCTTCTCCAATTTTTCCTTTCTGTGTTCCTCACGCTGCGGATCTATTCGCGCCTGTATGTCCCGGATAAGACACATGCGATATGGCCGAGTCTCGTACTTTATATCACCGTCATGTTATTTGCATATCCGTACGAAATGGAGAAGGCCTCGGTGGTTGTTTTCTGTGTGCTGTTGTTCTGCGCCGGATTTCACTCCATTCGCTGCGCGCAGGGGAGGTCGTTGGCCGTAAACGCCATGACATTAATGCTATTGTTGAACGGGTTACTATGTTTAGTGGTTTGCACGCAAGACAATCCGGTCATTGACTCTTATTATCATATCTCTTGCTCATCGCTTTGTCTTTTGCTTGTTTCGTTTTGAGTTTCTTTTGATGAAGCGTATATACTCTTGTACCATTCACTTTCTTCCTCCTCTTCATGCTCTTTGTGAATTCTTGATCTATGATTTTCGTAAGAATTCTTATCAAGAAACATTTGCTGCAATTTTTTCACTTCGGTTTTCCAAGTTTCTTTTTCATCATCTGAAAAATTAACATTTCGCATGGCCTTATCAAGATTTATATTCGGTTGAGGTATTTTGTTAATTTCAAAAAACGAAAACCACAAATCGTGTACATTCTGTATATTTTTTGTTACCTGATGGAGATTCATAGCATCTTGATTTTTTAGAGATACGTTGTTCTCCTTCATACAAATTGATAGCATGCACGACACGTAAAAATATAATGTGTTCAAATCAACATCAGGATCATTATTCGGTAACTTGATTTTCTTACAGAGTTTCTCGTACATTGACATCAGTCGAATAATGGGTTCATCTTCAAGTTTATTTTGAATTACTGTGCTTCTGCTCATCATATTGTGGATCTTACGTTCTTAAATACAATTACGTCGAGATCTAGCTGTTCTAATGAAGCAACGGACGTGCCTGTTGATACAATATTTGCATAGTATCGTGCAAATCCGTTTCAACTTCGGCTCCATGGAATTGCGAGATTTTGTGACACATGACTTCGATGTAGTCCTGAACCTGTGTCGCAGCACGGTCCTTCAATCGCTGCTCTACTGTTGTTTCATCTCTGTCTGTGATGCCAATGGTAGAGAGAATGTGTTTTAGTTCAACTGGCAAATCGTTGCTTTTTTTCTTCATGTCTGTCGTATAGCGGAGCACGTAAACATTAGATATATTTATTTTTTTCTGCTCCGATCAATTTGCAATAAAGATACGTGTGTGTATATACGATCAATGAGACATACGCATGTCACAGAGTCTGTTCACTAGCGTGAGCAAATCGAACACAAAGATGTTCGCTGTTGGGCTGCACGTTATCAATGAGTTGCACACGCAGTTTCCAGATTTACAGCAGGAGAAGATGCGTGTTGTGTGGTTTGGTGCGGCATTACAGGGACAAGTTCCAGTTTTATCGGCTTTGTGTCCGAGTATCGAATTTGAAATCTACACGCAGAAACAATGCCCTTTAAGCAATGAAATGCAGCAGAATGTGCAAGTCACATACAACAACAGCTCATTTGACGAATGTATCGACCATATTGAGGCCTATGACGGTCCAAAAAAAATAGCTGTGCTTCTTGACCTGGATTTCCACATACAGCCGCATGAGCTGAGTAAGTTGAACAGGACAAATGTTGCACCGACAGTCGAATCTGAAAGCGTGCATTACGATAGGTACACGACAAAATACAACGCGGTTTGTAAGCGACTTTCGCGTTGTGGACATGTTCTGCTCGTGAGCACGCCTTTCCGACTGCCATGGCTAACGAGCGATTTTGCGCAAAACTCGCACTTGGCGAGCTGGCTCGATGCCGGTTTGTCAAAGGAACAGATGTGGTGTCCTTCTTTTAGGATGATTGTCCCGCAATTTGGATCTCGCCTGAAGTCGACAGAATTACGCGCGTTGTTTGTGACTGCGGATGCGTACTCAGAATGCCCTGTTGACTGGCAAGCGTTAGATTCGTCGTTGCACCAATCGGCGGTAGAGACGCGCGAGCTTGTCCGCGCCAAGTTTATGTTGGATCAACTGCTGACGTTCCAGACGATAACCAACACGCGTGAAAAGCTCGGTTCGTCCGAGACTCGGTGCTTGAAGGTGTGGTCGGACTCGTTTATCGCGAATTCAATCGATGAAGTAAGCCAGCTTTTACATCATCTCGAAAGTAGAAACGGATTGAAAGGTGTATATAAAGACTAGTCATTGTAAACATGGTTCGGAGTTGTGTGATGTTCGAGATGTCTGCTGCAAACTTTTGGGTTGGCCTGATGGGTGCCATTCGCGGGCCGAGACCGCTCGACTCGACTCGACATGCTAAGCTGTGTCTGCGTGCTACACTCGACGAGATTGAAGATGCCGAAAAGGACTCGAAAGATGAAATCGCCAACATTGTGTCGAAAATTAAAAAGTTACAATCTGGCACGAAAACAAAACGAGTCGATGTCGAGCATTTAAAGTCGCTGCTGCTGCAATGCCGAAAAATCAGAGTCAAGCTGTCGATGCTGACGAAGAAGAAATTAGCATTAGAAAACCACATGGAAACACTCGACAACAGTGAACTAAACCAGCATGTGTTGTACTCGATGCAGAAAACGTCGCACGCACTGAAGGGCATGGGACTTGAAAAAACACTCGAGTCGGTCGACCGCGTCATGCTAGATCTCGAAGAAAACCACGGTGACGTATCGAATATTCAAAGTTCGCTCGCGAACAGCTTCGAGAATGTCGACGACTTCGACTGGGAGAGCGAGATGGCAATGTTGCTAGACTCAGACACTTATTCGGATGAATTTAGTATGTATCGCTCGCAGACAACAAAGCCATCGAATGTAAACACACTTGTAGCAAGCGACGTCGGTCGACAGGAGTTTGAAGTCGGGTTGCCTCAACAACTGAAGATGCCTGTAAATTCAATGGATACGACACACTCGGTAGAGGAAAGCGTTCCTGTGCATGTAGACTACAGTCAGCCTGTGTCGCAGGCGAACGTCGAAATGTCTTTGTCTGCATAGTACACAATACATTCAATACATTCATTAAATATACGAAAGTACAGTCTATGATCCCGTGAATCTCCCTTTTATATCACGTGGAAGTTGGTTTGTAGTGAGGTGGCTGATATTGTTGTATGTAGACACGTGCGCAACTGCGCCTTTCGAGAGCAACGGGGCAGCAGGGCCGTAGAGATTTGCAGAGGTCGCTTTGTCAGACATTTATTTGCGGTGAGGATCCTTTATACGAAAGGGCTCGACAGGGCAAAATGTTTGACGACTGCGATTTGGATTTCAAAACTGTAAGCAGTGAGTCGAGAATCGGGATACCAATTCTTACGGAAAAGGGTATGATATTCCTGAGTGAGTGTCGCTTTGGATTCGATCAATACAATCTCGAATTTACGAACACGACGGTCGGTCCGAGGTTGAGTCCACCGATTATGCTCGCAGATGGCTCCATCTGTTGTATGAAGGTGTAGTTGCAACGAATCTGGATTTTTGTATAAATGAAGTTGTTTTGTTTCTTTATGTGGATGTTAGGACTTGTGCTCTGGATGCTCGGTCTTTGCGCTGTCGATGCACAGACTCAATGTTTCGCGTGCTCACCAGGCAAGTACAAGAGCACAAATGCTAACGCAATGTGTGACAACTGTCCCTCAAATACATATTTTCCATTGAGTGGTGGTACGTCAATAAATGTCTGTATCAACTGCACTGCAAACTCATATTCATGGCAAGGCAGCTCGAGTTCGGCCAGTTGTACTTGTAACGCCGGGTACACGAAAACAAGTACAACTTGTACTGCGTGTGCACCGGGCAAATTCAAGGCAAATGACGGTGATGGAACTTGTTCGGACTGTCCTGCGAATAGCGCGACGCAGGTTTCCGGTACAATATCATCAACGAGCTGTACTTGCAACGCTGGATACACAGGAATTGCTGGATCTTGCACGGCAAGCCCGGCAGGAACGTATAAAAATTCATCAGGAAGTGGTCCGTCTCTGTCGTGTCCGACAGGAAGCTTCTCACCGGCGGCGAGTACCACGATCTCAAATTGTTTTTGTAATGCTGGATACACAGGCGCGAATGGCGACACATGCGTGATAAGTCCACCTGGATTTTATAAAAATTCACAAGGCAATGCTCAGGCCGTGCCGTGTCCGGGAAATAGCACTTCGCCTGCAGGGAGTACGGTTATGACAAACTGTTCGTGTTTGCCTGGATACTTTGGTGCAAACGGTTCGCAGTGCTCGGCGTGTGGTCCAGGACAGTACAAGAGCGGAACAAACGAAGGGCCGTGTGTGAACTGTCCACCTTCGACTTATTCAGGGATAATAGCGGCATCAATCATCGCAAATTGCATAAAATGCAGGAATTTTTCGACGGCACTCGAAGGCAGTGACGACGCGAACGATTGCAAGTGTGACGCAGGGTACTACACACAGGACATGAACCTGCCGACTGCGACTTGCTTGCTGTGTGTGCCTGGCAAATATGCAGAAAAAGGCGTGGCGGCGTGCTCGACATGCGCAGATGGAAAATTCGCCACAGCGTCTGGCAGTACATCGGTTGCAGCATGTATGGCGTGTTCAGAAAGCCAGTACTCGTGGGTGAATAAGAGCCAGTGCGAAAGTTGTCCATCGAATTCGTGGTCGCCGCAGCTCAGCGGATTTATCCAAAACTGCACCTGTAATGCTGGTTATTGGGCGAAGAACTTGGGTGTCGACGGAAGCGCGTGTGCTCCTTGCGATCCTGGAACGTTCAAAGAGCAGAGGGGCCCGCAGGCGTGCACACCAATACAAGCCGGGCGGTATTCTAGCGTGCAGGGTGCAACGACCTCGAATGTGTCTTCCGCGTGTCCTGTGAATTCAAACAGCAGCGCAGGAAGCAGCTCTGTCACAAATTGTGCTTGTAATGCCGGGTATGCAGGTATAATCACAACTACGACATCGACATGCGTTGCCTGCGTGCCTGGCAAGTACAGGACGGCCGGAGCGTTGCAGAGCGATCCGTGCTCAGACTGTCCTCCAAACTTTTTCTCGAACACGACGGCGAAGACTGATAGCGCTTGTACTAGCTGTGGAAATTACTCCGTATCACTACCTGGCAGTAATTCTAGTTCGATGTGTATGTGTTCAGCGGGATATGGCCTGACCATTTGATCTACGAGATGTTAATATCTAGTATAAAGGATATTATATTCTCTTGTATGATACGCTTGGTTGCTGTGTACATTGGATTAGCTATTTTAGTAAATGATGCCAGCGCGTACCAGTGTGTTTTTTGCCTTCCGGGGAAGTATAAAAACCTCTTTGACAACAGTGCCTGTACGTCGTGTAATGCGAATACGTACCTTGACTACAGCGGCGCGGTGTATGAAAACGAATGTCAAGGGTGTGGTCTGAATATGCAGTCGCCCATTGGGTCGACAGCAAAGGCGGCCTGTCTGTGCAACGCAGGGTTCTTCGGACCTGCTGGTGGGCCGTGCACGCAGTGTGCGACGGGGAAGTTTGCGGCGAACACTGGACAGACGGCGTGCACTAGTTGCCCTGCTAACACGGACTCGGACGTGCAGAGCACAGCCCTAACGAGCTGCAAGTGCGTCGCGGGGTACACCGGCCCGGACGGCGGCAATTGTACACAGTGCGCCCTGAATACGTACAAGCCGGCGCGCGGAAGCCAGGCTTGTACCACTTGCGTGAGCGTGAAAGTGAATACAATGACGCTCACGACCGGGAATATCGTGGAAACCGCGTGCATATGTAAACCGGGATACACAGTTGATGCTAGCGGGAGTGTGCTGACGCTGAGTATTTGCAACCGATTTTTCGCGCTCTTTCCTACACCGTCGTTTGAAACTGTGTCTTTGAAAAACGCCGTTGGCGTAGGATCCATGCCGTTACCGGTGTACAATGCGGTGGGTGGCCCGAGCGGCAATGGTCATACTCAATTCGGGGTCGAGAGCTACTTCATTGTGAGTGCGAGGTCCATTTTTCCGAAGACGAACGGTGGTCTCACGATCATCACGGTGTTGCGTTGGTCTGGACAACTTGACAGAGGCAATATATTCACGTTGAATGGACCAGGATATTACATTGCATTGTATGTCGACACGGACGACACGACACTTACAATGTCGATTAGCGACACTTTCGGCGCGTACTGTTTGTTAAAGACAGCAGCCAGTGGATTTGTTTCGAACCAGTGGTTACGTATCGCGGTAACGTACAGTACGATCTCGCTACAAATGCAAATGTCGATCAACGATATGGCGCCCATCACGACATATGCGGACCCGTCCTCGTCCATTATGGGAAGCGACGGAACCCTTGCTAATGGAGATTCTTTTATCATAGCGGGTGGTGCACCTGCAATCGGCACGACCGGGTTCGTTGGTGACATGGCGGGGCTGTTCTTCATCGACGAGACACTCAGCAGCAGCCAAATCGCCTCCATTCAAGGTGCGATGGTGTCGACTCAAGACGTGGCGCTTCTGTGCAGCAGTAGCGCTTCGAGTGTGTGTTCCGGCTGTTCCATTGGCAAATACAAGGTCGCTCCCGGGCCTGCGGCGTGCACCAACTGCGCCGTTGACAAGTACTCGACGGCGGTGGCGGCGACGGCGGAAGCGACGTGCGTGGGCTGTCCGAGTAACACGGTGTCGGCGGTGGGTAGTGGCTATCTGACGGCGTGCACGTGCAACACGGGGTACACCGGCGCGGACGGCAACGCGTGCGGCGCGTGCACGGTGGGGCAGTGGAAAAATGTTACGGGGGCGGCGGCGTGCACGGACTGCGGGCGCGGGACGTACTCTGGATTGACGGCCGCGAAGACGGCCTTGACGTGTGCGACATGCCCGGCGGACAGCTACACGCAGCTCGCGGGCAACGACGTGCTCGAAGACTGCCAGTGCAATGCTGGATACACAGGGCCAAACGGCGGGTATTGCGCTGCGTGCCCCGCGGGCAAGTACAAGATGACGCCGGGCTCGCACGAGTGCACGTCTTGCCTGCCGGACACGTATTCGACCGCTGTTGCCTCGACGACCGGGGCGACTTGTCTCGCATGCCCGACGTCGAGTCAGGCGCCCGAAAGCAGCAGCGCCAAGGCGGCGTGTATTTGTAACATGGGATACACCGGTCCGGGTGGATCGGCCGCGAATGGAGTCACGGCGTGTGAGGCCTGCGTGGCCGGGAAGTATAAGACCGCGACAGGGCCAGCCACGTGCACGAATTGCTTGGCGGACCAGTACTCGACTGTCGTCGCGGCGACGAGCAATACGTGCCAGTCGTGTTCCGCGAACATGCAGGCTCCCGAGGCAAGTAACGAGGCCGTCGACTGCAAGTGCAACAAGGGCTACACGGGCGCAGACGGCGCGACGTGCACGGCATGCCTCGCCGGGACGTACAAGACGTCTGTCGGGCCAGCCACGTGCGTGAACTGCCCGGTGAACACGTATTCCACGATGGTCGCGAAGCCCGACAGCGTGTGCACCGCTTGTTATTCTTCTAGCTCGCAGTCTTACGCTGGCAGTGACGAAGGGACCGACTGCAAGTGCAATGCCGGGTACTTTGGAGCAGACGGGGCCTACTGTGCTAAGTGCTCCCAAGGATATTACAAGCTTGCCGCGTCGTACACTCCTGAGAGCTCAACGTGTACGAATTGTGCGGCCAACACGTACCAGCCATTAAACGGGGCGACGCTGGCGTCGGCCTGTCTGTCGTGTCCGGGTAACTCACAGTCACCGGCCGCCAGTGCGGAGAGCACAAGCTGCCTGTGCAACGCCGGGTATACTGGCCCGAGTGGCGGGACTTGCACGGCGTGCTACATGGGCAAGTACAAGTCAGTGCCTGGGCCACAGCAGTGCACAAATTGTAACAACGCAACGTACTCGTCAGCGACGGCAGCGACAACGTATACCACTTGCTTGGCATGTCCGTTGAATTCATCGTCGATGATGGGCAGCACTGCACGTGCAGACTGTCACTGTGCCTTTGGATTCTCCACGCTGAAATTGGGTCAGCCCGATTCGAGCTGTCAACTTTGTCCGACAGGAACGTTCAACGACATACTCGACGCCGAAGCGTGCTCGAAGTGCACAGCTGGTAAGTATTCTAGTGCGTGGGGTGCGAAGGGCACGGAGACGTGCTTGACGTGTCCCTCGAGCACATTTTCTTTGGAAGGGCAGCCACAATGTGATTCGTGCCCGGGCAACTCCACTTCCCCAGCAAACAGTGGTGTCATTACCGCCTGCCAATGCAACCCAGGTTTCTTCGGTGCGAACGGACAACCGTGTCAAACCTGTCAGGTTGGCACGTGGAAGTCATTGTGGGGTCCTTCTGAGTGCATCAACTGTCCAAAAGACAAGTACTCATCGGAGGTTGCACGCACCTCGATTGCGCAATGCCAAGACTGCCCTGCGAACTCGGAATCTGTAGAAGGAAGCTCGACAAGGACCGCCTGCAAGTGCAGCTTCGGGTGGACATCGTCTGTGATTGGATTGGACGGCGAGGCGTGCACAGCTTGCAGTGCTGGTATGTACAAAAACTACACCGGGCACGCGGCGTGCACGAAGTGTCCGAAAGATACTTATCTTGAGGTTGTAGGAAGCAAATCGATTTCTTCGTGTATGTATTGTTTTGCGCATTCGACCTCCTTGGAAGGCAGCAGCAGCGTTGAGCAGTGCAGGTGCGTTGGTGGTTTTGAGCGGGCAGCCTAAATTAAAAGTTGTGCGAATTTATATAAACGCGTTCGGTATAAAAAATATGCGACTTTGTTTGCTTTTGGCTTGTATTTGTCGGCTAGTGTTGTCAGACATGTGCATTGTATGCCAGCCAGGCAAGTACAACACATTTTCTTCGAATCTTCCGTGTGCACTTTGCGAAGCAAACACGTACGCGCCGAATGCCGGCATGTCGACTTGCATGCAGTGTGGTGTGAACTCGACATCTGGCAATGGCAGTGCGAGCTGCACATGTTTGCCGGGAATGACAAGACTCATTGGATCGACAGCTTGTGTGGAGCCTTGTGTCGGCGGCTTGGTGAGGAGCACAGAAGGAGGATGCTTACCGATATCAAATAATGTTGTCGTGTTCAGTTTAGAAATGACGCTAATGTTACCGCAAAATGCGACGTCTACGGAGGTGGAAAAATCAATTTCAATAGTTTTGTCGCAGCAGTACGGGATACCCTTAGAAAACATGGTAGTCAAAATTGAACCTTTGTCTTCAACATTCAGGCGTATGTTACTACAGACAGCAAGTGCATTGCGATATACTGTCAAGGTGTATATTTTTTTTGCAAACGACGTTTCGGCTGCTGATATTGCCGCGACGGAAAAAAAAGTCGGCGCTATCAACGGCTCGGAAATTGGAGCGGCTCTAGAGGCAGCGCCAACTGGCCTCAAGTTACGTGTGCTCGACACCGGGACGGTGTATGTGAAGCAAGAATCCAGCACAGGTAGTACACCTAGCCCATCTGTTGCTCCGAGTACGCCAGCTCCGAGTACGCCAGCACCGATCGCGGCACCTTCACCTGAAGGTGCAGACCTTGTGACTATTCTTGTTGCTTCAGGCGCTGTTTTGATTGTATTAGCGGTTGGCATTGGGTGTACTGTGGTGCATAATTCACAACATAATGTCGTTCAGTAAATGATTTTATTGGCATTTTTCGCTCTGACCGCCTCTGCAAAAGAGGATATGTCGTATATGTACGGAATCTGGTGTGGCCACGGCCTATGCTTGAAACATACATTGATTGTCTGCATGATACAAAGTTTCCTGTCGAGTAGGGTAAATGTTTCTATACTTGTATTTCTTCGACAGACGATGCAGCATAATTTTGTACGGACGTCGACGTTGTTTCGTAAGTCGCACTTGTGCATTTCGTATCCGGACGCGGGCCATTTGTGCACAACGCGGCAATGCGGACACCAAAAGTACTTGGAATCTTTGATAGAGACGATGCAACGGAAGCAGTTAATGCGGATGATATGTTTGTCGGAGTTGCAATTCTGGCAGTGAATAACAGAGGCGCCGTGCACACGCATTTTGCTGTCTAATTGCTTGAACGAGTCGATGCAGCCAAAGCAGACGTAGCAGTACAGAGATTTCAAGCCCATTACAGTATTTTCCGACAGCATGTGGTCGAGCGACTGCATCTGCAGGTTTTGTAATTCGAGGACGACCGGCTGTCTTCTTATAAGATTCTGTACGTTCTTCATGACGGTGAGCTGAGCGAAGTCGAGCTCGGGATGAATAATTTGACTGATGATATCACTCGAGAGTGGTGAATGCATGGCTTTAGACAACAGGTACATGTCTATGCGCGTGTCAACAGGACGGGCGAGACTGCGTATTTTATGGCTGCAAATACGATTACAACGCTCCAGCATGAGCACCGCTTTGGCGTTGAGGTCGCTGAGGTTTATCTCGGCACGATCGAAGCTGACTGTTCTGAAGTTGTTGCAGACATGCTGGAGCTCGGAAAAGTGCATCGAAGTTGAATTCGAGTCGAGAGAAAACAAAGTCGGTATATGTTCTAGTTCAGTCGGCATGTTTGTGCCTAGAAATGTGATGAAGCACTCGATCGCGGCAATGCGTACCAGCGCCATGTGTGTTGTGCAGAAAAGGTACAGATCGTGTTTGCTACCACGTGAGAGGAGCTCGTGCATGCAGATTATGAGGTACACGCGCGTGCTCCAGGGGGGCTTTTTGCCGTTTGCGTCAAACATACCGAGACAACATCCGAATACGATACGCGTAATGTCTTGCATGCCACTGTGTGTGCAGACGTTGAATGATGGGAAATTGAGGCGATTATGTTTGAGATACGGGAGGCTGCTTTGAATGACTTTGGTCACGACGTCCTGTTCGGAGTTCTTGAGGATAATATCGCGGATACAGTAGCCAATGTCGACGCTGCGACGCATATCGAGGACATCTGACGCGTCAAGGACGAGTTGCTTCCACGTGCAGGTCTCGAGAAATGGGTGATTTGTGCACGAACAGACGTACGCGAACACATACCGGTCGAGATCGGTCTGTGTAGCAGTGTGGTGGTTGATTGCATGTATCAGCTTTTTGATTGTAACAGCGAGTGAGGCGTCGCATTTTGATTCGTCGATTGCAAACGTTGCCCCCATCACATCACTTTGTTTGAAGACATTGTCGGTGAATATGTCTGGTTTGATCAAAGTTGAGGTGACAGGGTGTTCGGAAAATCCTCCATGTACACGTTATGTTGTTTCATATAGCGCGTGCCGAAATGAGTGATGACGGAGTACCGGTTGCGCTGGTGCGCGACGATGGGCACGGGCATCGAGTGAATTGGTCCGTGTGGTGGACAGATGAGCATTGCGCTATGGTGGTACTCTCCGGGCATGTTGCATATGTTGCCGTATTTCTGGATAACTTGTTTGACGCGATGTCCTTCGCGGAGTATGTTGTAAAAGATAAGGTGTGTGCTTTTCCGCAGGCAGAGGACACACATACCGTTAGAGGCCTGCATACAAGGCAACTCGAACTGAACGCCGACAAACTGGTTTTCTCTGTCTATTTTCATGCATTCGCAATGCGAATTGAAAATGCAAGGCTTCTCTGTCGCGTCCTTGCACTCACGCATATAGCTTTCTTCGTACGCGCGGGTCACAATAGGCACGGAATACAAGCTTTGCTCTGGAAGACCGGCGAGCATTTTCACGACACTGATTTTTGAAAGTAGCCAACCAAGGTTGCCGGTTTCTTCTGGCTGTGGTATACCACTCGATAAGAGAGTTCTATCGATTGCCTCACGGATGGCGCAGATGTCTTGCGAGTCTTCCTTGTCATTATCCGAGTCGCGGTCGACATGCGCGGTGCGTTTTCGCTTGAGCTTCGTCCAGCTCTGTGGAACAAGCATGTTGTCGAGAGATTCGAACGATGCGAGGACTGGGTGGTATGTTTTTTTTGGTTACATCGTCCATGCCGTATAAAGGAGGTCGCAGGAAATTGAAATGCTGGTCACCGGCGTGTGCAACCCTGCCGGGGAACTGAACAATTATAATGGGTTGTATTTGACGGAAGCCGAGATAAAACGTGTGGTTGAGCGAGGCTCGATGCACAATCTGCCGGTGATGACGGAGCACTCAGGCTCAGCTGTTGGCCGCGTAATCAGCTCGTTTATCGATGCAAGCGGACAACTTAATTGTGTAATGCATATCGAGGAAAAAAGTCTGTCCGCAGACTTAACACGCGAGTTTATCCGCAAGGGGATTGCCGCGGACTTGTCGCTCGGATATACGGTTGATATTCGCAATCACGCCGACAAACTACATGCGGCCGAGAAGAAGATTGTCGAAGTCTCGATCGTTCGCAAGGGCGCACGGAGTGGCTGTCATATCACTGCATACGAAAACGATGCCCAGAAACTTGTTTTTGCGCACGTCGATGCCTGGAGTGCATTTAATATGGAATGAGTATAAATGACTTTTCACGCGTGTGTATGATCGTATCTGTCCCAATGCCGACGTTCAAATTCCAAGTGTTTCATGTGGGCGATGGCTTTGAGGTCGTGACGACGAACGCACCTGCACAGGCGAATTCTAAGCTTAGGGCGGTGGCGAATCCGACGCAAGCTGAGCCGCAGAAGGTGATTCAGCTACGACGCACGGTCGAGGCGACGAACGAAAATATATGTTTTATGATGACGACAGGCGCAGGGTCGGCTATGCAGCCAAAAAGAAACGACGATGGTAGCTTCGAATTTGATAGAGGGGTTCTCCATATGCAAGTATATGATACCCCTGATGGTGTACAAGAATTTTTTCCAGCCACCATCGGCATGTACACAAAAGCGAGTGTTGGTAAAGGGTTTCAGCAGTGCGGATGTGCATTTCCTAATCCAGCTTTACTGTTGGAGGCTGCGTGTGCCAATAAAGAGTTACACATTGCAGGGTCTATGTATGTGCCATCGGAAGGATCCGAAACGTCGCCTGTGGAATTGGTTTGCACATGTATCGAATCACCAGAATGGATCGCATGTGCAAATTCATGGAGGGATACGAATAGGGAAATTTTCGCGAGGATCAAGTCGAACACACTACAAGCAGAACAAGTTGCACGTGAATTAAAGGTACATGCAGCTGTTAGTAGAATGACGACGGAAAAACACATGAACATTTTGTACGGAAAATTAAATAATCCGGTTAACATAAACGAAGTTAGTACCTGTGCCGACACAAGTACCTTTATGATACGAGCACATCCACTGCAAGCGATCAAAATGTTGGAAGCGTTCCATGCTTCTCCTGACATTGAACGCAAGGATGTTGTCCCGCTTGTGCGCATCGCTGTTCACTCTGCGGCAGAGTTGTGTGCGTCATACCAGCCGATCGGAGCCCATGGCATGCAATGCATAACGACACAGACTTTGCATCAGTTTTTGAAGGCGTCAGAAAAGACAGAGGACCGACCGAAACTATTCCAGAATTTACTTCAAACAAAGAATCAATTGATAACAAGCTTAATGCCGTTTGAAAACAATTATGCGAATGACAACAACTATGCATATAAGGGACATTCGATCATGGCCGTCCAGATCAACGCAGAGAAAATGAACTTAGCAGGTGATTACCCGCGAATACATTTGGATGAGACAAAGAAAGAGTGGCTGGCACTGAAGTCGACTCGCGACTCGCTCACGTCAGAGCAATCACGACTACAACGGATGGCAGGCGAAACACTGGTGCGCGCCATAACTCAGCCTGGAAAAGGAATGGCCGGTGAAGCACCGAATGCCGCCCTTGCGACAGTGGATCAGAAGTTGACAGAAATAAATCAAAAAATGATGCAAATGCAGCATAAATCTCTTAAGCCAGATAAGGATTGTGAAGACGGGTCTTATTCGATTATAACGGGACAACAGACATTGAAAGATAGAGCAGATTTTCTCTACGACGAAATAAAGCCTTATGTGGCCAAGGGGTTTTTACCGCTGGAGAACATGTTTTCACCCGGAAAAGTGGACACGGTTTTCAAGTCTGAGAACGACAAGATCGAAGCGATACATTTTATCGTAAAGGCGTCTCTTCGACTCATGTCAGACGCACTGAAGTGGCAATCGACGCCTGTTAACGGCACGCGGTATTCGTACGAATCTTGTTTTGCACTAGCTGCAGCGCCGAGCCTGGCGGTGCAAGACTCCAAGGAAGTAGAAAAAAAAACATCAATTACTCGCGAGCAGTGTTCTTCGTTTGAAGAATTGTTGCTCAAAAGATTAGAAAATAAACAGATGGCGGGGCACTGTGTCACTATACTAGCGAAAGAAACTCTTGTGAAGCAGTTTGACAGCGGCGTGCAAATATTAAGGTATGATATACAAAAAAACGGTATGATGGAATCGACTGTTTCTAACGTCTGTCCCACGAAGACGACTGAAAAGATGGACGCGCTGTTTGGTAATAAGAACGTCAACATCTCAATAGGAGGACAGAACGTATGCTTACAGGCTGCACTTCATTCACAGGCTCGAAACACGATTTTTCAGACAATCCACAAGCAAATATTATCAGGGGATCTTGGGAAGGAAGTTGTGTCTATCGCTCCAGTTAATATGGAAAAAGGTATTTTCTTCTACGACCTCATGTCGCAGATCGGAGGCAATCAGGTTGTTGGCGCAGAGATAACGAATGAAAAAAATGTAACGTCGATATTGGACTCAAAGGCGACGGCAAATGCACTTGTATCTCAACCATTGAATGTAGCTTTCTGTACAACGACAATGGCATGGGGTGCATGTCCTGCATCAACGAAGGCGATACAGACTGCAGCCATCAAAGTCCCTCTGACACCTGAAGAGGATCGGCGTATTAAACAGATTGCGAACGAGCTGACGCCGTTGAATTCGATGACAAAGGATCATTTAGCGTTTGTAATGAACGATATGGGACGCATCATTAATGTCGGCTTTGAGGATGGGAAATTTTACGGAAACGATATCACGGGCGATCGACTCGACTCAGAGACACGAATTGCACATTTCTTCGTGCTGAAGTTGAGCGAAATCGGACAATCAAAGCCAAAGTACTCTTCGAACCCGAAAGGAATCAATGCAGTGCTTCAGAGCGAGATGCAAGCGGCTCTGCCAGGACTCACAGTGCGGGTCAGTCAAATCGAAAACGGGTTGCACGTTATGCAGGTTGTTGTTGATTCGTAAAAAGTTGTAAATGATACAATTGTGTTCACTAGCGAGGTTGCGATACAAAATGAGCGAGTTGCTTGCTCTACTCATCGAGATCAGCTCACTAACAGACAATTTAAACGCTGAGTGGACCGACGAAATCAAAGTTGGGGCCTGTAAGTTGATGAAGCACTTGTTATCGCGGAATTGTCCGTTGCACAGCTTCGTTGTGCATGACAGTCGGCGCGAAGACTGTGTTACGATTTCTCTACACATGGCACGCCTGGCGAGCAAGGAAAACCCGAATCTGGAGCTCACGAGGACGCTGTGTGAGAAAATACAAAAGTTGACGTCGAAACTGATCTGTATGGCAATGCACGCCGACAGTCGCGCTGCAATTTGCCATTCCGTCGACCCGAGCGCTGCAAAAGAGAGCTTGAGACAACAATTAAAGTTGTAACGTAACGTTGTATGTTTTTTCGATTTGCTGGATGGAGAGGTCGAGACAGTCACGGACCATGCGGTACGACCATAGAAAGTAATTCTTGTAGATATCGGCCTTTGGGATCATCTCGCGCGTCTTCTGTACGTTGAGAGACATGCTTGCCTCACGTGAAATGTCGGTGTTGAAGCGAGAAATGCGGTCGGTACAGATCTTGTGCATGTTTGCCACGGTCCAGAACGCATACATGAATGCTTCGTACTTGCTATTCACACAAAAGGATGTGTTTGTAGTTGCATCGGTGAACTCGATGCCTTTCTGGAATATCATGCCGTCGAGAACACAGACCCCAAAGCCACATCGTACCGTCGCTTCGAGCGTGTGCATTTTATGGAGTATGTGCATTATGCTCACAAACTTGCAGTGACCGTGCGTTGCACACCAGGCGAGAGCCTTGTTTATAATAGCGTCTGTCTTTGCAAAATACTCTATTTCTTTTTTGATTCTTAATGCCTCTACGTTGTTATCACTGCACTGCTTCTCGAAAAAAGTGTCGTATGAGTTGTAATCACCAACGGTACGACAGATGAGCACATTATGCAGGGCATCGAATGCATTTGAAAAAGACTTCTCGTCGAGTTCGAGATAGTCTTTCAAGGACATGTGTGTGTTTGTCTACAAGAGAATGAGGTTGGAGTGTTTATATTTTTTTTATTGTTGTAAGTGCAACTTCATCACAGAAGTGATGAATCAAGTTACGCCTGGTTGAGGTTCTCCTCAAGATCTCCTTGACGCCTCGTGAGATCTTGCTTCAGGTCCTGTAGCACCTTTATGTCTTCATCACGCTTTGCAATTTCCTGCGCTAATCGTTGCTTTCTCCTATCAAGCTTTTCTTGATCCGCGAGAATCTCCTTGTGTTCTCCTTCAAGCTTGTCGTTCATACGCTGCATTTTCTTAACGCGCATGTTAACATCAGCTCGCACGTGATAGTAGGCGTCGCAATTCTCAAGATAACTCTTGCGCTTCTCATCGGGTGTTGGTTCCGCTTGAGTGTGAACTAGAACTTGGGCTTCTTGGTCTTCAGCGATTCCTGCCTGGTCATCCTGGGTTTCTTGAACAAATTCCTCTCCGTTATGAGGAAAAAGCTCATCCATTTCTTGCCTGTCACCTTGGCTCGGAGACAGAACGAGGCGGCTGCCGTAGGGACATTTATTCATTTGTGTGGACGATGCCGAGCATAGACTTGTCTTATATATTTGATTGCATGTCAATGTGTGTATTCTGTTGTGATTTATTTGACGATTGTGCTTTCGTATATATAGACTCAACTCGCGAACCAACGTCCGCGAACAGGCGCTCGTGCAGAAAAAAATTATGAAAAGACACCAGTGAAAAAAAAGAGCAAAAAAAACCTTGTAAATTGCGGGAGAATTTTGAACACTATATATAAGTTTGGCCGCACCACGCACATGCCAAGCAGTATTCGCTTCTTGAGCAGGAGAAATTCTGATCACGATGAACCGTACCAGATTCATGATCTCGAGCACGAAAGTCGCGTTACTTGCTTTGCTATTCTCTTTGGCCGCAGAGAGAACAACTACGTCATACCATTAACAAAGGTCGTGAGTGTGCAAAATTAGAAGAAGTTTGCGGAATTAGTGCGTAATATCACCGTCTTCCGAGGTAGTGTCGAGTGTCGGGCGGGTTTCCGTGTGACAGTACAACAGCGTCTGCATCACGCTCGCTTGCTCGTACTTGTACTTTTTGCGGAACTCTTCGCAGTTGGTCGTAATAGAGTAGTTTGAAACGTTTATGATAGACCGCCAGCACTGCTCTCGAATGCTGTGATGCTGCCAGCACGCAACGTACAGCTGAAGAACAACAGACGGCGTAAGCTTCGCGCGAGCTGCCGCATTCAACGCGACAAGACACTGTGTTCTGAAGTCAAGAAGGCTCTGTATGTTGCCCTGGTACACCCGTAGCGTTTTGATTACAGAACACACAACGCCGGCGTCTATGCGTTCTAGTTTTACCGAGAACAATTTCGACATCGTCTGCTGGTCGAACATTGATTTCAATGTCGCTGCGTCGAGCTTGTACACCTGTGCACACACGAAGTACCATAATTGTTGTGTTGCTAGACTGATATTTACGGAGAACTTCATGTCATACTGCCAACGCTCGAAAAGCATCGCTCTGTGCTCAACGTTTGTACAATTCGCTTCCTTGATGTGACGCCGTAAGCTGAACTTTCGTTTCGTTGTTTCGATAACATGCGGACTATCGTCTGTTTGAACATTGATAACCGTGACAACGTCTTTCACAAACTCGGGCTTAATATGTATCGCCTGTATCAGTAGCGAGATTGTGTCGATCGTACAGTCGTTGCTCATGTGCTGGCACTGGTCCACGTATGAGTTCACTCCACGCAGACACATGACTTCGATATCTCGGTGTTGCGGACCTTGTGCGAGAAGGACCCGCTCCAACATGCTTGCCGCGGGAATATGCATTAGTATTGTGCACAACATAGGCACGATGAAGGTTTCAATCTCGGCGTTCTCGGCGAAGACAGGTCGCATAGCCTGCACAAAGACGGCGACTCGTCTATTCTCTCGCAGCGCCGTGCGCATGCTTTCGCACAGATGTGCCGCCTCGACGTAGCTGAACAGCGTGACCCAGTCTGAAGTCGATTGCAGCGGGTGTGAGTCGGTCTTATCAATCATTGTCGCTGCGCCTTCGTCGATTTCGATGCTGGCCTGTGTGTCTGCAATGTAAGACAAGAATTTCGTGTATAGGTGCTTACGGTCCGTGCATTTCGACATGAGCAAAATGACGAGTTGAAGACTGACGGGGTGTAGGGCGTCGATGTTGTATGTCCGACAAAGCTGCGCGAAGGAAATCAGAGTGTTTCGCCGCACACATTGCATCAGATTCGTCTTTGTTCGCGCCTCGCGCGAGTTTTGTGCGTCGGTTGTTGCTGTCGTCGTCTTCACGGACATTCGGATTTTGTTGAAATCTAGCTTGTCTGTGTTTATGTCGAAAACGCCGGCCATGCGTATATACACAGACGCTGATATACCCTTGTATGTCGGTAAGTAATTCTGTTGTTCTTGTCCTAGCGCTTGTCGCTACACTCTGTACCGTGCTGCGACTGGCCGAGGTTAGCATTCTTTTGAGTGTAGAAGAGTCTCTCGTGATCACAGATAAGGGCTCGCGCGCTGTCTTTGCGTTTGCGACGCACTATTTTTTCAGCATGATACTGCTCTGTATATCCGGTATGACTACCGATTCGAGTGTTTTTCTTGACGTTAATAGCGACAAAGTGGAAAAAATCACGAGACTTTTTATTTTTTTGGGACTCGGAGTAGCTACGCTCGTAGTCTTCGTATAAAAAACTATGATTTATTAAAAAGTCGGAATCCAAAGTGCGAGGAAGATTCCAAAGGAAATTAAAATATGATAAAAAAAATTCAATGACAGTGGAAAAATGATCTTTTCTCGTTTCATTTCGGCCTCCATAAGAAGTCTGCTTTTCTCGCTGTCTTGGCCTTCTCCAGATTGTCCTTGATTTGCCGAATCAACACCAGCTTGATTTCTTTGTGGATCAACTTCACGACTGTCTTTATTACTTGTTTTTTCTTCTTGAAGATCAGTTTTTTGTCCACAATAACGAAGAAATCGGAAGATTAAAGAAAAAATCCTGAAAAATATCTGAGAATGAAATGTCGCAATTACCGCAACAAGACCCCACATAGTCACGCCTGCCTCTTGCATTTTGTAGAGAACAGGAATAGAAAGTATTAAATTCATCGCTATAAAGAGCGATGTTACTGCAAAATCCAGGTATTTCGGTCTATCGCGAATAGTTGCTTTGTCTCCAATAACACGTTTGGAGAGACCGATAATTATATTCACACGTGTGTGTATAATATCCAGGACGCCGATAGCTAGAGTTCCGAAAAAGATAAATTGCATATACAGGTCGATACCATAAGACACTGTAGAAAGTACAAAAAGCACAACACATGGCGCTTGCATGAAGTGCCAGTATGCCATACTGATCATCGGTTGATGAGAAACAAAGTATTGGATAATTTGACGATCTTTGGTTGCTCTTGATGAGTCACTACCGTTTTCTACATTTGCGTCTTGCCCTTCAAGGGTTATATGCATTTTAGGCATAATACATACAAACAAAAATGAAAGCAAAATCGTCCAAATTCCGATAAAAGAAGAGCCGAGGTTGTTTTTGTAGGATGATTTGTGACTGAAGTTTGTCACGTAGTCCACTAAGGTAGGTATCAAGACTATTGCTGTTACTACAAGGAACAACGAAGATAAATGCCCAGCCGTTTTCAGTTGTCTTGCTCGGTCGACTGTATTGGGTAAATGCACATCCCATCCTAAGTAAATTGCAATTGAAGCCATGAATAATGCATTCACGGTCACCAAGAACAACAGCAAGGAAGAACCGTATTGTGACGAGAATAGTGAGAATGACGTTTTCGAAACGTGAGCCAAGGCCATCGACGACAGTTTGGTTTTACGACATTCTTCCGCGTGTTCACTGTTGTAGTAAAAGTAATTATCAGTATTTTGATTTTCTGATTGTCCTGTACGTTTCATCCAGCTATCTTTTGTCTCGTCGCGCCTGGGACAAGTTTTATATTTTTGAGAATCTTTCACTGTATTTTTCAACGCCCAAATCTTTTGTGCATCACAAGCAGGACAGTTTCTATTACCAGTCATGTTTGCCTGTTCCAGAAGAATTATGTGCATATCATTGTTGTTCTCAATCATTGGGTATATCATTGAATATGTTGACTTAAGCGAGTCGATTGGCATACTCAAAGCTGTCTGTATCTCCCATGCACTAGATAAGCGTATAGGCATTGCTGGTGTTACGATTTCGAGGAGTGTCAAATCAGATGTTGTTATTGGATATGTCACCGGGTGTAGATTACGGTATATTTTGTCGGATGAACCTTTTGTGGCAAAGACCCAACTTAATACAAAATAAAAAAAACCGAATAATCCTAAACCAAAAAACATGAATCTATGACTATTAAAACAAGCCATATCGAACAAACACTTTATATCTTTTATATCAAGTCATATCGAATGGTACCATTCGCAAAATAATACAATAGAAGGATATTAGTAACAAAGCTAGACAAAGGAACTGGAAGAAATCTGAAGAAGTCAACACAGCACGCTTCGGCTTCACGACAAAAAAAACGACATACCCTGACGAGCTGTGTGTATACTTTTCAAAATATACTTGGACATTTGGAAATTTTGTTTTCACTATTTCGATCAGCTCAAAATGGACAAGATTATAATTTGAAAGCATGAGCGTGCTGTCGTCCCTGATGATGATGGTTCCACCGTTGTGCTCGATGTCAAACGTTCGATGTAGACTCTGTCGCATGTCCTCGATTGTCGGTAGCATGTAGAATGTACGCAGGTCTTTTAACGCAAATATAACACAAGGACATATATAGGGCGTCGGAAGTATGCGTCATGAGCGTCAGTAAGCCAACTAGACTAGACGAATGTAGTGAACACATGATGAATATCTTGCATGATACAAACAATCCTACAAAAACAAAGGACATGGGTCTGCTGATGGCAGTACTAGAGTGTTTGAAGCAAGCAGATTTCAATATCGCCGTCGACGTCGCTGCGCACGCGAACCTGAAGGTTAGAGACAAGCTGGGCAATGTCCTTGGCGACATTTGGACACGAAACTCGACGGACGCAGATTCGGCGACAGGTCAGCTCACGTCACAGGAAGATATCCAGACGTACATGCGTGACATGCTACAGGAACACATTGCAACGAACAAGGGTTTGCTACTCAAGTGCGACAACGATACACTGTGCACATGGATTTTGGGCTTCATTACATCGTGGGAAAAGCAGTACAAGGAATCCCCGAGCACGTTCGACATTTCCGAGAAGATCCTGTCTGTTATGAACGAGTCCGTACAGATTGTCGCTCCATGTACGCAGGAGACTTATTTCGACGTGGAGCGACTGGAGCAGCGATATATGAAAGAAATGAAGAAGGAAAGAGACAATTTGCCATTGCTCGATCGCGACGCCGCGGTAGTACGGATATACTTCCGACATCCAGCGATTGCGCGGTATATGGTGTTGATTGCTGGCAAAGTCTTGCAAAGGCGCGAATGTAACCGCAGCGGAAGTTACTGCAGCACGCGCCAACGCAACGACGTGACGCGAGAACTAGACCGTGCGGTGGCGGACTTGAGGTTCAGAATGCGGTCGTTAGATGCGGGCAGATTCAATGACAGTGATTTGATACTTTACAGTCTCGACCACAAACATATTGACAGATATAAAGGCAGTGCATGCATGACAAACACAATACATGCCGGATGACCGCGTGAAATCACAAAGATATGTCTTGTGAGTATAAAGGACTCTTCATTCGAGTGAATGTCGGCTGGAGAAACTGGAGCTACGAGATTCTCGCGTGAGGCGCAGTTCAATCACAATGCAGGTGGTAATGTGCATGGTGACACGTACTCTTCGAACGACACGCAGCAGCTTATGTCGCAATACGAGGCACTCTTCGGACCTGCCGGAAGGGATATCAAGTTCGACTCGCAACGGAACAAGCGCCATCAGCGCTGGCATCTGCCAGATTCGTTGAAGGGTTACAACGCGTTTTTGACAGACCGTATTGATGGACTGATCACGGACGCGACGAACAGTCCGTTTACGCGCAATATTCTGCCATACTTTTACCTCGAGAACCCGGACGCAAAAATTAAATGGAATGTGTACAGCTTCGACGAGGGCATGGCGTCGCGCGTGCCGTACGAGTCTGCGGCGCGCGTGCTCACGCAAACAAAGAGCTCGCAGTCCGGGTATGCGATCCGCCAGGGTCTTGCAATTGCTATGGAGCACAACTTCCTTGCTTCAGAAGCGGGACGCGAAAACTTCAAGAACCAGCTTACGCAACTCGTTGGGTCGATTCAGCTTACAAACGACCTTGATGTGCACATAGCACTTTTGCAGGCGCAGTCGTACGAAAAGATCGTAAGCGAGAAGTACTATGGCACCGAGCGAACGCTGGCGCGCACCGGCAAGCAGTACTGCGACATGTTTGGCATCTACAACAAGATTCCGAACGCGCTCGACTTGTTGATTGAGGAGGCCCGTACGAAGCTCAAGACGTGGGGCAGTGAGCCTCCGACATTCCTTTTGTGTCCGAGCAACCTTACTTTGCACATGACAATGTCACCGGAGCGCACAAACTACATCACAAACGGTCCTGACGGCCTCAAACGCTTGGCGCAGGGCCCAGATCTTCCGGCGTTCCGCGGCTTAAGCATCATCCACTCACAAAAGTTTGCATTGGAAGCTGGACGCGAGCCGCGCAACGTGCTTAGGCGCAAGGTTCGCGTTGCCGAGCACTATTGGCTTCCACATGAGCGTGGCAGATCGCTCGAATATTCGTATGAATTTTACGACCAAAATTCAGACTCATACAAAAATTTTACTATAAACGATCTTTTGCGCAAGAGCGGAGTAGAGTCGTATCTTAGAACAAAATGGACGGTTTTGATCGAAGAAGTAGCCAACGGCGAAATGCTTGACCTTGATTTTAGGAAGTGTGACGTATTGGTTTTGCGTCCGAATATCGAGCACGAGATGTTGAGTGTTATTATCGGCAGGGGTGGCACGCAGGAGCTCGGATCCACCTTCTGGGGACAAACTGAGCTTGCCTGCTATGACGATGCACAACATGGTATTTGGGGTATGAGCTACAAGTACCACGAGCGCGCTATAGTCACGAACGAGCGGAACCTCATCCGTATGTTCGATATTGCGTTTGATGGATACAACGGTGGTATGTCCTGCGATATTATGTCTTGGGAACCCGACGACATTGACCAGTTCCGACGCGATACCGAATCGATCGACGGGCCTTATCGCGGAAAAAGTATGGTTGTACTCGCATTCCCAACGATTAAAATCAAAGAACAATGGCTCACTCTGTACATAACGAATGATGTAGCCGGTGGTGGCATTCCAACAGTTCCTTCTGACCCTGCAACTGATAACCAAAAACTCGACCTCGAACGAATATTGCGCAAAATCAGTAACAGTAATCCTTTCTTTTGGAATCGATCGGAGAAATTGCTGGATACTTTGTTACTTGATAACGAAGACGAGATTTTGAAAATTGTAAATTTCATGCATGTACGTAGTGGGGGTGCTAGGAACAATCAAGCTTTCGATGTGTGGGAAATCGTTGCAATGAACGACCGAAACACAGGAATGAATGTAACTATCGAATTAGGCGATAATCAGATTGACATTAATGATAAGGGAGCATTTGTCGATGCTATCGCGGATCATGTTGATTACCTATTTATCCTAAAAAACAATAGAGTTTCAGATAGAAAGAAGTTGTTTGAGTATTGGGTTGCATTGCTTATCGCACGTTATATGCTTCAAACGGTATATTCCGCTTCGTCTTCTGATTACTCGAAAATGCTCGAAGTCAAAACTCGTCTAGAAGACCTTGCAAATGCGAATCCATTAGATGATGGTCTAATTACTGCAAGTATCCAAGACATTAGGAAAATGACCAATATAAACTGCACTGATGTTGTCGAGGCCCTATATAAATCAGGACTTCGTGCGAACTTTAATTGGGTGCAATATTTTTACAATCCAGAAAATAGAGTAAATATGCTTACGAATATGGACATACCGAATCCGCTTATTCTGCCAAAAATGTTCAATCCTGAGCAGCAATGTGCAGTATGTGTGGATAGCGAGAGTATCGTACCGATTTCAGACGGGGACAAGCATCAATTGTGCAAGTTCTTGGCTCGTAACACGTCGAAGAACATTTTTTCTCAACATACAGACAGTATATACAGGGTATATTGCAGGGAATTGGACGCATTGTTCAGTAGTCCACACAATATATTACCTGGCGAGAATATCCGTGCGAATACTGCCCAGATCCCGACGCTGTCGTATCATGGGAATATGAGGACAAAGCAAGGACACGTTGTCATCGATGATATAAAGTGCATTGGGCATCTTGGTAATAGCTACCCTGGTATGTCGAGCATACGAGAGGGCCGCGGGAATCAGACGATGAACGCGCCTACAACTCTGGTTCATTTACAATAACGCGGTTATTATCACTTGTATCACGTCTGCACAAATTGTGCATGTGCATGTATGTGCTGTATAAGTGGCGCATGATGTGCTAGCATGGACGGGAGACACGGCTCGGCGAATGATTTCCGGCTCGTATCGACGTATGTGCCATTCGCGACAACCATTCTGCGGGCACAGCTTCTGCTGAGTCTTGCGTTTCTAATTGCACCACTTGTCGCTGTGCCAGTATACGTCGCGGTGCTGCTATTCGCGGTGTATTTCGACGCTCTCTTGCATTCAACGGTGCATAGTAGTTCGATTGGAGGACATCTTTTGCCGATCTGTTTTGCGTGGCTGACGCAAGTACACGGACAGTCGAGGGAGAGTCGTCGGGAGGACGCCATGCTCGTTCTCAACGCGTTGTGGTTCGTGAATGTGCATGCGCTATTAGCGTCATATACGTTCCGTCGCAAAGTGTACGTCAGTGGCATTTCCATAATAGCCGCGAATGTTGCTTTTGTAATTTGTCGTTTGTGGTTGTCGGCGGCGAGTGTATCTATACTCGAAACGCATCTGCGGAGCGTTGGGTACTATATTTTTGTGTTTGTGCATTTTTACGTTTTCCAGACGCGGTCGCAATGGGACGCGGCTATGCATACCTGCATCGGACCGCATCTTGGGCTGCATCTTTTTTTTTGCGATATATGGGTTGTTGTAGCGTCGCTGGTGTGCACTGCGATGATGTGTGTGCGAGTGTACTTCCAAAACAAATACCACCACGACTCGGAAGAAACTTTTCGAGGCAAGGCCGACGCGGCGGTAGAGCAATTTGTGGATGTTGAGGATATGGCTGGGCTACTACAGGAGCTACTAGCTGCAAAGGCATTGACGCAAGATGCGTAAGGGTATATTTCTTAATCCATAATTCTGTTATTATAAAACAACGTGTCATGAAGCCAAATGATTGAGACAAAAGCCTCCACAAAGATTCTAGATTTACTGAGTGGTGTACTGAACCGAGTAGTTGTGATTGAAACAGCGAGAGAGCGAAGTGTTATGTCAAGTGGCCTACAGTCACGTATGCGGAACAAGGCATCGACAAGCAAGACAGAAACAGGCTTCACGCGCATGCAGCGGTGCCGTGATGCACTTGCGAAGCTAGACTCGAAAGGCTGGAAACGCAGCTTCCACCAGCGTCTATTCCACGATGATTTCCTAAAAGCTTGCACACGCATTTTCTGGAAACTGGAGCCGGCAGGAACGTTTGCACGGCAACACCTCGAGATCCTGCAGCGGAACAACTGGACACACATCTCGCAGGAGGTGCTTGTGAGCACACCGCGTCGTTTTGGAAAGACAATCAGCGTGAGTATGTTTGCGGCCGCGATGTTGTACTCGGCGCCTAATGTTGAGATAAGCATCTACTCGACGTGCAAGCGCATCTCGCAAAAACTGCTGCGTAACGTGCAGAAGTTTTTCAGTGTTATCTGCGACGACGACGTCTCGACGAGCGGATTCTCCGTGACACGAAGCAACATGGAGGAGATGGTTCTGAAAGGCCCGATAGGCATCCACGACGTGCGAGTTGTAAACTCGTATCCGAGCAAGGTAAAAACATCCTCCCATTTCAATGTTTTCACGAAAAGTCTGCAAAAATGTCATGCTTTGTATTCAGAAATGTCGTGTGTTTGCTCGATGATGCTTGCGTCTATGTTAAACCTTGTAATGCTTGCGTAACGCCGGCGCTGAGGACCTGCGATGCGGGCGGCAACTTGGGCGTGTAGAAGGGAAACTGGTTGACGTAGGCGACGTATGTTATCCCGAGCACCGCCTTTGCGATGGCGCTGAGGAGGGTGTACGACCAGAAGGCGTCGACGAACGAGTCCGACACGTCGTCTGGAGATACTGGTTTTCGTTTCTTGAAAGGAATCATGTCGAGCTTCCATGCTTGGACCACGGCGATGATGACGAAGAGTGTAAAAAGAAAGGCCTGAGCAATCAGGATGCCGACGATGAATGGAGGAGCACCCGGCTGGTCTTTGAAGCACTTTGTATTGGTCTGGTCGAGTAAGCTGGTTATAAGTATGCCCCAGACAAGCACGTGTAGGAGCATCGACGGCACGAACGACCAATACCAGAGCTGCTGAGACATTTTTGGAATCGTCCGTAGGATGGGTAACACAGGTAAAGGGCGGAATTGGATGAGTCCTCCGTCATTGGAAGTGTCAGGCGATTCACAAACGCGAAGTGAATACGCACATTCCATCCCAAAGCCAAACTGGCAGAGTGCCCCTTGGGCCGCTGCGAGTAGCAGAACCGTGTGAATGTCGCGAATGAGCAGCGATGACGCAATGATGGTAATCATGCACGGTGACGTCAATGCGTACTCAAACCAACGTGCAGCACAAGGCTCTGTAAAGAAACTTTCGTCTTTTTCGTTTTTCTTCATACGGTAGTACTCCCATATCACGTTCACCTGTGCAATAAAAGATATCGCAAAGATGACAAAGAGAAGGTAATAGCCGTTCATATGCACAAAGCCAAACATCGCCGTGCGAATTGTAAGCAACGCACCTTGGACGGAAAGCTGCGTAGTCGTATCAGGAATCGTAAAGTCCGCTTGCATGCTGAATAGCGGCAGGTTGGCATTTGGACAGCTCTCTACGAGCTTCTTCTCGATCGTTGTGGTCAAGTTCGCGTTTACGAAAAATGCAGGTTTGTACAACTCATACCCGGCAGTCGGATTGCCGGTGTTGTTGGCATATAGCCCGACGGCTAAGAAGAAGCATGCAGCATGTATAACAGCAGCGGCGATTGCGGCACTTGCGATTGAATTGATTTTCCGTGCTCTTTTTGCTTTCCGTTGAGCATCTGAATCTGACGACGACATCCAGTCAACACCACTTGTATATATACTCGTATTCGGAAATTTGCTAGAATTGTTTACTTCGTGTATGACTACCAATCGACAGCGAGATCGAAATCTATGTAGCGATGAACTTGGAGACTTTCTTTCAACTTGTGCCGCCAGAGCTTGGCGAGTACCTTCTTCCTTCATCGCGTGTGATGATGGTCGGTAGGGTAAGCAAGAAAATGAAGAATGTGGTTGGGAAGATGCATTGCCCCGTTGATGTACGGCCCGGCCCGACGATTCGCCAACTGTACGCCGATCAGGCAGCAGCGTACACGCAGCGGCGATGGGCGGTAAACGTGTTTCTCGGCAGAAGCCTGCACATGTCCATGTCAAATTTTTTCATACGAAGCTTCACGATACACGGCATGTGTATTGACGAAACAGGGACTTTGAATGCGATGCTTCGAAAGTCGCAGGGGCTCGAGGTGCTCGACATGTACAACAACCATATCCCTGACAACAAGATCGGCGATGTGTTTGAGGCGATACCACCTTCTCTGCGCGTGCTGAAGCTTACGCGACAGTGGATCCACCGGTCTGCTGTTACGCCGCTGTGTGAGTTACTGACGCGTCTTGTGTTGTTGCGTGAACTCGACCTGAGCGAGAACTATTTAAATTCGCAGGGAATGCAAGCGCTGACAGCAAGTATCACGAGTCCACACGTCAGACACCTTTCGCTGCGTTTCAATCACCTGCGGTCAAGATTCATGCACGAGTACTCCCCGCTCGGGTTACAGCGTTTTATGCTGAAGGAATTGGATCTCTCACATAATCTGCTGCAATCTGTCCAGGGAGATAGCATGTACGCGTGCATACGAAACAGCGCAGGCTTGCTTACGAAACTCGACGTATCCTTTAACGATTTACGTGTCGGAGGCGTGTCGTATCTGAGCACAGCTTTGAGCCATAACTACGCGTTACGACACCTGAACGTGGCCGGCAACCTCTGCGGAGACGCAGCTATGGCGCTACTTTTCGCTGTGATCCACCCGCATATGCATGTGCATGACAAGGGGTGTCTTGCTCTGGAGTCTCTCCACGTAGGGCATAATAATCTCACGTGTGCAAGTGCTGTCGTGTTCCAACGCACTCTTTTTGGCAACGAGGTGCTTCAGAAGAGTTTGTCGGACGTATCGTTTTCAAACAACGACCTGAACGATAGAGGCGCGATGCTCGTCATCGAGGCCCTTTTGCCGTGTGACATGAAAAAAATAGCACTTGCTCATTGTGTTATGGGCGAAACCGCCGGGATGTGCTTGGCAGGGACGATGCTGTATTGGCCAAACATTGCCGATGTAGACGTTCATGGAAACCATCTTTGCGACACAAGTCTTGTTCTTATGGCAAGGGCGCTGACCGAAAATAACACTGATACTATTCGCATGCAGTTCATTGGGAACTGGGTAACAAAAGATTCGTACACACAGATAACAGAAATACTGGAGACTCAAAAGGACGAGAAAAAAATCACGTGTGTGAACCACACAACGCCTGTATTATCTCCTGTGTGATGCGCGCGCGCTTCAGGTTAAGAGCGGAAAACTCAGCTGCATCAGCCTGCGAAGATGTCGGCTGCGTGTGTGCATGGTGTGTCGTTTTATCCCATGCCTCGAACTTGGCGCGACTGCTCCGTAGAGCAGGCGGCACGACCCATACACGCCGAGATGCATCCCAGAGAGCCCCGAGGGCCTTGGCGGCATCCTTCTGCTCAAAGGGCACACACAATAGGCCGTCCCAGCCTTTGTCTTGAGCGGTTGTGTCTCGACGGCATTGCTTCGGTAGGTACATGCTGGTACGATGCGTCTACGAAAAGACACCGATGCGAAGAGACATTTTTTTATTTCCTGATTTTTCTTTTCAAAAAAACAAAATCCAAATAAAACTTTAAAAGAATCCCATGATAGGGACATGAGGAAGCAAGTCATCGAGTCACGCGAGTCCTTGTATCTGCTCTCGATAGAACTGGTTATTCTGTACATCGTCGCGTTCGGTTTGCTCTCGCTCAAGACAGACAACATGTTTTCCGTCGGGATGGCGTACTATGCAGTGCTGTACACGTTTCTACTTGCATACCTGTTGCCTGCACTGGGTCTTCTATTTGCTGCGATTGGGTCTGAGAGCGGCGAGCGCGCTGCGATGGCGGCAGCGCGGGGTGCTTCCATTTATGTTGTTGTCGCATTTTGGCTGCTAGTTGTGCTGATTGCATCGCTTTGGTCGAGCCCGGTAGTATGTGTATACGAGACAGACACGAAAGCACTATGCCATGTGAAAGGAGACACCGTGTCGCAGAACGTCAACATTGCTGATGTCCGGTTCATGTTTCCGTCACGCGCCCAGTATGTCGAGTATGCGGACCTTGCGAATGCGACGGTTGTAGACGTTTTTCTCAAAACAAGCCTGTCTGAGAACGAATACGTGGCGAAGATGCATGCGGTCGTTGCGTTGGCTTTTGCGTTCGTTGTAGTTGTAGTGCAGATGTCATTTTTCTTTGCCGTATGTGGTCTCGAAGACGAGAACGAGACGGAATTGTTCTCCCCTGCAGATCTTTTGAGTATCTTTGTACGGTGCGCGCTTCTCCTACTGTGTGTCGTAATTGACACGACGGACTTCATCAGCGAGTGGAATATCGTCGACGTTGGTCCACAGATGCTGCCATCCCTGGCGTTTACTACGCTACTCATAGTTTGCGATTTCTCTAACACCATGATCGAAAATAAGATGCAGACATGGACCACGCCGTCAACGCTTCGCGTGCTAGTACACTTGACCGAAGCTGTCGTGTCGTTTGTGTATGTGCTATTCGCGGCACTAGTCGCGTGCCACTACGTGGTCGGTGGATTTTCATTCTTGCGTGATTTCATCACAGACACTCGGTGGACGATTCTGCACGTTTTATTCGTCGTTTTTATAACGATTGATGCGTGCTTAGCATTGGCTCGGAGCTTACTAAAGCTAGTAAAACACGGGCCATACAAACACAAAGGACAAACAGAAAAGATGACGATGAAAGATGTGAAATCAATGCCTTCAGCGGATAGTGCAGATGCATTTGATGCGCCTGTCGATATACATGCTATCAAATTTACAACAAAAGGAAAGGAAGATTAATTGCCGCCGCTATCGCCCTTCGGGCGACGTACTTCTGTTTTAAATCCTTCTTCATCCGTTACAAAGGTTTTCCTTGGGGTTCTTGGTTGTTGCGATATGGCAGATGCTTGTTGATTTGGGGCATGTTCTCGTGACTTTGTGGAAGGTGCTGATTGAGGTAAAGCAGCTGACTTTCTACCGCCTTTGGCAGTTGTTTGTTGAGGTAAAGCAGCTGGCTTTCCACCGCCTGTGGCAGGTGGTTTTTGAGGTAAAGCAGCTGGCCTTCCACCGCCTGCGGTAGATGTTCCAGTTGAATGATTAGCTGCTGCAGCAAAGTTCATTTTAGGTCGTGTTGCTGCAACAGGTTCTGTGTGACTACTGTTGGCATGTGGAGGTCCTCCATTTGTGACGCTTGAATTTTCTGGAATAGGTGGAAACACGGAAAAACTCGCCGTGTTTGGCACATAATCGGCCAAGGTGCGATTATTATGTCTTGAATTGCGAATATTATTAAGTTTCTTCTTGAGTGCTTGCCTGAGCCAATGTTCGTTCCAGAATAATGCCCATACTTGATCGATAGGCAAACTTTTCCGTTCTTGCCGGACTAAATTCCATAAAGCAGTATTTTCGATGGTGTCCCTGATTCTATAATCGTAGTAGGGTTGTTTTGTTGGAAGTTTGTATTCTTTAGCATTTGGCTCGTCGTCTACTACAAAATCGCCAAATGATGGAATGTATGGCAGCGGAGCGCTGTATGAACGGTCTTTGTTTTTTATCAATGGTTTTGGTTCAAATTCCCTATTTTCACCATGGCCACGCCAATGTCCACGTTCTCGTCCGTGTCGAGTATAAAATTCTTCTCGTGTATATGACCACCCTCCTTGAGGTGTGATTCCAAGGTCATGAATGTTAAATGCATTTTGAGAATTGGTATTCAATTGTGACATCAGATCTTCGAGTTCATTCGCCGACATGTACATCGAGAATGAACGTGCTTATATATATTTGTTGAGGTTATTTCTGTTTTACTTTATTCAGAAAATTCAGAAAATAAACGACCAGAACCAAATTTCCTGTCAGACGTTTTATTCGATGGCGTTTGTCTTGGTGTGGTGGCCGCGTGTGCGCTGGCCGGGTTTGCGGTGGCGTACTATGGAAGTCCTGGTGCTGTCGCCTTACCGCCGCCGCCACGGCCGCCGGATTGACCACCGCTAGCAACAACAACTTTTGGTTTGCCAACACCTTTCATACTGTAGGCAGTACCACCGTTAGGTTTTTGGACAATATGACCCCTTGGTCCACTAAGCGTGGCACCGCCGCCGCTTTTACCACGTGGTATATTATATCTTTTTGCCGCTATAGAATACATTTGTTGGTAGTGTCTTTTGAAATTATATTCATGCAACCACATCTTCTTGAGTAGATCGAGGTTTATCGAGTTCCAATCAATTTCACGAGTTTTTTTGTTGACTGGTACTGTAAAATTTGGCATTAGATTTCCTTCCCAGTCCTCTAGCCAGTCATTGTGTTTTGGAATATAGATCTTGTGAGGTATGGGTTTACCATCTGCTCCTAGAGGTCGCGGTTTACCGTTTGTGTAATATTTTGTAGTATTATAGTCATCTGGAAGTTTATATGATCGAGCTTTTCCATTTCGAAATACATTTTGCTGGTTATTATATCTCCAATAATAACCTGATGTTGATTGCATTGGTACTGGAACACCCAATATCATTTGATCTTGTAATTTCTGACCATTTTCATTAACATGCAATTGTGACATAAGGTCCTCCAATTCATTCGACGCCATGTACCTTTCAAATGAACGTACATATATATCATTTCTTTGTATTTCAACTTCAATCAATACACAAAAAAAAGCATATACAACAACACAAGTTGTGCAAGTCATGTAGCAAAATGGAACACAAGAGTATTTTCTTCGATATCGAGACAACCGGCCTCGGAGAGCACGACAAAGTCACTGTGGTTTGTACCGAACATTACGAGACCAATGTTTGTAATGTCTTCAACTTTGGCAAAGCAACAACCGACGAGGAGCGAGCTGCCCTACGCGATACCTTGATCGCGGAGTTCGACAGCGCGACGGCGCTTTGTGCTTACAACGGTGTGCGTTTCGATCTGCCTTTTCTGCAGCGGGCGCTCGTGATTCCGGTTGAGACTATCACGCAGTGGGTGTTGAAGACATCTGATATCCTCGAGCAGATGCGTCTGCGCGACAATGTTACGTGCAAGCTGGATTATCTGTGCACGGTCAACGGCGTGGCGACAAAGTCTTCGAGTGGTCTCGAGGCGATCCGCATGGCGGCCGAGGGCCGGTGGGATGAGCTCGAGCAGTATTGCGCGAATGACGTGCGTATTTTGTGTGATCTTTATCGAAAGCGTGTCGTGAAGCATCCTATTCTCAGCAACAAGTTGTTCGATCTTTGTGACTATGTACCGTCCGGGTTCTATTCGTCTGTGTAGATTTAATTTCAAGAATTAATAAAACGAAGAGACAAATAAGGCGAACATAGTCTGGAGCGCGACGTTCACGGTTTGTTGCAGCACTTGCAGTGCTGCGAGGGCGATCAAAAGAGATATCAGAACAAGCGCAACATGTGGCAAAAGTTTGTACGACGACAAGACAGCGCAGACGCGCTTTGTCGTTAATAAAGGCATGTCTGGTGTCTTGAAGACACGCGAGTGGAAGGCAATAGCTTCCTGTATGTCATCCTGTCCCTGTTGCCCTAACATCAGAGCTAGTAACGGTTGCTGCGAGAGCTCTGCGAGGCGTGCATCCAAACCAAGCTCTAGTGACCACCACGAGAGCACGTCGTACCACTCGAGGAACGAAAACGGTTCGTCTGTGCATCTGCGTAGACAATCTGCGTCGATACGTGACGCCGAAGCAGTCATGCACTGCCTGCTTTTGAAGATGGCGCTCGGCAGCTCGATGTGTTTCGGGACGAGCTGTTGAATGGAGTACACGAGGTCGTCGTATAGACAGACGGGAAGGGCAGGGAAGCACAATGGGGCGTAGCCGTAGCTCATATACAGCACAATCGACGGTAGTACAGCCGCCGCAAGGAGGGCTGGCATCGACAGGCCAATAGCCGAACAGACCAAGTACACGCCCACGTAGTACACGACCACGACAACGCTTGCAGCGAGCACGTGCACGCGCCATTTTGAGCACGTCTGCACGGCCTCGTAGTCGCAGCGCACGAAATCCCATAGCTGATCGGCGGCTGCTGCAAGTACATCGAAGATCGAGTTCGGCGATAGACTCACTAGCGCCAAGCCTCTGTCGACTGTGAACAATGCGCCAGCAGTGATTTGGTCGTGTGTGACACATGCGGTACTGTAGTCTGACCACGAAACGTTCGCCTCTTTGCGCCTGCTGACGTTGATCCATGCGTCGTTAACGGCGGCTGTTGGTACGGCTTGTTTCTGCATGCTATACGCGGCGTCGACTGTCTGTAGCGCACGGCGCGTGGTACGCACCATTTTTGTCAGTGGCGGGCAAAAGTCACCTCCGACGGCTGTCATGCCAATCTTTGGCGGCCACGAGTCCATCCACTCGCTCTGTGACGCAGTGGACTCAAAAGAAAAATCGAGTGTTGAAGCGAGTTGTGACGTGAAGGCCTGGCGTAATGATGCGGAGATGCGGAAATTTTGCTGGATCGAGTCGCCGACGTCGTCGACAGTAAGCAGTCGTCGCCGGTTACTTGACGCGTTTTGTGTATCAGCTTTGATTGTATTGTTTTTTGTTGTATCAGGTGGTGCTAACAAAAGCACAACGCGCACGATCCTTGCAAGCATGTCGACGCTTGGAGTGTCGACAAGCACGTGCACGTGCCACGTACCGTTTGTGTGCTCGATCTGCAGCGCCGGCTCGACGGCGGCGATCTCGACGGCTGTATTGATGTGTCTGGTGACTTGCCGAGCAGTTTTCGCGATGATCTGCAATGGGCTGTGTCGCAAGAGTACAACGACAACGTGTGAGATGTTACTCGCGAGCATGACGAGGTTATGCGGCTCGAAGAGAAGGACTTGCACCGCGTCCTCGATGCTACAAAAAGTGCATGGCGGGAGAGACCAAGGGAGGGCCAGCTGTGCGAGTGTCTCACGCGAATACTTGTATGCTTCTTGACATGACTTCTTATGCGCCGGCATGAAATCACCAGACAGAGCGTCTTTGCAAAGGCTGTTGTGTGTGTCTGCAGCAGTCATTTCATTTTCGTTGTCAGCTTCACTAAGCAGATGGCGGCGCCGCACAGCGTCGACGCCAACAGCATACAGCTGGCCGTCACTGCTTTCACGGGCGCAAAAGGTAGAAGAAGGATTCAGGTCATTGCACGGCGCGGTCATGCTCGTGTAGAAAGAGAATACGTAGTTTGTCGTTGTAAGGAATCTATAGTCCCTTGTGTAGACACAGAGTTGATCATATGCTGGCATAGCAGGTTTTGTCTGTGCAACGCACCGCTGAAGCTGGATGTCCACTAGTCCACAGGCGCAGAACCCGTCGGAACGCCCGGGCGTTACGAGACACACTCGCTTTGTTTGGCATGAGGCACACTTTGTAAATCCGATGGACGGCTGCAGCTCGCGATCAATAAAGCGGCACGTGGCGTCGAGCGCCGCACACTCCTCGTTCGACGAGCAGCCCTGTTCGGCAAGGCGTGGCAGGTTGCAAGTGCATGTCTTTGTCATATCGTAACAGCCAAAGGGCATATTGTCGTCGAATGAAGAGCAGGTGCCACACATTTGTAGCCCAAAGTCAGTTGGTCCGCGCCTGCATGTATCTGCTGCGGTGCACGACAAGCGCGAGCTATCTCCGTAGTAAGTGTTGTACGTCGCCCAACACTTTGTGGCGACAGGCAGCGTGTCGCGCAGCTCAGCCGGCATGCGTGTGAAAGCGCGCTCGCAATCTTGTGTTTTCGTCTGTTGTCGCAGGCCTGCTTGGAACTGTTGCAATTGGTCGACGGGGATGACGTTGCATGCCTTGCCGAAAGAGAAGACGCACAATGCTTCGTTCAAGACTTGCAGGAAGACAAGAATTACCTGTATTGCCGGCACAACAGCATATAGGATAAAAGGATAGATAACCCACTGCGTCAAGTAGCAAATAAAGACGACTACTCCTCGAATGAATGCAAGCTCACCGAAGTCTGTCAGCGTCCATGCCACCTGCCAAATCGCTTCCATCGCCTCGCTGCTGACGGTGAGAAGGAGATGCACGAACTTGGAGAGGTTATCGGCAAAATACGCCGTCGTTGCACTTTTGGCCTGAGCGATTGTGCTGGCGATGACGCCGCAAATTGCAAAGAATACTTGCATGAGATAGTAGAAAATCATTACGATTTTACGCACCACAAGCCGTACGAGCCTGACGACAAATACGGAAGGTTCAAGGATGGTGCTCATACACTGATTGATTTTCTCGTTATTACTCTCACGCTGTTGCTGTACTTCGAGAGGACACGCGCTCATGTTGAGCTTCGTGTAGAGACTCGCGACAGAGTTATAAACAAAGTCTTTGTTCGACGCAGAATATTGTGACGGGTTGTAATAAAAGGCTTGTGAGGTGCATTTCGCGTGGTTGCCTGCAGTGCAGAGGATATGCGTGATTTCGTTGTTCCACTCGACGACCTTGCGACATAGCTCGGCTGTTTCTTCACTGAGACTGCAGAAGTCCATGCTCGAAGGCCCTGTCGACACAGGACCTCGCATCTCACGAATACATGCTTCGATTCTCTTTTGCGGGTCTTTCCAGTCTTTCTTCGATACGCTCCCACGACAGGTTGTTTCGTTTTGTATACGCTCACACTTCACCCACGGCATAGCCCATAGAGCGTCGTCGTTGGCTGAAGTTTCGACGTTGCGCTGGTGCTTCGAAGCAAGGTCCAGCATAGCATCGAGCAGTCTCCCGCGCTGCCACTTGCTTTTGTCGAAGATGTTATACAGCGCAGGGCAGGACGCACTTGCGGAATCTGGACAAGCAAGACGGCGAAGCGCCGCCGCAAGGATACGCTCTGTCGAAACCGTTGTCGGCTGGCCGACGCTAAGCTGCGCAAGGTTTTTCGCATCGTTTGTCAATGGAATTTCACGTGAAAAATGATCGATAAACGACGCCTTGTCGTGTCTGTCACATGCCGAACATTTGCGCTCACGTTTGGCAGGCCGGCGCTTTGCCACAAACGGAGCCTCAAATGGAAACTGTTGTTCGTACCACGAGTGGATCGTTGTTCCAGATGTGGAGTTCCGGCGCAGCATGCGGCAGACTGTGTTTTTTTCGTCGCTCGTGCAAAATTGCGTCGAGTCTGTCTGGAATAGACTTGTTCTACGAAGTCGGCCCATATGGCAGACGGTTCCTGGCACCCGTGGATTGACAAGCTTATTTGGAAGATTTAAGCTAGACGCGACATACCGTAGCGCAAATGAGGGTAACCTCCAAAAAACGTTGCAATAGAAAGAATCCTGCGGAACATCACGCATATCACCGTCGACTGTGCGGGCATAAACGTGTGGCCAGTCGATCATTTTCTTGCAGTTTGGAGAGATACCAGTCTCGAATTCGGCGCGAGTCCATTGTCCTCGATGTGCATCAAGTGCCTTACGTAACAGATCAACGCCTTTGCAGCGGAAATGCAAGGCCCCATTGGTTAGTACAGCGTCAACACAGCCGCTGTGGTCTGACAGGAAGCGGGCTGGATGTTGCACAACGCGTTTGTTTTCGACCACAGTCGCATGTGCATAAAAGCTCTCGCCAGTGATGTGGCTGAAGCGGAGCCGGTTGCGGTCTGCAGATGGCGAGCGCGCTGCGTATGCGACACTTCCGTCGGAGTAAGCGCTGAGCCATTGTAAGGGGCAGCGCCAGTGCGGAATAGCGCCTACCGTCGGTAGCATGTATTTTCCCAAATTATGTCGGACTGCGTGTGTGTTGTGCTGGATCGCCCATGCGCTGGTGATGGTTGACAGCCACGTGCTAAAGGACACCTCGGCGCAACTGCGTCCAGCAGACACGCATGCTACGTCAAGCACAGCACCGCGTGACGCGGGGCTTCCGACATGCCGTACGAGGAGGCGAATCGAATGTCCGCCGAGGTCAGTGTCGAGCATTGCTAGGGCTGTGAGGTCGCGAACGCGCGTCCCTCGAAAAACAGAGTTGTTTCCTGCAAATAAGCCTCGCTGCAAGCTTTCGACGCTTTTGCGTTGCTGTAGGTTTGGCACGGCGCTGCCAGTAACGCCGCCTTGTGCTCCAAAGAGCAGGCGGCACTGTTCTGTTTCTGACGGCTGCTTTTTACAAAGACTTGCGCTGTTCTGGATCCCGCCGACGAACTCACCCTGCGCTTTCCAGCACTTGTCATACATGCCCCGCTTAACGTTTTCATAAAAGACTGGGAAATCATTCTCACAACTTTTGATCTCAGAAGACTTGTCGCACGTGAGGTCCATGTACGTATTTTGCTCCATCGAGGCAACTTGACATCCACATGACTTGCCGTTGGGACAAGACAGTAAATCGAGAGTGCCAGCCCAAAGTGCAAGAAGTGGCGCGGCGCCTCCTGGCGTAGCGAAACACAAATTATTTGACTTTGGCGCCTCATACAAATGCCAGTCTGTGTACACGAGCTCGTCAAGGAAAGCGGGGCCTGTCTGCGTGGCGAAGCTAACGTAGAATCCTTTCAAAAACACGTCCGCATTAGCGTGCGTGACGAGCTTTTTTCCGACAGGGACGGACCATCCGATTTCATGTTTTAGGTCTCGCACGCATGCTCGCAATTGTTTTTGTACATCGCTCAAGTCTGCTTCGAATATCTGCTTATCTTCTGGACACTTAAAATTCTGGAGTTTGACAACGTTGTCATAAAACCTAACTCGTGCCAGCCTCTGCGGCAAATCACTGGCCATGACTCGCTCTCGCTGCATAAGGACGCGGATATCTGACATATACTTCATAGTGCCAAATGTTTGCGAAGTACCAAGATACATAGTCTCGCGCATGTAGTAGAGCGCCAGCAACAGCATTTGCTTCTGCGAGATCGCAACGTAACGTGTACGGCCTTCCTGCACGATGTCGTAGTATTGGTAGACCTCTTCATTACCACGTTCTTTTGCTTCCGACATTTCACGAAACCCAAAGATTCTCTGGTATTGTCGGAACTCACCTTCACCATTCTCAACAACACGCTTCATGAGCTCGTACTCGGCGTGCTGCAGACGGTCGTTGCAGTTTGTTTTGCCCGTGTAGTCCACCTCGTATGTTGACGGACGTGTGTTGTGGATTAGGGTCTCGTTGAGGTCATAGAAACGCGCAAACTCGATTTCTGGAATCATGTCGTCGTAACTGAAGATTGGCGATTTTTTTGTATCGAGTCCGATGCGCACCGCCAGCTTATTCTCGACCATCCAGTCAACCGTCAGAACCGTATTCTCGCGCAGCTTCTTACTGCTGCGCTGAAATATGAACTGAAACATGACGTCGTAGAGCGTGCATCTTTTGTCGCTGTTTTCACACGCTGTCAGTATGTCCTGGTGGAAGGAAACTGCGTTGACGTCTGTGTTGAGCAAACGTGTCCAGCATATTTTATCACGCAGACTGTACTGTGCGACATCCTTACAGTCTTCCGACCGCTCATTCACACTCATATTCTTGCACAAAAGCGTCGGCATCGACGTGACACCCCACGCCTCGACAGTATACCGCATAATTTCAAGTAGCTCTGCATACACATCCTTTTCGTTTGCAGTACCACTGTCGCTGGAGTAAAGGTCCCACTGTAGTTGCAGGTGTCTGCGCAAAGAAACGTCGGCCTCTGCTTCAAGGTCAATGTTTGGGCAAGAGAGCCGATCTGTCGACGCAGGACTTGTGATTGTATCGAACCAGTCGACTTGAGCGCCGCCATCGTTTGGACTCGCGAGCAGTACACACTTGAAAAACCAGGACAGCGGCACCTCGACTGGAAAATATCCTGCAAACATATAGATTGTCGCGCCTGGTGTCTTCTCTGGTAGCACGCCGAGTGGACTCATACTTTTCGTGTTGTCGAGATATACCTTTTGCAGTTGCCGGTAGACGTATGCCGTGCATCGCGCCCTGCGCTTGTACTGGTCAAGGTTGTCGATACCGCGTGTCTCGTACGGAAGGCCGAAAATTTGAGGAAGAAGGTTGTTGATTGTATCTGCAACGCAGTAGATCGATTTGTCTTTCATGAGAACACAAGAGCTTTTGTCGTACGAAACGAGTTCGTTTATCGCGGTATATGGCTCGGAGAGAAGTACAAACGTGTTCTGGAAACGGTTGAGGGCATCTGCACGCTCTGCTCCGAAAGCGACGGGGCACTCGCTCCGAAGTGTGCCGAAGTGATTGTCGAGTAAAAGCACGTCGGTTTCATCTTGGAATAGGACGCGAATGAGCGGTACAATGAGCTTGTCGACGCGACATTTGATACCGTCCCACGTCCCAAAGGACATACAACGTTCGGCGTGGCTTAGTGAATACTTGACAAGCTGTCCTGACTGCCAAACAAGGCGCTCGACAAGTTTTCCACCTATTGTATCGATAGGCGATGGGCAGAATTCGAATTGGCTACAGGGCTTGATTGTTCTTTCTGTCTCGCGAACTGTATCTGTCGGCTCGCCGCTGTCGTCATAATTCACGTACGGACTAGTCAGCACGTTGAACGGGCCACGTCCGACGTCGAGGTTGCAAAAATCGACTTGCAGGCCTGAGTTCTCTTTGCGCCATGTGCGCGTGCTCGAAAACGTCTGCATTGCGTCAAATGCAGCGTCAAGCGGCATGTCACGAGGCGAGCAAACAGAATAGTCAGTGTGCTCGTAGTCGCGGTCACACGGATGTGCTTGCATCTTCAGGACATTGCGAGCATCTGCGGAATCTTCGTCTGCAAGGTCCAGCCACGTGAGTGCGTCTGGAATGAATAGGGCCTTCTTGTTCGCGAGACTTTTGACGTGTGCGCGTCCCATGGTTGCCTGCATGCCAAGCGTCAGATTACGGTAGTTGAAAAGGTTAGTTACTCCACAAAGGCCGTTGTCACGCGCAAAGGTCGGGACATTTTGGAACACACTCGAACCGTAGGTACTTCCTGTACACTGCTCGCTCTGCTTCGCTGATATCCGCACATTGATTTCGGCATCGAGTGTGTTCTGTACGATGATCTGCGCCTGCTCACAGAGACCTCCTCCAGAGCACAGTTTTTTGCCATTCGCACAGTGTGCATGCTGGAAGCATGTGTCGACGTGGACGCAAATTCCCGACGCGTCGCCTTGAACTCCGCCGAACTGATTAAGCTTGCAACGTAGCGAAGAGTCGCTAGACGTGCAGTCACTGTCCTCGTAGCAGCGCAGAAGCGGCGGCATACTACACGATGCGTGCAGGGCGTCAGAAGAAGGTGCAGCAAATGTATTACCACTTTCTGCGACATCGAGCCAGTGCGGCCAAAGACTGTCTAAGGCCGCCTGGTCAGCTTCGCTTTCGTAGTCACGCAGCCAGTCGCGCACGAGACCGACACTATGCCGAAACGTCAAATATGACGAGGAGGCCTGCAATGGCGTGTCGTACTGGTCGTCAGATGGCATCGCCTCGGCCATAGTTGCCTCTTCGGAGCGGTCTGGGAAAACTGGCATCGCCGGATCAGCACGTGCGTTTGGATTCCATTTGCTCTGCATACGAAGAGGATTGAGTTGTGCGCCACTTGCCCCGTACGCTTCGGCGTCGCAACTCAGGTGCGCCGCGCCAAAAGTCGTCGAGTACATCGACATGTTTCGCATGCGGATTGGGTCGATGCTGTAGGCATTTGGAGATTTCGTAGCCGTGCTCATCCACGAGTCAAACCCGCGCATATTTGTTTCTTGTCTGTCACAAGCGCATGTCGGGTGGTACCCCACCGGATGCTGCGCGTCCGGATCCATGTAGTCGATGAGGTCGTCACAGAAAGCATTCGGCACTGAACCTTCTTCGCGCGCCGCTTGATACCTCAAAAAAAGGAACATGTCATCCTGGAGCATCAGGCGATTCTGTGATGGCTCGGCTAAGAAAGCGTCGAGCGTACGCTGCGACGCAGCGTCTCGCGGCCAGACCGTTTTTGCCCAGTGCAGACTCGACAGGTCGATGTCTACGTGCAATGGCTTGAAGCGCTGACCTCGCAAGCACTTGTCTTTGGAGAAGACGACTTTGCAAGCAAGTGCCTCGTCGCACATACAAGGGTCGTAGAGCTGGCCGTCGCACATGAGCAGACACGCGTCGGTGACATAGAACTTATCACAAGCGTTATCTGGTATCGTGAACTTACAGTGCGTTGTCTGTTGCATTCCTTGTGGAACAAGACTGTAGACATCACGCAGGTGGCACATCGCGACAATCTCGAGCTGATACAAACATCGAGCTCGCCAAGTCTCCTCTACAAGCCGCTGTTCACCTGTCGAAGTGCTCGTTGGCCCGGTGATATCAAGCACCGCTACGTAAAGCGCGTACTCAACGACCCACCGGCCACAAATAACTTGACTCGGAGCTTCGTGAACAGCGTGTGCCATCGGAAAAAGAACGTCACGGAAGTAGGTGTCTAGATCTTGTACGAAAAGCGCTTGTTGCGACGACCGACAGAAAGGCTGTGCGATCGTATGCTCAAATTGTGCGTTGTATGCGTCTGCAAGATGCGTTGTCGGTGGCGTACTTGGCATACGCCAGGCATCTTTTTGTTGATGCTCTTGCAGAAGCATCGAGAGACGGACGCCAGACGCGCCTTGTGTAGCGACCTCTTGTAGGCTGATGTTTTGCGAAGCTGTTGAGCCGTTGTACCATGAAAGATACTGCCTCTTGTCAAGAAGTCCCCACGTTGTGCTTGTGCTACCCTCTTCGCATGACCGCAACAGATTTGTATTGTTGTATAATGCAAGGCGCACGAGAATGCCGTCTGTCGTGTCTGTGTATGTCCCGGCGGAACAAATCTTCTTCCAGCGCGTGCTATTTAGTGGAGCCTGAGAACAGAGCCCAGCTGGCAACGAGCACTTTCCGTCTGGCATTGTGAGTCCACACGCACATGTGCTCCCTAGCCTGCCGACGTAGAGTACCTCATTTGCTGGTGGTGCTGCAACCCTCTGCGTGCCAAAGTCCAAGTTATTCCATTTCTGTGGATACGTTGCGTTGCGCTTTGCAGACACAGAACGCCACTCTTTCTCTTCACACCACACACTGTCCGACGGCATGTACCTGTGCACGTGCGACCAGTACGTCGGCGCATGTAGTTTTGCTTTCTCGAGGATCGTCTCAATCGCGCGCTCCATCCCGTGCATATATTTTGCTGCGTCCGCCACAGGACTCGTGGACGGGTCAAACATGGTGTCGGCGTCAACAGTTGCTCGTCCATCGCCGGCAACACGCAACGGCATAGTAAAGAAGACACTCTCGAGAGAACGCACGCAATATGTCCATAAGGAGGCGTTGATACTTTTTGGTACTTCGTTCTGCGAGTACTCCCGCACTGGCTCTGCGTAGTCGAACGCATAGTCTTTGGCAAGCACGCGCCGATCGTCGTCGGAAAGATCGGCAATAATTGGAGCCGTCAACCATATATCCTTCAGCACTTTTGCCTGTGTTGCTTCGTCGGCCAACTTCGCTGTGAATGCCCCTTGTATATTCTGAAGCTTTCCGAGTACCGACTGTGCGGAAAAGGTTGTGCCGAACCTTTCGAGGTCGATGTGCATTGCCTTGTTGCTACTGCAGCATTCGACACTTGGCGGTGTGTTTCCTGTACACGTACAGTACAGATTCGACTTTTGAGTGTATGCCTTCTTGAGCGTGTCAATCACACCAAGGACAACCTCGCGCAACTTTGCGTCTGTCGTGCCCTCTATGTGGCGTACTACTTCGCGCATGATACTCTTCCGTGTTGCCGAACCTTGAGTCATTACGCCGTAGCGGATCTCGCGGCTCTCCGGGCTTCCTCTGTGGTACTGCGGGCTTCGGAATGAGTCGGTGAGAGTCTTGTGCGTTGGTAACATGTTTGCGGCAGCATACGGCCCAAGAACAACACAGTCGACGGTTTGATGAACGACGTCACCTTCAAGCGCAACGAACTCTGCTTCGATGTCTTGTATCGGCACAGCATCTAGCGCCGCAAAAGCTGGTGCGATCTTTGTACGCACGAGCTCGACCAACATTTTTTCGGCGAGTTGCGTGCGCAGTGTCTGATTACGCTGCAACTTATTATGTAACTCGGCGACAGGCACGGTATTTTTGCTGTCGCCATCCCACGCCATCTTTGGGTATGTGACTCCGTTGCTGCTGCGTGACATCATGTTCCCGGAAAAGGACTCGCAGGCATCGGCGTGCTCGAAACGCCCTGCGTCTGCTCGTAACTTGTTGTCGAACTCATACGTTCCGTACTCAAAGTACGTCAGAAGCGAGTCGGCTGGAGAAAAGATACCATTTGCGAGCGCAAGTTCGGCGCAGTTATGGTTCCATTGGTTTGCGAAAAGGGCTGCGCGGAGACACGCATGTGTGCTCTCGTCCAACTCGAGACCATCGATCGAACCACTAATTTGTGCAAGTCGCTTACGCAACGTCTGGAATGACGACCCGCCTTCTGTGTACATCTGCACAAGGCTCGTGATTTTGACGACTGACGGTAGCCAGTCTCCGGCATTCTGCAGCAGACCAAGTACAACAGAGCCTTCATCCCATCGCTTTTGTTGGTAGTTGCTGCGACAGCGGATGATAACCTGCATGACATCGACACCTTGCGCGTCGAAGAAAGTGTTTGCAGGCTTAACGCTCGTGCATAAGCTCGTGTCACCACTCCATACGCTAAGGCAATCGATATATGCCTGGACTTTGTTCTGAGCAAGTAGCTCCGAGAGCGAAAACGGGTTCCACACAAGCACGTCGTTTTCGAAAACCGTGGTCATCATCAGTGGACCACGACACCACAGCGCATCTGTCAGTTTCGACGACCGCTGTTTCTCTGGGATGCGAGCAGGTACGTCGCCGCACACACAAGAGCCAACAACAAGAGCATCCACGACAGGAAGTCGGCAGTGCTCTGTGTCGATGACCTGCATGAGATTCATAGCACCGGAAATCATACCGAGGACCCACGAGCACATAGCGTCAAAGGAAAACATAATCGCGCCGTACTTTTGAGTCAAAGCAAGACCTGTAATGCCGTCGAGAACGTCTTGGAGACCTGAGAGCATGCTCTGCTCACGCGCAGGGTCTGCAATATCGCGCAAGTCCTGATTGAACCTGTCTGTGAGACACATGCCGATAGCAAAATCATCGACCTTGTCGAACTTCTTACTGCCCATACGAAACTTGACCATGTCTGCTTCCGTGGTGCCTTCCGCGATAGCTGTGCCGATACCCTCTATCACGAGAAACGCATCGTTCATTTGGCATTGCATCACCTTGGCAGACACAAGGGGCACATACACGACTCCGAAGCCAATCTGGCTCAGGAATTCGACGACAGCTGTTGCGACCATGACACGCTCTGTGTTGTATCGGAGCTCCTGTAGACTGACAGGCTCGCGAGACGCCCTATCGAGTGTTAATGCAGGGATCTGTGCATACAACGAACCGAAAGTTGCAAATGTCTGCACAATACCGTCTTTTGCACTACAAACCGAGGCCATGGTCGTTTCTTGTGCTGTCGAAATCTCATACAACTGGCGGCGGGCCTGTGTAAGTTCGACAATAGTAATGATCGACCTGCTGAAAAAGTCCCAGAATCCCTCCATATTCACACGCACAAATGCAATTTGAAGCCCGAGTATGCCGGCAACCTGACACATCGGTCGCTTCATATTCACAGGTGTCCCTACACACTGTGCGATACCGCACGACGCTGCCGCAAAGCATTTGTTTTGCAGATCAACCTGCAGGGGGTGTGTGCCGTGGCAGCCAGCACAGCTCGATACGCTGCAGTTCACGACAGTCTGCATACGCTGTTGGGTGGTGAATGAGGCGGAGACGCGTATGTTGATCGCCGGCTCGCCAGTTGCGTCAACCGTTAATCGAAGACGTACGTTCTGCAGCCACGTGTCCTCGACCTCACCGCGGCCCGTGATTGGAATGTCTATCGTTGTCTCATTTGCCGCGAACGAGCCTCGCGTAACAGAACCAAAAAGCGACAGAGTGCGCCTTGTAAACTGCAAAGTGGTATCCTGAGAGGTTGAGACAGCAGCTGCTTCTTCGATGTACAACAGCCTCCGTTGGTCATGCGGCATGCTGACAGTGCGTGACGACGTCACGCGCCAATCAAAAGTAGTTCCATTTTTGCTGTATCCTACGAGTCTCTCGAGTCGCACGGGTGAGTTTCCGTCAACAGGCACGCGTACGACTTCACGGCAGTCGTAGTCGAGGCAGACTGTCCTGTGTGTGTCGCTGTTGATAACGTTCGGAGCATTCCTGCAATCGTGTCTCGTGATATCAATAGCAGCACCATCAAATGAAGTGTCGACGAGCACGTAAAAACAGAAGGTCGTGTCTGTTGTTGCGTCGGCCGACCGGATTGTGCCTATAATGAACACCAACGCTGTTAAGCGCTGCGCGTGGGCAGGCAACACGTGCACAGCGCTAATAGTTTGAACAGGCCATGCAGGGTCGTCAGATTCGCGAGTGCGTACAGTCACGGGATTGTATGGTTCCGTCTCGATAATACGCCAAGCCGCGTCTGGAATATCGCTTGGAACAACCCAGACGCTTGTCTGAAGTGACTTGTGGTCGCGTGCTGTAACGATGAGCCATTCTGAAGAACCTAGCATACGTTTGTGTACTGTCGCAAACTGCACGTCAAGTAGACTACGGGCAAGTAGTGGCGCGGCACTGTACGTGACAGGTGTTGGCTCAACGCCTTCGTATACCGACATTACGAGACTAACCGGCACGCAGTAGTACGACACGGCAAGGGCGCCTCGACGAATGCCGCTGACAGCTACGCAGCGCGCCTGCTGCGTTGGACAGACGACTTTGCAGACAGTGTCAGGGATCTGTGCGACCGTATACACCGCAAACGGCGCAAGGTGTCTTCCTGCCTCCATGTCATCGTAGCTGAAAAAGCGACTCTCTGTCTCGATCGTTGACGAGCTGACATATGCCAGCGGCGTCTCGCTATATGCAGTGTAGGCGCGTAAGGCGTCGTCAAAAGCTGCCATGCTGTCGAGGCAGCGTGCGCGACACTCAAACGTCAGCATACACCCCATGAAGTAGTCGACAGGCTCGGGCATGATACTGACGACAAATGGCGAAGTGTGGTCAGTACACTTCATGTTCATAGCGTCGATACCGAAGGCCTGTGTCACCAGCAGGCCAAAGGCCGACTCGATCGCTACCTGTGCCTTGACCATGCGCGCAAAGACGGGTTCGAATGCTCGCAGTAATTTGTCGTTGACCGAATCCATCACGGCGAAACATGCGGAGGTACTCTTCAGTGTTATCGCCTGCATCACGAATGCCTTGCGCGCCATCGGCAGGATACGAGGAAGACAAACGTTGTTAAGAACGTCCTCTACAACAAAGCCGTCCGTCTGCTTGCAGACACAGTCCATGACTTGGTAATCGACAGTGAGCACAAGGATGACGCGGATTACAGACTGCATGGACTCAGGCACAAGCATGCAAGAATGCCGCAAGGCCTGTCCCCATGAGTTCGTGCGGCCAATGATTTGACCGCTTGCGTCACAGATGACCTTCATGTTATCAAAGAGACCGTGCGAGACTTCTTGTTCGGATTCGTACACTGACGTAATCAATGTAGATGCCATATCACGGGCAACGAGCCTGCGGAACTGACCGTTTCGTATTGCCTTTACAACAACTCTGCGCAATATCTTTGCAGTAATGCGTAGCCATGACACAGAAGGCCCTGCTATAGACTGGAACACGCGTAACCAGCGGCTAGAGGCTTGCGACGTCAGTGACTCTGGCACGCCAGGCGTGGAGATAGGGGCGCCATCTGTCGTTGTGCTTGCAAAGCTAGTGACAAGCCGCTTGTACTGCCCTGATGTTGCCGAGCCCGTTTGTCCGAAAACGCTGTCTTCAACCATAGATGCCGCTGCTGTATACTGATAGACACGCGCTGTGCCAACGAGCACGGTCTCGAGCTCGTCTACACCAAGGCTCTGCATGAGTGCACCGGTACGTGAAAATATGCTCGCTGCGTACATAGCCGAGAGCTCCATCGCGTGAAGAGCGTCTTCGAGATCGAAGAGAGAAACACCGCTAGCGTCAAGGACTGAATGGAACGTTGGGCGCTGACGCTGCTCGAAGAGCTCGCCCATACCACCGGTGACAACAAGCGGCATGACAAAAAGTAACTCTAGCAGAAACTTGCCGAGATACACCTGCGCTACAACGATTTCAGTGACGGTCGAGCCCCACTTTGGCATGCGCTGAAGCATCGGACAGAGCGCGCCTGTCTCGGCAATTTTCGACGGTGCTGCAAACATACCTTCTTCGGCGCTGCGCCAGCACGTGTACATAGTCTCTGGCCCTTCAGTACTTGTACAGTCGTGCCGGTTCGGGTGAACAAAATAGAAACGGTATTCGAAGGGGCGCCCTTTGAAGACGGCTTCGTTGGTCCAGTCCCAGTCGCCTGGGGTAGCAGCAATAATAGTAAGGAGGAGGTTATCAGCGTTGATGTACTCTAGTGATGCTACTTTCATGTTATACATTCGCGAACACTCTGTGCGATCACGAAAGTCGTTCTTGCTACACGAAAACCAGTCGGGAATAACCATGTAGCTAGCGAGCGCCTCGTCGCTGAACGGCCGGCCAAGACTTCCTGTGTGCCGCACCGTGCGTATTGTCCAAAGCCGTGGCTTGTGCGCCACAAACAGTAGGCTTTCGTCACGCAATGTGTGGTCGCAGAAATTGAGGAAAACCGCACACTTTTTGCTGTTGGGCGTAGCCGTCCAGTGAACGGCCCATTCTGACGCTGTCGCACGTACAGGATTCTCGCGGTCAAAGTACCCGAACGGAAGAACGACGTGGTTTTTGCGCAGCTGTTGGACATAACACGACTCGTCCAGACACTGCCGGTACTCCAAAGGAGCGCTGTTTGTGAGAAGTGAAAGCTGCTCCTGTTGTAGGCTAAAGTCCCCGCGCTTGTTGTCGTACAAACGTGTCACGACGATTTTGCCAGAGACGTCGTCGTCGGCGCTCTGGTACAAGAACACGTCGCCGGCGGCGATGAAGGGCTGCAAGCGGCTCCGCACGAAGCCCCACGGCTCCTGTGTCTTCCAAGCAACGATCGAGCGGTTTGCGATGGACTGCTCCGAATTTTTGATAAAAGTAACGCTTGCAGCGTCAGGGACACAGGCTGTTTTTTCACAACCAGTGACTTCAACACCAACTTCGTCGTTTTGTAAAAGACGCGTGCTTGATTTTGCGCATGCGCCGCCAACTGCGTTCGCGACAACACAGTCTGTTTGTCCAAGGCTAGTCCACTCGTCCCACCGCTGCGCGTTCATGAGTGTTATGTTCTGAGACCGCTGCCCCGCCGCGTGCAGCCCGAGGCAGAAGGGGAAGCAGTTTTCGATCGACGGTACGCAGAGCACAGACGCGTGTACAGCGCAGAATGGCGTGACCACAATCGCCGCGTCCGCCGCATAGTCTGCGGCTGCCCGTGCACCGTACTGCAGACGTGTATTGAAGCTGTCGTCAAAACCTAGTTCGACGCGTCCTGTGCCAGGTGCTGAGAAGCGTCGTCGTGAAAAACGCATGCTCTGTACCCTGATGTCAACTAGCGCGCATGTTAGGCCAAAGCGTGCCGAGTCTGGCAGGAAACGTACCCGGTGCACTGTGTATTCGTGTTGTGTGTCCTCATCGTCAGCGAGGTGGTGCTGGAAAGGGACACTGGCACACATAATTTCGAGTCCACTAATTTCCGAGTCGACACAGCGGCAGCCAAGCATGCCTGTACGCCCGTCACCTTCATCGTCGACGTCGGACACGGCGTTGTAGCGAACCGCAGCAATTCCAAGGCGCAAGTCCACACGGAAAGGCCACGCGTGCAAAGCATACGCTACACGCAGGCTCGCTCCGACCATCGAGTGGTAAACAATCGAGTCTGCGTCTGTGATCGCGTAGAGACTTGATGTCAGTCCGACGACTTGCATTACGGAAGTCCCCAAGACGTCGCTGGCGTTGCGCCAGATAAGTGGTAACGACGGCGGGACACACGAGCGTGCTACGCCCGTCGCAGAGTTCTCGACGACTATCAGCGCAGTGTCGAGCCAATTGTCAACGAGAACACCGGTCGAGCGTAACGTAGACACGACGATTGTTGTAAATGGAGCGACGTCGGGCATGCACATAAGACGCTTTTCTGCATCTGTGTATGCATAGTCCGTGGTCTTGTACGCATACAAACAGCGATTTTTCGTAAGTATCGGAAGTGCAATAACGGAATGTAACAACGAGTTCACAAGACCGTGAAGTGCTTTGTATAGATTAATGTCGAGGAGAGGATACATAGCGAACGAAAGGATATTCGTAACTGGCACACAACTTGTTGTTAGGATATTCTGCAATGTCGTCGCGCTTCGTTGAGCGTATAGAGCCGGTGTCATGAGGTCAAGTGTAAGATAATGTGGGTTACCGACACAAGAGAGGTCGTTTACCCAGAACGGACTTGTCGCATTGTCGCTGTAGGTGATCTCCTGCGTGCAGGTGCTCAGACGCGTGAACCACTCTGACATACCCATGCCAAGACTACCTAGCAGCACTGTGAAATTGAGGATGAGGTCAGGCATCAGTTTCGCGTTTACCAGGACAATTGGTAAGAGTACATCAACGGAGAACCCAACAACGATGTACGCTATGGCGTTGTAGATCGGCACCACAGCTCGCCAGAAGGGAGCGGAAATTTGAAATATAAGAACAAGCATCTCGTTGAGTGTCTGACCGATACCAGAGTTGTATGCATTCACGTACAGCGTAATCAGCACGCTACTGGTCTCAGAAAATACCGCAAGGATCGCGACTATGAGCAGGAGTCCAACCCAAAACAGGAAGTAATTAACAAAGAGTTGCGCCGCCGCAGCCGCGATACTCACAGGGATCGTCAGCGTTGACACGACAAGTGCCAGCAGACTGCCACAGAAAGAGCCGTCGGCGAGCTTGCGCACCTCGCTACGGCGAGAGTTGCACAGAACTGCGATAATGCGGTTCAGGACAAGTTCAAAAATCACCGCCAGCTGAAGTGCCACCGCAAATAGCAGCAGCCACATTTATGGTGAAAAGACAATCGTAAATACCACGACTTGTGAACTTAGCGTATTGCATATCACGCAGGTATATGCTTGTCATTGCAGAAACTGGATTTTTACTATTAAACAGAATACATGAGCAGGAAAATGCGCGTGACACAAATATTTGCACTTGTATTGTTTTTCTTCGCGTGTGTGACTGTCAATGTAGACGCCCAAGGTTGCCCAAGTGGTCAACAACCAAGAACCCCGTGCGCTGACGATAACACAAACTGGTATTGGGCAGTGACAAGTGGTTTCGGTTCTCGAAGACTTTTGCAATCTCAATGGATTGGCTGTAGTCATGAGTGGATGAGCTGTGGGATGGGTGCTGATGTAAGGTCTAGATGCTGTTTAAAATGTACCGATCAGAAGAATCACAACTATAATTGCGAGGCTTGTCCGGCAGGAAAAATCGGTAGCGGTGGAAACGACGCATGTTATACGCCATCACCTCCTCCGCCGCCGCCGCCGCCACCACCTTCGGTACAATGCGGGATGGGATACTATGTAACGAGCAATTGTAACGATGCCGTTGGTGTATACACTTATAACTGTGTTGATCCAGACGGATGTTACGATTTTCCGCAAGCACAGTATCAGGACGACACCAGATATTGGCAACCGAGAACTTGTGCACAAGACAAAGCCAGTGGTAGCTGTAATCTACCCTACGTATGCTCAGCTTGTTGTCAATCTTGTCAAGGCACAAAACTTTTCTTTTCTTCGAGTTACTGTACCGCACCGGCCGACACGTGTACGCAATGTGGGGCAGGTAAGTTCAGTACACAAAGAACTACTCAATGCAGTCCCTGTCCGGCCAACTCCGGTAGTGATTGCACAGTGTGCAATGCAGCAGAACAGTGTTTGTGTAATCCTGGTTTTTTCAAGGATACTGACACAGTATGCAGAGCCTGTCTTGCTGGTAAATACAAAAGTGCGCCCGGCAACGTTTGTGATTCGTGTGCCGCAGGTAAATTTTCGGCGTTTACACAACAAACAAGTAGCACTACTTGCTCCACATGCGCCTCTGGAAAATTTTCTATGAGCGGTTCGTCAGCTTGTACAAGTTGCATTGCTGGCAAATATCTTGACAATAACGTATGTAATGATTGCCCTGCTGGATCCACTTCGCCAGATGCTAGTGCGGCTGTCACTGCCTGCGCGTGGTGTACTGCAGGGAAATATGCTGCCGCCGGCGACTTACTGTGCTCGAATTGCACGGCTGGAAAGTTCTCCGTTCAAAAATCGTCAGTATGTACTTCTTGCTCTCCTGGAAAGTATTCTGCCACAACCTCTGCAACAATATGTCTTTCTTGCGCAACAGGAAAATACTCCAGCAATTCATCAGCAACTGTCTGCACGTCCTGTGCGAATAACGCCGTTACGTTAAGTACAGACAGCTCATCCGCTTCACAGTGTCTGTGCACGGCCGGCTACGAGAACAGGACCTTTTCAAGGCGCAGATTGCTGGCGGCGGTCGAGGTTTACCCAGTTCCCCACGGGCCGCCGCGGCCTGCACCTGCGCTTACAGTTGTATATGATGACACCTTTACTTATGTGCCGCACGGGCCGCCGCGGCATTTTGCGCCAACACGACAGGTATATCAGAAAGCATTAGCACAACCGACTTCGCGCACGATAGTAGATCATAGCTTCTCGCCCGCGCGTCGTTTACTTGGACGAGAAAGCAAAGGTGGTACATGCATGCCTTGTCAACCATACTATAAAAACATATCTGGCAACGAATTTTGCATGTCTTGTCCTGATGATATGTATAGTCCCGACGGGCTAGGTTGTATTTTCGCGCCGTTCAATGTGACAAAGACTATCAACGTAACGAATGCTTCTAATCGAACGAGCAACGCGTCAAATTCGACGGGTACCATCAATGTGACAAAGACTATCAACGTAACGAATGCTTCTAATCTAACGAGCAACGCGTCAAATTCGACGGGTACCATCAATGTAACGAATCCTTTCAACAGAACAAGCAAGGTGTCGAATTCGACGAGCGTGAAGCGCACCGTCGAAAATATCACCTATAACGTCGAAGCTTCAGCGCCGTCGAGTACGTCAATTGTGTCAGAGACTCCTTCACCTGTTGCAAGTGAGACAACTACGGATAACATATTGCTAGTGGTGGGCGTTGTAGCAGCGGGTTTAGTAATAGCCTGTTTATTTTCCGCATGTTATTTGTGTGGTTTTTTTAGGAGAAGCGATGAAAACGACAGGAAGGATACTGCATAAATAAGTATAATAAAACCATGTACGCATATAAACGATGACAAAGTATACAATATGCGATCTCGCACAAGCTCACTGTCGCAATGCTTCGTGTTTTTTTTCTTGTTTGTTGTTGTGACAGTCAACGCACAATACATACATAATTCAAGATGCCTTCCCAATAGGTATGGTCCGGATTGTGGACCTGAATGCAATGCATTTACGATTATGCCAGACGGTTGGTGTACACTATGCCCTGAATTTTCAACTTCACTAGCAGGATCCCTCGATATACTAAATTGCCATTGTAATCAAGGTTTCATGAGAGAATATTATACAGTCACTTTACCTGTTCCCAGTCCTCAGTTTCAAATACCTTTCGTGACCCTGTTCAGGTGTGTGCCGATAAGTTCAGGGCACGTTTGCGAAGAAAACTTCTATCAGACTTCAACCGTTTGTCAAAAATGCCCAGATTATTCGACTGCAGATAAGGGATCAGATAAGCTCGAACAATGTACATGCATAGCCGGTTATCGCGCAGACAAGTACATAAACGCCTTCGGCATAGAGTCTTTCCAGTGTCTGCAATGTCCCTCAGGCAAATACGCAATACATGGTGTATACACCAATCCTGACTCACAAACGTGCTTTGCATGTCCATTAGGTTCAAGCTCGCCTTCAGGAAGTACGTTGAAAGATTGTTTGTGTTCTTCGGGGTCAATCAAGCAAGACGGAGTATGCACCCAGTGTTCGACAGGAAAATATTCGGATGGTACTGGCACGGAGTGTTGGAAGTGCCCGGAACATTCAACTTCTGGTATTGGTTGGGACAGATGTAAATGTGAAGCTGGATTTTCAGGGTATGATTGGCGTCAGTGCAAACCGTGTCCGGCTGATACATACAATTATTTTAATCAAGGTGAAGAATGTAAGCCTTGTCCTGAGAACACTACGTCACCAGCCATGAGTATTGCTCGTGGTCAATGTGTTTGTAAAGCCGGATTTCAAAAAGAAGATACAGCGTCGCTGGAATGTACTTTTTGCCTCAAAGGCAAATACAAAAACGTTTCTGGAAATCAGCTATGCTCAAACTGCCCTAGCAATAAAATATCGCCAGAAGGAAGTACAAACGTCACTGCGTGCCAGTGCAACGCCGGATTTTCCGGTATTTCCGCCAATGGAAGCTGTGTAACGTGCGCGGCAGGCACGTACAAGACGGTTGTGAGTAGTGGCCCATGCACGAATTGCAGCGCCGAAGAGCCGATGATGGACGTTTCGCGTCAGACACAGCGAGCACAGATATGCCAGCAGTGTAAACCTGGAACGTATCAGAACACATCGAGCAAAGACGCATCGTGCGTGAACTGTCGAGCGAACTCGACTTCTCTTGGCGGAAGCCGGTCACAGACAGATTGTCTATGCAACGCTGGTTTTATCGGTGACCCAAACGAATGCATAAAATGTCCTTCTGGATGGTACCCAGAGCGTAATGACTCTGTACTCTGTAAAGCAATCAGTGGAATTGCCTTCTTTAATCCGACAACGAAAAGAGAATACTTTTGTACTCAAGAAGATTACGATCAAGCCTACGAATGGAAGAACGGCATTCTCGCAATCATTGTTTCTCAAGACTCAGACTATTGTGTTCATAATTTCATTTGTACCGCCTGTTGTTCTACATGTCGCAGTCTTTTTGGGAGATGCAATCAACGTCCACATGAGTGTCGCGAGTGTCCGGTGAACTCACATTCTACGTTAGATACATGCACGTGTAACGCTGGTTTCGCTGGACCGAATGGTTGGAATTGCAACGCTTGTGGACCGGGAAAATACTCCGTTGGAGAACAGTTGTTCTGTTCTTGCAACGCTGGTACGTATGGCCCAAGCGGCGGCGATTGCACGTCTTGTCCATCGGGCAAATTCTCGATTGGCGGACAGACATCTTGCACGGAATGTCAAGCTGGAACGTATTCTATGACGGCACAAACGACATGCACCATTTGTCCTGTCAATTCATATTCTCCGAATCCTGGCGCAGCAATCGACGGATGTACATGCAACGCCGGGTTTGAGGGCACCGGTGGAACCTGCTTGCCATGTAAGGCCGGGAAGTACAAGGATACGAGAGGAAGTGCTTGCTCGACTTGTCCTCCAAACACAACTTCGCAAATCGGGAGCATGGCAAAGATTGAATGTCAATGCAGCGCAGGATACACGTGCTCAGACGTATTAGTATCATCGTCTTATAATTGCGACTTCTTCCGGACAAACCCAGGCCTTTGCAAAGAATACGCAGTATGTGCTTCTTGCTGTGTGTGCTCTGGTATTTGTGCAGATGAGAAAGTACTTCCGACTTATTTCGACTGCAAAGCGTGTCCGATAGGGACGAATAAAACAAGCGTCGGCCGTGAGACATGCTCGGATTGTCCGTCTGGACAGACGAGCACAAATGGGCTACAGTGTGTCGCGGCGCTTACGACGAGCACGACACTGGTAAGAACAACGAGCACAACACCTGCACCGACGAGCACAGCACCGGCACCGACGAGCACGACACTGGTAAGAACAACGAGCACAACACCTGCACCGACGAGCACAACACCTGCACCGACGAGCACGACACTGGCAAGAACAACGAGCACAACACCGGCACCGACGAGCACGACACTGGCAAGAACAACGAGCACAACACCGGCACCGACAAGCACAACAACAGTAAGAACAGCGACCACAACACCGGCACCGACAAACACACCAATAATGAAAACAACGAGCATGACACCGATACCAACAGCGACGACGCTATCAGACTTGACAAGCATAACGACCCCGGTGCCGACGGAGGATATGCCAGTGTCGACGACGTCGTCTGACATCTTACTCATTATCGGAATTGTCTTTTCGATCTTAGTTTGCTGTTCTTTTGGTCTGTGTCTATTTATTCTCTGTAAACACGATGAGAAGCCAAAATAAGATCAATATAAGCAATTCGAGTAACAATAATAAACGCAAAATTCAACACTAGCTGTTATCGAAGAACTGGCGATGACACTGCACAGTATAAATGAGAAGATGTCGCAAGACATGCTATTTCGCGCCGCGCTCGTTTTATTCCTCTTGACAAACACAAGAGCACAATTGGTATGTCCGAAGGAACAGTACCTACAGACGAAGCCTGTGTCAAAACATCTCACCAAAAACACAATTACTTGCCCCGACGCTACGATTGACCCGGATAATAAATCTGGTCAGATCGCTGGCCGAAGTTCTTTGACTACAGGAGATTCTGCAAGTTGTTCTTGGTTTATCGGGCCATTCGGGCAAATTGACTGGAGGTTGACATACTGGAATCCGAGTACTTCGCAGGCGGAAGTCAGAATATATGCATGCCGAAACGATGCATGCACTGGTGGTGATACAGAAATTCTCAAAACAATTTCTTATGACGGTGGACGAGACAATGCGCCGAGTACACAGACCACTTACACGACAAGAAAAGGATATATGCGGATCGAATGGTATTCACTATATGGACATTCCGAACAAGGATTCACAGGGACCTGGACCGTCTCACCTGAAAAATATCCGAACTGCAACAATTGTCCGTCGAACCAAGAAGTCGAAAATCCATACGGAGGAACCACAGGCATATCGAGCTGCTCTTGTAAACCTGGATGGGTAACTGGACCTCTTGGTTGCGATGCATGCACTTACGGAACGTACGAGAACTCGTTGGGCACGTGTTCAAACTGTCCTGCGAACTCGGACTCGGACCGTGGGTCAATCGTCTGCACATGTAATGCCGGCTTCCAAGGAGGAGGAACCATTGAAAACGATTTCAAGCGATGCACCGTGTGTATGGCCGGAAAATACAGAACGCTCAACGAAGCCGTTTGTGAAGCGTGTCCTTCGGGCACGTTCTCGAACGTGAACGGAAGTTCCACGTGCCAGACGTGCGCTGTCGGCTCTACCTCGTCGATGGACAGAACCAAATGCGAGACCTGTGCAGACGGTACACAGGCTGCAAGCGGCGGCAAATGCGACGCGTGTCCTGTCGGGTTCTACTCCAACACGGAAACAAATCGTCTTTGTCTGCCGTGTCCGTCTGGATTCTACAGCACGACAAACAAAACCGCAATATGCACGGCTTGCCGCGCGTGCCCTGACGGCTACTACCGCGCCAACTGCGCTTACAACAAAGGCGGCGGACAGTGCACACCATGCCGCCACTGCGGCGACGGCCTTGTTAACGTCGGCTGCATGAATCGTGCTGGCAATACAGACAAATCCGGGACGTGTCGCAACCGTAATTACGTCGTTCGTACTCCTCTCTGTGACCAGAAGGATTCTGGTCTCGGTCTTGGCGGATACACGTTCCTGGACCTTTTTGGTGTGTCGCAAGACGACGCAAGTTTCCAATGCCGCCGGCGCTGCGACAACGAACAGAACATATTGTCTGCCGAGGTCTACAAACACAACGACACGTACACAGAACTTTTGCGGTTGTTTCCGAATGTCAATGGTATACCGCAGGCCTTCAACGGTGGACAGTGTGGCGGGCCATACGCATGCGATGTCGCGAACTGCAATATTCCTGGAAGCTCCGACGACTCGCAAACAGACTACCAGCCGAAACTCGCATGTCCTGTGTACATCGAGCCCGCCATGGCGAACGCGTTCTGGGCTGCTATTGAGTCGCCAAATGCAGGCGACGCAAGTGTCATCAGTATCGTCAACGCGATGCGTAGAGAGAAATGCCAGAATTGTGCTTCTTGTGGACAAGGGATAGCGAGCGTGCAGGACTGGGGTCGCGGCTGTGCGCGCGACTGTACACAGCTGTCATGTCAGGCCGGATTTATCTTTGACTGGACAGAACGAGACGAAACAGCCAAGTGCAAACCGTGTGGTGACCTTGACGACATTCGATTATGTTTGTCGAGTGAAAAGAGTACATTCGACAGTTACGACATATCTGGTCGGTTGCCAAAAATATACATGAAAGAATGCTCGCCGAAGCGCCAGCTGCCCTTGCGCGGCTACGAAATTGGTTATGGCAGCTGCGTCAAGTGCACAGACATTGTTGATGCGTGTGTAGCCCAGCGCAACACGTACTATCATACGTGCGACAAGGGTAACAACGGCATCGTCCCAAGTTGCAGGTCTTGTTCTAGTTCGAATGGGCGCACACCAACGACGAGTCGATACTGGGATGGCAAGATATACCAGCTACTGTACTGTCAGCAGCCGCTTTGTACAGTGAGCGCTGGACTCGCGTATACCGGTATCAGTACAGAATCGATTCCACATCGTATATGCACCACCGCTTGTAAGACGATTGTTTGTGACAGTGACGCGTCACAAGTACAACTTCCGTGTATTCTACCACACCAGCGGCGCTGCAAGGAATCCGTGAACATGGACATAGCAGTCAACGACGTGGAGTATCGTGCTGTAGCATACACCCCTGCACACAGCAACGTCCTTGAGCCGAACACGACGGAGCCAGATCTTTTCGCGAGTTTCGAAAACGTATTGGTCGACTACGACGCCGTGACATTATCTGCGCGCGCACAGTGTGTTTGGAACGCCGATTTTATTCCTGATAACACCATGAACCCTGCTGGTATCTCCAGTCGTTTTGCGAGCGCGTGCAGGTCATGGGAACGCGATCCGCGCATGCAGTACCCGCTCTTACCGCTGCAGAATACGGTTACGCAAGCCACGGCAGATGAGCGTGTCTTTCCTCGTCGGGTACTATTGAACACTACCGCGACTGCCTTTGCATATGCGCAAGGCTCTGTTACACGGCCAGCAGGCGTTTTTGCAGGAGATATATACCTGGAACTGAACCTTACGAAAACAAACAACGCAACGCTCGCGGTGTTCGTGCCCCACGACCGCGCGATCGAAGCTGCGACGTGGGTTCCGCGTTGGCGTCTGTCGGTGTATACAAAGAAAGTTACTGGGGACAATATAAACTTGTCGATCACGGTGCCAACGTTGGACACTTGCTTCGCTTGCTTTTCGATACGTATTTTTCCAGAGGCGTCATTGAATTTGACAACCGTCAACATGACAACAGCTATTGCGTCTTTTAATGGAAACAAGTTCTTCTTCATGCCGTCGCCAGGCTTGATGGTCTGTGAAAATTCTGTGCAAGCTCGCGGATACAATGCATTTCTTGATGTGCGCTATGGAGGAAATATTACTGTCATGTTTGCGAGCTCGCTCACAGACGCATGTGTTTCGAAATTCGGCATTAACCTGCAAGACTTAGGCGCGCCAGCAGACCTAATACGGTCGAGTGGCGTGCTGGCATCTGGAAATTGTATTGTCTACATGTTCTCGTCAACGCGTATCTACTGTCTGAGACGGTCGGGTGGTATTGTTGAGATTTCATGGCAAACACCCGTGCAAGGGACAATCCTCGACGTAACCGTGCACGGCGGACTCCTTGTTCGCACGTTATACACCGCACTTTACACAATTAGTAACGATGCCAACTACATGTCGTTGATCTCTAGCATCGACGGCACGTCTGAAACGGTCTTGCAGGTTCCTGGTCTGATTATGTTTGCGCGTGGAGCGCCGCGCTATTTTTTACGACGGACTACAATAACGACTCTTCGATTGAGCAAATTCGAGACGCGGAACGCGACATTTTTCCTCAACGAAAGTGGATCATACCAGCAAGACGACGTTAAAATCATGTTTTCTCAATTTGTTCCGGTGAGTGCTAAAAACACGCTGCTCGAGTATGCCGACGACTTTCTTGTGTTTGCTACCGCAAAATATAGTGGAAGCCACGTAATTGTGTACGTTGCCGCCCTTGACACAAAACTCGTCCTCCTCAACACATACAGCATGCCGTTTTCCGTTTTTTTCGTTACGAGTTCCGATACAACGCAAGTAGGCGACGTCCGATATGAAAATGTCGAGTTTGTTGGCGAAGCGCTTTTGTCGTGTACGTGGCTCGACAAGTACATCTTGCTGATAAGTGTGTCGATCGAAGGCGAAACGAAGAGCCAACTTCAACCGCTGCAGCTGAACGTGACAGATCTCGCCAAAGTATCTACTTCTCTTCATCCTGATTTAAAACTTACGTTTGACGCCCCGTTTGTGCGTGTAGCTGGCGCGGTTTTGTCTTTTGGCAAGTTGAGAAGCTGCTCAGAATGCGTTCCAGCTTCACTGACATCGTCCTCTGGTTTTTTTGCGTATGGTGTCTCGCTTATATCGTACCGGCGACTTATTGCTTGTGACAAAGCCAACACGTTTATCGAAGACGATGTGGTAAACAGTATACCAATGAAAACATGCGAAAAGGTGAGGTACGACTCCGGCAATGTATACTCTACATCCATGCAATTGACGTTTCGTTGTGTCATGAGTAATCCACTGGAGGTAATCTTGGAACTACCACCGAACCGTGTAATCACATTTGGAAAGAGCATTACGTATACACAACCCAACCAGAAACGTCTTCTCTTGTCGATACCATGTGAATATGGTAAGCCACAGTTTGTATGGGCGTTTGACAACGGCGACTGCGAAACAGGATGCCGTTATGATTTGTGGGATGGCGGAAAATTGATCATTCAAGGCGGTATCACGATTCAAAACGTTCGGCATCGTCCAAGTCTTTCACTCTCGTCCGAGAAATGGGACAGACGAACGCTGCTACAGATGGACATACCGCGTGCTTCGTACCCTTCCACATTCGTTTCTGGCGACTGGTTCGAGCAGAGTCTAGTAGCTCGCAGTATCCAGCCTCTTCAGCAGATCAATTTTATTGCACAGCGTGATGTCTCGGCAGCCTGGCTCTCGACGTATCAAGACAATGAGCAGCGCCTAGCGCTGGACACGTTAGCCGTCATGCCTGTACTCAGCGAGCACTTTATGCCAGTTGTTGCGGGAAACCTGTCTTTTCTCGTGAGTATTGTCTACGTGCCCACGTTATCTGACTTGCGTACGCTTGCCCTCGAGACCCTCACGTACGGCGACGATATTCTCGACTGGAAGCGTGTGCACGCGTCAGTACATATTTCCAAGGTAGCACCTGAGCTGAGGCAATGTTCTTACGTAGCGCGCGTAGTACCAGTAGACACAAACATGTATTTACTCACTCAAGCGTCAACCGTCGCCACAGGATGTATCATCAACTTAGCGCTTTCTGTGCAGTGTCACGTCGAGCTACCAGAAAGGCTTACCAACGATGCACGTGTTCTTGGCATCACAATAGCCCCTGTCACGAGCAGCTGTCGAGCGCTATCTGACGCAGACCAAGTCACTGTCGAGTTCGCCCCGTTCATGCGAGTCTCACAGTGTCCAGTGTTTTATTTCTTGGACGTGAGTACGCTGACGTGTAGAGCATGTGACTCTGGCAAACAGGCCTGTCCCGCGGGCAAATATGTTAGAGGTTGTTTTCCACTTATCCACCCAAGTGTTACACCGGAATGTATGAACTGCACCGCCCCGAACAACAGCTTTTTCGAGAGTACAAGTCGAGGCTGCGCCTCATGGACGTGTCTAAATGGCTACTACCGGCAAAATGGAGCATGTGCAAAATGCACTGCATTACTGACGTCTGTTTGCCGCGCAACGGGCGGCCTCCGGCGCCAAAACTGCACACAACTCGAAAACGAAAAATGCGTTGACTGTGCCCCGAAGCCTCGATACAGCGAGTGGGTCGTGTCGACCTCAGAGTGCACTTGGCGCTGCAAAACCGGTTTTTTCGAGACCGCCGGTGCGTGCGAGAAATGCCAGACCTTTGATGAAACGGTCGCTTATCTCGCTGTGAGTGGCGCACGTGTCCAAGACGCCTTTTACCGTTTCCAGACGTGCTCCTACAACGCCCAAAGCCGGGCTGAGAGGTGTGTCGCGAATGACTTTGGCGTTTCGCTCGATGGCGCTTACGTCGCCGACGGGCGAGTTTTCGGCGAAGACTGTCCCTTGCGGTGTGCAGACAACAGCAACCGGCATAGTATCAGCATGAATCTTTCACGCACAGGCGTTGCTTGGACGGGCCAACGCTGCATCGACTGTCCGCTTTCTGAATGGCCAATGTATCTGAATTCAACGCGTCTCCCGCGCTATGCTTTCGAGATGAGCTCGTCATGTATCGCAACGTGTGTGCGCACCGCTGGTTTTTATGCACACACGAACCGCTCACGCACGTGTCTCTTTTGTCCGTCAAACATCTGTCAAGCGGGCTTCTATTTTTCCTCGAGCAACAACTGCGCAACATGCCAGCCGTGCACGCGTTCCCTTGCGGGCGGCGTCTTTACCGCGTCTGGTGCCTTTGACGACTCGCGCTCTTGTCCTGAGAAATGCCCTCTTGGCTACTTCACTCCCAACGCACAAACTTGCCAACAACACTCTGTTGTGTCTTGCAGGACAGGCCTACAATATGCGGTCCCCGGCACACCAACAGAGGATGCGCGCTGCGACACATGTGCCGACTGTAGCGGGGCGAAAGAAGTTGCGCCATGCACGCTCACCAGCAACCGGCAGTGTGCGAGCTGTGGCCCGCTCGATACATGGAGCAGCACATGGTCTCAGACAGGATGCAATCTTATATGCCGTGCGGAGCTCGGATACACAAAACTATACAACGCAGACGGTGAAACTTGTAGAAAGTGCTTGCCTTGTGAAGTCGGCTACGCGCTACCAATATATCCAAAAAATTGCACTTGCCAGCCCTGTGCAACTGCGATTCCAGCCAAAGCTGTCTACAAAAGGGGCTGTGAATGGACATGTCCGCTGTACCACGTCGCGCGCCGCGACACATCCGGTGTGCTTGTTTGCGAGTACACAATAAGACCAACGTCGGGTGTTGAAAGGCGCGTGCCATCGTCGTCACTTTTGACGTGCCCTGCTGGTCAGCGCCTGACGCAAGACCTCCGGCCTGACGCGTATGATTCGTTGGTCTGCGAGAACTGCTCTACACCTGCTGGCATGCTAACGAAGGACATAAATGTCACTTGGACTTGGGACCGTGCTTGCGACTGGCAGTGCGCGTGGGGTCTCGACAAACAAAATAAAGGCGGTTATTTCGCGTGTGAAACCTTCCGCTACATACACAATGTAAAAAATCAAGCAGCCATCGTGAAGCCTACAAAAGACCAGATATCTCCACACATCGTCGGTATAATCGCTGGCGCAGTCGTCTTTGTTGTTTTCGGAATGTGTTTCATGTGCAGAATGCTTCAAGGCTAGAGCTCTTCATTTCATTGAATAAAACGGTTATACCTTGCTAAAATATCTAATTTTTAGCCTTCATGTAAGTTTTAGGCAAAACAGGAATTCCATTGTCGTCCTTTGCCCACTGCGGGTTGTACTTACACACGTCGGCGTAATGCTTGCGCAATAACTCTTCAGTGTACGACTTCTGCTCAACACCAGCTGTCACAAAAGGGTTCTTGGCGCCTATCGCCTTGTAGTATTCGTTACAGGTCGGACACCCGCCATACATAGAAAAGACGCCATGCGAGCAAGAATAGCTACATTTGTAGGGCACCGGCTCTGTAAGCATCACCTTGGTCTTCTCAGTGACAAGAGCAGCGTGCATTGCATCATCGTGTGCCTGATAGGCAACCTCCGTGCGCGCCTTTTTCGAATGCATTTTCGCCGCCTTAGGCACGGTAAATGGCACAAACGACATCGGCACAATCGGTATGCCCTTGTCGTCCTTGAGCCACAACGGGTTCTTCTTGCACACTTCAGCATAGTGCTTCTCGACAAGCGCCACGTCAGGCACATATTGCTGGACAAGACTCTTACGCTTGTCCAGGAGCACATGCGGGTTGCGCCGCCCGATAGATTTGTAGTAGTCGTTGCATGTTGGACACCCGCCACAGTGGTAGAAGCGGTTCGTCTCGCAGAACAGACTGCATGTGTAGGGCTTGTTCTTGCGCTTGTCGCCCAACGGCAGCAGGTATGGTACGCCTACAGCTTCATTCAATTGCATCTTTTGGTCTTGTTCGCTCTGCCTTGAGGTGTTGATCTTCTTCGCGCTTGTTTGTACCGGCTTTTCATCTCCATACACGCGCACGTCCTCTGGCTTCGTGTCTTGCCAAGCGTCGTCCTCATATTCGTCGAACTCGACCATGTATCCATTACGCGAAAATCCGACAACAACGCCAGGATAGAAGTTATTGTCGTCCTGGTCCTCCCCGTAGTACCTCGCGTCGACGAGTGTATTGATAGCAATCGTCGAAGCAAAGCGCTTCCTTGACGCACCGCCAGCCGACATCGCATTTGCTTCGGCCATTTTGCTTCTACTGTGCTGCCCGTGGAATGGCTCGGACGCGGGAAGATGCTTCCAAAAAGACAAAACAAAATTACGAAGAGACATTTCAAAAAAATGGAAAAATGCATTTTTCGTTTTTTCCCAGTACTAAATTTAGTACCAGCCTAATTTCTCTCTCTCTCAGAAACTCTCTACTTCTTCTTCTAATCAAAATATATATATATATATATATATATATATATATATATATATATATATTAAGAAATATATATATATATATATATATATATTGTAAAAGATTTCAATCAAGAAAGGGGATGGGCTGGAGAACCTAAAATGGCCCTGGTACTAAATTTAGTACCAGAAAAAAAACGAAAAATGCATTTTTCCATTTTTCTGAATCCCTTTTGCGAAGAGCCACAGGAAACATCATTGGCAAGCATACATCGCTCTGCTCGGGATATGCGAGCAAAGGAAGTGATGATAGCGAGACATTGTAACTTTTTGAAAGTTTATTAAATACCATTGAAAACTTCAAATGTCTCTTCTACAACAAACACAGCTAGTTCTGCACCAGCAACTCACTCGCGCTCACACTTTCCTGCACGTTTCTACGTCGATGCTTTAACGATAGCATCAGCCACCCCAGCGAGCAGAAGTCTGGAGAAACTTAACCTCTTCCTTGAGGGAAGCGACCATCTTCTCGCAACGTGCCACAGCTTCATTATTGACCATCCTTTTCTTCGTTGCCTGGATGGATTCACCGCGATAGACGTGTTCCATCTTGAGCAAACGAATCCTCTCGGTTTCTTCCTGCTGCTGCAATTTGTTATGGAGCTCCCTGGTTGTCTTGATAGTCTCGTCGGCCTCAACCTGCTTGGTTTTGAGACGGAGGTTCATTTCGACATTCTCGGCCTTCGCCAACATCAACTTTTCCTTCATAAGCTCACGATTGGTCTTCATGAACTCATGGTCAGTCTGAAGCTGAAAGGCCATAGCCATGTCCTCGCGAATCTTTGCAAGCTCGAGCTTCAGCGCGTCTTCGAGATCAAAGATCATCGGTTTAAGCACAAGATTGAGCTCATTACGGATGAGCTGCTGCATCGGACCCGACGAGGCGGCGTTCGCGTCGATCTCGGCGTGCAAGGTCTGGTCGCCGGCGATGTAGCGCGTGTAGATGGAGAGGACTTCGCGACGGAAGCTCGCGGCGATGGTTCCGGGCAACATGAGCATCAGCGTCATGAGTCCGGTGATGGTCATCCCGGGGGTCTTGTATGTCGGAAACTCCATCTCGTGGACAAGGGCTTCCAACTCATCCTTGTTCTCCAACAGCAACTTTGTCCATATCTGCATCGCGTTGTTATTGGTGGTCTCACGAGCTTCTTGGATGAAGTCATACACCGAGAACAAGATGATCACATCGGATATCGGCTGGCTGCGCACTTTGAGCTCGAGCATCTGCTGCACCAACCCTTGCGTGTTTTCACCCGCGTCGGACATTGTGTCCTGTCGTGTGTGTGCAACTTGTTTGCCGCGTCGTCTCTTACATAGAGGATTTTCACGAAGCGGGAAAATTCGTTGCCCGTTCCTCTTCGTGAGATTGACTAAAAAAATTTGGTGGTCTTGGATGCAAACAGGGTGTGTCGAATCAACACACCCCGTTTGCATCCAAGACCACCAAGATTTCAAAAAAATGAATTGAAAAAAAATTTGGTGGTCTTGGGTGCAAACAGGGTGTGTCGAATCAACACACCCCGTTTGCATCGAAGACCACCAAGATTTCAAAAAAATGAATGCAGTGAAATGAGATGCAGGAGAAGCTTTCGTTGTTCATTAAAGTACAGAACACAACAGATCATAACACGACTTGTTCTGCACCAGCAACTCACTCGCGCTCACGCGTTTCTCTGCTCTAGTGAAGATTGCAACGAGCACCTCAAAAAAAGGAAGCTTGTAACTATCAGCACAAGCAGCGAACTCTGGCGGACCTAGCAGCGCTATTTCCCTACAGGCAAGATGGTAAAGCAATGCTCCCGAGCAACTAATGTCCACCACTGACCCGTCCTCGAGGTAGACTTCGGCTTCCTGCCATGGTTGCCGAGCCGTCACCGCAAGCATCAGGCACCCTACCGACCACACGTCGCTTGCCTGCACTGCATCGCCACGCACAGCCTCAGGAGCCATATAGGCCGGGGTGCCACACTTACCAGCACTGGGATCGACAAAGTAGTCCGTCAGCTTGCAATCACCATTTTCGTCGATCAGCACGTTGCGCGGGCTTACATCACCATGCATGAACCCATGTTTGTGCAGGTGCACCACGCCGCAAAGCACCTGTTCGATGACGATACGCGCCCGCTTATTCGAAATATCAATACACACGATCTCGTCGGCCAGCGTCCCGGCGCTCACATACTCCAACCACAGCAAGCCCGTGCATGCGTCGGCTTGGAGTATCGTTACCACATGCGGATTTGCCGGCAGCGCGCAAAGTCGGAGAGTATGTGATGCACCTGAACGCTCAGTCTGCTTGTCGTGAGGAACACGCAACGCGTATAACTTCTTGCCTTTTGCTTTCGCGTTGCTCTTCACCACTACATACACCGTCGCCTCGCGGCCGCGGCCGACCTCGAGCATCTTCTCTTCTCTATTTCAAAAGGCCTGTGGCTCTTCGCAAAAGGGATTCAAAAAAATGGAAAACTGCATTTTTCGTTTTTTTCTGGTACTAATTTTAGTACCAGCCTAATTTCTCTCAAATTCTCAGACTCTCTACTTCTTCTTCTAATCAAAATATATATATATATATATATATATATATATATTAATATATATATATATATATATAAATATATATATATATATATATATATATATATAAAATTTCAATCAAGACAGGGGATGGGCTGGAAAACCTGAAAAAGGCCCTGGTACTAAATTTAGTACCAGGAAAAAACGAAAGATGCACTTTTCCATTTTTTGATTTCCTTTTGCGAAGAGCCACGCAAACCATCCCAAGCAGGTTTGCGATCGCATGGACCGCCATGAGCGCGAGGCGCGCATCACGATGATCCTGGTCTCGCTGCCGCTGCCGCCGGTGCCTGTGCTTGCTTGTCGTGGTGAAGACGCGGAGGATAGCGTGTGCAGCTCGCACGACCTGCACGCAGTGATGATGGCAACAGACATGCAACGCGTGAAGCAGGGCGCGGTGACTCAAGAGCAGTACAATGGCTTTCGTTTGAGCAAGTGTGTTGTGCTTGACATGATGCAGGAGAAGATCAAGGCCGTTTTGACCGACGCCGCTGTGCTCGAGAACGACGCAAAGTGTGGCGAGTGCTACACGATCATCTGCGACGCGATCCGCAAGTACTGGGCGCTGTACGCGCATGAGTGTGCGGACGTGCGTGTCTGTGGCATAGACAGCGTGGTGAAAGGCGACCTAGTCTTCGAGCACATGCTGTCGTATGTTCGTGCAAATCTCGGCGTAGAGCCTAGGGAAGTTGATGCACAGTCATACCGTGCGTTGTTTAAGCTTTGGTTGAAGTCTTCCTTTATTCATTAAAGCGACTAAGCAGCACCTCCTCCTGTCAAACTGGCCAACAACGAGGCTGCTGACGTGGAGGGCAAGAAAAACGTCACTGAGGTTTGCAGCAAGACTGTCAACACGGTCAGCGCGGTGTAACCTGCAATAGTCGCTCCCGTCACCTGCCTCGTTATGTACCATAACAGGCCAAAGCCTGTGAGGATGGCGATGAGAAATTGCCCCGGCGGCGATTTGATGAAATGCAGCAGTAAATTGCCAAACCCGAAGACGATCTCGAGTCCGCAATTCGTCATCAACTCAACTGTTTCATGAGTATCGCGACCAGAGACTCTTTGGACATAATCCGCAAACCAGGCTGTCATCGAGTGGGCGCACATGTACACTAAGTTCGCCGTGGGCGACTGATAGGGAAGCCTTCGAGCGTAGCCTTGGTTAGGAGGTTGGTTAGGAGGTTGGTTAGGAGGTTGGTCAGGTCGTCGAGGACTTCTGCCACGAGCGCTAGGACGAGAAGGCATGTTGTAGAACGATAGACAACCACGACATTGCTTTTATATAATTTCTCTATAATTGTATGAACCACCGAAACTGTAAAACGAAGTGTGAGCTGAAGTTGCTATTAAGTAGGAACAGACTGGTTTGGAAATTAAGAAAATGTATATATAAGAGTAATGTTGTTCTTGTATCTTTAAACAAAATGGATCTGGCAGCTTGTGGAATTTTTGTGGGAAGCGCTATGTGGTACGTGATGCTACCACAGCGTCATCCTACGACAGCATCGGAGAAAACTGAAGAAGTTGACCTTAAGGAGGTCGTTGCCAACCGCTTGGAAAAGGCAAATGCTGACATGATTGTCGTCGGAGATGAACAGAAAGAAGCCACGAGCAGAATGGAGCTTCTAAAAAAGCGCCATGAAAAGGAACTGGAGTTCGAAATCCTCGAGCAAGAAAGAATTGGCCAGAAGCGCCAGAAGCTCGAGGCCACTCGTGACACGCTTATCAAGCAAAGAGATGCACTGAGCAAGGTCCCGGACCTTCCTGTCGCTCCGGCAGCTGCTGCGAAAGCAGCAAATGCGGTCCGTGCTACTCCTAGGACATCCGCCAGGACTGGCAGTGCTTAAATTGTTCTTCTTGTTTTTTTTGTTTTTAATAAAAAAACCGAAGAGACACTGCGGGCAAACCCCAGTTTTTATAAAACGCCAAAAGACACTTAAGATTTTTGAATCGAGGAAAGTGAGAAAGCAATGTCCACCACGCACACTGACACGCGTCTCGATTGCCTTGTTCGAGAGGCAGTAGCGAACTATGGAAGCTACAAGGCGAAAATTGCTGGCCTTGGCGAAGGCCTTGCCGATCGTGTCTTGGAGATCAATGTGGACTGTGGCGACCTCACACACGCATACACACGCTTACCTGTTAACAAGACAAACAAGATCCCAGCCACGAGCCGCATCCGCCACTTCGTGTATATGATCCCGATCGAGGAACGATACGGCAGGGAGCACCGTAAGCTTCTTGATTCGAGCGGCAATGATCTCGACGTGGCGATGTTTTTCCGTCCCTTTTCAAGCGTTTCAGACGTAGTGTATGTCGCCATGCCCTCGCAGGCGTTTTGTGGCCCTGGGTCGGAAGTTCAATACGGCTTCCGCGTGCGCAACTACCTTGAGCATATCAATGGCGTCCTCGAGGTTCGCGACGAGCTTCAGATTGGGATGGAGCTTATCATGAACTCGCAGGTGAACGTCAGAAACCAGCGCCATGGCGTAGTGCTCGTTACGAACAACCAGCTTTTTTCCTTCAACTACGGTGTCCCGGGCAAGAAGAAGGCTGGATTCAAGATGCAGTACAACCCGCTTATGCTTGTCTCTTCTGAAAGTGAGGCTGAGCCCTCGCTCGCCGAGCTCTACACTCAGGTCTTTGGTAGTATCGTTTACCCGCCCACGCCTGAGCAGATCTTGGCGAAAGCAATCGAGAGTCATTACAACGCACATAGCTTTCTTCGTACAAAGGGCGGAGGTGGGGCGGCGCGCTCAGGACCAGTATATCGTCAAGGTGGCCAGACGCGTGGATCTGCTAGTGGATCTCGGTCTAGTATGTCGCATGCCCGCCTCGTTGCCGGTGAGGAGAAGACTTGGAACCTTACCGAGAGCAACTCTGTCCCAATCGCACAGAGTAGTCGCGTGCGCCTTCATATGATTGTCGGAGAAATTGAGCGAAGCTTCGAGCCCAACAATTCTTCCCAGTCCCTTCCGCTCCCAGCCGTCGTCGTTGCCCGCAGCGACGTGCCAGGCGCGGATTTCAACGGCTACGAAAAGACGATGCATTTTCTGGAGAAGATGAGGACAGAGCGCGTTACTAACGTGCAGGCGGAGCACCTCGAGCAGATTTTCTGCTGCAAGTGGCCCGTGCACAACGGTTTCGAGGCCTTGGCTGTTAGTGTTCGCGAGCATGACGGCAAAGACGACGAAGAGGGTGAGGAACTCAGCCCTACTTTTAGTGCTCTTTTCAAACGCGTCTACAAGGTGCAGGTTGGCACGCTACTGCGCGTACACGTGACGAATATGACGCTTCACGACACGAGCATCACCGTCTTTCCATTCTACTTCAAGGCAACGTCAGAATGCGGTACCTGCGATTTTGAGTACGAGAAGGAGAACGATGTTTCGCTCCAAGCTGGAGAATCGTATCAGATGCCGTATCCTTTGAGGAAGGACGTTGGCGAGGGCACAGATGGCTGGGTTTTCAGGGACAGCGTTGGCAACACGGTTTTCGTTGTTGAATTTGTACTGCCCGAAGCACGTGCGCCTGTTCCTCTTGGGCATGGAGCAGACAACATGCTCCTCGACGATGAAGTCGACATCAACGATGAAGTCGACATCAACGATGAAGTCGACATCAACGATGAAGTTGACATCAACGAAGTCGACTATGCTGAGGTGCCTGAGCATAAGAATGACAATTTTGTCGATACCGTCGGCGACAAAGAGAAACTCGAGCCGGAGTGCTGCATCTGCCTCGAGCCCAAGAAGGTAGCAGACATGGCCGCCTACGTTCCGTGCGGGCACTGTGTCTGCTGCTTCACGTGCCACAAGAAGCAATTGAATGCCGACAAGGCTGCAGGCGTACGCAGCAAGTGTCCCAAGTGCCGCTGCTTCATTCGCGACACGATGCGCTTGTTTTTTTGAGAATAAGAGAGGAAGAGTGTTTACTTGTGTTTATTAAAGGACACAAGCTCAAAAACCAGGCTTAAACGCGTTTCCTATCCCGTGCCAGATTGTTTCGGTAGACATTTTGCGGTCGTGCTTTTCCTTAGGGACGATGAGCTTGTCCTTTTGGACTTTGGACGTGTCGTTGCTGGACGTGGGCTTGCTTGGTTTTGGCGGCATATTACCCCGAGTTCTCTTCTAGTTCAAAAGGCCCGTGGCTCTTCGCAAAAGGGATTCAGAAAAATGGAAAAATGCATGTTTCGTTTTTTCCTAGTACTAAATTTAGTACCAGCCTAATTTCTCTCTTTCTCAGAAACTCTCTACTTCTTCTTCTAATCAAAATATATATATATATATATATATATATATATAAAAAAATATATATATATATATATATATATATATATATAGTAAAAGATTTCAATCAAGAAAGAGGATGGGCTGGAAAACCTGAAATGGCCCTGGTACTAAATTTAGTACCAGAAAAAAACGAAAATGCACTTTTCCATTTTTTGAATCCCTTTTGCGAAGAGCCACGCACAAACCATCCCAAGCAGGTTTTGCGATCGCATGGACCGCCATGAGCGCGAGGCGCATGGCCGTGGAGCCGCACAGCCCATCATCTTTTATCTGTCCTTGCGAATGGAAAGGGTCTTTCTCCAACACATACGCCACCGTGCTTGTGCTCGGCGTCGACTGCTTGCAGGCGACCCTCGACGAGATCATCGCAAGCAGCACCGGTGCCGTCGCCAACACATCCTCCTACTGCCTGAAGTGCCGGCGCATCACGCCCTCGCTGAACGCCGCGCGGACGACACAAGAGAACCTTATGCATTGGAAGAAGCAGCAAGAGTATTACGTCGCTTGTTCTGACTTTATGCGGCAGTGGCCCAAGCAGACACGCGGTATGCGCGTACGCAGTCGTAAGAAGAAGTTAGTTCCTGTGGATCAGGGATAAAAACTTGAACATTTTTGCTACGCCACCGACAGCAACAACACTGCCCTGTCAATCACGCCGCGACGCTGGCAGAGCGTGGCGAGGGGATAAACGCCGAGGATAGACATGACGATGGCCTTGTCCCTGACATAGAGCGTAGTTGTATCTCGGGGCGCTAGTAACAAAGGAATCCCTTCACTGCTTACTAGCACACTAATCCTGTCGCTCGTGATAGCATCGGCCTTTGCCAGCGCTTTCGGAATACGGAAGACAAGGTCGGGGTTTGCGTCGCTCGTGCCGTAGAACTTGACCGTGCGGACGCCCTTGCCGAAGCCGTGCTGCTTGAGAATCGAAGGCATGTGTGTTGATTCTGTTTCGTATATCTTGTGTTTGTTTATTTTGTTTATTTATTACATAACACAAAGTAGCCAACTGCATCTTCTTATGAATCCACAAGTATGTCTCTCGACAACATCTGGCGACTTATACGGCAGCCGTTTATCTTCCCGACTACACCACGCCTGCCGCATAAATGCAAGTGGGAAGTCTTTGCGTCTGGCCGCGCGGGCTGCACCTTGTGTGGGGCTGTACATATATGCGACGCGCTAACGTGCGAGCAGAAGATTATTACAGAGGACAGCATTTTATGCTCGATCACCGGCTTTTTCCTGAATAGAGTATATGGTACTGAGACCTGGAGCGACCGCAGCGTCTGTTCATCACTCGAAACAAACAGGGTAAGAGAGCTGTCGTATGACGTCGAAACGCACGTATACGATCTGCTGCTGTCATACAACGCGCGGCGGTGTACCGAGTTTGAACAAGATAGCTATTTGCTGCGCCTAGAGAACATTTTGGAACATTGCACCACACATCCACCACAAAACTTGAACTGCGCGACAGACGTTCTCGAGAGCTCACTACAGAAAATTCAATTGCGTATCCCGCCAGATTTCTGCCGAGACGAGCGCGAGCAGCTGGCCAGAACTTGCGTATCTGCCATCCACGCTTGTGCGGCGATGTTGTTCAAAAACAAGTACTTCAAAATATGCCGTGCAAACCAGAAGGCGATTGTGTTTGGGCTCGTGTATTTATTGCGGACCGGTGTAAGACATCATGCGAAAGTCATTTTGCCTTGTTTTGAGCACCTTTACGCGCTGCTGCCGCTTGAAACGCATTTGAAACTCTTTTTTAGAGTTAGTCCGTCAAGTATCACGGACACAGAGAACCGGCTTAAGTTCATGATCCGCCAAAACGCCGCCACTCAATAGTGACGAGGAGGACAAGCTACGGACGAAATGGCGTCATTCACGAACAGGAAAGAGTGATACATTTCCCGTCGGAGGAGGGCGTACTCTGACGGGAATACCTCGTGGTTCCTGCGTGTTGTCAAGATTTCTTGGCGAATTCGGCATAGACGTAAGGTCAACAGTTACTGCAGGCGGCGGTGGAACGATTACTTGCAAAGGAGCTAGCCGCCTAAAGGTCATGTTGAGATCCCCTTCGCGATTCGCCAAGCGCGTCGCGAGCACAACAATATTACGTGTTGGGTTGACTTGTTCGACATTTTCGATAGGCGCGTTTGCGTCTGATGTGTCGCTGCGCCGTGCAATTTGGCGCTCGAGACGATAGACTTCTCCCTGAAGAGCACCAACACGCTCGTGTAACAAAAGCATATTGCGTGTTGTTAGTGTTAAACCGGTAACTTCCAAGAGACGCTGCTGCTCCTTTGCTGTCACTGCCTTCATGTGCTCCTTGTAAAAGTCGCGCCGAACCCTTGCCGACGTCTTGGCTTTGAAACTACCAAACCAGTGTTTGCCGTTGTGGTGGATACGACTGATGCATGTCACCATATCCACCTGCATGTACGAGTCGAACTGAATACAGCAGAGTCCCATATTGAACAGCCCGAGCCATTCCTCCACAGCCACGGCGCTGACAAGCTTCTTTGTAATCATTACAGCTTCAAACTCTTTTGTCGATACATCTTTGATGTAAGCAGAGTAAAGTAGAATCGGTTCAAGCGCCCACGCAATCACTCTCATCAAGGCGTCGCGTCGATCGATTGAGCCGAATCCGATAATACAAATGCTGAGGTACTCGTTTGTAGTACGACGCACGGACATTTGCGTTTCGCGGAAGGCGTCCATGTCGTCTGCTATTTTGTTCATATTTTCGCACTTCGGGACTGGTGGCTTGGGCATTGGAGTCTTCGCAGAACGCTCCATCGAGTCCTCTGGCACTATTGGCATCAAGCACATGCTTGGATTGCTATTTTTTTCGCGCCGCGGAATTTGAATTTTCGACCTTTTGCGAAGAGCCACGTTTCAAAAAAAAACAAATCAACTACTTTGTCTTCGGCTTCGCGGCAAAGGACACTAGTCGGCATGGGTCGGGCTTACTTTTCTTGAGCGACACTGCGAGCATCTCTCGCACCTCTAGCGGACCCAGGATACCACACTCACACAGTATCTTTACGTCTGCTATGTTATTTACCTCGAGTTTGTTTACGATCTCAAGGGCACACGATACATTTCCAGCAACCTTGAAAGATGCTTTGTATACATGAGGCAGGAAATCTTCTAATACACGCGACACATTCAGGACGCTGTTGTGCTGCTCGGTCAGCGTGCCAGGGGCGTCTGTTGTTTCTACCGAACTTCTTTGCGCTTGGCTGCCATGTACGAGACGTACGTCGAAGTGCGCGTGCACGCTTGTACGGTAGTGATCTTGCAACCGAGTCATAACGTCACTTGTCACGCTTGGGGGCGAGACCTGTGTTACCTGACTATTGGGCGGCATGAGACTGAGACCGAGGTTCTCGTGCTGTTGCTGCACGCTTGAAAGCCAGCACATCTGGGCATCGTTGACGTTATCGAGCACGGCACCGGTTGCTGCGGCTGTGAGCAACTGCCGTTGGGTGTTTTCGTTTCCGGTCTTACCACCGACGTTATACCGGCGCGACGCATCAAGTATGTCGATGCCCGACTCTGTCTGTATTTTTGTGTCGACATTCTCGCTCACAAGCACCAGCGACTGGAGGCTCGACTTCACGCATGACGCGACTTCTGAGCGTGCTTCATTTGCTTGTAAGTAATATTCGTACAAAGTGTCGAGCGGGCTACTCATCTCGCGGTAGAGCGGCTGCACGGCATAGAAAATCTGCACGTGAAGCTTGTCAAGATCAAAGTCGAGACCATTCAGCACGTACTTGATCGGCCACCCGCCCTGTTGTAGCTCCCAGTCCTGCTTGAACTGTGCCTGCCACGTGAACGATCCAAAAGGTAGTGTTCGAGGTATAGCCTCGCCATTAACTCGCTCTATGTACCACGGGATGAACTGGCACGCGTACAGGTACTGCACGCATTCACGCGCAAAGACTTTGTATCGCAGCTGCAGGTGACGGTGGAACTTTCCCGTTATGGCATGACCGTCTTCTGTGAATACAATATCATTTGTCAAACAATCGTTCTGGATCGACGCAAGACAGTGACGTACTGTCGGCTCACGTAGAAAGCGTGCCATATCGGACACATACTCGCGGCCGCGAGTCTCTCGCGTATTACTGCAGCTGTGTCCGTCACGTGACTCTCTCGTCCGTTTCATACAAAATGCACAGGCCCCGTAAATACGCGACAGGCACGAGCTTAGGTTTGTGTACTTTAATTGAAAGACTGAGAACTAAAGGCGATGAGACAATTATGACGTTCGCGGGCGTACAAGGCGTGTATGCAGATTATTCGGACACAACACAGGACGTGTCTGGATGGTCTCATCATGGCTCACGCCTTGCTCCGACATATATGAAAACAAATCAAAGACACTTTCTGCACAATACACGGAGCCATCGACATTCAAGAGAAATATATGATGGTGCCAGACGAGCCACGCCCACTTGTGATTCTTTGCCTTCTCCGCCGTATGCTCAAACAATACAGGAACGTCAGGCTTGACCTGCATCAGGAGCGGAAGTAAATTTACCCCGCATACATTGCCGTTGAGGAGCTCGGCGATTGGTTTCTGGATAGCGCGGCTGTACGTAGGAAACAAAAAGTAAGCTACTTGCGAGACATCGTGGAACAGACCGTGGAACTGGTGCTTATAAGCAAGAATACTGCCTGGCACACAGTCACGCGCCGTGGCGAGCTGGTAGAAGTCGTCGAGTGAGGCCTCGTGATGGAATTGCGAGAGGTCCGGCCGCGACGGCGCAGGACCGACTGGTTTCGCATGCATAAGCGTCAGTATAAGACGCATAAAGCAATGTAGAACATCCATAACCTCGACGCACGAGGTGGTCTTAACAATGTAGTAACCTTCGGCCTCGTGCTCGTAGTGTTCGGAAAAGTACACTTGCTCTTCCATCGAAAGAGTTTCCCACAGAAACATTGTTCCGAGAAGCGCGCCTACCCTTGCCATTAGGACCAGTACGTAGTTACTGATGTCGACTTTGCAGTCGTACCCGTGAACACGGTCATATGTGATTAACTGCATGTACGACGTCTGCAGCGAGAAAATCAACTGTCGCAGCTCAATCCACGTGCAGGAGTGCACGTCCAAGTTGTTCGTGAGCTGCTTTTCAAACTCAACAAGCTCTTGCTTTGTGTTGTACTTGCGTGAATCGAATGGGTCGTGTGTATACAAAATGTAGCATAGACCAAGTCCGAAAAGATGCATATCGCTATATTTAGTTTTCTCGTCGACGACATTATCGCTTTCGTCACAATTCAACCAGTTCAGTATGAGCCGTTTCGTACTTTCGCCCGCATCGAGCTCGTCTAGACATGCTGCTTGCAACTCGCGCATCGGAAGCATTCACGTGTGAATGTGTAGGCAGCCGGCATAGGCGTCTTAGTTTTTTTTACGGGGAAACGCATTCGACAGGCGCAGACGATAAAGGAAGAACTTCGAGTACAATATCCGGCGAGTTGTCGTTTTCACTGTTCGAATCACAGAGCTCCTCATCGTCTTCCTCGCTGCTAGACACACCGGCATCGGAATAGACGTCGTCTGAGCTTGTCGTTGACATTTCTTCGTAATTATTACTATCGTTGTCGGCACTGTCACTGTCCTCGTCGTCAGTCGATGTTGGAGTGGCTAACTTTTTTTCCAGTCGCCTGCGTTTTGCAGCATTGAACTCCATTTCCATCCTTTCTGCTGCAGCCTGGAACGCCTCACTCGTCTCGGAACACGATTCCCACGAGAGAACTTCCCTAATTTTTTCTACGGCTTCTTGAGCACTTTTTCGCTTCGGCCTCGAAGACATGCTTGTACAAGCTCGTCGCGACTTTCGCATGGCATAAATGTAAAAAAAAAGTCGTATATATTTAAGGATTACTTCCGTTGCAGCATGGAGCAGCGCGAGGCCTGCATGTTGTGCAAGTACGCAGGTGGGAATAACGAGAACATCAATGACGTCCTCAAGTATATACACGACAACATCAGCAAACTCAGTGTCGACGAAATTGCGCATGCGGTGGAAGAGGTGCTACGGGAGTATCTTGCCGACGACGAGCACTGCTCGCATGCTTCTATCGTCGAACACATCCAAAAGCACTCGCAGGAATATAAGATTGTCATTTGCACGCTTCTACGTGATGTGCGGGCTTTGAGCAACGAGTTATTGCAGGCAAGTCGCGTGCGTCGCGAAAACGACTCGCACGAGATCGATCTGCGTAGCACAGCCATGTTCTTCAAGTCTGTTGAGCTTGCCGCTATGCTTACTACAAAGATACATGACAAGCAAGGTACATGACATTTTTTTTGGTTGTACAAATGCTAGTTTTTTAAGCAAATTATCCAATCGCTGGAAGCACATGGTTCTGTACAAAATGCCCGAAGACACATCTGCCATTCCAACCGCTCCCATCCTGCAGAATGCTCGGATCAAAAAACCGAGCAAATCAAAAGCTGTTGCGAAGACTCGCAAAGCGCGGCCGCTCAAGAACCTCGAGCATGGCTTGCTACAGACACGCCTACTTGAGTTGCAAAAGCGGGTGCGTACTGCCGAGTGCAAAATGACGTTGCTCAAGGAGAAACTTGGGGTACATGAGGAAGAAGTTGCTACGAGGGCAATCGTCGTTGAGGAAACGAATGAAGTCATCAACGAAACACAGGATGTATGAGTTTGTCGTGTTTATTACAGCAAACTTAACGTGACGACTGAATTAAATTGAGTGATGTGTAGGGTTTATAAAGTGAGAACGCCATCCACGCCGCACACACAAAATATAAAGTCTTTGCGCAATTCTGCTGGTAGATGACATGTTTTTTCTAATAAATACTCGTACATCTGGATGAGATAGTGGTACCATTGGTTGCGGAAAACCGTGAAGAGTAGGTAAATTTCGGCATACCTTATGTTCGCAACACACACGTCCGAAACCTCGCGTGTCAACTCGACGTTTTCAAATAGCTTCAGTATGCACGTCAGGTGGTGGATCTGCTTTTGAAGCATGCCAGTATCTTGTTGTAGCGTCCACTCGAGGGCTTTTGCTGTGCCTTCTCGAGACTGGGAGATGCGTCTACAAGCAAGTACAAATTTGCTCAGTCCAGCACAAGCGGTGATATCGTGCATTTTTACACTGAGAACAAGACACGCGACACACACATTCATGTCAACGAATCCTGTGGAACGTGCCATCGTGATAGTCCAAAGGACCATAGCATGCTGCCCACATGTGTCGCTAAGCGACATAGTAGTAGACAGCACTTGCAGCAGGTAGAGACCAAACTTGTGCTGCAAGCCTTTTTTTGTGCTGAAAGTGATGTTATCTTCGGCGAAAATGACGGCCCGAATCATGAGCACCAAATCTGCAGTCCCCGACATCCTCGCACAATCGCCGCAAATGATCGCCTCAAAAATTGAACCTCAAAATTACGGCCTCAATAAGGCGTTGTGTGAAAAGTCAAAAAAAAACGCGAAAGGACATTTAATAGTACGAATGAAAAACACGTTGATCCAATCACTACAACGCAAAAAAATGCAAGCTACACAAACACAAGAGAAATAGTGCACAGTGAAATGCCCAGCATGCTCGAGCACCTCGCCCCGCGTTTACATGCGCCCCTCCGCTGTGGTACGCAAATAGCGCAGAACCAGCCCGACATTGAGGTTTGGGCTATATCCCTTTCGAAGCTCCCTTCGAGCAGGGCAGAGTTTGACGTCAAACGAGGCACGCGCGATTTCCTTATCGCCAAGTTTCTCGTTGTCGGCCTCTCGCCGCCTGGTTTCGGTAAGGTACCGTACAATTCGAAGCGCAGCGCAGGACAAAAAGAGGAGGCTGGTAAGCCATTGTATGAGACAACAGACGACGGCCGCCTGCGCTTGTTCACCTTCGAAAAGGGTAAGACAAACAAGGACAAGGGCGTGCGTGTTGAAGCCGACGAAAGTTGCGGCTTTCTCGAGCCCGGTCTTGTCCTCAGCTTCTTTCTGCGAGAGGAATTCTGGGACCCGCCGAAAATCATGCCTACAGACACTGGCGAATCTGTTGTCGGTATTGGCACAGTTGTCGCAATGCAGGTGTCAAGTGGAAACGTCGACGCTGCAACTAAAGGCTACTTGCTGAAACTCAAGAAAATCAAGGTTTTGCCGGCATATTTAGACCTCTCCGCGACGCTCGCCCATCTACCTTCGAGTGAGGACGCCTACGACCGCCGCATTTCACAGTATCGCACTGACTACCCGGCCATGAAGGGCGGAATCGATTCGTCTACGGAGATGCGGTGCTTCGCCACCAAGGGCTTGGGACCCGATGCTTGTGCGTTTGAGCACGAAGGCGGCTTCGTTATCAGCAACGCCCGTACGCATAACTGTGAAGGGTTTCGCGACGACATTTTTGTTCCGACAGACGTCGCGTCGCGCTGTTTCCAGATCGACGATCCGAAGCTCGCAATCGCATTTATGAACGTTGCACTTGCCGTTGATGCTGTTGGAGCGATCATTAAGACCTGTGCAAGCAACGTACTGCTCTCCGCCGATGACGTTCATCCGCTTGTTGCGCTTACCCTTATCCTCGACGTTAACGTCTTGCTCAGCCTCGAAGCCCTTGATGTGCCAGAAATTAAGTTTTTTCTCCGTTCAAATTCCGATGGTCCGTTTGAGGCACGCGATATCGTCATCACCAAAAACGACTCGTACATTAGCTGGAAGAACACAAAACAAGTATACGTAACCGACGCGGACAACGCCCAGATCAGCTTTGTCCTTCACGCGGCCGACGAGACAGGCCCCAACGGCGCAGACACTCCTCACGGCCACATCAGCGTAGGCTGCGCAGGTCCATACAAGAGGTTGTCGATGCATCTTACAAAACAAAACATATCTTCGAAGGTCATCGACCTCGAACTGCGCATCGTAAACAACTCGTCGACGAGGCAAAAGCGCAAGCGCCCGGAGATCACATTCGGCGAATCTGGCGGCATCATCCAATAATATAACTGATAGCGGCTTCAAATTTAACTCCAGATTTTTTCAAATTTTTGGTTTTCCGCTGACTTAATCGAAACAACACAAAAAAAAATAACAGCGGCTAGAAATACAGTCCGTCTCCACGCTTGCGCGCCAACATACGGGATGTATTTATCATTTCTTCTTAGGTTCACGAAATTGTTGTACTCATAGCTTATGTCCGAGATGACGCTCGGTGTCAGCATAAGCAAGAGTGTCAAGTTGCGCAAGAAGTAATACCAGCTTTCTTCAAACCCATTTGACGACATGCTCGGCTCTATACGTTGCGCAAACACGAAAACTGTACAGATAATTACCAAAAACAGAAATAAACGACTGTAAAGAAAGTAAGACAAAACCGTCGTCTCGACTGTATGCTCTGTTCCAAATGAGTCTTTAATTTTTTCAGGATCATCCTCGCAGTACTTGAGAATCTCCTCCCTTTGTAACATAATGAGGTGCTGAAGGCTTTGCAAAAACCCGAGAAACATGACTATACCAAGGTCAAAATAAACTGTTGTATCGTCGTGAACACCACTCATCGTAGTAAAGCTTGAAATAAGCAACATAAATGCGGCGGTGCTGTGTATGTCTTCCCATATTGTCATGTTGAAAACTGAAACATTAACTTTATACCTAATTGTGCAAATAAATAGAGCAATAAACAAAATGACGTCCAAGATTGATAAGACCAGCGAGAATGTAATTACGAGACCTTCCGTCAAGCAAGACGTTACGGTACATTCTATCTTGTAATCATCCATGTTCTCTGCTTTACGAGAATTGAGTTTTAGATCAACCAATTTCGCACTGAAGCCTAAACACAACACCGCCAAAAGAAAAGCGACAAAGAGTCGTATTGCGTCTGATTTTATCACGCGTAGCCAGAAAGTTGGTGAAGAAGGACTAAATTTAAATTCTTCTGTGTTCTCTGTATTTGATTCTCTTGAGAATTCGTGTCCGAGTTCGCCGATGTATTGTAGTTCGCTTTTGGATTGAAATTCATTTTCCCACCGACCGTTTCTTGGAAAAACTCTGGGGCCTGGTGCTGATTGCGAATATATTTCCCGCGCACGATCTACGGAGGCTGGTCTGGAGCCTCGTGCTGATTGCGAATATTGTTGCCGCCCACGATCTACGGAGTTTGATTTGGAGCCTCGTGGAAAACGATCATTTCTTTTCAAATTTTCAGCTCGTTCTTCGTAGTTAGTAGAATGCACCAAATCCGCTTCTACTTCTGTTTGACTTTTTGTGTCTTCCCCATTTGAGTTTTTAGTTTCTGGTAAATTCATCAAATTGTAATGTCTCTTCTCTTCATCTGTTTCTACATACAAATTGATAATAACAGATATATGGAGAAAAAGCAATCCTACAAAAATGTTGTAGTAGCTCGATTCATATCCAGCATAAACTTGTGCATAAGGAAGAACGGATGTACCCATGCAATTATTTTGAATTTCTTCGCACTCTTTTTTTCCGTTGCACGATTTGGAACGAATACAGCGACACATACTATCTGGTCCCCACGGTTCGACAGCAGCAACCTGTGTTGAGTTCGGTATAGGGACTGTACAAGTCCACTTTTTCAGCAAATCGTCCTTGTTTCCGATAACATCTTTGAACGATCTCATATCATCAAGCTTCAATATCTTGAAATTCGACAGTATAACACCACTCGATTTGTTTATGTATACAATAATGTAAGTCACAGTCAGGATAGCAGCAGTGACAAACATGATGGAATGCACTACATGCCGGCTTGGATGCATAAGAAAATCCCATTTCTCATTGCTTCCAATACAACAAGAGCCTTTCTTTTCTTCAGACTCACCAGTTGACATACAACTTCTGCTATCATCTTTTATACGTGCGACGTATTTTTAGACACGAGCGATTAAGTATTAAACTAGACATTAGGCATATGAGCAATGACCCTGACCGTCGATAGCAAACCCGAACTTGGCTTGCATCGGGTCAGGCCAGCGTCCTACTGTCGACCAGTATTCTAAGGTCCATATGACATTCCGGGCATGCCGCGCTGCGTCCTTGACCGTCCACATGGCGTCCTTTGTCTTCTGGGCGACACTACTATTGTTGCCGATTGCTGCTGCCACGCCCCTGTACGCCTCGAGCGCCGCGTCTGTGCTCGCCACTCGGCTCAACTCAAGCACGGGCCGCGTGCGGATGTGCTTGCTAAAGTTGAACTGGTACGCGAGCGCGATTGCGGCGATAACGCCCTGCTCCGTCTCCAGGTCGACCTTGTGCAGCAGGTCGTGCGCGCTCCACATCTTGGCCGGGCCGATAGCCGGCATCGACTGGCTAAAGTCACAGCCTGTCAACGCCACAAGCACAGCAAAAGCGCGGCACGGCGCGGCATGTTGCTTCATCGTAGCCTGCACGTGCGTACACAACTCACGCATACAAACAAACTCCATTGTCCGCTTTGTGGTTCCTAGCGCTGTACGTTTTACGCATTTGCTGATTTTCGTCTCAATGCGCTCAAGAAATACTTGTTTGTCTGTATTGTTCTCGCAATACACGAGAGCTAATGGTACAAAGTCGCCGTCGGTCGACTGCACGACAAGGGTGCCAAAGGCGCTCCATGCGAGCGCCTTCACATCACATTCGCCGCGCCGCGCGTCCTTGTCAACAACTTCGAAAGGGAGCTCGCGTCCGTCGAGCTCGAGCGCCCTACCTACTACAATCGGTGGGCCGATCCAGTCAATGATGACGGTTTTTTCATGGTTCTTATATTGTCGCTGCACGTTACGCACGACCATCGCAACGACCTGACTCTTAAAGTAGCGGTTACGCATACATGACGCCCAGTCTTCTGGTGGAATACGCGGCATCTGGTTGTCTTCATTGAACATAAACGTCGCCTGCTTGATGTTGCGCGCGCGCTGCGTCATGCTCTTGCAGAGTGGGACATGTGTGTAGTCATCGAAGCCGAGTACGACGACGGACGCGTTGTGCTCAAACGCGCGGTCGATGGTGTCAAAAAATTGCTTCTGGATAAATAGTTCCCATGTGTTCACCCAGCTGCCTTTCATGAGCTTGATCTGACCGTCGATGAACCATGTCATCGGCCGTGTCGAAAGCGTCGAACGAAAAGCCGAAGGACACTCGCGCTTTAAATGCTGCACCCAGCCAGAGTCGATTGTCATCTTGCGAGCAAATACAACGCAGCGCTCGTATGCATGAAAAGCACAAAAAATGACCGTATATGCCAGATTATGTGGCTGAGTAGTTGTAGCGGTACACGAGCTTTAGGATGTCGAGCAGCGCGAGCTTGCCCTGCATATCTTTGCCAGTTTTTGAGCTGACGGCATCGTAGGTTCGAAAAACGTTGCTCTCGCTAAAGCCTTCGCCGACGTCTTCGCCTATGATCTTGTACACATAGTCGTGATACCATAAGACGCACGCAAGTGATCGGAAATATATGTTCCAATCGTCGCACGTGTCAGGCGATGTTAAAGACGTACCGAAAGACGTTGGTGGTTCGCATTGGAAAAGTAACGTTTCGTCTTGCAGACGAGAGAGAACAACATGCATCTTTGTATCGAGGAGACTTCCGGCTTCATAGCGGAACAAAGAAGAGAACTTGCCACGGCGGAAGATTTCGCACAACGGGTGGTAAATACCGATAGTGCGCTGGAAGGTCGTAAAGGGCAGTAGAACTACGTTAACGTCAAGTATGCGCTTGATCGATTGCTGTAAGTCGTGGAACTCAGCGCCTTGCGGGTACAGAGGAAATGCGTCACAAAGCTCATAGCAGAGGTAGACAAGACCCTCTTGCGTCTCGCCAGAATCCCACCCACAATTTTCCGGTGCTTTCGTAGTTTGTATGACAACAACCCCGAAAATGCAATTGCGTGTTGCTTGAGACTCAGCGCCAAACGCCAATCGGAATATGTGCTCACCCGATTCACTCAACATGGCTTGTAGAGTGGGGCATATTTTTGGGCCGTCTTTTGTTCCGTACTCCTCGAAAATCATTTTTGACATAATCCTCGCACACGGTTTCTATTGGTTCATGTGTATATTTCTTGTCTGTCTACAGATGGAGTATATTGGTTATCGTTATAACATTCACTTGCGAGTATAAAAGCAACACGAATATGATGTATGTCGACATCCGTTTTGGAGAGTAGCAAGATCAACAAACAGACACGTCGCCTTTGTGTTGAAATCAATGGCAGCTTGCAGCAGTTCGCAAAATCAGGCCACGACGCGGCGTCATGGTGTCCGAACAACGCCAAAATCGGCGAGATTCTCGGCGTCTCAGACGTGATCGACAACAATCCAGACGTTGGCACAACGGCCAGCTGTCTACAGAATGCAATCCTTCACAAGGTCACGCTCCTCGAGGTGAAAAACGACTTTCCTGTTAACATTGGTGTGACAATGTCATGTATCCCGTCTGACGAAGTAACACGACTTGGGAATCGCTTTGCACTGACAACGTTTGCAAACTCGCACAACCCAAACCCGACTGTACTGTTTGAGGCCGATGCCGCGTCTACGGAGGCTGTTCAATGGCGACAGAACTACCCGACTTACAACAACGCAAACCTTGAGAAGGAAGGCGTCCTCGAGTTAGGTTCGCAGCAAAACTATCTTTTTATGTCCAAGAACCACCCTGTCGTCGAAATTTTACGTACGAATAAGGATATCTTGAACGCCGACATCGATAAGTGTCCCTTAATCGACAACGAATACTACAAAATCACTCGACAGGTATTCAGCTCATGCTGTGGAGCACTGCGTACAAAGATTCTGACAAAGGTCGCCACGCGCGACCTCAACAACCTGAGCGTGCAGATGTTTCCGCTGCACAAGAAAGATTGGCAGAATATTTGTGTCAGCGACGAGATGTTGCGTGCAGTTCCGCCAGAAATGCTCGAGCGCGCCAACGCAGAGGAAATCACAGGTCATATACGAAAGCTATGTATGCAGCAATGCAGTCTCAGCATGCGCCTAGAAATGACATACGAAGTCCCGACGCGCGTGTAAAAAAACAGGGTGCCTTGTGCCTGGTTCCAGATTCTACATGCGGGCGTTTTAGTACCGATGCGCTTGGCGCTCTGCCCCGCGCGTATCGTCTGGTGACCAAGGGTTACCCCTGTACACGCCCCAGGCACCCGACGTATCTTTCTATAATGAGATTTTTTTTTGCTGCAAGCACCCTACTCCACAATGAAAAGCTTGTATATTTATACTGATCCATTATATTATCGCCGGAATTGCGGATTTGTGGTGGTTTCTCTCTCATTTCCTTTTTTTCCTGTTTTCTTTTCGGTTTCATCTTCTTCGTAATTTTCTGCATTGTCTTCCTTGGGTTCACGATCTGAAACATCGCTTGGTGTTTTCGTGTCAGACACTTTCTCGTTTGACATATCTATTTTTTCCGGTGGCACAACAGGATGAAGCTCGAGTGGGACATTTTTGATTTTCGCTAATGCAACTGCAGTCATACTGACAACGACAGTGCACAAAAAGCAAAAAATATACACCACCCACAAAATAGGCGCCATGCTTGGCGCGCGGCATCGTTTTATACAAAGCGACATGTGAACGGAAAGTTTCTAACTTTTTATTTCCAAAACAAACACATACCGACTCTACATAGTCAAAAAAGAATAGGTTGTAGTCGGAACAACCATCGACCTTCTAATCTGGTTTGTTGTATTGCAGCGAAACACAAGCGCGATCGTTTCAGGCTTGAGCCTGTCGAACAGGCTGCGTATCTTGTCGATGTTATCAACAGTCGCGTAAAGATGTTCTTCTGTCCTTTCATAAAACAAGAAATGCTGCCTTTGTCTCGATGCTTCGTCGCAGCCATCTGTTGTTTTCCTAATCATGGCCAGCACCTCAAGTTTCCAAGACGTATTGAAGTGCTCGTGTGCGCGATCGACGAGCATGTTGCGCTTCGCCTCTGAGTCAACAAATGCCTCATCGACTGAGATCGGCATGCCAAGCAGTCCAATACCGTTCGGGGTATAGAAGCATGCCAAGCCAGTCCACTTCAAATTGGGCATTCGAATCGAATGCGCAATTTCGAGTATCTGTCTGACAATGGAACGCTCTTTCAGTAGTTCGTCAGATCCATATGGCCAGGGATAAGTCTGCAGCGTCGCGTCGAAAGACGGAATTGGTTTCGCCGGCCACTGCATGTCTGCATGTTGTTCTGTCATCGTCTTTCTCTTTTTGGTCGCTTCCATGCTGCGTCCGTCTTGAATCTGTGAGTGTCCGACTGAATCTTTTTGTTTCCTTTTTGAGGTGTTGAGAAACACAAGGATTCTATTTTTTTATGGCTCCTCGTCTTGGCTCTTCGTCTTGGTTTTATACTAAAAAAATGACAAAAATGACAAAACCATTACCAGTCTGTATCGCGAGCGTGTGACGGGCCAAAGTCATTCACAATACAATCTGCGTTCTGTTCATACTCTGGATCTAAGGTAAGGTTATTAAGCGCGTCCTCTGTATCACTGACTGCATCAGTCTCTACATCAGACGCGTCGAGATTGTCGCTCGTAGACGACACTTCGACCGCGTAGCACAGATTTCGCGTCACGTAGTCGTTGTGGTCTGTTGCGTACAGCGCAGCGATGACGTATGCCTCTGCTACATTTGTTAATGGGATATTTGTCCCGTGTATCTCGATGCTGATATTATTAATGTGGCCTTGTTCATCTGCCGCCTCCTGTATCCATTTCTCGATGTCGATTGCCGCACAGTGTGTCTGTGCTGACACAGTGAACTCACGGAATCTTCCACCTTCGTATTTATGCAGACGCAGCATTTTCCGGTCCGGGCGGTGCGGCCAACGGTTGTGGTAATTGCAAAAGAAAAACTCGCCGGTTTGCGAGTGCCTTGTTTATAAGAACACAATCGCCGAAACATGAGCATATACAATATTCAAGACTCACAGGCACCTTTTCTGCTCCTTCAAGGATCTACGACTGTAATGCCGTGGGATGAAGGCTTCCTGTTGTCGCGACGGCTAAGCGCCAACGCGATGCAGGTCAGTGCAACCACACTACAGCTTTACACAGAGCAGACTTTGAGGTTCGGACCAAACTGGCGTAACTTCGACTGTTTGGCGACCGAAAATGCTTTGTGTTTGTCCGCCAATACTGGCGTCGCCCTCTTCGGTACTCTACCCGTGACTGCCCCACGTGAAGTTGCTCGCCTTGTGCCTCGTTCAGAGCTGCTGCAGCAATTCAACGGTGTTATTTGTAGTTCTGGGAAAACAGGGCGCTTCTCTGGCGGTGGCGACGTGTACACCGTGTCCATGTGCGATCTCATCGAAGGCGCATTACGCTTTGTCGTCACAGGGGAGGGGCGTGTCTACTGGATTCGCGACACAACAGGGTTTACGGAGCAATTTCTGTTGGCTTTTATTGCTCTCTACGCAGCTTCGAATCTTGCACAGAACCTCTCAAGTCTAATGTCGATCAACGTTGCTGCGACGAGCGGATGGTCTAAGGTTTTGAACATCGTTGTCTTTGTCACCTGTGTTGTCGTGCTGCTCACAATGTGCGAAGCACATGGCGAATTTTACGTCTCGCAAAATGATGTCAATCTATACCAAATACTACTTTTATTCCTCTTCTTCGACCTCGTGCTCATGTTTCTTAAGGCGATCGGCCCGCCTGACCGCAAAAGGAATTTCGGATACCAAATTGGCCTTTCGACAACTTTGCTATTGCTCGTTACGCTACGTCTGCATAATACCTTCAACACTCCCTTCATTTATTTTTTGGTCGGAATCTTCGGCACGAGAACGGCATGCAAACTTCTACAGTGCTTCCACGACACATTTGTGTACCGTGCTAGCAACATCAACCTCATATCGGTCATGCTCGATCTGGTTACTTGGTGCTGTCTGCTTGAATACTGTCTTACGCATTCTGTTTCTGTCGTCGACTATCTCTCTGTCGCAGTTAATATGACGGTGTCGCTGCTGCTTGGTCTCGGTATGAGCATATGCATTGCCCAATGCGCGCAATAGCGCTTTTCAATACAGACATGCGCAAGTGCTTCATTTTCAAGCCCCAAAAAAATGCTCGCGCTGAGACTCGAACTCAGAACCTTCGCCTCATAAGAGCGACACCCTGACCGATTGGGCCACGCGAGCCGCAATTCATATTTTATTCTCAAGATGTCTACATGTACGATTTGTAGTTTCCTGTGATTTCGACGACCTCGTCCTTGTGCATATCAAAACATCGTTTGACAACTTCAGCATCCATGACTCGTACGTGCTTTTGTTGTAACCCGAGACCCATCCACTGTCCGAGTGTGAAGTTGAAATGTTGCATTACATGCGCGTTCATTCCTTTGTCGTGAAGCTGGTCAAACGTGACGTCAAACTGCTTGAGCGTATCCGCTGACCAATGCATGCTCCATACTTCTGCCAAATCTGCATGCAAGTGCACGAATGGATTGACAGGGAAACATACCATATCCGGTAAGTCTTGCAGCGTTATCGATGCGCGATGCACCCACTCGATAGGGTCTGGCTGCATGCGCTTTAGATGCTCCGCCTCCAGACCAATCGAGTCCCGCAGCATGCGCCACGTCATGTTGCGTGCTGTGATGTCCCCCCACTCAAGTACTTGCCGTGGCTGGTCCCACAATCCAAAGATTGCAATCGACTGTCTTGAGTTCACAAGGATACCGCATGCCTTCCGGGTACCACACGCCTTGTTTGCCATCTATACATGCCAACATTCCGATATATTACATGAGGGAGATTCTTTTTTTCACGACCGAAGCAAGTGTCATCTAACCCAACTGCTCACGTAACAACGTCGAGAACAAGATGCCAGACTTCAAGCAATTCTCTGACGACGAGCTTCGCGCACTTGTCCGTGACAACAACACATACGCAGAAATTTCTCGCGCCGCTGGCGTGAAAATCTGTGGCGCCTCCAAAGCAGTCTTGGCAACAAGGATTATTTCACTCAATATCGATACGAGTCACTTTATAAGCCGCAAAACAGACAAGCTCAGCAAAACTTCTGACGCCGACTTCACAGCACACGTGCGCATTGCGCGCTCGTGGCCTGAAGTCGCCCTGCTGTGTGGTTACGATGTCGGCGCTTACGGTCATCAACAGCGCGTGCACATACGTACACTAATGATGCGACGTGCCACGGAGCTTGGTCTCGATGCAGACCATATCGAGCTTTCGACACGTGCCTCTAACCGGCGTATCTTTGTCAGCGACAGTACAGCTAACCGCTCACAGGTCAAGCGCCGCTTACTGCGGGATCTCCGCTGGCCGTATAAGTGCAACGCATGCCACAACATCATGTTCGAGCACCGAGACGGCAAGCCGTTTTGGTTCGACAAGCCCGTCACGCTCCAGCTTGAGCACCGCAACGGCATAAGTACCGATAACCGTCTCGAAAACCTTGAGTTTCTATGTCCTCTATGTCACTCGCAAACGACTACCTACAGTGGAGGTAATTCCGTCGCAGCGCGTGCGAAGCGTGCGCGCGAGCTCGCCCAACAAGTTCATGCGATTCACGAACAGGAAGAAGACACAAAAGCTCAACCAGAACAAGACAGACAAAATCAAAACACAGAAGAATAACTTCGAAGCTCTCACGACGCCATAGCTTCTTATGTGTAGTGTGAGGTCCCGAAAAGGGCACTTTTATCATCCTCCCTGTCGCTCGGCGAGTACACGTTCATACCGTCAAGAGACTCTTCTTTAACCAAACTTTGCGCGTAAAGCCTCAACGATTCTGCATTCAACTCGACCGTCGACTGCTTGCGCATACCGTCGAAATCGTCTGACGAAGGGGTTCGCGACGACGCCGACGCTGCCCGGCGGATCTCTACAGGAGATGCTGTTCTGAGCATCTTTGGGTCATTGACCTTTTGTGCATGCTTTGCTTCAGGCTGTGGTGTGACTGTACGAGGTGTACTACTGTAGCTGGTATCGTTGGGTAGGCCGTTTGCACCTTCGAAATGCACGGCGTCGACACAATGTGTTTGGATGTAATTCTGGTACAATTCCTCGTTGACACTTTTGTAACGCATGAACCTGTGACACGTGTAGTAGTTCACCATCAGGTCAGCTGCCATACGGATCATCATGAAGTCGACCTGGCTGAGAGCCACGAACAAGCCGATTGTGTTCATAATGATCGCGTACACCGCAAATACCTGCACGATCAGCACACATGTCGTCTTGCTGTACGGCAGGTACAGGTTTTTGTGGTCCTGGATCGTGTTAGTAACAAACGGCCCGACGGCGTCGCTCGTGAAGTCGGCAATGCACGTCGCCACAAAGGTGTACAGCGCAATGCAGCCCCACTTTGTCCAAGTGTCGACTTTGACGCCAAACAGCACCGTCCGCTCGTTGGGCCCGAACGACAGGAAGGCACTGTCGTCGTCGATCATGATACACACGAAAATCACAGTTACACACAGCGTCCACGTCGCGATGCAAATAGAGAGCACTCGTTTGTCGTCAAATAAGGCGTCCAGATTTTTCATTTATTTCGATTGACACGCTTTAATAAATATGTCAATAAAAACGTAGAAATAGAATCTTTACAAATCGCCGTTCCAGAGAGACAACAAGAGACATCCTATACACAACGCGAAACAAAGCAGAATCCACATCTCGTGGTTGCATGTTTGGAAGTTGCCGACGTCTGACGGTTGAAAATAGCATACTTCCGGACAGCTTTCGCGCTGCGCCAAGCTCGTAGCCGGGTCCTCGTGATAGTGTACATATCCGTGGTGTAGTAATAGCAGAACAGCGACAAATGCAAAAAAAAGAGCGGCCGTAACCAACATCCAAGAAGTTCACTGTAGTTAAGTACTACACGCCTCACTGTGCCCTTTCCAAGAACCTGCCTTGTACACGTTTGGCCCGTGTGGGTGACTGCGACTAAACTTGTACCGGCGCATCTTTTGGGCAATTGACGCTGAATTCACGAGGCATGAGTTTTTGTTTGTGTTGCGGAAGTATTCGAGTAGCGCTTGATGTCCTGCGTTTGCGTTATTCCGGTGAGATGCTATCGCCTTGATGACAACCTGCTCCTCGCTCGAAAAAAGAGACATATAGTAGTTATACTTTCCGGAATGTAGCCGGACGAGCCGTGTGCAGAGGCCATACAACATGCGTTTGTCGATTTTAACGCCGTTTGGTTCTTCAAGGGTGTTGATGTGCCATTGCAGCGTCTGTATGCCGGAGAAAAACGGAATGTTTTTGTGCATGCGCAGGTAATTGTCACAACTAAGACACACCGTCACAAACGGCGAGACGCCGCTATCGTACTTTACTTGTGCAGATCTTGTCTGTGCCGCCATGTTCACCATAACCTCGTGAAACAAATGTCCGGCAAGACACGCCTGCTGCGACAGCCATTCGTCAACATCGTCACACAATACGTCGCGGAAGTTCACGCAGACGTCACCGCACAGAAAGCAAGCACGTGCCGGCAGGCCAGGTGAGAACGGCTTTGCTGGTAAAACCATCAGTTCCCACGTCGACATGCTCTTGTGTTTCGCATTGACAATCTCCTGCACCATCTCGTCCTGCTCATCGCGACTCTGCATGCCAGTTTCGCGCGCAATTCAAATTCTTTTCTAATTTCACCCACATGTCTTTTTATTGTAATTTATGCGGTCGGTAAATAAAATGGTTCACACCAAATGTTTTTTTCGAGACGCGCAGCGGCTAGTGCCCCCCCGACTCGCAGCGACGAGCTGTGCGAACGCCTTTTGCCAACGTGCTACGACGAGTTTCGTGGTACAAAGATCTACAACATAATCGAACATCCAAAACCCGTTGGCGACCGCATCTACCTTTCTGTACAATACGCCGGCTCCGCCGCTGTTAAGGCTCGTGGCGCTCGGTGGGACCCCGACAAGAGGCGCTGGTGGTACTGGAGTAACAGCACAGAGCAGCTAGCTCACTACTACGATATAGAAGCGTGGCTAGGCGCTCTCCAACAAGTACATTCACGTTCGCGGTTTATGGACTGGCCTATGGACGTTGACTTCATGCGGGCGACAAAGTCCGAATCGCTCAGTTGCGACGATTTTTTCCACTACAGCAACCCCAACCCTTGTGCCGCTGTGGTAGACGACCGCGGCAATCCTGCCTCCGACGCCCGCGCAAAGTAGTTTGCTGGGTTACGTGGGCCACCGAGTTTTCCGCCGTGCCGTAGCGCAAACACCCTGCCGCAGCGGTCGACAGGACAAGGTGTTTGTTTCAAGATGTCTTCCATGTCAGGTAGTATGCTTGGCACAGTATCTTTGCACCACATCAACATCGTCTTGTCAGAGTCTTGGAAAACACAAAGTCCTTGTGCGCGGATCTTTGCACAGCCAACACAAGCATAGTTCTTGCCGTAGGCTTGTGCGATCGGGCCTCGCACGTCCTCCTTGTCTTTGACGTGTTGGCTCCAAAACTCAACGGCCACGTCAAGTTTAACCTTCACCGCCCGGAGCCAAAGCCGCAGCGTCACTCGTTCTTTATCGATAAGATGTCTTTGCACGCGGAGCTTCTGCACAAGCTTCACAATGCACAGTGGCGCGAATTGCGCCACCCTTTGTGGTAGCGAAAATGCAGTACACTCGAGCCCAACAAATTCTCGAGACACAACGGGACTCACGTACAACTGCACTTCCTGCATCACACTCAGCACAGCCCCGTACTGTGGCGCGTAATACTGCGTGTTCGTCCTTGCAATCTCTTCGAGTCTTGTCTTGCATTTTTTCAGGAAAGCCATAAGACACAAGTCATAAGCTTCACGGATAACAGACGCCAGCTGTGCATCCTGAACATATACGTAACCGTTGCGTACGGGGACACTCCTTGCCGCAACGAGACGTGTGGCATTTTCAAAGTTGACGCAGTGCATGGCACCGTCGAGGTGTACTTCTACCTTCAGCAGACGCAACAGCATTACCTTCTCTGGCACTGTCAGTCCTTTGACTTTCGTCATGAGACGGAGTGCCTCGTGTTTCAAAAACCATGCTGTGTGGTTGATGCAGCAGGCATAGGCAACGATGAGAAAAGTGACCTGCTCCGTCTTCCAACACGCCATGACAGAAGAGAGTCCTCCATTGGCACGCATAGCATCGACACGTTCTCGACAAACTCGCCCGAGCTCACAAAGTGGAAACCCGTGCAAGGCACGGTTGAGTGTTTCGACATCATGTTCTGTGTAGACACCGAGTCCTTTTTGTAGAGCGTTTGTAGCACATTTCGTGCTGCCGAATAAAAATGTTACAAAGGATAAAACATAAAGGTTAGCATAGACTCGGCCGAACGCTACGATCTGTCTGCAGTACATCAAACTCCTTCATGCGTATGCAGTTTATAACATGTGTAATTCTCGAGAACTCGTATTCCAACAAGGTAATTTCTCGCCCTGGTTGCACAAAGGCAAGATTCAGTGGATGCTTGAAGCGGAAACGCAGCAGTGCGCTGCTTTCCACGACCTTCGCACTGACTATGTATCTGTTTATCAGAGCATGTATCTTAATTTTTATTGGCTTCATTTTAGACCAACCTTCGCTCCTCCTGCATTGAGCAATGTGCACTAAAAAACGCATGTGACTCTTCGTTTGGAAAGTTTTTTTTTCCTCACGACTCCTCGTCAGTGTCGTGTCTCTTCATTAAAAAAAAAATGAATATTCGAAATCTGTTTTGCTTTTGGCGCGGAAGTGCCCGTGCTGTGTGAGCATCCTTGCTCGACAGAATGTCCTATGCATCAGGAGATATTCGCCAATTTTTGGCTCGAAGCCAAGCAACAGCATCTAGGCCAAGTGGAGGTAGTCATGGAACCAGTGGCATGGACGCTTCTGTGCATGCAGAGCAGAGTATACCGACCCAAAATCAAGCGCATATTGCTGCCAGAAGTACAATGCAACGCGGGCGTGGACGTGGGCAGATGCATAGAGGACGGTTAGGGCAAGGGCGAGGGCGAGGGCGAGGGCGAGGGCGTGGACAAGGTCGAACTTCGTCCTCACAGCGCGGCGCCCAATACGTGGATGACGCAGCGGAGCATTCGGGTGAGGACGGATTCGACGAAGATGTACACGAAGAGACAGAATATGACACCAGTTTCATCAACGACGACGTGTCGTCTGTTTCGTCTTCCTACGCTGGATACAGGGCCGTTGACGATGACGCTTTTGCAAGGCCTCGGCCACGTCATGATTACAACACAGAACAACTACCAGAAACAAATGCAAAGAAAGCGCGTGTTCTTCCGCGCATGCTCGAGCCTCTGCAGCCTCTCGGTCTGTATTGTGACTACTCTACAATCATTCCTTTCGCGCCACGTCTCCGCACAATTTCTCATCTGGTGAGCCCATACGCATGGTACCACCATTTTGAATCGCCGCGCACTGCACGATGCAGCGTCATTCTTGGCCCAAACGAGTTCCTGCAGGCCTCGCACGTCGAGTGGCTGCAAGACGAGGAAATCCAACTACAATTCGCACGCCTCTTTAGCAGCTACAGCAGCCACGGCCACACAGACGCTTTCGAGCCACTCCGCTCTGTTGTGCGTATGCAGGAAGTCGGTGTTCGAGACTTCATGCACACTTATGCCGTTTCCCCGGTCGCAGAGGTCATCTGTGCACACAACGTTCTCAACGAGCGAGACGAGCTCGACACACAGCCATGCCCCGACGTCTCTGACGAGTTTGTCTGCAAGGGTGATTTTGTGACCGAACGTAAGCTAAGAAACTGCTCTATGGGCGGCTTGCCAGGCTTGCCGTCTGTGACTCTCTTTATGTTCGAGGAAAGTACTTCGAGCGTCCATGTCTCCGAGCATTTGCTGCGTATCTTCAAATATTGGAATCTTGCTGCTTCACGCCCAGAGATGCTTGCTGGAAACATACACGCGGTCCAGACCGAAATGACTGAGTTCTACAAGAACCCGCGTACAAACTCAAAGTCTGCTCGTATTAACGTGAAGATGCTTGTGCGCGACAATGACCTTGACAAGAAGGGCACGCTCCAACATGTTCACCCACATCTTCTACAGAAAGCCGGCTCGCCAGCTGTGCATGCTTGCAGGACTCCGCCACCCCTCGACTCGACAGACGTCGTCGAGAGGCTTGTCAACGGCCTTTTCGAATGCCAGCTTCGTATCGTGCCGAATCGTGTCCGTGATTGCCACGGCAAGGTTCGTTTCGTCGTGGCTAGCATCCTCTGCATCAGCAGCACTATCCCAGGGTGCGACCCGCTACTCGCGTTGCATGGGCTTACAACTTTGCAAGGATTCGCACACGAGCTCCTCGTCGTCACACAGCATATGGTGCGACTGCTTGATTTCTCAGGACACGTCAGTATCGAAAAGCTTTTCAATTCGTCGCCAGGCATCGATCGCCCAAATCTCGCGAGTATTGGACATGAGGCGAACTTGCCACTCGCTTTCTTCAATTTCCTCCGCCAACGCGAGTTTTCCTCGTCTGTGCCATCGCCTTTTGCCGCCGACTGGATGGGACAGCGTATCGACGTTTATGACAAAGACGAAACGAAGCTCTTCGGCGATTTCCTCAAGGTTGTGCATCACTCAAGAATGGCATACTACTCGCGCGCTGTGCTGCACACAAGCCAGGACCTCAAAGATTCACGAAATGCGCAGCGCGAGCTTCCGACTACAAGCGTCGATTGGAAGCTTTTTTTCCCGGGTCTCCATTACAGAGCTGTGCAAAAGTCCGACCTCCAGGCCGAGTTTGACACGACCGCGTACACGGACAACGAGCGCGAGGCCTTTGACGAGTGGATCGAAAACAACCCGGACTCGACGTACATCTTCCTTCCATCCGACAGGGTCCCGCACACGCGTGGCTACGTTCTCGTCATGCAGCCGACGATGCGCTCCGAAGACAACCCCGAGAAAGTGAAACTGCGCGAGCAGCAGGCGTACAAGGAAGGTGATATCATCGAGGACGAGCTGCAGTGTATCCACTACTGCTCAAGGCGCTACAGCATGTACGTCACGTGCTCGTTATCCTCCCGTGATCCGTATGCCGTCTTCCTTGCTTCCGAAACGCCATACCCGAGTATAGAGAATCTTCGCTCCAACATGAGTCGCCTCACGACCATCGAGCGAGAGTACTTTGCACATCTCACAAACGCACCCGATCGTGGTCTCTCCATGCAGCGAGAACGTATGCGCACCAACCTCGCCATTTCTCTTTTTGGACACAGTGGCCACGCTGTCCACAACGAGTTGAAGGCGCTCTGCGATTCTTCTGATACGTGCATGCTGGTTGAACACATGCACGACGTGATCAACAACCAAGTCTTGAAGCAGGTCCACGTGGCCTCAAATGCCCCAATACCCCAGCTCAGGCACGGGGCGCGCTTTCTCATCGACCTCATCAACGTCGACGAAAATCCACCGACCAGCGACAGCGGCGAAAGCATCGCGTACCAGCATCTTTCCGTATACGCGACGGTCAACGCCGGGGTTGTCAACGACGACGCGCAGGCCGCACTGCGCGAGGCGCGTCAGTTTTGCGCCTTCCAGTCAGAGCTCAACGTCGTGAACCACGCAGTCCTCCGTTGGCTGCTTGTGGCACACGTCTCTGTGTGGTCGAGCACGCTGAGTGGCGTCTACGGGTACTGCATCCAGATATGCGACATGGGCAACAGCGTGCGAGTGTGTCTCAAGAAGGCTGGTAAATTCACCGAAGACGAGATGACAGACTGGGACAAAAAAATGCCAGGCTCAGGCGCAGACATGATTTGGAACATTTTTGGCGAATTCGTCAACGGATTCCCAAAGTTCCTTGCCCGCACGACTACGATGCGTGAATTCGCAACGATGCACAACTTCTGCGAATTGTACCAGCAAAAGTCCCTCATGTCCTTCAAGCGCCTCAACGGGCTCGTCAAGAACGTCAAGGACTGCGTGCTCGAGAGCATGAGCGAGCACAATGAGAACATGGGCGTCGTTGGCGCAATGAACGAGCTCAACAAACTCGAACAAAACACAGACAGGGTCAACGCGATATGGCCAACGATAGAAGCCGGCCTCGGGCAGTCCGGCGCAACAAGCCAAGGCGTCAACGAGAAGCCGTTTACCACCACGCTCTCTGGTGTCGTTGTCAACATTTCTGTCCTCAACCCGCTGCAGCTCATTTGCCTCGCGAGCAACCAGCTCTCTGTTTCGCGCCCTATCTCGGTCAATGCAGGCTCGCGCGTTGTGCCAGTAACTTCAGGTTGCGACGACGAACTCGGCCGCATCGTCGATGACGTTTCTTCTCTACACCCCGCTCCACAGCAGCAACGCCGGCCACTCACGATGGATAACCACACAGACGACATCACCGACACGCGCGACCCGCGCAAGGTTGTCGATCCTGTTGTGCGGCGCAACATGAGCATGTTTCTCATGGAGTATCTTGCACGTGTCTTTGCGCTGATGCACCGCGGCATGTGTTTGAAGCGACACGTGTCATCTGGATTCGGGATGCTCACATGGAGTAACACGAAAAACTGCTGCAAGCACCTCACGTCAAACTTGCGCAAGGCCACGTACGCCCCGGACGACATCATTGACCGCAACATCAACGGCTCTCTCGAGACGCTCGTGTTTGGCAAATGGGTCCGCTCCGTGCTCCAGACAGTACTCCACAGACGCCTGTTACAATCGACGCAAAGTGAAGGCGAGAACCACCAGACGCAGCTCCAGCACGTCCTTCCAGACGCGATCAAAACGTTCATGATCGTTTCAGTGACGCCCACCGTTTTGCTCTCCGCAATCCAGCTTTACCTGACCATCGCGATCCTCGACGTCTCTGTGATGTTGGTGTCTTGCATGGTTCTCTACTATTTGCAGCTGCGACAAAACTGCACGCTCGATATCCTCGCGCTTGTCGTCAGTGGAAACGAGAGCCAACTCACGACCGTCGAACGCCAACGATACTACGAGTTCGCTTCTTTTCTTAACGACAAACTCTATGGCAGTCTCGTTCCTAGCATAAGTCTAGTGCGAAACATGTCGCCAACACAAATTGCACAAGCGCTCGCGTGTACGCACGACCGTGACCTGCTTCACGCGCAATCTCAATCTTCACCGCCAAGTGTCTACATCTGCGACGCGTTTTTCAAGAGCCCCCCGCAGCGACCCAAGCACGACGCAAATCCGGGCGACATGGAGCACAACGTCTCCATCGCCTTTGCTGCCACGCAGGTTATCAACGCGACAAACGACACACGAGCTCGTCTGTTTTGGACCCACGCAGGCCCTGGAACGCGCATCCCGATCCCACACAACAAGTCAAATGACCGCAACCACAGACACTTTGCCGCGCTGAACGAATGCCCATTCTTTTACAACGAAGTGCGCAGGAAAATTCAGTCGTCCGCCGAGCGCACATCCAACTTCGGAGTGCTCATCAATTTCTTGCGCACGTGCAAGGCGCCCTCGGACATGTCCAGGTACGACCTCATTTGCAAGCTCCTCGAACCATGGGCACGTGAGACCGACGTCTGTCTCCAGGCTATGCACAACGCCCTTAGGGACAACAGCGACTGGAAGCAGCCCATCATTAACCACCGCACTACTATCGACGTCAAGATGCTGGAGTGGGCCTTGAAACTTTCCTTTACCCCGAATCTGCAACTCGAGACGACAACAGGCCTTGCTGTCGACGTGCTATGGCTCGTTGTCTCGCAGGCGCTCTATGCCGGCGAGTGGGTCTGCTCACCGACAGAGCGCGTCGCCGTCGTCCACACGCGCAACATGAGCAACGCAGCGCAGGCCCTTGTCTACCTCTACTTGCACACGAGCATCCCAAAGGCACTCGTTCCGAAGTGCAACGACGGAGGTGTTGTGCTCAGTGAGCCGTCGCACATCGTGTCGAAGGCTGGCGAGGCCATTGTCATCCCTTACCGTCCCCTCTTGCATGTCGACTCGGGCGCTGACGGTGCTGGCTTCTTGAACATGGCCATGCGAGACACAAAGCAAATGCGTGTCATCCGTACAAGAACCGACGGTCCTCTTCTTCTCAGCAGACTTATCCAGCTCCTCGAACGCGAAACAAACGACATCGGTATGGATCTCATCGAGGCTTTTGAGATCTGTCCTTTCCCGCCAGAGTCGGTCGCACACATGATTCCGGCTATGCCAAGCCTCATGATCGCTTTCCGCCGCATGCACATGCAGTACCCATACCTCGCCACGTTCGCTGAAAGCCAGTGGGCACTCGCCACGCGCATGTTCGGTTCTGCTGGAAACATCGAGACGCTCGCGTATCTACCTGTCGCACTAACAGAGCACGCGCTTGACGAAGAAGTCCCCTGCTTCACATACAAAGACGGCTTCTGCTTTGTTCTCAAGATCGACGGCCATCTTGTGCGTCTTACTTCCGTTGACATCAACGTGACGCTCAAGCCAAGTTTCGACGACGAGACACTTCGTGCATACAGCACATTCAAACCATTGCCTCTCGCGCAAGGCGCATCGGATGTAAGCTTCCCGGCAGAACAGCTTTCCTACGCAATGTCGGGCGGCCTCGTTTTGATCGACAACGTCGCTTGTTACAGGCCGCCAGCCATGCTCCGAGACGCCAACGAGTCCCAAGAAGGCGCAGCTCTTCCCTTCGCCTTTATGCCGCTTGTGCGCTTCCAAGTCCTGCTCATGCTCGAGCTCAATTCGCTCGATGCAGCCAGTGAAATTGATATACGCCCCTACCAAGAAACAGAAGAAACTCAACTCACCGTCGCCGTGCTGAACACGCTCAAAGACTCGTCCGACTTTCTGCGCGACGGCTACTACGGCATACGCTTCTACGACTTCAGACACGCACACATCTCCGAGCGTAACATCGACTATATTTCCGCGTCGCAGTGCATGTTACGCGACGGACGGTCCATCTACTACACCTTCAACAGCCAACAGTTCGCAGAGCTTGTCCAGTACATCGGCGACAAAGACTGCAGCTGCTTGAATCGAGACGTGCCCATCGGCGTGAAATTCAAGCCAGAATCGCAACACGAGACATTCGCGCTAAAGTGCCACTACACCCTTTCGCACCAGCCCCGCTGTGACGATTTCAGCAAAACGCGCGTCCGCATTGTCTTCAATCTCCTCAAACTCGCATGGCAACGCGATAAAGTAACGCTCGTCTGCGCAGACGTGCCTCTTTTTGACAATAGAGGATGCTCGAGACTGCATGTGCTTGAGCCTGCTGATTACCCTATAGTCACACACTGTATTTGTTAAATTTTGATTGCGTAATAAACGTGCGTCATGTATATATAAGAAGGCCGATTGAGCAAGTATCTTTAGCAATATGTCTGCTCATCACGAGATTTTGGGTCATACCTACCACCATATCGACGAGTTCCTCGAACTCACGGGGAAGCGTCATGAACGTGACGGTTGGTTTGATAACGAAGAACCGGTGACAACCGACGGGGTAACAGCCGGAGTTGTGACAACGAACAATGTGACGACACACGTCACCCGGTCTGTGACCAAGAAGCAGAAGCAGGTCGAAATTGAGAAACAGCAGATGTTTTTCATCAAGCCGGAAAAAATCCTGTCATACGACGAAACACCAGATGCCGGCGGGTACACGACTTTCAATCCGCCGTCTCCGCCGCCGCTTCCTCGGCCGGAGCTCCTCGACACGCTCGTTTCCGAGCCTGGGTCGCCGGAGCTCCCCGACACGCTCGTTTTCGAGCCTCCGTCGCCGACAAGGAAAGAGGTCGTAGCCGAGAAAACGCAAAGCTTATCGACTAAGGAAGTCAACAAGATTGCCTCTGCGGTGAGCTCCAGCGTTGACGAGCTTGGCGAGGCGACAGTCCCGCCAACCGTGCACAGTCCACTGTCCATGTTCAATGATGACGATCCTTGGGTTTTCCAGCCCCACTAAGACCGTTTCTGAAAAAATAAATCTGAAACAAACAGATTATATTCGTTATATAAGACGAAAGCTTTGACTGTTATCGTACTAGCAACATGTATGGCAAAGCTTCCCCAGTTTTCGACGAGAACGACGATATCCCCTTGCAAACCATGAGGACACCGGCGGGCCTAGACAATAATTCCGGCGATTCGGACTATTCGTCCGACTCGTCAGAAGACATTCCTGCGCCTGCGCCTGCGCCTGCGCCTGCGCCTGCGCCTGCGCCTCCGGCTCCACTTCCGCCTCCGCCTCCGCCTGCGCCTGCAGTAGAGCCTGCGGCTGTGCTTCTGCCGCCTCCGGCTGCGCCTCCGGCTGCGCCTCCGGCTGCGCCTACGGCTGTGCCTGCTCCTGTGCCCAGGGCACGCCCTCGCAAGAGGGCCAACCTTGTTGGTGTGCACAAGGCACGCCCTCGCAAGAGGGCCAACGAGGTTGGCATGCCAAACTTGCGGAAAAAAAGGCAGCAAAAGGTCGTGGCTGACAAGCAAGCATTCGTGCAAAGCCAATTTTTGGAAGCAGTTGCGACACATCACAAGGAGTATTATTTTCAATGGAATTGTTCTATGATGACGGATGTCGCTGAGTCGGTGTCTGTTCAAGACTCCGAAAAAATTAAAAAATAAACCCGCGCTCCAATGCTTGAAAATACGACTCTGTCACCGTCTATATATTGCACCAATCTCTCCACACCATGCTTTCCCGTAGGCGCTTACAGAACACAGACGTCCTGTACTATGCCTGCACCTTCGTGCCCACGTGCGCTATCGCGCTGTCCTGTATTGGTTTCCTTATCACGCGCCTACAGGTCTTTTCAGAGGCCCTCAACGGACAGTACCAGCGTCGCGCGCAGGAAGCTTGGCTCCGTAGCGAGTGCAAAAAGCCAGACTTTTACGCAAATATGCAGCTGCACGCCGACCTCTGCGACAAAGTCGAGGCACACGCTCGTGGCAACGCGTTCCTTGCCGCACTTGCGCAACTTTTCGAGAGCACATACCTCTGTGGCTACTCTCCGTGTGCGGTTGTCCTCGACAACACACTCGATTGGGTCGCTGGGCGTGGCGTCCCGTTCATTATACTTTTTGTCGTGCTTGCTCTGCTGTTGCCAACTGTTTTCGTGCCTATCTACAGACAGTATCTTATACACACGCCGGACGTGCGCATCTCACACCGATATGGTGATCCTTTTGGCCGCACACAAGCGCTCGACGGGCGCACATATCCGCTGCTAAAGGTCGAATAAGGTCGATGAATATAAAGCATCGCCAACTTCCGCAAATGCGCGTAACGGCTCTTCTTCGGATTTTTTTTCTTTCTGCTACTGCAACCTGTCCAAGCTACGCCAACAACTGTCGCGTGTCAACCGTGCTCTCATGCCCAGATGTTTATGCCGCGCTTGTGTCCCGTGTCCGCTGTGTCAGCAGCGAATGTCCCTATACCATCGAGCCAGCAGCCTGCATGAAAGACAAACTCATGCGTCGTGTCTTCACATGGGCCGCAGATGCCGGTGTTCCCACGCTCGACGCCACCACCGCCACTGTCGCCTGGAACGCCTCGTGCACGCAGCTCGCGGATATCGTCGCCTTATCCATACTCGGACGTGCTTTTGTGCAAACGCAGTCGCAGGAAGCCGTCTACTTTGAATTCAACACCGCTTCCGGCTCCTTGCAGTTGCGCCCTCTTGGCTGTGAGTTCCAACGACCGCTGTACACTGTCGTTTTGCTCTCTGCTCTTTTCGCGTTGAGCTTCGTCCTTGTCTATCAACACATGCACGAAACACAAGCACCAAACAAAGCACAGTAATTACGCGCGCACAGCATCGACAGCATCGGCAGCATCGGCAGCATCGGCAGCATCGGCAGCATCGGCAGCATCGGCAGCATCGGCAGCATCGGCAGCTGCTACGTGCGACCCATCCACAGCAGCGACGTCATGTGAGTGAAAGTCAAGTTGTGGGTACTCGGCCTTGAAAATAGCTTTCAGCTCCTGCACTCTCGTCCTTGGCGACGCAACAAGGCTTATCGGTGCCACGTCTTCTTTGATCAGCTCTAGCGCACGCTGCACAGACTCGTTTTCCGTAGACTTGACTTTCTTCGTACTGTCCTGGCCCTTTGTGCGCTTGTACATCATCTGTCAAAAAGCATCATTAATACGAATCACCAGAAACGTTGTTAATAACAATCATGCAACAACATGCAAACATCATGCAACAACAAGCAACAACATGCACACAACATACTCACACGGTCAATACCAGGAACTTGTTCGACGTGCGCTGTTTCTCGAGCCACAGACGCACCGGAATCCTCAGCTTCTTCGTTCCATCTTCGAGCAGCTCGTAGTTTTGGAAGTTCCGCGTCAGACGGATGTGCCTGAAAATCGCCTTCTCCAGCTTGAAGCTCGGGTGGTAGAAGTTCTCGTTCACGCGTACCGCAGGGATCTGCGTCTCGAACGTTGAGTTCTTGCGCTGCAGCCAGTACACGTACCGGTCGTTTTTCTGCATCAGTTCGATGAGCGTGTGCACGCTCATGCGGTCGAGCGTCGCTTCCACGCCCGCCTTTACTACATCATACGTTGAAATGTCAATTGTGCGCATTTCCGTCGCAAACAAACCCACAACTACAGAGGACTTTGTCTTAAAAAGACTACGACGAGCGTGTGGGAAATCATTGCTTTATTATACAACCTACATACACAACCTACATACACAACCTACACACTCAACCTGCAAACAAACGCGCATTTCTTGCATCTACAAAGCATTACGACATAGCGCCGAGAATCGTGTGGTAACACGACGCCGGCCCAAGTCGCTGCGGCAGCCTGATCGCACACTGCAGCTCACAGTCGAGCCCGTGTAGCTTCTCATTTGGCTTGCACAACACGTTCTCGTAAAGCCACCCTTCCGTCCACACCCAGTGCAGGCGCACGAGCGACGTGCGGCTGCGGGCGGTCGCGGTGAGGCCCTCGAAGAGCTGCTTGAACCGCCCGAAGCAGTCGAGCGCCAGCAGACACTGCCCGCGCAGCCTGCATGCGTCAAAAAGACGTATGACGGGTCGCCGTAGCTCCGCATCGAAGAACCCGAAACCATACACGATACTATCGCATCCGACAAAGTCATGCAAGCTGTACTCAGCACGAGCCACAAAAAGGCCTTCCTTCCACAAAAACGTGTTTCCTTCTCGGTCAACGACAAACGAAAGCAGAACCGCTGCAGACGGTACAAGTGTCGACGGCAACTCCTCGTCCGTGCTCTTGTGCTCTACCGTCTCGCCCATTTGCGCGTAGGGCAGACATTCTGCTGACAGGAAGTTATGTGGACACCCGGCAATGTCGCTGATAATCGTCACCATGTGCGTGCTCATGCGTTCGAGCAATGTGCCCTTCGACATCCGTTCTGATTTGTTTGTGTTTGGTCCGCCGAAAGCGTCTCTTGCCGTTTTTGATTTTTTTTTAACGACCTTTCGCAATTTTTTTTATTTTCACTTAGACCGACAACAGACATTTTTGTCTGAAACGTTTGATGTACTCGGTGATGCGCATCATCTCGCGGCTGTGTACGTCCACGACGTCGTTATGCCCACCAGCAACAAACAGCGTCGGATATGCACTTGCTTCACGAATTTTGTGCTTCAGGGCCTCTGTGTGTGCGACTGACACGATTACGTCACTCGTACCATGCACGATCGCAATAGGACACTGCACATCCACGATCATGCGCATGTTGTTAAACAGAACAAAGTCCAACCCTCCCGCTACCCACTTCGGCACGTACCGCGATTCCTGCAAAAACACGCGCGACCCAGACGCTAGCGGCGCAAGCAGCACGACACCGCTCACGCGGCAATGCGGCTGTGACGCAAGGTGCAGCGTCGGCACTGACCCAAGCGAATGACCCATCAAAAACATACGTGTTTGAGACCACCCGAGCTGTAGACATGCCTCGAAAACAGCCTCGATCGACGCATAAAGCTTCTTTTCTGACGCCTTCACGTCGCTCGAGTGTCCGTACTGTGGGTAATCGTATGCCAATACGTCCATGTCCAACGCAGAGCAAAGGTGTTGGCAAAAATTCGTCGTCGCTCCAATGTCGGATCCGTTTCCGTGGCTCAAAATCAACAGGTCGCGTGTCGAATTAATCTTCTCTGCTGCACAGAAAGACGCCTCCGTTTCTGCCTTGTCACTGTATAGCCGCATCGCGATTTCGTCACCGTCTTTTGTTTTTGCAAATGAGCAGCTCCGGCGCGTGTAGTTTACGTGCGGTGGCTTGTAGATCGTCGCCTGTACAATATCCTCCACAACCGCTGATACTTTGTTGCCCATTCTTGTACCTGCTTGCAATACGTTTTATAGCAAAGACACATTTCTCCAATTATAAGAACAAGTCCCGCGTGCACGACTCCGCAATGTTGCCTACACAACCGATGATGCCCGCAACAAAAGATACCGCCACACCCAGCACCTCGCCAGCAAACATCAGCCCACCCAGCGCGAAAATGTCGATGACAAGGTGTGGCATCATCAGCACGCACGCGCCCCACGACAGTACGCCTAACGCCAACACAAGAATCTGTACAGCTTCCCTGAAAATCAGCACGTGTTTGTGCCGTTCGAGTGTATGAAACTGAGACCAAAGCATGTGCAGCAGACACGTCTGCGTTATGGCGACGCTGTATTCCGATACGTGCCACAACTCAAGCGTCAAGATGGTAGCGTGCAAGCCAAGCAAGTACACCGCGCTCTGCACAATATAAGCAGTCGTCATTTTTCGGTCGACAACACAAGAAACTATACTCGGCAACACGCTCGCAAACGTCAGAAAAGCAACAGGGGCCAGAACATGCTCAGGTCGCCCGACAGCACCTCCGGCAGAAAAGGCGCGCATCACAACAGCACAGACTGTGCACGCCTTCAGCACCCATGGTACTGCCCTGGTGAACATCAACATCTCAGCGCAACGTTCTTCGTATATCTCATTTGACGTCGATTTTCAGTTTTACGGCTAGACAAATGTCAAAAAAAAACATTCTATCCATTCGATCAACTTACACGTATGACTTTATTGATATTGACAAACTTTTTTGCAGGCCCCGACCGCCTTCGTCGAAACGCAAATATAGCCATATATATCACCAACAACTGAGAAACCTGACTAAAATGAACTTACCATGCCTTTCTACGCAGTAATCTACCGCCAAATGTCTATCAGGTTTTTCTTTGTATCGCATATATAAGAACGTACATATCCCGAGTATCTGTAATGCCATAAAAACTACATGAGAATATTGTTAGACATTAGACATTAGAAACTGGATAGTATATACTGAAAAGAACTACTGAGCTATAGACACTACATAATAGTCTATACACTAGACGATAAATATTACAAAATGCACTACACATTAGACTATAGACTATAGACAATAGACAATAGAATATAGACAACAGACAACATACTGTACAAACAGACACTGACGCTCTCTTGTATGACTCTCTTTTCCAACAGAAAGGTAGACAGCAACGTCGACGACCTACCACGTCGATGCCTTCCGCGCGCGCAGGTAAGTATAGCCCGGACGTAAGCGTCCACCGGGTGCAAGTCCCGGCGGGCTTACCGAACGCGTTATATGTTGATTTCAGCAACGTCGTTTGTAACGTCATTTTCTTGAGCTTCTTTTTTGACGTCTTTTTCGACGTATTTTTCCTCAACGTCCTGTTCCCGATCCACAAACAATGCGACCCCGAGCAACCGCAGTATACATACAACGACGTCCTCATGCAAACTGTTTCGCTCGCAGACGATGGTAATCGTAAACATATACTCAGAAACGAGATGACGCGGACACAAAAGCCACGCATCCCCATCCCACGCAACAAAACTTTTGAAGTTCTCATCCATCAGCAAGTGGTAATGACTGCTGGCCGACGACATCAGAATGCGCATCATCAGTCGCGCCAGACCATTCCGCAAGTCGCCTTCACACCACGACGTCTTTCCATGGAAAAAAATAACATTATGCCAGTTGATACAGCGAACAATACGTGCGTTGAGCTCATGTGCGTATAGCGCGCCATTCCCTTTCGTTGTGTCAAGCACAAGTCCAAGTGCCTCGTCCATAATATCCTCGAATGTAGATACACCAAACATCAGAAGATCAAGCTCTGTCCACGCGAGTGGATTCAAGTCGCGGAGGGCCAGTTTCTGTGAAACAACGCGCTGCACAAGTTCTGTGTACAAATGCAACAGATTCTCACAAACAAAAAGCAGCTCAAGATTAGACTGAAACTGCACACGTGGAACAATACATTGACCTTGTTTACTATATCGTTTCATATATGAGTCTTGCTAAAAGACAAAATGGGTTGTGTGCATTGTTTTTTTTACGAAGTCCAATACACATACATGGAATAGGCGAACATCTCGCCCGCGTATACGACAGCTGTATAGACAGCAACCTTTGCCATGGCAGGCAAATGTTTTGTCAGACTGTTGTCAACAAGTGTAGCTTGGCCATTCGATGCGCTCGGGTCTTCCGCCTGCTGCTTCTCGTCTTGCTTGGATCGCCAGACAGTGCTGGCTATCCATGTATAGACTTCCGTGCCCTTTCTCGATGCAAGTGCACAAGACTCGCTCACGTTAGTCGACAAATCATAGAACATGAACAAACTAGGTGCCTTGTTGTTGCAGTAATATGTGATACCAACAATGCAAAAGTACGCAAGGAAGAGCAAGCTAAGTCGAAACGGGTTCGACCAACCTTCCTGAGAAGGGCCTTTCTTGGATGAAGCCTTTGGTGCCTCGTCGTCCTTTTTTGGATTATCCAAAACGGGCCCGGGCGGTGTGGTAATTCCTTGTGCAGCCGAGTGCGCTGCAACACCTGGTTGCGCAGACGAGGGCTTCGTCGTCACCTTAACGTTAGGTGCTTCAACAACCTTAGTATCCGGGTTGGGGTAAATGAGATTATTTGTAGCAATCAACTGCGCATGCCTGTCCTGAACGTCTTTCTCAGTGACATTCATGGACGATACCGTTATCGTGCTGAAATTGCGGAAGTTTTGCTCGAAGGTTGTCATGGTCTTTAAAGATGCAGACATCATACGTATTCTTAAATACAAAAGTCGATTTATATGGTCTGTGTTTTTTTGTCTATAAAACAGAAAAAAATCGTTGCCTCGAAAGAAACACGTTTGCCCACGTTTGTGTGTAAGATGTCCGTGCATCTCACTATTACAGTACACGGCAGCAACGGGACTGCAATATGCCGTAATGGCCATATCTGCTCTATGAACGACCTGCTTGCGCTAGTCTCTGCTTCGACGCGGTGCTTACAGAAAAACGATCTTGCACAAATATGTTCGTACGTCGTTGTGCAGCATGTGGTGGTGAAACGCCCGGTCGACGAGGCAGACGAGCTCGAGGAAGGCGACATCGAGATTATCAACATTTGTGGCCGCGTTACACACTCGCACATTAGCAGATGCGTTGTGCGCCACGCATGTCAGCCTCTCCTATCAAAGAGTAGGGACTCATTCGGTATGCGCACCGGCATCTTCTCTACCCTCGGTAACTTCGTCACGTCGGAGAGCAACAAAACAACCCTTTTCCGTGGTGCCAAGCGCTGCAGTGACGTGCTCATGATCACAGATCACATCTTTGAGCCTGAAAGTATCCAGAGCATTGTCATGCACATGCTCGTCGCAAAGGCCCGGCTTCCGCACCCCGTCATCGTGAACGCGAAGCAGTTCGAACACGCTTTGATGCAGAACACGCAGTGGGACGTCTCTATCGTCTCACTGTCAGAGGACATGACTTACATGAAGCCGCTCTACCTCAAGTTCCGCGACGGATACACTACGAAGTTGCTCCTTCACATCTACAGCTCTGGTGTCGTCTTTTTCTTTGTGACATGCCCAGCAACGCCACTGTCCGTCGACAGCGAGGCACAAGTAGTCGCGCAGTGCGGCGAAGTCTACGCCTGTCTTGCCGCCGTGTCGTGACCCTACCATGCTGCCCACCCGTTCATGCTACCTAACTGACGGTGTCTTTGCGCACACGAAATGACGCCACAATACGCCGCCTGATATCGTCGTCGAAATCAAAACGAGCTCTTCCTAACTTGTTCTGTAGAACAAAAAACGAAGAACTGAATGGCGCAATGTGTCGTTTCCGCCACCGTGTTGTGTCCACCTGCTGTCGTCCGTCGACGTACTCGTGCTCGCCCGCCGCCAAGACAAGGTGCAGTTGCGTCGACTTGCTCTGCTGCATCCACGCATAACACGTCGTGTCTGTCCAGGTCGGGAGCATAATCGCAAACGTAACCGCAACAGGCAGCTCCAGCACGTATTCAACCGCTTCTCGGAGACGCTCGAGGTACTCTTCCACGAAAGGTGGGTTCGCGTAGAACACGCCACCCTCTTGCACGAGCTTTGAGTCCAGTGACCGGAAGAAGTCACCTTGACTTCCGAAGAAGCGGTCAGTCACCGGAAATGCAGACCAATACACGCTCGAGTTTTTGTTGAACGGCGACGCGAAGCATTCCTTCACATCCCCAAACACCGTCTCGAGCGCACAGAACGTTGTACTTGTCACACTGCACTGATACGTGGGGCCGCCTATAGCCTCATACAGCTTCAAGCAGCAGAAAAGTCTTCGGTTAAACTTCAGCTTGTTTGCATCGTCCAAACAGTGCGTGTTGTACAAATTTGTCAAATTGTACAGGTGCGGCTCGCTAATTCGCACCACGTCGTTTTGCCAAATCAATTCGTGCTTGCCGTCCACCAGCACTAAATGTACTCTTTCCGATAAACTTGCAAACGACACACTACTCGCTATGCACGCAGCCTCGTTCAACCGCGTCGCCTCGACGCGCACAGCAGCCTCGCGGCTCGCCTCGCACAGTGACCGGCATACTTTACATACCTCTTCCTCTCCAATACCTGCTGTCCTCAGCTCGTTGCACAAGCTCCTGTCATACGATTCATGTCGAGGCAGCAGCGGGTCGTCGAGCACTCCGTTGCCACTGGTCAGCATACTTGAGAACACAAATCGCGCTAGCGCATTGCTTGGCTCTCGTTGTATCAGACGACAAGGTTTTGTAAGATCTAGAAGCACCTCGCGAAGCCATAGCATCTCTCGCTGACGCGAAGTGGCCACCGCAGGCGTCTCTTCGCGAACCTCACACACCTCTTCGCCACACACCTCTTCGCCACACACCTCTTCGCCACACACATTTTGTTCACATACAGACACACTGACACTCATCTGTACGCGCGTATGCGGCCTTATATACAGTATAGATCTCAGACTTTATTTGAAGAACAATCCATGCTTAAAATGCTCATGCACTACTTCGCCTTCATGTCATTTGCAAACTCGGCCCAGATATCCAGTGTGGGTGGCGGGACGTGACTCCTGTCCGCCTGCTCTGGCTGGCGGTACTTTTCACCCACCACACGCGACGAACTCGAGCCGTACAGGTCGTCGACCTTTGTCCGCAGCTCGTTGTTTTCGACACGCAGCTTCTCGAGATTATGCTCCTGCTGCTGGTGCAGCGACGACGCAGCAACCATCATTTGCCACACGCCGTTGTCCTCAGCAGAGTGGTTAATCAGCTTGTCAAGTCCTGTCTTGAAGTCCGCCTTCACCGTCTCGTCTCTAGTCTCGACAGCGTCCATCCACTTCTTCATCAGCGTATCCATGGCCGCCTGCATAGTCTCACGTGTCTTGGCGCTCATGCGATGAGCCCGTGCATCGGCTTGTCGTAGCTGTTCCTCGAGCTGTGCTTTCTCCAGCTCCAGCTGCGTCTTGTTCTTCTCGAGTAGCTTGATGTGTTGCAGGATATTGCCCTCGGGCGCAGTAGCACTTTCCTCCTTCCGTACAGCGTCGGCAGTACCAGACTCGGACATACCTCTTCCATCGTCCTCTTAAATATAAACCCTCCATCACCTGTGTTTTTTGCCTTGCTTGTTGCACGACGCAATGTCTGCATCGAGACAAGACATAATCTTCGAATGCATTTCACTTGCGGTGGGTGGAGGCTGTGCATGGTGACCGTGTTTATGCTCTTTCTTTTTCTTATCTTCTTTCTTGGTACAATGTGTGCAACTCTTATCTGTACAATCACAACCATCACAACTAGCACCGACACAGTCACGACAACCTTCACAACCAGCACCGACACAGCCAAGTCCAGACAAAGAGCCCGTCGCGTCTGCATTCTCAAGACCGAGCTTCGCAACAATGCTTGCCGTCTTCGCATGCATTTTTCCGTGCTTCTCGATAGATTCTCGCATTTCCTTCTTCTCTTTTTCGAGCATGTTTACCTGTGCTTGCAGTTTCCGCAGCTCGTCATTATACATATTATTGCTCGCCTGGTGCAAACGCGTGTGTATGTTGCTCGTGTTGTTGAGCTTGGACATGCTGCTCTGCAGCTTTTTGACACTTTCACCCGCGCACTTGTGCACACGCGAGTGTAGTTCACTCTTTTCGCCAAGGTCTGCCAATGTATTTCTCAAGTCAAGTACTTTTTTTCCAACAGCCTCGTGTAAATCTGCATGTAGTTCACTCTTTTCGCTAAGGTCTTCCAATGTATTTCTCAATTCAAGTACGTTTTTTCCAACAGCCGTATGTAAATCTGCATGTAGTGCCTTGTCTTCGGAAAGATTATCCACCGCGTTTTTCATTTGCATGATTCCTGCCCCGCTAGCGTGATGCAATTGTGAGTGAAGCTCGCTCATATCTTGCAGACTGCGCATATTCGCTTCAGTAGTAATTACTCGATCGCCCGTCGCAGAGTGCAACTTCTTATGCAGTGCTTGTGTATCTAAAATCTGTCCTACAACCTTTGCTGTTTGCTCAACGGCCCGCGTTGCTTTCTTTAGCTCTTGTCCTTGAAGCTCAAGGATCCTCGCATGCATTGCTAGTCGCTTGTCGACGTCCGACGTCTCGTTCGCGTGCATCTCACTGTCGAGTGCTTCCAGTGTCTCTTTGAGACGTGGAATCTGCTTCAGCATCTCCGGATCTGCCGCCGCCTGAGCATTTACAACATAACCCGTCTTCATTGTTACAGGCATACTCAGAGGCACACCATGCGCGTTTGCTGGCTGCATGCTGATCTTCAGTGTACTCGAAGTCTTCTTTGTCTCGCTTTGCACAGGCAAGAAACCCGACTGCATACTGACCTTGATTGAGTTTTCTCCGTTCCTGTACCTGTCCCCAGGCGAAAGACGCAGCATCGCCGGAATCTCGCTCTCACCCGACAATTTCGAAAAACCAACCGCCTTACCATCACTTTCTTTTTCTACAATAGCCCTGCCCATGTTTGGTGTATAGACAGACATGCCAACAGCAGCGTACTGTTAAATACAAAGATTGTCCATTTTGTCTCTCGCCAGATTCTCCCCAACTTGTACATTTGCAGCCGTGTTTGTGACTTGTGTCCGCGATCCTCGCGGCGGGGCAAATAAAATCAGCGCGTCGCGGTACCAGGTGTCGTTTTGCTCGATGTTCCGAATGATACAATGCAGGTACTGCCGCCGGATGCTGTCCACTGACGAATTGCTGCACACATGTAGATGCAGCTGGAAAACACTCGGCAGATAGTGAAAGTACATCTTAAAGTCAGCACGGCGGTGTTTTTTTTCGTCAAGGAAACACAACACTTCTCGCTCCACTTCTCGAAGCAAATCCAAATGCTGCTTCCGTAAATCCCGGATCGTCTTCAGCTTCGTGTCTTTGAAAATCACAAGGTATCGTATATCCCCGTTGTACTTGACGCCTTCGTGCTTTGACCCTTCTACCAACATCCATTCTTTCCTGTTACGAAACACAATCTCCGTCGTCGCTTCCGGTTTCTTGATCAGATCAAAGATCCATCGCTGGTTCTCATGCTTCCGGTTCGCTTCCATCTTCTGCTCAAATTCGTCACTAAAGAACTGTGTCGGACAGCAGATCCCGTACGTGCGAATACGCTGCACAGGCTCTGCCCGTGCATTCCCGCGCGACTCGCACTCGAAAGGTGTCTGCACGCCGGCCTTCTGGCTCAATCGCATCTTGTATTTCCGCCGCCCGTTTGTTGCCTGCCCACTCGCTGATGTATTCAAAACAGGCGTCCATGACTCGCCCATCACAGCCTCTTTCTGACGCGTGTGCCTACCGTTCATACCCTCCGAATTCAAACTTCTACAATCCACATTGAAAAGTAATTGCGACATATTCTAGTATTAAAACATCCATGTAATATATCATGCAGTGTATTATCGCCTTTATTTGTAGAACCTTGCTTTTAACTGTTTATATCGTTCTCGGTCGATACGAGTACGACGCCGTGCCCCTCGACATGCTCGACCGTATTGTCATCACGTGCCTGCAGGCGTGTATCCTCGGCGCCGCATGGTCTGTCTATGAGGTCTGTGCCTTCGTCATCCGCGTCCTGTCCCGCAGTCGCGCCTACCATCCTTTGAATATCGTTCTCGACCGCAGCTCACAAAGCACAACATCACCTGCTACAAATACAGCTGCCACAGCAACAACAATAGACAAAGACAAACAAGACTCAACAGACAGATTCACATCAGACAAAGCCGCTACACACACAGCAGACAAAGTATCAGCAGATAAAAACAGCACGTACATCCCCGACGCAGACACAGCCGCCGCCGACATAGACACAGCCGCCGCCGAGATAGACACCGCCGCCGCAGACGAAGACCGCACATCGCTCGTCTCCACCGACCCGCTCCTCACCTCGCGCGTCATATTCGAATCACGCTCCGCTCTTGCAAGGTACGTGGCAAAAGTCCACGTCATCGGCATCGTTGTCTGGACAACCATGCTTTCCATAGACTATGTTCTCACACAGACTAGCTTTGTTTTTGCGCTCGGGATGCTCATCGGAAACGTCGCTTGGGTGCTCACCGGCCCGCAAGGCTGCTCTGGCATGCCTCTCTCCGTCATTGCCGTCTACTGGAGTCTTATTGGTGCTCTTATTCTCATATACCTCATCAAGGACGGCGCATCTGCCCTCGTCGATACAGAAACAGAGCTCGGCATGACACCAAACCGCCTAGAGTGGTCACAAATCTTTGTCGCCATCAACGTCCTCCTCTCACCGGCGTCCTGTGGCTTCACATGGACTTTCTGGATCGACTCGCGCACTTTACTTGCACACTACCACACATCGCTCTACACAAGCGTCGTTCTCAGCATCCCCGTGCTAATCTTTGTGCGCGGCACGTACCTTACCGACATCCTCTCGCGCTATACTACCCCGTGGCTCACGCACGTCATAGTCATCGAGCCTGTGCTCAAATTCATGACCATTTACGTCATGACTCTCTCGCTCGACGCAGAGAGCGCCATCGAGATGCTCACCGTCAATACGTCCGTCATCGGCTCCTGCTACCTGTATTTCGAGCCACACGACCCGTTCTTCAATACGACCGTCGCTGTTCTCGTCGCGGCCCTGCTCGCCCTGCACTGTGTACGTCTTGTGCGCCGCACGCTCCGCGAGCGCCGTTTACACCAACGCAGCACCTTTGTCGTCATCGACGATTGACAAACGAAAACAGCAGTTCGTACGAAGCGCTGAGCGCACATATATTAGCACAACAAACATTTGACATGGAGACAATACGGGTGCATTTCTATAACCCTGCTCTCGATAAAGACGGTCTTGTCAACAAGCTAGTCGCCTACGCAGATCCGCCCTATTGCCATTGCGAGCTCGAATTTTCAAACGGCGAGTCGTGTGCAATTTACATGGGCGGCAAGACACATGTCAAGATCCGCAAATATGACCCAAAGAGCTACGACACCGTCGCAATCCCGTGTCCGCCCGAAAAGCAAGACAACGCCCTGCGTCTCGCACACACACTCGCAAATGAAGGCCAGAGATTCAGCAAGCGCGCAATGCTCGCGTCAAAGTTCCCGCGTATTTCTCTTCCAGACGAGCGCGCCTGCACGTGCTGCTCCAAGCTATGCGGCGAACTGCTACAGGAGGCCGACGTTCTCAACCACGACATAATCGTCGCTAGACTCACACCCAGCGCCCTGCACAAGACCATCACAGGCAGAAACGACCTTGTTTGTGATACAACCGTCATCGACTTCAAGGTTGTGTGACGATTCCTCGTCGTCGTCGACATTCACCGCCTCTTCTTCGATCGCGTCGCAGATGATCTTTGTCGACAAAGTATGCTTTCTCTTTTTCCTTGCGGCCTTCAACTGCTTTCGCCCCATTTTCTCTTCGCACTTGATACCCAACACACCTTTCATTTTCTCGTAGACCTTTCGAGCTTCCTTATGCCTACCTTGCTTTTTTTTGCTTATCGTTTTACATGAAAGTAGTTTTTACACCAAAGTAGTTTTTTACACGCATTCTGAGCGACTGTCTGTCGCGACACGGACGTGCAAGATGCCAGAGAACACGGAAAATCCCAGTATTCTCGTGCGCAACGTCTTCTTCGACGAGGCACACATTGAACACACGGCAGAGCTCTGCGTACGCGCCCTCAGCAACTTCATCGACGACCCACTCACCGTCTTCGGAAACGTCGCCATACGAAGTCCCATCAGCTGCACCCTGACACAAGATGGCCTGCTTCCCTTCTCCAGCGACCTGCGCATTCTGATACCCTTTTCCAGTATGACCGTCGCACAGCTGCAAACTGTTCGCTCGATTTCTTGCAACACCGACAGCGTCAACACGATTCGGTATAAGCACAAGAACGGAAAACTGACTGTATCGTATCCACGCGACACGAACAAGGTCTTGGTCGACGCCGCCCTCGTCCTTTTTGCGATCAACGCCCTCATCATCCGCACACTCGACGGCCACAACATCCACACCAGCACCGTCATCAACGTTACGCAGCAGCGCATTATCGCCAGCATCAACGTGCACCGCTCCCAGCTCGCACGCGCCGACAGCTTGACGCGTGCATACGTTGCTGCACGCGCAGAAACTTCATCTGCATCACAGGCACCAACGTCACAACCCGTTGTAACATAAATTATTCAAAGCCTTTATATCGGCATATTCATCCACAGCCACCGTCTCGCGCATAGTCACCGCATTATCCGCCTTCGCAACGCTTGTGCGCAAGCAACAACTAAACGTCCCGACATATTGCAAAAGCGGTCTTGCACATCCAAAATACATCGCTTTCTCCACGGCTTCTTATATACATAAAAAATCAAATCGACTTCTGTGATGCGTACGTCAATATAGGCATCAAGTGGATGATGCCATTGTTCCTATTGAAACCAAGCGCTGTACAATTACGCAAAAATTGCTCCTCCGGAAACAGTGACACATACACACCCGTGTCCTCCTCATCATACAAAAGCATAGCATTATCGCTCCGTTTACTCGACACCACCGCACCCCTTGCCGCAAACTTATCGTTGTACTGCACAGTCTTCGTCGGAAAGCACGATGAGCGTTCGCTCGAGTTGAACACAGACCCGTAAGGCTGCCCGCTTGCGTTATCCGTCGGTCCACAAAACAACCAGTAACCCTCACTAGAGTTCATCCGAAACAAAACGCCGTTCTCCGACCTTTCCACAAAGCATCCGCCGTTTACAAGATGAACACAATTGCGATCGGTGTCCAGCAAAATGTCGTTCTCGAACGTCACCGTCGTCGGGTGCGCTGCCCGCTTCGTCCGCGTCGGGTCCTCCGTGTCGATCACGCACATCACCGGCAGCTCCAGCGCCTCGGCAACCATCGCCGCCACCCGATTTAAATTCCGAACCGACGCCGCGCGAAGCCAATCCGTCTCCTCGGCAGACACAAACTGTGCGCACGTCGTGTTCGTGCACGAGTCCTGCCAAGCACGGAAGAGCTCTTCGTCCGCATGCGCAAGCGACCCAGACACTATGATAAACAACTTATGCTCCATACGATCTTTCGTGCTTTTCCGCACAAACGCGTGGTACAGACCGACCTTGCTTGGCACCTGCTCCGCCCACGTCCGCCGGTCCGTTCGACAGTGTGTCAAGAACGACAGCACGCCCTCAACACGCTGGTCCTCGGCCTCGTCCGCAATGCAATCAAAACCAGGCGCTTCCCGGCATTCGTGCCCACGCAGCCGCGCGACGACACCCTCCAGCGCAGCTCGCGTCTCTTCCTGCTTCGCAAGCACATGCAGCACGCACGCGTTGAACGCAGAGCCCTCCGACGCGCGCACCTCGTACATCGCCGTGCACGCAAACAGCGTTTTCGGCACCGGCATCACACTCGCAAGGTCGGATGCGTTGCACGTGAAGTGGAAGCCAGCAAGCTCAAGCTCCTCGTTCATGTGATGGTTTGGCAGCAGCTTCAAATGCGTCTGCTGCGACCCAGCCACTACCGCCTCTGACGCACCGATTTCGAGCGCGCTTAGCCGGAATGTCGCCGTCGACTCGTCGATTCGGGCACGATTCGCACTCATCTTCGTCTTCAATCTCAGTGACATATACTGGCGCAAGCAACCTCGCCGATTTCGACCGCGCCTCGCATTTCGAACGCCCGTCTATCCTCTCTTTTTTGCCCTTCCGTGGCAAGCATATAGCACCGATATTCTCAATCGACATGTCTGATGCCACCGCCTTCACCACGTAATGCATCAGCTTCGGCTTCATTCGCCGCCACGCCGCGTTCAGACACGAGATGTCACGCCCGCCCGTCAGTACGATCCGCCCGCTCCGGAACACCAGCAGCACCACGTTGCTCTCGCTCGAGCGGTACACGAGCCCCTGTCACATAAAAAGTCACAACTATAGATATGAAAAATGAATTCGCCTAAAAAAACTAACCGGAAACATGTTCCGCTGGAACGTGCACTCGATGTTGTTGTCAGCGTAGAACCGCGCAAGGTCCACGTGCTGGTCCTGCAACAACAGGTCGGCGTGTCCCACGATGTTCTGCATCTGCATCGTCTCCACCGCAAAGTACACCCCGTGCATACTCTTCCGTAGTATCTCCAGCACGTCATACACCGCGCGGATGCAAGACACAAAGTCGCGACACCCCGTCAGCACGCACTTGCCGCTTCCGAAAAGCAAAATCGTGCACGTCGGATCCCGCAGTCGAACCGTGATCGCCGCAAACTTCTTCTTCACAAAGCACGAGTTCGGCAGCAGTGTGTTCGCAAGCAGCAGATCAAGCGGCGCTGGTATCACCGAAATCCGAGCCGTCCCGACAACATTGTGCACAAGCGCAGAGTGTTCCGCATGCACATCGCATTCACCCGCATCGCATGCAACCACATCGCTCTCGCCGCAAGACGCCCGGTAAGCGTCGAGGTAGCACAGCAGCGAACCGCTCCCCCACGCATCATGTCCGCGCGAGGCCTCGTCTACTCGCCGGCGTCGCCTCATATATGCATCTCTCTCCTTCGCGCATGCCTCGCTTGTCTATTTTGCGTTCTAAAAAATGAGAAACTCTGAAAAAAATGTGTAAATTTGTGTAATTTTTGGTTTATCAAAACACGATTATCGCCTCGCAAAAGATGGCCTAGCCCCCTTAGCTCAGTCGGCAGAGCGCACGACTTTTAATCGTGTGGTCGTGGGTTCGAGCCCCACATGGGGTGACTTTCTTTTTCGCTTTATCAATTCAAATAAACTCATATTTTCACAAGACTAGCCTACTTCGGCGCATGGCGCGGATCCCAGACGACAGAGGCAGCTTTGACGTACTTGTCGTCATACGGCACATACACATACAGTTCCCCGTTGTCCAGTTTGTCGGGCTTATCTCCATCGCATCGATAGCCAAAGAAACCGCCACACTTGTTCTCTGTACCCGCGGGCACATAAAAATGGCGCGCGGGACAAAGCACAAAACCGGCTGGCACAACAGGTCCTGGATCAACAGACACAGGCGCCTCTTCGGCGGCAACATACGCGGGAGGCTCCTTCGCAACAGCCTGTGCAACAGGCTTCTGCGGCTGAACCTCTTCGAACCGCTTATTGAACTTGGCCTCTTCATTTTTCTCGTTCTTGTAGCCGATTGCAGTAAGCAGCCCACGCACCCAAATATCCTCACCGCAAGTGCGACACGGGCGTACCGGGTCTTTCGGGCCATACTTCCTCCCGAAGTAGGGGTATTCTTGCTTCATGCATACGACTCGCTTGTCGTGGCGGATTCCTCTGGATTTCTTGCAGAAGACCCAGCCTCCGTTTTTGCAGACTGCTTTATTGTGCTTGCGTGTAGGCGGCATTGTTTTTCGATAAACACATTTCCATCTTCTTAAATACTCTCGAACAAGGTTCGCGCACAACTCAATACCACTCAAATCCGCAAAAACACTAAAAAAAAATAAACCATACAACCATACCGCTGCCCGCAAAATCTTGTCCCTACATGTCCCTCGCAGTCTCGTCCGTCTATAAGAATTGCCTTCTTGTCCCAGGCGACGCCCAGCACAGACACGAACCAGAGACACAAATAGCCTTTGCCACCGAGCCCACGAGCTTCCAACGTCCATGCTTCGACGACATCGACACCAGCGATGGCGAGCATAGCGACGACGCCGCGCTCGTCGCCGCCACGCGCTTGAATGCAAAATCGCATGCAGAATCGCATGGCACTGGCACCGAAAAAAAAAACGACGATGTCGAATGCACGCACGACAACACCATCGAAAGCAAAAACATTGACCTCTCAGAAATGGCCAGACAAGCCCTCCAGCGCGCGCAAGCACGTGCCTTTCTCGGCCTAGACAACGAGCAATTCTCTCGACACCTTGAATTCGTCATCGACAGCACAAAGGAAAAACGCAAACGCGGCCGTCCCAGGAAAGAGCCTAAAGAAAAAATCAGGAAAATAAGGCCTAAAACATACAAAAAACGCAAAAAAATCACAGACGCGAACGTCGCCAGCAACGCCGCCAGTCCTGCAAGTAACGCCAGCAGCCCCAAAAGCGACACCATCGACACCACCAACACCATCGACACCATCGACACCACCAACACAGACGCCAACACCACCGACGCCAACACCACCGACGCCAACACCACCGACGCCAACACCAACAACACCAGCCCGCTCCAATCTACCCGCCGAAAAACCGACGTCGAGAGGCGCAATCTCTTCCGCTTTTTCTGCAAGTACAGGCGATTTCAGTACCGCACATCCGACAATCGCAAATCGACCTTCGACTTCGACATCGCCAGCGAGTTCATCCACCAGTCCGCGACCGAAAGACACAACATCACACATATGTACGAGCTGTGGTGTCTCTACCAGCGCCAGCAGATCCCGCTCCTTCCGCCTGTGCACACAAAGCCCCAAGAGACCAAACGCAAGAGAACCATCCTCAAAGCTTTTTTCCTCCTCAAAGCACCTGCGCACAAGCAGCTCGTCGACGACTGGCTCATCGAGAACACCGCTCGAAAACGTCAGCGCCACGCAGAGGCCCTCGAGACCTGCCTTGCCCGTCGCGTTCTCACCAAAATCAAGTCCGATCTTCTCGTTCTTACCAGTAACATCGACTACGTTCTCCGCGATGATATCGAGCCCCAGCGCTGGCAGGAAATCTTCCATAGTATCTGACGGTGCGGCCCCGCGGTATATAAGCACGCCCCGGCCCGTACAAGCACAACTGACTCTCGTTGTCCTCTCGCTGTCCTCTCCATCTCTTTTATCTTTTCTCTCTCAGATCGGCACGACCAAAGGCACCGGCGGCGACGTCCTCATCCTCGAGGAAGCCGCCTACTGCGACGAGGGCTTCTTCTACGAGACCGTCGCGCCCATCCTCAGCGTCGGCGCCGCCTCGCTCGTCGCCATCTCTACCCTCACCTCCGAGATCAACTTCTACACGCGCCTCATCAAGATGCGCGACCCCGCCACCGGCCGCCCGCTCTTCGTCACGCGCTCCATCGAGCTCTGCTGCGAAAAGTGCAAGGAAGAGGGCAAGTCCCACGAGTGCGTCCACATGCTCCACCTCGTGCCTTCCTGGCAAAGTCAAGAGCGCCACCGCAAGCTCCATATCATGATGCAGGTTTGAAAAAGTCTCAGAAGTCTCTTATTTAACGGACTTCTGTTACTTTTCGATCAGAAGTCTCTTATTTAACGGACCTCCGGGTACCCACTATTTCCCCACCCCAAACACATCCAAAACAGGACCGCCCGGACCTCATCAAGTCGGAGCTCGCCGGCCTCGCCTTCGACTCGCTCCAGCAAATCTTCCGAAAATGCGACATCGACCACATGTTCACCGCAGACCCTCTCCCCGTCGTCCAGGACCAGACCGTCTGGATCGTCATCGACCCGGCCGCCGGCGGCCCAGGCAGCGACTACGCCGTCGTCTCGCTCACGCGCGACCGCGGCACCGCTACGGTAAGCAAAAAAACTACGAAATTATGTACCCGTCCTCGCACGCCTTGACGAAATCCACCACCGACTGCGGCGAGCAGAAAAAGCCAACGACAAGCTCCTGCCGCAAATCCAGCACAAACCGCCCGATCCGCCGCGCGTTCCCTGCGTCCGCCTCTAGCATCATTTTCTTCATCCTCACGTCTATGTTCAACAGCAAATACAAAACCGCAAGCAGCTCCGTGTGCGTTGCTTCCCGCAGCAGCCCGCGCAGCTTCGCGATCTGCGCGTTCCCCCCGCCCGCAAAGAACTCCGCCTCGAGCCCGGCGATCGAGTTTTCCACCACGCCAGCAACCCACTCTCTGTTCAGCACATGCGTCACCTTCTCTAACACATTCACTATTTTCTCCACGCGAACGCATGCCGCCGCATCCCCGCTCGCATCTAACGCCATTTTTCCGTCTTCGCAGGTCATCGGCATCGACACACTCAGTGACTGCAAAGGTGAGCTTGTATTTTTTACTTCCTTTTCCTTTACTTGCTTTTATTGTCTTGCTTTCTTTACTTGCTTTCTTTTGCTTTCTTTACTTGCTTTCTTTTGCTTTCTTTACTTGCTTTCTTTTGCTTTCTTTACTTGCTTTCTTTTACTTCCTCTGCATGTCTTCAGAGCCGTCGAAGCAGTTCCAGCTCGTCCTGCGACACATCGACCGCATCCGCGCCGACATCATGCTCAAGTTCTCCGAAATCGTCATCATGTGCGAGCGCAACCTCGGCTTCGAAGCAGAGCACCACGAGCGCGCCCTCAGAAACCTCTCCAAAGTCAGGCACCGCATCGACCACGCAGCAAAGCGCTTCGGCGTGCTCACAACCGAAGAAATCAAGCATTCCATGGCCACCCTCACCTCCGTCATGCTCCGCGAAAAGCGCCTCAACATCAGGAAGCCGCTGCTCTCCGAAAACCCGGCCGCCATGGCCAGAAAGCTCAACGACCAGCTTCAGATCTATTCCCTCCAATTCAAGGAAGCCTCAAGCGTCTTCTGCAAGGGCCGCGCCGCGCTCAGCGGCAAGGTCGGCGGCATGAAGGACGACGTCGTCATCGCCATGCAGCTCGGAATTTACTTTTCAAAAGAGCCTTATATGTACACATAAATCAAAAAGAAAAAAACAAACAGCTAATATAAAAGATGTACTCATACACTTTATCCAAAATCAAAATGTCGACAACTCAAGAAGTTAAACCGAGAGCCGGTGCTTATCATTTCAACCATCGAGAAAACAAGTACTGTGGACAAGACCCTGAGATCGGGTGGCCTTACGGTATTTTCCGTTGTCCACCAGGCAGTATGTCTGGTAACAATAACACGCCATGGGGCGTGGTCTCGCGTGATGATGGTGACGTGTATACGTTTACCTCTGCGGTACAGTGCACCGTGAGTTCCACCGGGTACCAAGACGTCCACCTGGAAGTAGGAGAGAGCGTTTTCTTCCCGCGGGAACCATGTTGCAATTACTGTAGCTTCGGCGAACTTGAGCTCAAGTGGAATGATCCTACACTCTGCGTCCCAGTCTCCGACTGGTGGCGCCCGAAAACAGCAGATCAAACCGCACGTTTGACGATCTACCAATGCGGGCACGTCAGTGTTCCCAGTGCACAAGACGCTACGCAGAGCACGGCGACGTGCCTTCCGACCAAGCGTCCTCGGACGAGGTCGGAGACGCAGTCCGGCCACGTGCCGGTGCCGCCCACCAAGAAGATGAAACTTCTTCCGGCTGTCAAGCCTAGCGCCTAGTTGCACTACTTGTGTTTGTAATAAACAAAATACTCGAAAAACAGAAAGATATGCATACTAATGTGTTTATTGAGCACCTCAGAATCGATTCAATCAGCCTAACATGTGGAATTCGAAGCCCTTCCGGCGCTTCTGGCGCTTCGGGCGCTTCTGCACCGGCGGCTCCACGGGCGGCTCCACGGGCGGCTCCACGCGCTTGCGCGTGCGCTGAACAAAGTTGAGTTCAAGGCAGCTATTGGCAAAGCGTTTGTCCATCAGCATTCCGAGCGTTACCGGACGTTCCTCTTGGACGTCTCCGGACCAAAACTTCACGACTTCTTGCACGACGTCGTCGTAGTCATCCAGGGCTCTGTTTTGACCTATCGAATGCACCTCGTAGTCGTCTGCTTTATAATCCTCAGCAGCAAAGATTTCCTTTAAGACATGCGACACCGGTAAATTCCTGTCATAGTAATGTTCGCAACGTCGAAAACGTCCACCAACGAGAATAGACACACTAATGTAATCACGAGCACTCATGATGACTAAGATCATCGAAAATACAGCTTCTTATATACAAATAGCGTTTTTTACACAAGCGCGCGTTCGTTTATTAAACACACAATACACTCACCAAATGCGCTTCGAATTCAACACGACCTATGCCCTCCTCATGGTCGGTATTCTCTTACTCATATGCTTCTTGAAACAAGTCATCCAGACCCTCGCCGCCGCCGCCGACCTCTGCGACAAATGCACCGTCGCCGCCTGCGACTGCCACTGCGTCGCCGCCCTCGTCAGCGGCCAGGCCGCCCGCAGAGTCGTCGCCGTCTATCTCCTCTTCCTGCCCATTACCTTCAACGCAGTCTACTTTCTGCACCAATCCTTTAGCAAATTCGACTGGACCTCCTCCATCGTCTTCGTCGACTTTCGCCTGCTTCGTCAAACGCCAACCAACATCAACGCCACATCAACCGCAACTATCGAGCTCATCTCGAAAACCGAACTCGACGTCATGTTCGTGCTCATGCCTTTCGCCCTTATGGTCGCGCTCAACACCTGGATCTGGATCTCCTTCACCATCGACAGCCGCTCGCATCTCACCGCAGACACCGTCTGGGATGACGCGCTGCCACAGCCAGTCGCATACTACGAGCTCGCCTACTACGCCGAGCTCCTTGCGCAGAACTTTGCGCACATCGCCGTCGCCTCGTCCGGCCGTACCTTCATCGAAGTCGCCGCCGCGTCCCTCGCCCTCACGCTCGTCGAGTGCTCCTTCGTCGCAGGTGCACGCCACCGCCGTGACGACGCCGTCGCCCGAGGCGCCACAACCGCCCTCACCATCCTACTCATCGCAGCAGCCTCGCCCTTACCTTTCATGCTCCAACCCAACTGCGTCATCGCCCAAGCCATTTCCGCCGTCCACGCCACCTGCGTCTGCCTCGTCACCGGCCTCCACTTCACAGCCAACGGCGAGGCCTCGGCGTCCTCCATCCTCGCCGTTCGCGTCGGCACAACAGTCCTCGCCTCTGCCGCTCACATCGCCCTCCTCGCCCACGGCAGAAATCGTTCCTGTCCGCCGTAGGCACCTAACTCTCGCGTGCCGCCAGATCACCTGCCTCAGACACGCCTTTCTCTATCAGATCCGCTGCCACACCCTTTGCGTCAAAAGCAGCAGCCTTCTTCTTTTTTTGCTTCCTTTTCTCACCGTCAATGACTTCATCAACACCACCAGCACCACCACCGCCAATACCGCTTACACCACCAACTTCACCAATACCGCTTACACCACCAACTTCACCAATACCGCTTACACCACCAACTTCACCAACACCTCCAATTTCACCAACATCATCGCCAACTTGCATACCAAGACCGTGATAGACCCAGCGAATTAAATTAGCAGACTGCATTCCTCTATTTACCATATCATCTGCAACTTGTACATTCATTCTAAAAGTACGCGCAGGTGCCGCAAGATTACGAGGAGCTGAAAAATCTATAAACTCGTCCAACTTCTCGCCGAGAGCCTGCGACAGCAATTTATACAATTGCAATTCAATCGCATCGGGTGACATCCCGCCCCAATCTGTCGTACTCTTCACTAGTGCATCGATGTTTCGTACCACAAGTCGCTGCAGAGACACAGACTTTTCATGTTTTGCATAAGCATACAATGATGCGATGGTTCCGAAACATACACGTCGATGTCTATTATCCATATCTGTCCAAAGATTATCTGCAAAGACTCTTGATAAAATGTAAATGTTGACACCAGGTATTCGCGCTAATTCACGAACCAAAACGTCTCGATCTCCAATATCTTCACCTCGATTACCTGCTGCAGTTTTCATTTCCCACAAACGAGTGATCGGAATTTTATCAAGCAACTCATGCCAGTCCCATTCAACGTCATATGACGGCCCGTTGCGCACAAACACAGGCGCAAACGTCACCTGCAGCGGCGCGCCAGGTGGCACAAGATACGCCAAACCGGAGCCGTGGCGCCCCTGGAAAGACTGCGCTATCTGCCAGTATGCCGTCAAGCGGTAATCAAACCTTTTCATTTCCTCGTCCTCTTTGGCGTTCAAAATCCACGGTTTCAGCTGCCAGTAAGCTGTCCTTGTCATCACCGCGGCGCTCACAGGCCGCTCGTAGTACGACGTCAGCTGGAACTCCCTCGAAATTTCCTTCTCCGACTTCGGCACAAGCTCCAGTCGCAGGATCAGCCGGTCGCCAGCGTACACAGTCTTGGTGTGCCAGTAATTCACAAGGTCCCGGTTTTGTCCGTCTACCGTCATCGTCGTTGTGTAGTTCACCGCCGCCTGCACAGGCGCCCAGTTCTCCTCATGCTGCCCGCCCTGGTGTTCCGATCCAGCGCAAATCCCGTGTGGCTTCAGCATGTTCTCTACCGTGTACATCACACACTCAAACATGTGCTGCACGTACGAGTCGTAGTCATTTCTTAATTCTTCTCGATCGTAATCGTCCTTGTAAATCCCCCTCCACAAGTCATCCCGGATGTTCTTCCACGACCTCTTTGGACTAATGCCTGTGTTCCAGTGGTTTGCGTTCTGTGCCACATCCACGACCTGCAAGCACGCAAGAATATAGTTCACAACTTCTAAGTTCCCAAAAAGCGGAAGCGTTCCTGGTCCAGTAGCCGTCACCGTATCGCCCGCACTAAACCACTGCCGCCCGCGTGTCATCAGAATAAACGCAAGATCGCCTTGGTCCACAGCATGACTCACGCGGTACGTCGTTTCTCCTTTCTGCGACGGCAGATAAAGCGGCGGCACGATATACTGCACCCGGTGCGGCACCTGCTGGTAGTTGCGGTCAGAACCCATTCGTGCAGACTCGCCATATGCGTACGGCGTGATCCCGGAAAGTAGCCGATTTGTCCCGTTGATCACGCCATCAGGCGTCCCGTCCGTCCCCACCGGCCCACCCGCCACGCTCGGCAATGGGCCCTGGTTCATGCGCACGTCGGGCATCCTGAACCCGCCTACATTCCCAAAGAAACCTGACATCTCTGCCGCAACCAGCGCTTTTATACGCGACCCGTGCAAATGCTCTTTATGTTACATGCCCGTTATGCACACTTTTATCCACGCTTTTATCCACGCTTTGATGCACACTTTTATACACAGAAAAGCAACACTATGCCCGCCTCGATCACATACGCCGCCAGCAACACCCACAGCACTCGTCCCGCTGTACTTTTGTCAATGTCGTCCCCGTGTCCCATCATCGCCTTCAGCCACCTATCCCGCTCCCAGCAAAGCACAAACAGCCAAGTCGTCTGTATCATCAGTATCCCAAACGCCACATACTCAAATATCGCGCTCATCGTCGGATGTCCGCCCACCAGCGTTGTGACCATAAATACGAACAACACAATCACAAAAACAACGTCTATCTCGATCCACGAAAGATATGGAACATCACGTGTCGTCCCGTGTCCATCCACCCCGCCCCGCAGCCGCGACACACTGTCCCCGCCTCGCAGCGTCATCCATACAACCTGCAGCGTCCCGAAGCCCCCCAACGCCAGGAGCACAACCCCGAAGCGGTGCATAGCACTATGCACCGCGCCCGCGTCGCGCCAGTCGAAGCCCACCACGAATCCGAACCCCACCACTGCAGTCACAGCCAGTGCCATAAAAGACGTCCTCGAGCCCCAGTTGGCTAACGCACTCTTCTGCTGAATGCGCTGGCCGCGATTAAGATGTGGATTCAAAGCCGTCACAAGATAGCGAGAATCGGTTTCAAATCTCTCACAAAACACTTGCACGCGGAACCACACCGTCGCCACTTGCTCCATCCACGTCAGCTGCACAAACACTATCGCCGCAAACGCCAGGAAGCACAGCCACGGCACAAACGCATGCTCGCCGCGCTTGCACAGCAGCATCATTTCACTGATGTACGCCACGTCCCCAGGCTCCGCGCACTGCACTAGACTCGTCACTGCACACACAAGCACTGAGTTCAGCACAAACACCCACAAGATCATCCGAGACTTCCGTCCTCGTTTTATACGCTGCCCGTTACACACGCTCTAAAACAAACACTCTTTTTTGTTTCTTTTTTATTGAAAGGCTCTGCTTATTCTTCTCCGCAACTAGCGTCTCCGTCTTCGCAACTAGCTCCTTCAACTGCGCAAATCGGCTTGATACCTTTCTCGAAATGTTTCAAGTTATGCTGCTCTAGCCTCGCAGTGAGCTCTTGTACCTTAGCGGCAGCTTTTGACGTTGCGTCATCACCGACAGCCTTCTTCAAATCTTCCTTCGCTATGTTGAGATGCATTTTCAAGCTAAGAGCTCCGGTAATGTCTGGCGAAAAGTGGTATACACCGTACTCGTACTCCGTTTTCTTGCACTGTACTGCTATCGACATATTTGCGAATGATGCCCTCCACACCCGTCTCTTTTATACAAGACACATATAAAGGCCACCCACCCCGAACGCATGCACACAACACTTTTCTCCACAACAAACGTCGTTGCACTCTACGCCGCCGTCGCTCTGCTCGCGCTTTCCGACGCTGTACTTTACCCGCATGCCTACGGCTCCGTCTACGTCGCCACACAAATCTTCCTCTTTTTTGCCGCGCTGCTTCTCCTCTTTCATGTCATCGCCAGACACACTGAAAGTAGACCGGACAGCACTTTGTACAACGCTATCCCAACAAAGAACACACAACAAGACAAGCCAGACGCGCAGCACACGCACGACACAGCCACATGCTGCCTAAAAAAGCAAGCGCACGTGCACACCGAGCTCGTCCACATTTTCCTGCACCTGCTCTGCTTCGCCTACGTCCGCATCGCATGCTGGTTCGAGTGGCGCACGCTCATCGCGTTGCTCGGCTAGCAAGATCAAATTTCATTCAAATATTTATTAGCGAAAGATGCCGCCTTTTTCGCTTTCACCAATTCCGTCGAGCACGTACTTGAAGAACAGCACCACGCAGAACAACCACAAGCTGCAATATACAGCAGGAGATTCAGCCTCTCCCTGCATCTTCTCTAAGGATTCTCTGGCAACGCCAGTCTTATATACACAAGCAAGGACAATACATAAACAACCATATCAACACATCACAAGCTCTGCGTCATGATCATGATGTCCACCGGCTCATACGGCCCGGCACCGTTCAGACACTTCCCAAAAATCCGAATCTTGTCGCCGTACACCTCGCCGTCCCAGTTCGGCACGTACGGCTTCGGGTAAGCAAAGTTCTTGCGCTTCGGCTCTTCCAAGCGCCGCCGCTTCTGCGCCAGCGCCGCCGGCCTTACCATGTTAGCGCCCTGTCTCTGCCCCACCACGTGATCCCTCGTGTTCACATTTGCATAAAACTGGGCCTCAAAATCGAAATACCACTGCACAAGCTGCCCTGCCTGCATCGCAAAACATCCGTTAATCGCAGTTACGCATCCCCCAATCATCACCGAAAAAACAGTGTCTCCAGACAGCGGGCTTGCCCACGCCCGCCCCAATGAGTACCCTTGCAGCTGGTAGAATGGCATTGTCCGCAGCTCCGTCACCAGCAAATTCTCGCCTGCGTTTCTTAATTCGTCCACGTTATTATAGGTCTCCACGAACTTTTGCCCGGAGGCACCAAGCTCGTCTACATTTGTGTTCGATATAAATTCATACACTTTCGTCACCTTGTCCGTCTCCTCGATCGCCTTTGTCATTTCGTAAAAATCTTTTGCTGTTTTCCGCGAGTACAACACCGCAAGAATCAACGTGTACGCCTCCGTGCACTTCCCTAGCGTCGAAACCACCGCAGGGTATGCGTGAAACGTTCGCGCATCCACCGTCGACACCTTCCTGCTCACATTCAGCACAAGGTCGTCCTTCTCCGTGAGATAATCGAGCTTGTTATGATGCAAATACTGTAAATCTGCGTTCGCCACCCCGCTATAGACCTTCATCAAATTGGTGTCCACTTTCGAAGGCATGATATGTTTCTGAACGAGGCACAATCAACAAGTCAGTTAGTTACAGCACCTACATTACAGTATAACGAGGTAACAAGTTATTTATTAATATGAATATGTCTTACCGCAGCCGAATCCACTCGCGTTCTCGTCATCGCTGCAGCACCTAATGACATGCCTCAACAATAAGGGACTTATATACCCAGGACAGCGAAATCGCGCTTATGTCTAAGAACAGCGCCATTGATTCCAACAGTTATCCCGTGTTCCTATTATTTTTTCGTTCTTTTGACCCATTTGCATGCAAATGCCTCGAAAACGTACAAGATGTACGAAATTTCAAACGAGGAATTCACTAATCTTGTCGTTGTCAGCAAAAGCTTGGCGGATCTCGCTCGTCGATGTGGTAAAAAAAATCACTCTAAAGGTGGAATCAGTGGTAATATCACAAAGGATTTGATGCTCAAGATAAAGATACTCGGACTCGATATTACGCATTTCCTCAAAAATGGTGTAACTAAACGCCCACACCTCAAACTAGCGAAACGCAAAATACCCAACGAGGAATTGTTTGTCGAAGATCACAGTTTCAATGGAAATCTATTGAAAAAACGTCTTTTCGAAATGGGATGGAAAAATGAGTGTGCGACATGCAAAAATGTGCACTTTGATGAGAAAGACGGAATGGTTTTATGGCAAGGAAAAGAGCTGATCCTACAAATCGAACATCGCAACGGTGTGCACTCGGACAACCGCCTCGAAAACCTCGAGCTTCTCTGTCCGCTGTGCCACTCACAGACGAGCACCTACGCAGGACGTAATTGGTCTCGTGTACTAGGTAAACCCACGCCGACAAGAGAAGCCGTTGATGACCTCGAGCTAACAAAACGTGTTCGTGGATGTGATTCATGGGTAAAGGTATGTACTGTTGGTGGTGGCTACTATACAAACATATTTGCAAGTGAGTTCAGGCGTCGCGCAAGTGCACTAGGTCTCGATTTTTCTCACTTTAATACGCATGGAGTACACGCGATTCCAGATCAAGATTACTTTGTCTCGGACACGAAACATAAAGGTACTAATACCAGACAACGCTTATTCGACCTGGGATGGCGGAACGAGTGCGCAGGCTGCAAGAATGTACACTTCGTTAATGTTGGTGATATCACGTATTGGATGGACAAGGAGATTGTGCTGCATGTCGAGCACCGGAATGGCGTAAACACAGACAACCGCCTCGAGAATCTCGAGCTGCTCTGTTACGCATGTCACTCGCAAACCGACACATTCACAGCGAAAAACAAGAAATGCTCAATTAACAGACGCAAGTGGCTGTCCAACGACATTTAATCACTACCCAAGCGAACGGTAAACCCCATCCAACGACGCCGTGACAACTGCCCAAAACACCAAAACCAGCACGTACACAGCAAGCCGTCCAGCAACGTCGCGCATCCACCCGACACGCATCTCTTTAATACGCAGCCTCCAAACATACCGCAAAAGCAGACGCGCCGGCAAACCGTATTAAGCACCAGAGGCCCCCGTGCATGACGGAAGTACAGACCCACAGCATGCGCACCGACAGCATGCAGACACGTGAAGAAATCAGCCACACGCACCAAAACACC